>JAABUX010000059.1_pt1 | contig 178171 bp, 164 predicted proteins | sample 5561851 | NCBI WGS metagenome assembly JAABUX01 (sample SAMN10711883, study PRJNA513361) | rock metagenome | isolation source: Antarctica rocks | place: Antarctica: Victoria Land, Richard Nunatak red sandstone | collected 2016-01-03
TCGCTTCCCGGCGAGCCGTTCTCATCGCAGCACTCGCACCGACACTGACTCGCTGCCCAACATGCTTGCATGCACGATCCGGGTAAAGCTTCTATTTAAAGCAACATTTATGACACAGTAGTACTAGCAGGCTGCGGAAAAACTCCCGGCGCCGTCTCGGACACGCCTGTTCCGCCGAAAGCTTCGTGCTCTTGGGTCACGAAGCTACAGCTTCGCTGCCGAGAAAGAGGGCCGCTCCAAAGGCGATCCTCTCGGGCATCAGGCGTGGACCGCGCGCCGCGGCCGCACCGAGTAGTGTCGCCGCTGCGCCCAGGAGCAATCCGTTGCTACCGTGCCGTACGAACCCGCCGACCAGCGAGGGCAGATTCCGTTGCGGAGGCCGTGATTCCGGCGAACGCGAACGCCCGGCGAGCATGCGCCTCGGCTCGTGCACGCTCGCCCTCTGCTTTTTGCTTTCGAGTTCGCTCGCCGCGAGCGCCCGGCCAAGCGACGGAGTCACGATCGGAACGCGGCCGAGCGGCCCGCTCGACGCGATTACGGACGTTCCGGGCGTTCTCGTCGGCCAGGTAACGAAGATTGCCGGGGCCGCGGGGCCGCTCGTGCCCGGTGCGGGACCGGTTCGGACCGGCGTGACGGTCGTGCTTCCCAACGACGATCCGTGGACGAAGCGGGTCGCGGCGGCGACCTACGATCTGAACGGAAACGGCGAGATGACCGGCGCCCACTGGGTCGATGAAGCGGGCTTTCTCGAGGTTCCGATCGCGCTGACCAATACGCTCGATGTGCCGCGCGTCGACGACGGCGTGATCGATTGGCTCATTGCGAAGCATCCCGGCATCGGCGTCGATGAAGACGTCCCGCTACCCGTCGTTGCCGAATGCGACGATCAAGGGATCAACGATATTCAAGGCCGCCACGTCGTCGCCGCCGACGCTGTGAGCGCCCTGCGAAACGCACGCGGCGGACCCGTCGAACGCGGCGATGTCGGCGCCGGCACCGGGATGCGGGCCTTCGCATTCAAAGGCGGTATAGGAACCGCGTCCCGGCTCGCTGGCGGCGGCGCTCGCTATACGGTCGGCGTGCTCGTCAATGCCAACACCGGCTCCCGCTCGGAGTTGCTGATCGACGGCGTGCCGGTCGGGCGCGAGCTCGAGGGGGAACTCGAACCGACCATTTCGCAGAGGGATGTCGCGCCGGCGCATGGGCGCGCTGCAGACGGCAGCATCATCGTCGCAATCGCGACGGACGCTCCGCTCGATTCGCGTCAGCTGCGGGAACTCGCCAAGCGTGCGACGCTCGGACTCGCCCGGACGGGCGTAACCTCACACGTTTCGAGCGGCGACCTGTTCATTGCGTTCAGCACGACGCATCTCTACCCGCGCGAGCCCGCCTCCCCGTTGCCGGCTGTACTGGTCAATTCCGACGACGTGATGGACGCGCTGTTCGCAGCCACTGCGGAAGCGACCGAGGCGGCCGTGATCGATGCGCTGCTTTCTGCCAAGACTCTGGCAGGAGCTCGTGGACTGACCTTTTACGCGCTTCCTGCGGCGCGCGTGCGCGTGCTCTTAGCTCGCGCAAAGCATTCTTTACCGTCGGCCAGATAGATTTAGCGAGTTACTTCGGTTACTATGTACTTAAGCGCAGTGCAGCCGCAGAGCGGTCGCCAAAGGCGCAACAGGCTTGTCCGTAAGAGGCAAGGGGGCAATGAGGCGTTTCGGTGCAAACCGGAGCGCCTCGTTGTTGTAGCCGGCCGGCGCATGCCGTCTCTACCGACAAGCTCCCGTGCGCCGTTCGCATCGCGAAGCTGTGGCCTGTAACGTCCGAATCGCAAGCGATCTCGCTCGTCTTTTCGCCCGGCCCAGCGTCTCTGTTCGCTTACAACGCTTCGGCGTTGCTCGCTCATCGATCCTCGGCCCAAACGAAATCCTTCGCGATCTCACCGTACGATTCGGACGTTACAGGCCACTGGCACAGGCGTCGCGCCTCCGTGGCGCGGATTTCGAACTGAAGCGCAGCGGCTCAACGCTTCCTTCACTTAGCAGACTCGGCGCATCCGATCGCACAGCGCGCTGTATCCTCCTGGTTCTCGCTCCGGCCCGTCTTCAACGCTGAATCCGCGCGTGCGTCACGTCACCTTTGATTGGACGAGTTCGGGCGAAAGGTACATGGGACGTAGCGAAAGGACCGCGTCGATCGAATGGTCGCCGGCGGTAACGTGGCAGAATGCTTGATCGCGCGTCATCGAAAACAAGATGCTCGGATCGACGCCGTTCACGTTATACTTCGTCGCTCTAGCGAGTAGCGCTAGCGTTGCATCGTCGTCGGTTTTGAAGAAGAGTTTCTGCGTGAAATTCTGTAACGCCGCGTCGACGTGCGCGGGCGCGAGAGCAGAGTAGAGCGACGACACGCCTTGCGTCGAGGCGAGTACCATGCAGCCGGCGGAGCGGATGACGCCGAGCGAAGAGACGTCCGATTGCGAGATGCAAAGTTGGTATTCGTCGATGCCGAAGACGATCGGCCGCGTTTGGTTGAGGCTCGGATCGCTGCGCCGGCTCTCGAGCGCGGTAAAGAAGCGACGCTTCGCGAGCGTGTAGATCGCTTGCGCGGCTCGCTCGTAGCGCGAACGCGGAACGTGCAACACGATGACGTTGCCTTCGAATACCGAGTCCATTGAAACGAGATTGCGTTTGCTCGCGAATGTCTTCGCAATCTGGACGTCTCGGAGCGGCTCGAGAAGCTGCGACACTGCGAACAGTACGGCCCGACGCGTTTCCGGCGTCATCTGCAGAAAACGCGTGTCTTCGTAACTGATCGCCTCGCGAATCGTCCACGCTTCGTCGCTATCCGCATCGAGGGACCATAGGCGTTCCATCGCCGCAATGCGGACCATCGCCGCGAACTTTTCATCGAAGCAGTAGTACGTAAGATGCTCGAACGTGTAGTACTGGTCGCCCGCGGCTGCCAGCATGCGCAGGACGTTCTTCATGCGCGCGACCCCGGCGTCGACCCATTGCTTGGCGTCTTCGCTCACCGACCCATACGTGTCGCGCAGATACATCGAGTCGAGATCCGGGCTACCGCTGAGGAGCTCGAGGCCGGTCGTGCTGCCGGGCTGGACCACGAGTGCGCTGCGGCCCGCCCGCCGCGCGATCTCGCATATCTCTGCGACGGCCTCCGCCTTGGCGGCGAGAATGAAGGCGCCCGCTCCCAAGTCCGAGAGCATGCTCTGCAAAATCGGGTTGTATGCGCGCGTCGTTTTTCCCGACCCCGACGAACCAAAAATCATCGTGTGACGGCAAAGGTCGTCCACCCCGAAGACGACGCGACTCGAACCCTCTCCAAGGCTAACCGCTTTGGAAAGGGTCGATAAGGCTTGGTTCATGCTCCTCGCGACGGCGGCAACAACCGCTACGATCAGCATCGGTCGCTGCGCAGCCCGTTCGATATGGTTTAGCGCACACTCGGGATGTCCGTAGCTAGTGTCGGAACGGCATCAGGCCACGTGCATCGGTGCCAGGTCGTGGGCGGACAGCACGGATCCGGGGGAAATGACATGCCGTTTAAGTCCCAGTAAGGTCGGGTCGACGCCCAGCGCAAGCGCGACGAGTTGAGGGAGATGGAACGTCGGTAGATCGGTGCGGCCCCAGCGAGCGACGGAATCGGCTTGGTAACCGTCGAGCGCCAGGTGGCAGAGCGGGCACGGCGTCAAGACGGCTTCCGCACCCTGGTCTTTTGCCATCCGCATGTTTTGGCCGACCATGTTGGCTGCGATGCCGTCCTTTTCGAGCTGCACGTGGAAGCCGCAGCAGCGGGTCTTACCGGCGTAATCGACCGGTTCGCCGCCGAGGGCAGTAATGAGGTCTTCCAATGAATGCGGGTTGCGCGCCGACTCCCAGCCGTTCACAGATTCGGGCCGAATGATATGGCAGCCGTAGAACGGTGCCACTTTTAAGCCTTGCAGCGGATTGACGACCATCTTCGAGAGCTCGTCGAGCCCGATATCGTCGATGAGCAGCCACAACAGGTGCCGGACGGAGACCGTCCCCTTGTAAGCGACGTTGAATTTACCCAGAATGGCGTTGGATTGCTCCATACGCACTTCGTCTTCCAGCAGCTCCTTGTTCGAGGCCCGCATATGCCCCGTGCAGGTGGAACAGATCGTGATGACGTCGTCGAGGCCGAGAGCCTCGGCTTGCGCATACGTCCGCGCGTTGAGCACGCGAGCCACGTCACGATTGACGTCGTTGAGCACGGAGGCGCCGCAACACGAGGCGGCGGTCAGTTCGATGAGTTCGATGCCGAGCCGGTCGGCGAGTAACATCGTCGAGTTGAAGAGCTCGGTGCATGATTCTTTGGCAACGCAGCCTGGGAAAAAGCCGTAGCGTTTCATCTCGGCTGACTTGGAACGGCGCTTCGCAGGAAGCACGCTCGCAGCGGTAACGGCCATTATGCTACAGGAACCCCCATGGCTTCGAAAATTGTCCGGATCTCGGCAATTTTCTCGACCGGATGCATGAAGAGCGGCGGGATTTTGCCTTTCGAGGCGAGCCGCAGACCCAGCGGCATGACTTTGAGCAGCCCCTTAAAGTTGAAGCGACCGACGGTGCCGACGATGACTTCGTTCTCGGCGAGCATACCGGTTTGTTTTATCGTTTTGGCGACGGTAAGCGCGTGGCGGGGTCCCGGAGCATCCGTCAATCCCACCTCGATGGAGATGCGTTTGGTGTCGATGATGCGGTCGTGCGGGTCGACGTGTTTGGGACAGTACGAACAAGCATAGCAATGTGCGCACAGCCAGAGATAATCGTCGCTGATCTGCGCGACGCGCTCGTTGCGCTTGCCGTCGCGCGTATCTTCGATAAAGCGATACGCATACGAGATTGCAGCCGGCCCGGAAAACGATGGATCGACGCTGACGACGGGACAGAGCGCATAGCACGTCGCGCACATGACGCAATTTGCAACCGCCACGAGCTTCTTCATGTCTTCGGGCGAAACGCGACGCTCGCGTTCGTGGTCCTCATCACGGTCGGCCGGTTGCAGGTACGGTTTGAGGCGGGAATATTTGTCCCAAAACGGATCCATGTGCACGACCATGTCGCGCATCGGCTGAAAATTCGGCATCGGATCGATCTTGACCGAGCGATCCTTGCGCAGGACGGTCGAGAGCGGCGTCTTGCACGCGAGACCCGTCACGCCGTTGATGTTCATCGAACAGGAACCGCAAATGGCCGAGCGGCACGAGCGCCGGAACGAAATCGAACCGTCGAGTTCCGCCTTGGCGAATTCGAGCGCGTCGAGCACGGTCGAATGCTCGTTGAAATCGAACGTGACGCGTTCGCGCCGAGGCTCCTCATCGACCGCTTCGTCATAGCGGAAGAGGTCGAGCGTGATGTCTGCCATAGCCTAGTAACTTCTCACTTCCGGCTTGTACTTGGTAAAGGTGACGCCCCGGGAATAGTCCGCTTCGGGGTCGATCGTCGGCCCCCCGTAACGCATCAGCGAATGCACGAGCCACTTCTCGTCGTCGCGATCCGGAAAATCCGTCCGCGCTTGGGCGCCCCGCGATTCGGTCCGTTTGAGCGCGCCGAGAGCGATCGGCATCGCAACGTCGACGAGAAATTCCGTTTCGAGGAAGCCGACCAAATCGGTATTGAACGTCTTGGACTTGTCCATGACCGTCATGCTTTGCGCAGCTTCACGCACCTGCTGCAAACCGGCGACCGCCGTCGAGAGACCGGCCTCGTCCCGGAAAATGAAAACGTTGTCGGACATTACGTCGTTCATCTGCTTGCGCACCGCGGGATGGCGCGCGCCGCCTTGGCGAGCGAGAATCCCGGCGATGCGGTCGCGTTCGTTCATTAGCGTCCGTTCGGATTGCCGAACGCTGCCCACGCTCTTGATGTACTGCACCGCGTGTTTTGCGCTGCGAGCGCCGAATACGATCGTTTCGAGCAGCGAATTGCCGCCGAGGCGGTTGGCGCCGTGAACGCTGACGCACGCCGCTTCGCCCGCGGCATACACGCCGGGTATGCGCGTCGCGCCGAATTTATCGGTTTCGATCCCACCCATGGCATAGTGCATACCGGGCAAGATCGGTATCGGCGCATCGATCGCGTCTTTGCCCGTCGCATCGAGCGCGAGCTCACGAATCTGCGGCAGACGCTCGAGGATCTTCTCGCGGCCGAGGTGCCGTAAGTCGAGCATCACGCAGCCATCGACGCCGCGTCCCTCCAAAATTTCCGTCCACTCGGCCCGGCTGACGACGTCGCGGGACGCAAGCTCGCCCTTATTCGGGGCGTACTTAAACATGAAGCGCTCGCCGTCGCTATTGAGCAAATACGCGCCTTCGCCGCGCGCTGCTTCGGAGAGCAGCACGCCGTTCTCTTTGAGCGAGGTCGGATGGAATTGTACGAATTCCATATCCATGAGCGGGATGCCGGCCCGGTATGCGATCGCCATGCCGTCGCCCGTCGAAGCGTAGCCGTTCGTCGTCTTGGCATAGACGCGGCCGAGGCCGCCCGTTGCGAAGATCGTCGCTTTGGCCGTTACGAGCTCGAGTTCGCCCGAGCGCATGTTATAAGCGACGACGCCCGTGCCGACGCCGTCCTCGACGCATAAGGCGGTTGCAAAGTATTCCTCATACACCTTGACGCCGAAGCGCTCGAGTTGCTCCCACAGCGTGTGCAGGATCACGAGGCCGGTGACGTCCGCCGAATAACACGTGCGCGGCGAGCCGGCGCCCCCGAACGGACGTTGGGCGATTTTGCCGTCGGGCAGGCGTGAGAAAATGCAGCCGCGGTGTTCGAGCCAGACGATTTGGCGCGGTGCGTCTTCGGCCATCGCCTCGATCGAATCCTGATCGCCGAGGTAGTCCGAGCCTTTGACGCAGTCGAAGGCGTGAGCCTCCGGCGAATCGTCGGCGCGATTGCCGAGGGCGGCATTAATGCCGCCTTGTGCCGCGCCCGAGTGACTGCGTACCGGGTGCATTTTCGATACGATTGCGACGTCGGCGCCGGCTTCCGCAGCTTCGACCGCCGCACGCATGCCGGCGAGCCCTCCACCAACGACCACCACATCGTGCTTGATCACGCAGTTCCCGCCCCTATGCCGTTCATGAAAATTATTTCCAAGTGTAGCACTGCGGGCCGGTCATCCAAAGGACGTTCGTCGCACGGAGCGGGGGCGGTCGTCCGAGATGCCCTGAGCTACCAGATTTCGCAGCGCTTCGCGGGCGGTTTGTACATCGCCGAGCCCGGCGACACGTCGAAGGCCCGGTAGAAGCCCGGCTGGTCGGCGACGGTTCCGTTGACGCGATAACGCGCGATCGGGTGGGGGTCGCCCAAGATCTGCGCCCGCTCGGCTTCGGGGCGTTGCTTCTCTCGCCAAACCTGTGCCCAGCTGAGATAGAAACGTTGCTCCGGGCTGAAGCCGTCGAGCGACCCAGGTGCGGGCTTGCTGCGTAGCGACGTAAGCAGCGCCCGATAGGCAAGGGTCGTTCCGCCGAGATCGGCGGTCGCCTCGCCGGCATCGAGCCGTCCGTTGAGATGCAGGCCGCCGAGCGCGGTGTACGCCGACACCTGCTCTACGATGCAGGCCACGCGGGCGTGAAAACGGGCGGCGTCGGCGGCCGTCACCACACGATGCAGATTGCCGTCGCCGTCGAAGTCGCTGCCTTCATCGTCGAACCCATGCGTCATCTCGTGCCCGATGATCGCGCCGATGCCGCCGAAGTTCACCGCGTCATCCGCCGCGCCGTCGAAAAAGGGCGGCTCGAGAATGCCCGCGGGTATGACGATTTCGTTCATCGACGGATCGTAATAGGCGTTGACGGTCTGCGGTGTGAGGCCCCACTCCGAGCGATCGACGGGTTTGCCGATTTTCGCGCTCTGACGCAGAACTTCAAAACGGCGCGCGGCGAACTCGTCGCGTAAAAAATCGGCCCGCTCGATGCGCAGCGCCGCATAACTCTGCCAGCGGTCGGGATAACCGACCTTGAGCGTAGACAGCTTCGCCAGTTTCGCGAGCGCTGCGGCACGTGTTTGCGGACCCATCCACGCCACCGCCTCGATGTCGTTGTGAAGCGCCGCCTTGATCAGCGCGATCTCGCTCCGTGCGCGTGCTCGCGAAGCGGGCGAAAAATAACGTCCGACGTACACGCGACCGAGGGCAAAGCCGAGTCCCTGATCGGTCAGCGAGCCGCAGACGCGGGAACGAGGAGGGGGTGCCGCCACGCCGCTCAGGACGCGGGCGAAGGCAAAAGCGGCGTCCCGGAACCCTTTGGGCAACGCGCTGCCGCCGGCGACGACGTCATGCCAACGCAGGTAGCTTTTCCAAGCCGCCAGCGGCGTTTGCCGGAGCGCAGCGTCGAACGCCGCGAGAAAGGCCGGCTGACCGACGTCGATGCGGTCCATGCCTGCCGCCGGAACGCGGAGGGCCGCGAAGTAGGCCTTCCACCCAAAGTTGGGCGCCAGCGCGACGAGCCGGGAGAACGGCAGCGGATGGTAGTTCGCAAACGGGTCGCGCAGCTGATCGGGAGATTTGGATGCCTTGGCGAGCCGGGTCTCGAGCGCGACGACCGCGTCCGCTTCCGTCGCCGCCCGGCGCGGGCCGTCGCCGAGCAATGCGAACGTCCGCCGCAGATAACGCACGTACGCGACGCGGATCGTCTTCGAGCGCGGCGCTTGCGAGGTGTAATACTCGGGCGTCGGCAGCGTGAGGCCGCCTTGGCCCAATGCCGCTATCTCGCGCTTCGCGTTTTGCGGATCTTGTTCCGCACTGAAATCGAAGCCGGGCCGGCTCCCGAATTCGTGCGCGGCCGAAACGAGCGAAGCGAGCTGCGCCGTGGAGAAGAGCCCGTCGACGGCGCGCAGCTGCGGCTGCAGCGCCGCGAGCCCGGTATGCTCGATGCCGTCGACATCGGTGCACGCCGCATAAAAGTCGCCGAGCTTGCGGCGCTCCGAGCCGATGCGTGCGTCCGTGAGCGCGCTGGACTCGAGAATGTTGCGCAGCCGCTCCTCGTTGCGGTGCAGTAGCTCGTCAAAGGCGCCCCAGCTCGTGCGGTCGGGCGGAATGACGTTTCGGGCGAGCCAGCCTCCGACGGCATAACCGTAGAAGTCCTGGGCCGGCGAAACTCGGCGGTCGAGGTTGGCCGAATCGAGTCCGGCACTCGCAGCCATAGCGGGAGCTTGAAGGAGGCAGCCGAGCAGAACGGCGCCTACAGCGCGGACGCGCGAACGGACGAGAGGCATGCCGCACCTCTCGTCGTTACGAGCCGCCGAACCTGCGTTTATTTCGCCGGATCGAACTCCAAGGCCAGCGAGTTGATGCAGTAGCGTTCACCCGTCGGCGCCGGACCGTCATCGAAAACATGACCGAGGTGCGAATCGCAGGCCGCGCAGCGAACCTCGGTGCGACGCATACCGTGCGAGCCGTCGGCGACGAGTTTGACCTTACTCTCGTCCGCGGGGCGGAAAAAGCTCGGCCAGCCGCTGCCGGATTCGAACTTCGCATCGGAAGCGAACAGCTCGTTACCGCACGCACCGCACGCGTACGTGCCGGCCTTCTCGTTATGGTAGAGTGCGCCGCTGAAGGCGGGTTCCGTCGCGGCTTCGCGGAGCACGGCGTATTTCGCCGGGTCGAGTTCGCGCCGCCACTGCGTATTCGGCTTGTCTGTACGTTGCATGTGCGTTATAACCGTCCGGCGCGCCCAAGCGTGGCAGAGGCGACCTCGCGCTAGGCTCGGAACCTACACCCTTCCGTGAATTCGTTCGTTCATCTGCACGTACATAGTGAATACTCGCTGCTCGACGGCGCGTGCCGGGTCGAGGACCTGTGCCGCCGCAGTTCCGGCGACGGCGCGCCCGGTGTCGCGCTTACCGATCACGGCGTGATGTTCGGGGCGATGGAATTCTACTACGCCGCACGCGATCACAAGCTCAAGCCGATCGTGGGCTGCGAGGCTTACATCGCGCCGCGTGGCCGCTTCGATCGCACCGTGCGCGATGAAGCGCACGTAACTTTGCTCGCGGCGGATCTGGTCGGTTACCGCAATCTGGTCGCACTCATCTCGAAAGGCTTTCTCGAAGGCTACTATTACAAACCGCGGATCGATATGGATTTGCTCGCCAAACATCACGACGGGCTGATCGTCCTTTCGGGCTGCATGTCGTCGCTCGTCTCGCAGCCGCTTCTGCGCAACGATTATGCCGCGGCGAAGTCGGCGGCGCAGTCGTTCGTCGACATTTTCGGGGACCGCTTCTACGTCGAAATCATGCGCCACGGTATCCCCGAGCAAGACGTCGTCAACGCAGGGCTGATCAAGCTCGCCCGCGATCTGCGGCTGCCGCTCGTCGCCACGAACGATTCGCACTACCTCAACCGCGGCGATGCGCAAGCGCACGACGTGCTGCTCTGCATCGGGACCGGCAAAACCGTGCAGGATACGAGCCGCATGAAATTCATGACGGACGAGTTCTACGTCAAGTCGGCGCTCGAGATGCGCGAACTCTTCGCCGACGTCCCGGAAGCCTGCGACAACACGCTCGCGATCGTCGACCGCATCGACATCAAAATTCCCGAGAAGCAGTTCAACATTCCGCTCTACCCGGTGCCCCCGGTCGCAGAAGCCAACGCGAATCTCAAGACGCTGCAGATCGATGAGCCCCGGGCTTCGGCCGGCCTAGCGGCGCTAGCGAACGAACCGCTCTCGGATAACGCGTACTTGCGCTATCTCTGCCGCGACGGGCTCAACCAACGGTACGGAGAGGAGCGAGCGCGCACGGATACCGCCCTTGGCGAACGGCTCGACTACGAGCTCGGCGTGATCGAAGCGATGGGGTTTCCGTCCTATTTCCTGATCGTTTGGGATTTTATCAAATACGCTCGCGACCGCGACATCCCGGTCGGACCCGGCCGGGGCTCGGCCGTCGGTTCGCTCGTTTCCTACGTCCTGCGGATCACGGATCTCGACCCGCTCAAGTTCGATTTGATCTTCGAGCGGTTCCTCAATCCGGACCGCATTTCGATGCCCGATATCGATACGGATTTTTGCGTGGAACGGCGCGACGAAGTCATCAAATACGTCACGGAAAAATACGGCACGGATCACGTCGCCCAGATCGTCACCTTCGGGACGATGGCGGCGCGGGCGGCCGTACGCGATGCCGGCCGCGCGCTCGCGGTTCCCCTCGGCGATGTCGACCGCGTAGCGAAACTCATTCCGTCCGGGCCGGGCGGCCTCTCGATCGAAAAAGCGCTGCTGCAGATTCCCGAGCTTCGAGCGCTCTACGACGGCTCGCCGCAAGCGCGCAAGTTGCTCGACACCGCGCAATCGATCGAAGGCTTGGCGCGCCACGCTTCGACCCATGCGGCGGGCGTCGTCATCTCCAAAGATCCCCTGGTCGACATCACACCGTTGATCAAGCTCGGCGACGACGACGTGAACACGCAATACGATATGGGCTGGGTCGAACGTATCGGCTTGCTCAAGATGGATTTCCTCGGGTTGCGTAATCTCACGGTCATGAAAAATGCCGAAGACGAGATCAAGCGCGTGGAGAAACCCGATTTCGATCTCGCGAGCATTCCCGATTTCGACGCGCCCACGTTCGAGATGCTCGGGCGCGGCGAGACGACGGGCGTCTTCCAGTTGGAATCCGACGGCATGCGCCGCGTCGTGGCCGAGCTCAAACCCAATAGGCTCGACGACATCGTCGCACTCGTCGCGCTCTACCGTCCGGGACCGATGGAGTGGATCCCCCAGTACATCAATACCAAGCACGGCCGGATCAAGCCTCGCTACCTCCATCCCAAGCTCGAGCCGATCCTCGCACCGACCTATTCCGTCGCCTGTTATCAAGAGCAAATCATGCAGATCGCACGCGACATCGCGGGCTTCTCGATGAGCCAGGCTGACGAACTGCGTAAAGTCATGGGGAAGAAGCAAAAGGAGAAGATCCCCTTCTACCGTGACAAGTTCGTGCGCGGCGCGATCGCGACCAGCGGCATAGACGCGGAGCTTGCCGAGGAGATCTTCAAGTTCGTCGAACCCTTTGCGGGTTACGGTTTCAATAAGAGTCACGCCGTCGCGTACGGCTGGATCGCGTACCAAACGGCCTATCTCAAAGCAAATCATCCGCGCGCGTATCTGGCGGCGCTCATGACGTCGATGAAAGATAAGACCGACAAACTCGTCGAGTATCTCGACGAAGCGAAAAAGGTCGGCGTCTCAGTGCTGCCGCCGGACTGCAACGAGTCGCGCTTCGACTTTACGGTCGTCGGCGAAGATATCCGGTTCGGACTCGCGGCGATCAAAGGCGCGGGCGAGGGTGCCGTGCGGGCCATCATCGACGCCCGCGAACGCGGCGGTCCGTTCACGGATCTGTTCGACTTCGTCAAGCGGATCGACTCGAGGCTGCTCAATCGTAAAGTCTTCGAAGCACTCATCAAGTGCGGTGCGCTCGATACGCTGCCCGGCAATCGGGCGCAGCAGCTCGACGCACTCGATACCGCGCTCGAAATTGCGAGCCGCTCGGCGCGCGATAGAGCATCGGGACAGTTTTCGCTCTTCGGCGAGGGCGAAGTAACGCACGACGAGCTCAAACCGCAGTTGCGGCCGCTGCCTGCACCGCCCGTGCTCGAAGCGCTGGGTTGGGAGAAGGAAACGCTCGGCATCTTCGTCTCCGGACATCCGCTCGCCGACGTCGCGGAAGCTCTCGCCCGCGGCGGCGCGGTCGCGCTCAAAGATTTGCGCGCGCGTGAAGACGACGAACTGGTCACGGTCGCGGGTATGCTGACGGCCGTGCGGCGGACGCTTACGAAAGCGCAGCAGCAAATGCTCGTGGCGACGCTCGAAGACATGTCGGGCAGCGTGGAATGCATCGTCTTTCCGAAGACCTACGCGCAAGTGCAGGCGGCCTTCGTGCCGGACGCGATCGTGACGCTGCGCGGGCGGGTCCGCTTTCGCGAACGCCGCGGATCCGTACCGGGCGACGAAGCCCCACTCGAACTCTCCGTTACGGTCAACGAAGTCCGGCCCTACGAACGCCGTGAAGCGCCGCCCGTTCCCAAGGGTTGGCACGTGGTCGCGACGTCGATGAAAGAGGTCGATGCGCTCGCCCGGCTCGTCGACGAATCCCCCGGCCCCGTACCGATAGTCCTGCACGTCGGCGCAGCGTTCGAACGAATGCAACGCGGCATCTCGAACAGCGTCTACGTGCAACGCGAGCTGCAATCGATCTTCGGCAACGCGCAGGTGTGGGAAGCGCCCGTCGGGTGAGCGTGTAATGCGGCTGCCGGCCGGAACGCGAGACTGGCTCCCGGCGGAACTGCATCGTAAACGCGCGGTCGAAGGCGTCTTGCGTTCGGTCTTCGAGCGCTGGGCTTACGACGAAGTGCAGACACCGAACTTCGAACGCTTCGACGCGCTCGAAGCCGGCCTCGGCGAGTCGTTCGCCCGTAAGACGTTTCTGTTTTCGGATAAGTCGGGGACGCAGCTAGCGCTACGGCCCGAGATGACGACGCCCGTTGCACGGCTGGTCGCGACCCGTATGCGCGAAGCTCCGCTCCCGCTGCGGCTATCGTATATCGCGCCGACGTACCGCTACGAAGAGCCGCAAGAAGGCCGCATGCGCGAATCCACTGAGGCCGGTCTGGAACTCATCGCGCCGGAAAGCCTCGAAGCGGATGCGGAAAGCTTATTCACGGCGATCGAAGCGCTGGATGCCCTCGGCCTAGACGACACGCTTTTCGATATCAATCACGTCGCCGTCATCGACGGTGCGCTCGCGGGTTTAGAGCTCGGCGATTTCGCACTTGCGCGCTGCAAGACGCTGATTTCCGGGCGTAATATCGTCGCCTTACGCGAAGCGCTCGCGGGAACGGGTTCGGCCGCCGATGTCGAAGCGATCGTCGGACTCGCGATGACGCGCGGGCGTGACGACGTGCTCGCAACCGCCCGGCGGCTCTGTCATACCGATGCCGGTCTCGCCGGCATCGAACGGCTGCGTGCGATACTCGCGCGAGCCGACGAACTCGGCGTCGGCGACCGCATCAGCGTCGATTGCTCGCTGATGCGCGACATCTATTACTATACCGGTTTCGTGTTCGAAGGTTTTGCGAGTGAGGTCGGCTTCGAGCTGTGTGGCGGCGGCCGCTACGATTCGCTGCTGCCGCAGTTCGGGTTCGACGTCGGCGCGGTCGGGTGGGCGCTTGCGGTCGAGCGGATCCTCATCGCGCTCGAGCGCCGTCACAGCACGCAGTTCGGCGCCGCGCCGGCGATCGACGTGCTGGTGAGCGGTTCGGATCTCGTAGCGGCGCGCGAGCGCGCGGCCGGAAAGATCGTCCGCATCGATTTCGAGCGGCTCGCCGAAGCGGAGCTCGTTTTGGAAGCGCGCCGGCAACGTATCCCGCGCGTCGTTATCGCGGGCGACGGCGCCGTGCGCGAAGTGCGCGTGACCTGGTGAACGGCCGCCGGGGAGCGTCGCTGACGATCGCGATCCCCAAAGGCGCGCTGTATTCCGAATCCGCAGCGCGTTTACGCGCTGCGGGCGTCGACGTACCCGAAGACCCCGGCCGCAAGCTCGCCTTCATCACGGACGACGGCACGCGCGTCCTGTTTTTACGCCCGACCGACGTTCCGTCGTACGTCGAATTCGGGGCCGCCGACTGCGGCATCGTCGGCGCGGACGTCCTGTGGGAAACCGAACGCAGCGTTTGCGAGCTGGCGGATCTCGGCTTCGGCGCGTGCCGGCTCGTCGTTGCCGCACGCCGCGCGGATCGTTATCACGAAGGCGCGCAACTGCCGACGTTCTTGCGCGTCGCCTCGAAATTCGAGAAGAGTGCCGAATCGTTTTTCGCCGAACGCGACGTCCCCGTGCAGATCATCAAGCTCCATGGCTCGGTCGAACTCGCGCCCGTGGTGGGGCTCGCCGATCTCATCGTCGATCTCGTCGCTACGGGAAACACGCTGCGCGAGCACGACCTCGTCGTCGTGCACGAGATCGCGGCGTCTACCGCGCGCTTCGTCGTGAATCCGGTTCGCTTTCGAGCCAAGTACGCGGCACTGACGGCGCTACTCGGACGCCTCGACGCGCGGGCTCGGGCTTGATCCGGGTCGTCGAGGCGAGCGACGAAAGCGCGCTCGCCGGTCTGTATGCGGGTGGTTGGGATCCGCCGGCCGAGATCCGCGCGACCGTGGCCGGCATCTTGGCGGACGTGCGCTCGGGCGGCGATACTGCGCTCGTACGCTATACGCGGCGGTTCGATTTCGCAGACGCCTCGGTCGCAACGCTGCGCGTGCCGTTACCGGCGGCCGCGGCAGCGGCGGCGGCGCTGCCGCCCGAGATCGTGGCGGGCTTGCGGCTCGCGCGCGAACGGGTGCGCGACTTCCACGAATTGCAACGCGGACGCGACCTCGAGCGGCGCGATCCCGACGGAACGATCAGCGCCCTGCTCGTGCGGCCGCTCGGCGCCGTCGGCGCTTATATTCCCGGCGGCACGGCGACGTTGCCGTCGTCGGTCATCATGACCGTCGTGCCCGCCAAGATCGCGGACGTCCCGCGCATCGTCGTCGCCACGCCCCCCAAAGCTGACGGGACGATCGATCCGGCCATTCTTTTCGCCTGCGCGCTGTGCGGCGTGGACGAACTCTATGCCGCCGGCGGCGCGCAGGCGATTGCCGCGCTCGCCTTCGGAACCGCGACGATCGCCCGGGTCGATAAGATCGTTGGGCCCGGGAATGCGTGGGTTACGGAAGCCAAGCGGCAAGTCTTCGGCCTGTGCGGGATCGACGGTCTCGCGGGACCCTCCGAAGTGCTGGTCGTCGCAGACTGCTCGGCGCGGCCGGAGTTCGTTGCGGGCGAGCTTGTGGCCCAGGCGGAACACGATCCGCTCGCGCGGGTGGCCGCCGTCTCCGAAGACCGCGAACTGCTCGAACGTGTTGCCGAACTGCTCGGCGGCGACTTTGCTACGGCCTGCGGACGCAACGCGATCGTCGCGAGCGTGCTCGCATCCCGAACCTATCTCGTACACGCGGCAGGACGCGCGGACGTCTTGTCCGTGATCGATCGCTTCGCCCCGGAGCACCTTTCGATTCAGACCCGCGACCCGTGGTCGCTCGTGCCCGACGTTACGCGCGCGGGAGCGCTGTTTCTAGGCGACGACACGCCGGTCGCATCGGGCGATTACATTGCCGGCAGCAATCACGTCTTACCGACGTCCGGGGCGGGCCGCTTTTCATCGGGTCTGCGCACGGCGGATTTCTTTCGCACGATGTCGGTCGTCGAGAACAGCCGCGCGCGCATGCAAGGCGATGCGCGCACGCTCGCGGCACTGGCCGAGTTCGAAGGCTTGCCCGCGCACGCCCGCACGGCTCGCTTGCGCGGCTAGCACTCTGTTAGGTTCGCCCCGGGCGGTGAGCGCATTGCGCAGCGATGAAGCGCTGCAGGACGACGGTTCGACGTGAGCGGCGATCTACAGGCGGCGATGACGGAGAATTCCTATCTGCTCATCTGCTCGTCTTCTCGGCCAACGGACTCTATGACCTCGCTACGCCCTTCTTCGCGACCGAATACACGCTCGGGCATCTCGGCGTCAACGCAGCGCTGCAAGCGCATATTCGCTTCGCGTATTACCCCTGCGGACATATGATCTATCTCAATCCGGCCGCTCACGGTTCGCTCGCGCGCGATCTCGCCACGTTTTACGGCGCGACGGACCGGCGCACGTAAGGTGTTTGAAGGAAGCGCGGTACGGGCGGCGCACGATGAGCCGCGATGACTGTGCCGCCCCGTCCACTGCTGCTTGCTATCGACCTCGACGGCACGCTCGTCGAACCACGCCGTCCGGTGCGGCCGGCGGTCGTGCTGGCCGTACGGCGGGCGGTTGCGGCGGGCGTGCGAGCCACAATCGTCACGGGCCGTATGTACGTGGGCGCAAAGCCGTTCGCGAGCTTACTCGAGATCGACGGGCCGATTATTTGTTATCAGGGCGCCGTGACTGCCGATGCGAAGAGCGGGTACTTCGAGCGCGAAGTTCCGCTCGCAAACGCAATTGCGTTACGCTGCTATCACGCCGCCAAAGAGGCGGGCTATCACGTTCAATTCTATCGCGCCGACCGGTTCTACGTGGAAGCGAATAACGCGTACGCGCAACTGTACGCCGAGACTTCCGATACGCAACCGGTGGTCGTGCCGTCGTTGCCCGAAGCGTTCGCTACAGACGACAGCACGAAAGTCAATATCGTCACCGATGTGGAGCGCGTTCCCGCGGCGCTCGCGCTGATGCAGGCGGTGTGCGGTGACGAGGCTTACGTCACGCGCTCGAACCCTGAGTTCGTCGAAATGCTCAGCCCGAAGGTCGACAAAGGTGTCGCACTGCGCTTACTCGCGGCCGAGCTCGGCGTGCCGATGGAACGCGTGGCCGCCATCGGCGACTCGTATAACGATTTGCCGCTCTTACGCGCCGCCGGCTTCGCAATCGCGATGGGCTCGGCGCCGGCGACGCTCCAGGCCGAAGCGGACGCAGTCGTCGCCGACGTCGAACATGACGGCGTGGCAGAGGCAATCGAGCGGTTCGTCCTGCAGTGAAGGCCAAGCGCCGCAAACGCCGCTCGCGCCCGTCGCTACGTACGCGCATCGGTACGTACTGGGTGCTCGGCCTCATGCTCGTTGCGGTAACCGGTTACGCGCTTTACGCGCTTGTAACCGCCCCCGTATTTCGGGTTCGATCGGTCGGCGTTACGGGGCTCGCGCACGTCGCTACGAGCGATGTCGTCCGGCGCGCTGCGATCGACCGGCGCGCCAACGTGTGGCTTCTCGACCGGGCCGGAATTCAAAGACGGATCGAAGCCATACCGTACGTCGCAACGGCGCGCGTACACGTCACGCCGCCGGCGCATGTCTGGCTCGACGTCGTCGAGCGTACGGCGGAGGGCTGCGTACGGGAGCTCCGCGGAGGCAGTTATACGGTCGATGCGGCCTTGCGCGTGCTCGAGCCCGGTTGCACGGGCGCCGAGGCGCTAACGTACGTCGTGCGTGCTCGCCTCGGTGCGGAGCCGGGCGCGTTCTTGCACGATCCGGAGCTGCTGCTGCTGCAAGCCGATGCCAAGGCGCTCGCAGCAAACGGCGACCGCTACCGCTCGTTCGCTCACGACTCTTATGGCGATCTAGAAGCGACGCTCGCCGACGGCATCGATGTTAAATTCGGCAACGACGGCGATCTCGAGCGCAAGCAGCGTCTCGTCGCGCCGATCTTGGCCGAACTGGGTCCGCGTCTGGGCTCCGTGCGAACGGTCGACCTGCGCGCTCCGGCAACTCCCGTCGTCGAGTATCGGCCGGGTCGCCAGGACCCGTCGCCCGCACCATAGCCGCGATGAAGCTGCTCGTCATCAACGGACCGAATCTCAATCTGCTAGGTCTGCGCGAACCGGCTCTCTACGGACGCTCCACGCTCGCCGACCTCGAAGCACTGGTGGCCCGCGAAGCAGCGCAATGCGGCGTCTCCGCAGAGTGCTTTCAAAGCAATCATGAAGGCGACCTGATCGATCGGATTCACGCCGCACGTGAGGGGGCCGTAGACTACATCATTATCAACGCCGGCGGACTGACGCACACGAGCATCGCACTGCGCGACGCACTCGCCGGCATAGCGATTCCGTTCATCGAAGTGCACGTTTCGAACGTCTATGCGAGAGACTCGTTTCGTGCGTACTCGTACCTGTCGGGCATCGCACAAGGCGTCATCACCGGCTTCGGGGTGCGCGGCTACGCGATGGCACTGCGGTTTGCGTGCGAACGGCTTCATGAAAACGCGAGCGGCGCGTAAGTTCCGTTCGTTACCCTCCCGGCCCAAATCTCGGCTGCGCCATAAGCGCGGACAACCCGGGTGCCTCGGCGACTGGGCCGGGAATCAGCGCCTGCTCTGCAGAGCGCACAATCCAGGCGATGCCGGACGCTGTGCGAAGAGAAAGCAATGGAAGCGCTCGCGTAGAACGAATGCGGCCCGACTGCTTCAGGTATTAAAAGGAGGACAACCCCATATGCTCGCACGCCGCGTATCAGCCGTCTTCGCGCTCGCGATCGTCGCAACCGTACTCGTACCGATTGCTGCGCTGGCCCAGACCGACGTCGCCGCCCTGCCTGATAATTCGTCTCCCGTGATCGGGGCTTTGGTCGCCTGGTTATTGGCGGCCGGCGGAATCATTTCCGTCGTCGTCGCGATGGGCGTCGATCGCCGGCTCCGCTCGGGTCGCTAACCCTCGCTCGCGTTCCTGCGCCGATATCGGCCGCCGCTACGCCGCACGTGTTCGCGCCGCGACAGTAGCGGCGTCCGGCGTGGCTCTGTTCTTCGTGGTCCGCGCCGCTCGACGTGGGAGACCGGGAAAGCCCACAGTTCGAAGGTCTACAAAGCGTTCGAAGGCGCGCCGTCCTGGGGTGGATCCGGTCTCCATTTGTAGTTATTCACACGGTATAAACACTATATAGACAAGGAACTCACGTTAGCGACCACAATATCTGGGCATGCCCGCGATGTTTCCGACGTGGCCTGCCGTACGTTTGGAACGTGAGACGTGACGAAGTCGTCGTGGGGCCCGACGGTAGCAGGGCTGGACATCGGCACGACCAAGACGTGCGCCGTTGTGGCCGCCACGACGCCGGAGGGCGGCCTCGAAGTGATCGGAATCGGCGAGGCGCCGTCGACCGGTTTGCGCAAAGGCGTCATCACCGATCTGGAAGAGACGGTGCGCTCAATCGAAGCGGCGACGGAGAAGGCTGAGCGAATGGCGGGCGTCCACATTTCGCACGTCTACGTCGGAGTGACGGGGGATCACCTCAAGAGTACGAACAATCGCGGCGTGGTCGCGGTCAGCGGCGACGAACGCGAGGTCGTTCGCGGCGACGTGCGGCGCGTCGTCGAGGCTTCGAAGCTGATCGACGTCGGGCCGGAGCGCCAAATCGTTCACGCGCTACCGCGCTATTTTACGGTCGACGGGCATGAGGGAGTCACCGATCCCATCGGCATGTCCGGAGCGCGACTCGAAGTCGATACGCATATTATCACCGGCGGCAATTCGTTTATTACGAACGTGCTCAAGTGCGTTCACCGGGCGGGTCTGGAGCCTGCCGGTATCGTGTTCGAACCGCTCGCATCGTCCGCCTCGACTTTGCTCGCGCAGGAGCGGCAAGCGGGGGTTGCGCTGCTCGACATCGGTGGTGGAACGACCGACGTCGCGGTATATGCAGGCGGCAGCGCCGTTGCCACGTCGACGATCCCGGTCGGCGGAAACATTCTTTCGAGCGACATCGCCTTGGGGTTGAAAACGTCGTTTCTCGAAGCCGAGAAGATTAAGCGATGCATCGCTTCGGCGGTGAACGACCAGCACGGCGAAGCGGAGTTCGACGTCACCACGCTCGACGGCCGCACGATGCATCGCGTGACGCGAGCACAACTGCGAGCCATCGTGCTGCCGCGTCTGCACGAGATCTTTCGGATGGCGAAGAGCCGCATCGTCGAGCGTTTGCCGCGCGACGTGATCGTTGCCGAAATCGTCATCACCGGCGGCGGTGCGCATCTCCACGGCATCGAACAGGCCGCCGCGGAGTTCTTCGGTATTCCGGCGCGGATCGGTATCCCGACGGCGATCGGCGGCCTCAGCCCTGCAATTACGAAGCCCGAATTCGCAACCGCCGTCGGGCTCGTACTGTTCGGACCCCGCGGCGAGGGCGCCAGCTACAACGGTGCGAAAAGCGGCCGGGTCTTCGGAAAGGTCGCCGGATGGTTCGGCGACCTTTGGAATTGAAATACGACACGGGTGATCGTGCGCTCGAGCGTGCAAAGTCCGAAAGGCTCTCAACATCGCTTCTAACGGAGGCTCACGTGGCTGATTCGAAACGCTATAATCCCGAGCACGCAGCGACGATCAAGGTCGTCGGCATCGGCGGCGGCGGCTGCAACGCTATCAACCGCATGATCGAAGCCGGACTTTCAGAGGTCGAATTTTATGCCGTGAATACCGACGTTCAAGCGCTGCGAAACGTGCAAACGCAAAACACGGTTCAAATTGGAAACGGCAAGACGCGTGGCCTCGGTGCAGGGTCCAATCCGGAAACGGGGCGCGAGGCGGCGGAAGAGTCTCGCGAAGATCTCGCCATGATCCTCGACGGCGCGGATCTCGTCTTCATCACGGCCGGGATGGGCGGGGGTACCGGTACGGGTGCGGCGCCGATCATCGCGGAGCTGGCGCGGGAATCCGGGGCGCTGACGGTTGCAGTCATTACGAAACCGTTCTCCTTCGAAGGGCGCAAGCGCATGTTGTTGGCCGAACGCGGCATTGCGGATCTCGAACAGAAAGTCGATACGCTGATCACGATTCCCAACGAACGCATCTTGCAGATCATCGAAAAGCGCACGCCGCTTCAGGAAGCGTTCAGTTACGCGGACGATATTCTACGGCAGGGAATTCAGGGTATCTCCGATCTGATCACGCAGCCCGGTTTAATCAATCTCGATTTCGCCGACGTAAAAACGATCCTGACCGATGCAGGCTCCGCGATGATGGGCATCGGTGAAGGTACGGGAGAACACCGCGCCGCCGACGCCGCTCAAAAAGCGATTGCTTCGCCATTGCTAGAGACCACGATCGAGGGCGCCCGGGGCGTGATCTTCAATATTACGGGCGGCAGCGATCTCGCAATGTACGAAGTGAACGAAGCGGCCGAAATGATTTCGCGCGCGGTCGATTCGGACGCGCAAATCATTTTCGGAGCCTCGATCGATCCCGCAATGCAATCGAAGGTGCGGATTACGGTGCTCGCCGCGGGTTTCGGAGCGCGCCGCGCGGTCGAAAGCAGCGCGCCCGGCTTCACCTTCGAACAGAAGTTTGAAAAGGTTGCCCCGGTGAACATGGACGACATCGAGGTTCCGGCGTTCTTACGCTATCGTAGCTAGCGTACCGAGTCAAATCGCACCATGATCTCGCTCGTCTTTTCGCCCGACCCTTCGTTGCACGTCGCTCAAATGATTCGTCATTCCGCGCTCCTCGCGCCTCGTTTCGGGCAAAAATCCTTCGCGATCTTATGGCACGAACTTCTGATTCGGTACGCTAGCGACGTTTAAACTTCACTGCGGCCGAATGTTGTCGGACCGCGGGCGGGAAATCAATGGGGCGCAAGCGCCATAGCGCCGTCACGCTATCGTCGCCGGCTTTTGAGTTGCGGTAGCCGGCCTCAAGCTGGTTTTGAAGCGTGCGGAGCCGGGCAGCGTTCGAGGCGACGCTGCCGGGAGCGTTCGAGAGTCTACCCGTAAGGGCAGGCTCTTTGCCCGTAGTAGCCCGTACAGGAGGAGACAGTCCGTGGTAAAGCGTTCCGAATTTTTGGCGCTGTCGGTCGCAGCGACGGCCGTCGCGGCGCAAGCGCGGCCTGCTGCCGCAGCAGGGAGCGGTTTTGCGTTCGACCGCGGCGCTTTCGAAGCGGTTCTCGCGCGACCGTTTCGCCATCGGCAAGTTTTCGGGACGGCGCGCTTGGGCGGCGGCCTCGTCCTGCACTACATGCAAAACTCGCTCAATGCCTACCGTGACGGTTTTGCCGAAGGCCCGGGGACGCTTCATGTGGCGGCCGTGTTTTATGGAACGTCGCTCGCCGCCATGTGTCCCGCTGCGCTCTGGAAGGCGTTCTCGCTGCAGACGTTTCTAGGACGCACGGGCGAAGCGTTCGAGCAAGGTGAACGCGGCATCAATCCGTACGCCGATCAAGTAACGGCACTGCGGACGGCGGGCGCTTCGTTCTTCGTTTGCAATAACGCCTTACGTGAGGTTACCGAGCAACTCGCGAACGCTCCTGAGGGAGCGGGCTCCGATCCGAACGCGATCTATGCCGAAATCGCGCCGCTACTGCGCAGAGAGCCGAGCGTCATGCTCGTGCCGGCCGGGGTTGCGGCGCTTAATGCCGCGCAGGAAGCGCACTTCACGCTGCTCCAAGCGACGCTCAAATGACCCCCGTCGTCGATCCGGCCACGGCCGCGCGTGCCATCGCCATACGCCGCGAAATCCACCGCTTTCCCGAACTCGGTTTCGAAGAGGAGCGGACCGCCGGCATCGTCGAGCGCGAATTGAGCGCGCTCGGCATCGCACACCGGCGCGTCGCGAAGACCGGCGTCGTCGCAGTGCTGCAGGGGTTGCAGCCGGGGCGTACCGCGGGCTTGCGCGCCGACATGGACGCGCTACCGCTGACGGAACGTTCGGGCGAACCGTTCAGCAGTGAAGTTCCGGGCAAGATGCACGCGTGCGGGCACGACGCGCATACCGCGATGTTGCTCGGCGCCGCGCGCATCTTACAAGCCGAACGGGACCGCTTGCACGGAACGACCGTATTGCTCTTTCAGCCGGCAGAAGAAGGTCCCGGCGGCGCGCTGCCGATGATCGAAGCGGGCGTCATGCAGGATCCGGCGCTCGATGCGGTAGCGATGCTGCACGTCGATCCGCGGCTTCCGACGGGAACCGTCGGTTTCATTTCCGGTATCTGTAACGCTGCGGCAGATGAGTTCCGCGTCACCATCGTCGGCCGCGGCGGCCATGGGGCCGCGCCACATACCGCGATCGATGCGATTCCCTGCGCGGCGGCAACCGTGCTGGCGTTGCAAAATATTGCGGCCCGCGAGATCGACCCGCTCAAGACCGTCGTCGTCACGATCGGCACGATCGAAGGCGGTTATCGTAACAACATCATCGCCGACCGGGTCGTGATGACAGGCACGTTTCGCTCCCAGGATCCCGCTGTTCGAGCGGATCTCGAAGAGCGCGCGCGGCGCATCGTCGAGGGCGTAGCCGCTGCCTACGGTACTCACGGGACCATCGAGGTTACCTACGGTTACCCGGCGGTCTACAACGATCCGGAGCTTGCCGATTCGTTCCGGTCGTACATGGCGCGAGCGAGCGACATTCCCGTCGAGAGCCCCGCACCTACCATGGGCGGCGAGGATTTCGCTTATTTTGCCGAGCAAGCTCCAGGTCTCTTGATCCGGCACGGCATCCGCAGCGAGGCCGCGGGCTCGATCCATCCGGGCCACAGCCCGGAATTTCGGGTCGACGAGTCGGCACTCGCGTACGGCATCGAAACGCTGGTCTGTTTCGCGCGCGGCGTGGGCGCCGGTCTCGTAAGCGGTACAAGCCGACCGTAGGCCGCCTCACATTTCGGAGCGCTCGATAAAGACTAACCTGATGCGACAGAAAAGCTGCGCAAAGGGAATCGATGTCTACCGTTCTCCCGAAAAAGAAAGTCAATCTCGAACAGCAGGTTCGTTCGGCACGCGATGCGCGTCTCGTCGACGCGTACCGCGCCGGCCGCCGCGAAGCGTTCGACGAACTCGTTCGGTCCTACGAACAACACGTACGCCGCATCTTGACGCAATTGAGCGTCGCGGCGCCCGATCTCGAAGATCTGACGCAAGAAGTGTTCTTACGGGTCTTTCGGAACATGCACCGCTTCCGCGGTCAATCGTCGTTTTACACGTGGCTGTACCGCATCACGGTTAACGTATTCTTCGACCATAATAAGAAGCGCAAGCGCGCAGACGTTCGTCTGAGCCGGCTCCAGAACGCCCTGGTCGACATGTCGAACGTGCGCCACGACGGCGAAGACCCGTACTACGCTTGTTATAACGCGTTGACGCAGGCAGAGTTCGCACGCGCGATCGACGCGCTGCCGGAAGCGTTCCGCACCGTCGTTGCCATGCGTGAGGTCGATGACCTTTCGTACGAAGAGATAGCGCTTGCGACCGGCATCTCGATCGGAACCGTGCGTTCGCGGCTGTCGCGCGCTCGCGCCCGGCTCAAGGAGCTGCTGCGGCCGGTCCTCGTGCCGGCGGCGGCTTAAGCGCGCGCAGCTCGCTTCTCCCCTGCTCTCTACCGCACTCACGGCAGACCGCCGCAGGGGCAGTAGCGCCGTCGTCCTTATGCACACTTGATGCACAGACATCCCACAGTTTGTACCCATGAGGCAAAGGTACTACTATGGGTAGTGGTCCGGGACAGGTAGAAGCGAACTTCGCGCGGAAACTCGGGCGATGCTAGCCTCGCAGCGGTCCGTCCGGCCTTCGACGAGTGCCCTTCACTGTAGCCAAGATCTGAGTTCGAGTTCCGAAGCGGCGTTCAAACTGATTTGCGAAGTCGAGAAATGGCCCGTCTGGCTTTCATTTTTCAAGAGCGCGCGGCGCCTTGACGATGCTCCGCTGCTCAAGGCGGGCAGCGAAGTCGCCGTACGCAGCGCGATTCCGGGCGAGCCGGAAGAAATTTATGAAGTCGATCGCTTTCTCGCCGGGCACATCGTCTCGTTCGTCGGGGTCTACTCGGTCCGCCGGCGCATCGATTTTCGCGTCGAGCGTCATACGCAACGGTCGAAACTCGTCGTTCGGCTCGATTATCCGGCCTACGGCGGCGTGCTCGGCGCCCTCTATGACCGGCTGACCATGCGGCGCCGCTTGGAAACCGAGCTCGAACTTTCGCTGACGCACTTTAAAGGGCTGGTCGAGTTTACAGACGTCCCGAAGGACAGCATTCTGGCCGATTTTTAGCAGTCGTTGACTGCGTCTGCTAAGAAACGTATACTCAACGTCGAAGTTGACGTTCAATCGTCCTGGGAGTTCATGGGTGCCGATCTACGAGTATAAATGTACGCGCTGTTCTGCTGCACGCGACGTCAGACACGGATTTAAAGAAGCGAATACCGAGATATGCGCGGCCTGTGGCGGCGAGCTCAAACGCGTGTTCAATCCGGCCGGGATCGTTTTCAAGGGTTCGGGATTCTATATCAACGATTCGCGCAAGCCGGCGACGGAAGCGAAGCCCGAGAGCAAATCTGATGGTAAGAGCGACGGCAAGCCCGACGGTAAGCCTGAAGCTGCCCCGAAGACAGAAGTGAAGGGCGAGAGCAAACCCGAACCCAAGGGCAAGGGGGACGCTGCTGCTTAGGCAGCTCCGCTGTTACCCCACGCCTGAGCTCGCTGCCACAGCGGGACGAACTCCGGGAAGCTCACGGCGATGCAGGCCGGATCGTCGATCGCGTGCGGACCCGTTGGGGCCGCGAGGGCGGCGATCGCCATCGCGATGCGGTGATCTTCGTGCGTACGAAGGGTCCGCTCCGGCGCGTGCGCGCCACCCCCTTCGATGTCCAGACCGTCGGGATACTCCCGTACCTCGACCCCGCACGCGCGCAGCGTTTCGACGATCGTCGATAGCCGATCGGACTCTTTGCCGCGCAGATCGGCGGCATCGCGGATTTGCGTCGTGCCGGACGCATGTGCCGCGAGCACCGCGAGGATCGTAATTTCATCGATCGCACGCACGACCAGCTCGCCGTCGATCTTTGTCGCGCGCAACGGCCGATAGCGGACGCGGAGATCTGCGATCGGCTCGCCGTCGAGATCGCGCTCGTTCTGAACTTCGATGTCGGCACCCATGGCGCGCAGGGCGTCGAGGATGCCGGTCCGCGTCGGGTTGATTCCGACCTCGTGCAGGAGCAGGTCGCTACCGGGCGCGAGGGACGCGCCGGCTAGGAAGAACGCAGCCCCCGAGAGGTCGGCGGGAATCCGAACGTCGCGAGCGAGCGTGGGTCCCGGTTCGAGTTCGATCGTACGGCCGTCGAAGCGGATCGCGCGCCCGAAGCGGCGCAAAAGCCGTTCCGTATGATCGCGCGACGAGGCATCGCCCATCACGCGAACGAGGCTACGCGCATCTAGATTCGCAAACAGGATGGCCGACTTAACTTGCGCGGAAGCGATCTCGAGGGCGAAATCGCCGCCCGGTGGTGCAGCGATGCCGCGCACCGTGGCGGGCAATCGGCCCGCGTTCGTCAGCACCTCGGCGCCGAGCGCTCGCAGCGGCCGCGCAACGCGCTCCATCGGCCGCCGCCGTAACGAAGCATCGCCGTCAAAGCGGGCGAAAATTCCGTGGCCCGCGCAGAGCCCCATGAGCAGCCGCGCCGTCGTACCGGAGTTGCGCGCGTCGAGCGTCGCACGCGGGTCGCGTAGCGCGCCGCCGGTCACAACGATCGTTTCGCCGCCGTCTTCGATCTGGGCTCCCAAGGCCGCGACGGCGTCACGCGTTGCAAGGACGTCCTCGCCGCGGTTGGGGTTCGCTACCTTGGAGCGTCCGTTGGCGACGGCGGCCAGCATCAGGGCACGATGAGAAATGGATTTGTCGCCCGCCACGTGCAATTCGCCGCGAAGCGGGCCCCGTTCAAAGATCAGGATCGTCTTTCGTGCACCGCGAGTGAAGCGTAGGGAAGGTGGGATTCGAACCCACAAGAGCGTAAGCTCAACCGCTTTTGAGGCGGTCGCGTAGACCGTTCCGCCACTTCCCCCTAGCGCGTGCTTCGAGTGCGTGGGAAGGAGCCCTTCGCATCACCCGGGCGACTCTGCGCATCCCCGCAACCGCTTATAGCGAACGCGCTGGTTCGCGCCATCGCGCGCTGCAGGTTCGGCGCAAACTCGTACGCGAACGAGAGCCGGCTCGTTACTCGCGGCGCCTGCGCGATACGCAGCAATAACGAATTCGTGTGCCCGCTCAATGTAACGGGTTCGCGCGAAGCGCTCCAAGCGACGAGCGCGAGTTCATGCGTTGCCGGGTCGAACAGAGCGAGGCTGTGTTGCGATTGCGGCAGGCTGCGCGTGGCGGCGCTCGCGAGCGCGTACGGACGATCGAGAACGACGAGCGCGCGCGGCGCGCGAAGATTGCCGACGGCAAGCGACGTGACCGAGACCGCCCGTTGCCGCGCTGCAAGCTCGCTCGAGCCGTCGAAGCGATTCGTTAGGTCGGCTGCGAAGCAGCGCGCGTGCGGTCGCAGCGCTATCCGGCGATCGAAATGCGCGCCGGACGGATACGCGTCGGGCGCATCGTATTGCCACCGCACGGCGGCCAGCGTTCCGCTGCTCTCGATGTGCGCGCGGTAGGCGCGGTTGAAGAAGCCTGCGGGCATGTGATTGGTAAACTTTGCGATTCGATCGACCGTCGACTCGGGCGGTGCGACGAGAACGTCGTCGCGCAGCGCGCCAACCGTCGTGAAGACGTTCGTCACATGCGCTTTGTCTTCGAATACGAACGCTCGACCGCCGGCACGCGGGACGGCGACGATACGGACGAGATCGTTCTCGAGTACGACGGCACCTTCGCCGTCGTGATAGACGTCCGCCGCATACGCGACGGCCGCACCAGGGGCGACGGATGCGGGCAGCGCTTGCGCGATATGTAGATCGCTACGGATCGGCAGCGTGCGCGGATCGAATCGGAGCGCTGCGCTCGGAGCGCTCATCGCCACCTGCGACCGGGCCGGCGTTGCACTTCGAACGATCAAAGCACCCCGAGCGTCTATTTCCGCCCGCGTCTGCGCCGGCGGCAGCACAGCCGTGTATCGGTGTCGAGCGATGCGCACGTCGATGCTGCACGTTTTCGCTGCGCGGTCGAAGTCGAGCGCGATGCGGTCGCGCGCAACCGCCGGCGGAGAAAGGATACCCGTGACGGCGCACGTCGCCGAGAAGCGGTCGTCGCGAGCGAAATGCACGTTGTACGGTTGCAGCGGGATGTCGAGCGGCAGCAGCAAGCCGGTACGGGCCGGAACCCGCAGGGCCGGCAAGTCGTATCGTTCTCCGCTCTCCGTCCGCACGACCGGATGCGCGTAGTCGTGCGGTACGCCGTCGTAGTCGACGAGCGCGAGGAACCCGGCTCCGGTCGCCGGATCCTGCGCGAGCGTGGCATCCGCGCCTTCGACGTAGCGTGCGTGCTGCGCGCGTCCGAGCGCCTGCCCGAGCGCAGCGGCGGACGGCCGCGCGTTCGCGAGAACTGCCGTTCGCCGCGCGTGTCGATAAGCGGCGAGCGCTACGCGTGCGGCACGCACGAACGCCCGGCCTCGGAGCGGACCGTGCTCGGGAAGCGGGACGATCAGCAGCGGGAACGTCCTGAGCCGCGCGAGGGACTCGTAACGGAGATCGACGATTTCGCACGTCAGACGGCTTTGGCGGCAAAATCGTTGCGCCGTCATCGTGCCTTGCGCTAACGTTGCGACGTCCGCGTTCGTAAGCTGCGACGCGTCGTAAGCGCTCGGAAGCGAAACGATCGCGGCGTCGGCCTCGATCCGCGCCGCTGCGAGCAGCGAGTTGAAGGTCGCGATCTCGGCCCCGACGAGGCGGGTCGGCCGCGCGCGCGGGCTTTCGCGAAGGTCCGGCTGCGACGTCGCGCCGCCGTAGCCAAGTGCCGCGTCCCAAGCGTAGAACGCGTTGGCAAACGGCACTTCGTACCCCGCGGGGTACATCGTATCCTGAGCCGGAAAATTCACGATGCCTCGCGCGCCCATCGCAATTAAGGTGGTGAGTGCGAGCAGCGTGTTGGACGCAGCGGCCGCTTGCGGCAAAACGTCTTCGGGTTGCTGCAGCCAGCCCGCTTGGAATTCGCTCGCCATGAGCGGCTGATGCGGTCGTGATTGCAACAGGCCGGTTGAGAACTCGAGCTGCGCGCGATCGTGTTCTCCGATTGCGTACGCATCGCTCTGATACCAATTCCCCATCGCCCAGACGGGCGCGGAAGCGGTTACTTTCATCTGATAGGTGTTGATGAAGACGGGCACACGTCCACGGGTCGCGCGAGCGACTCGGGCGCGCAACCAAGCGAGATACTGCCGCAGATGCGGAGCGGGCCAGGTCTGGTTGTCGATGTACGCGCCTTGGTCGTCGTCGAGAGCTATCGCGACGACGCGGTCGGCAACCGGTGCGAACTCGCGTAGCGCGCGCTCGAGCCAGCGCGCGGCATAACGTCGATGCGTCGCATTGTGCAGCCAGGCCGCCGCCGCATCGTCGGAGTGTGCGTTCTGCAACGTAGCCGTCGGCGGATAGCGTCCTTCCAAAAGATCGCGCCGCGGCATGCCGTACTCCGGCCGGCGTAACAGCCAGGCCGGATAACCGCCATTACGCCATTCGTTACGAATGACGGGCCCGGGGCGTACGATAAGGGCGAATCCAAATCGGCGCGCGAGCCGGATCACTTCGCGCAGATCCCGGCGTGGGTTCGTACGGCCGTCGAAATCGAACGTGCCGTCACCGAGTTCGTGCCAATTCCACGGGACATATAGGTCGAGCGTGTTGATGTGTAGACGATACTTCAGCGCGAACATCGCGCCGCGCCACGATTCGCGCGGCAGCCGCTCGTAGAAGAAAGCCGCTCCGTATATAAAAAACGGCTTTCCGTGCAGTGTGAACAGCGGCGTTCCGCCGCGTTCCGAAATTGCGCTGGCTCCGAATCGCGGGTCAGCCGAAGCTTGCGCTCGCGCCGCCCAAGGATGCGCTAGTACGCAAAGGAGCGGCAGCATGAAGAGGGCCGTGGGTCGGAAGCCTCGCTGAAGCATTCGTGGGTTGAGCCTCGCGGGCACGACGTTTAAGCTTTTAGGGTTGCGGGCCGCTTCATACCGAACAATCGGGCGACTTTCGCGCCAACCCTTCCTACGCGGCGTAAAAACAAATTCTCGTTCGCCATTCTTCGCAAGTTGGCCATCGATTCATCGACTGCCGGGAACGCCTATTCGAACCTCTTCTTTTTTCACCGTCTCGGACGGCAAGGCTTAGCGTGCAGCGTTTTTCGGTTAGATTCCCGAGTATCAAAACGAACGGTCTTGCGGGAGCAGCGTTGCGCCTGCGCGTAGCTTCGAGCGTGGCAACGAGCGAACTCGGCGGGCTCTTACGTCTGGCAGGCGATCTGCGGATCGATTTTATCGACTCGCCGGCGCTGCGCGACAACCCGCTCGGGGATCCCGCTACGCGTCCGCTCGCCGTGTACACGCCGCCCGGCTTCGATGCCGGAGATTCCAAGCGCTATCCCGTTCTCTACGTCTTGCACGGTTATACGGGAGACGTTGCAGCGCTCGTCGGCGCGCGTCCGTGGGAAACCAATGTCGTGCAGTGGGCGGATACGCTCATCCGGCAGGCTGCGATGCCGCCCGTGCTGCTCGCACTCGTCGACGGCTTTACGCGCCTAGGCGGTTCGCAGTACGTCGATTCTATCCATAACGGCGACTATGCGACCTATACGATACGCGATGCGGTCGGTCACGTCGACCGCGCATACCCGACGATCGCCGCCGAGGGTGGCCGCGCCGTCCTTGGCAAATCGTCGGGCGGCTTCGGCGCGCTGCATCTCACGCTGAATTACCCGGGCGTCTTTTGCGCATTCGCTTCGCACAGCGGCGACACGAACTTCGGCACAAGTTGCGCGCCGCAGTTCGCGCTCGCGCAGCGAACGCTGGAAGCGCACGACGGCGATATCGCGGCCTTCGTCGAAGCGTTCGAACGTAAACCGAAGCGGTCTCCCGCGGAATACGCGACGATCGAGATGCTCGGCTATGCCGCAGCGTATTCACCGCGGGCGGCGGAAGCGTTCGCGCTCGATCTACCTTTCGACATGCACACGGGCGCGCTGCGCGAAGAGGTTTTCGCGCGCTGGCGCACATTCGATCCCGTCGAAGCCGCTGCGACGCGACACGCGGAACTCGCCCGGTTGCGGCTGCGTTACGTCGATTGCGGCCGGCGTGACGAGTATGGGCTCGATATCGGAGCTCGCATGCTCGTCGCGCGCATGCGCGCCATGGGACTCGGCGTCCGGCATGAAGAGTTCGACGACGATCATCGCAACGTCGGCTACCGGTACGCCGTCTCGCTGCCGGCGCTCGCTGCGGTTTTGGAGATCGAATGAAGACACTCGTTACAAGCGTCGCACTCAGCCTGGCGCTCACCGGCGCCGCATTGGCGGCGGAGGGCGACTACGACGATCCCGGCATGCACTTCAGCCCACCCTCCGGCTGGGAGAAGATCACGCTTGCGCCCGCCGCCGATACAGCCGGGCAAAGTGACGATGAGCAGGAGCGGCCGCCGGTTGCGGTTTACGCTTGGCATCGCGGCCAAAGCGACCAGCGAACGATCGCAATCAACATTCAACATTACGATGGCTCGCTCGATGCCTTCGAGCACCAGCGCGAAAGCGATTTGCGCAAGGCTGCCGACGGGACGTTCGTGGACAAGCCGTCCAAAACGGCGCTCGCCAACGGCATGCCGGTCTATCTTCTCAACGTGAAGGCAGGTACGGATGTCGGCCATTTCGTGCAGCGCTTCGATTATTTGATGATCGACGGCTCGCGAAGCATCGACGTCTCGTATTCGGGACGCCAGGGCGACTTCGGCCAAAAGGACGCGACCGATGCGTTCTCATCGCTCTACGTGGTTGTGTATCCGCGCCACCCTTAATGTCGCGCAGCTTCCACTCGCGGCCTTGCCGTTCTTTGCCGTTAGCTCGAACAGGACGGCGTTTATAGCTTTCCGCGAATAACAACGTTTATAGTTTTGGCCGTATGTGCTGCTCCACATGAGCCGCGTTTTTCATTTGTTCAAGACATGGCCGACCGATAACTCGCGCTTACCGGTAAAAACGAACTGCTTCTCGGTGCGACCGATTGCGCCCATGGGCGTCCACGCGGTTCAACCTTCTCGAGTTGAACGACCATACTGTCCGGCGTCGGCAAGGACGGCGGTCGCGTCAAGGGCTGTGCGTAGATCCGTTATCAGATCGTCCGCATCTTCGATGCCGACCGAGAGCCGGACGAGATTGTCCGTGATGCCGCGGCGCTCGCGTTCGGCGGCAGGAATCGAGCCGTGCGTCATGCGTGCGGGAATGCTAACGAGCGATTCAACGCCGCCGAGACTTTCGGCCAGACTGAAGAGTTCCGTCGTCTGTGCGAAAGCGAACGCCCGGCTCGCATCGCCGCGAAGTGTAAACGACAGCATTCCACCGTGTCCGCGCATCTGACGCTTCGCCAGCGCATGCTGCGGGTGCGTCACGAGACCGGGATAGTTGACGCGTTCGACGTCGTCACGGGCACTCAAAAACGCCGCGACCGCCTGTGCGTTCCGTTCGTGTTCGCGCATGCGTAGCGCGAGCGTCTTCGCCCCGCGTAGCGCGAGCCAGGCGTCGAACGGTCCCGGTACGCCGCCGACCGCATTCTGATGAAACTTGATTGTCTCGGCGAGTGCCGGATCGTTCGTGATCGCCGCACCGCCGATCATATCGCTGTGGCCGCCGATATACTTCGTCGTCGAGTGCACGACGATGTCGCTGCCGAGCGCGAGCGGTGATTGAAAGTACGGCGAGGCGAACGTGTTGTCGACCGCGAGCACGACGCCCGGGGGGCGTAGCGCGGCGAGTTCGGCGATGTCGACGAGATTCAACAGCGGATTGGTCGGGGTTTCGGCCCAGATCATCTTCGTGTTGGGTTCGAGCGCGGCGCGCGTTGCAACCGGATCGCTCATATCCACGTACGTGAACGCGAGACCGTAGCGGCTGAAGACGCGCGAAAAAAGCCGGTACGTTCCGCCGTACAGATCGTCGCCGACTACGACGTGGTCGCCCGCCGAGAGCAGATTGAGTACGGCCGATGTGGCGGCGACGCCGCTCGCAAACGCGCTGCAGAAGCGCGCATCTTCGAGCGATGCGAGCTGCTTCTCGAGCGCGGTGCGCGTCGGGTTGACGGAACGGCTGTAATCGTATCCCCTGTGTTCGCCGACTGCCCGCTGCGTATAGGTGGAGGTCTGATAGACCGGGACGATGGTCGCGCCCGTCGCGGCATCGGCTTCTTGGCCGACGTGGATGGCGCGCGTACTGAACTTCATCCCGCCCTAAACCCTGGGCGTAATCGTAGAGAGGTACGAAATAATGTCTTGCCGGGTTACGACCCCGACGGGACGCCCCGCGTCCAAAACGACGATGGCCGAATTCGCGAGCGAAAGCAACTTGTAAGCGCGGTCGATATCGGCGTCTTGCTCGAGCGTCGGGAACGGCCTACCCATCACTTCCCGGACGGGCTTATGCAGCAGGTCCGAGCGGTCGAAGACGGCTTGCATGACGGCAACATCGTTCACGCTGCCGACAATATCGTCGCCGCTCACGACGGGCAACTGCGAAATTTCATAGCGCCGTAACTTATCGAGTGCGTCGCGCACGACGTCGTCGTTGCGAACTACGATCATCGGCGGTAGCGGCTCTTTGCTGCGCAGCACGTCACCCACGGTTGCGACGCGTTTGCCCTCGGCGAGGAAGCCGTTCGCGGTCATCCATTCGTCATTGAAGATCTTCGACATATAGCCGCGGCCGGAGTCGGGAAACACGACGACGAGTACCGCGCTCGGGGGCAAGCTCTTGGCAAGTTTGACGGCGGCGACGGCGGCTGTTCCGGACGACCCGCCCACGAGCAGTCCCTCTTCGCGCGTGATGCGGCGTGCCATTAGGAACGAATCGCGGTCGGAGACGCGCTCCATCTCGTCGATCACTTTCATGTCGACCGTCTCCGGCAAATACGACATGCCGATCCCTTCCACCGCATATGACTTGGGCGTATCGCCGGAATAGATCGAGCCCTCGGGATCCGCACCGAGCACGTGGATGCGCGGGTTTTGTTCTTTGAGATAGCGGGCCGTGCCGGAAATCGTTCCGCCCGTCCCGATGCCGGAAACGAAATGGGTGATCGTGCCCGCCGTCTGCTCCCAAATCTCCGGACCCGTCGAGCGATAGTGAGCGTCGGGATTCGAGCGGTTGTGCCACTGGTTGGGCATAAAGGCGCCCGGAATTTCGCTTACCAAGCGCGCTGCTACGCCGTAATACGACTCCGGTGAGTCCGACGGCACGCTCGAGGGCGTGACGACGACTTCCGCACCGTACGCGCGTAAGAGATCGATTTTCTCTTTCGACATCTTATCGGGCATGACTAGGATGCAGCGGTAACCGCGAATAGCGGCTGCCATCGCGAGACCCGTGCCCGTATTTCCGCTCGTAGCTTCGACGATCGTCGAGCCCGCGTGCAGTAAGCCGCGTTCTTCGGCTTCCAGCAGCATGGCGACCGCGGGACGGTCCTTCACGCTGCCGCCCGGATTGACGTACTCGACCTTAGCCAGCACCAGACACCGCGCGTCGTCGACGACGCGCCTCAGGCGGATCAGCGGCGTGCGACCGACGGCGTCGAGCGCGCTTTCGAAATACTGTAAGCCCCGCTCGCGCTCGATGACGATCATTCCTTACTCCATATGGACATCACCAGCACGCGTTCGCTAGCGCGGCGGTAATCTCTTGGGAGCGTCGCTACGCTCTATTTTGCTTGCGGCGGGGTAAGGCGGGGTAAGATGAAGCTATGGCAACGGATTTTCGAACAGGTACCGATTTTCCAAGGCGCGGGCGCGATGAAGCGGGCGGCTTTTTATGGCTCTTACGCGCGTTCGACAAGGCGCGGGCCGCAGCCGACGGCACGCTGCACGATTACATCTACCCCTGTCCGATGGATAAGGGCGTTCTGGAGCGGTGGGGTCTCACGCCGGCGCAATTCGACGAAGCGATCAGGACGCGGCGCACGGACGACGAGATCTTGAGCTGGCTTTCCGAGCACGTAAACGCCGCGCACCGCGATGCGGCCAACCGCTGGCTCGTCGAGCAGAAGGGCGCCAATATGGATCGCCAGGATGCCGAAGAGGGCGTCTTAACGGCTTGACATAATGCGGCCGTGATGAGCGTCGTACGAAGCAGTGTTCTGCTGGCGTTGGTTGCGTTGTTCGTTAGCGGCTGCGGCGACGCAGTGCCTCCGCCCGGCAAATATGCGACCGTTTCCGGGAAGGTCACGGACGCGCAAACGGGCGCCGCGATCGTGGGCGCTTCGGTGTCGATCAACGGCGTCGAGTACGCGCGCGCCGGCGCCGACGGAACCTACAAGATCACGACCGTTCCGACGGGGCCTTGGTCGTGGTCGGCGCAAGCCGACGGTTACGGCGGCGGCGGCAGCGATAGCTCGCCACCCTTGACGCCGGGCGAACAGCGTGCCTTCCCGATTACCTTGAGGCACAATTAGCACCACCTACTGCTTGCTCTCATAAATAACCGTAAAGTCTCTCGGCGCTTTTCCGGTCTCGCGGCGTCGCTCGTCGTTCAAAGGACGCTGTCTTTCTTCGTTTCTCCCTCCTTGCGACATCGAAAAATCGCTCTCGCTTTATCTGCGGCTAGTTACGAAAGCAAGCACTACGCCGAAAGCCGCACGAATGATGCGCGGGCGACGACGCGGGCGTCGATCAGTCTGAGGACGACTTCGGCGAGGCGTTGCGGGTCGTGGCGTACGGTCTGCGTTTCGCTAATGACGTTGGCGCCGACCACCCGGATCCCGAGCGCTTCGATGGCGGCCCGGTCGGGCGCCACGGGCGTCTGACCCTCCTCGGCGTAAATCTCGAGCAATCGTTGCGGCGGCTGCTCGTTGACGATGGCGTAATCGCAGATACGCCGGCCGGTCTGCTCGAGCAGTGTCCGTACGTGTAGGGAAGCGGTAAAGTCGTCCGTTTCGCCCGGTTGAGTCATGACGTTGCAGATATACATTTTGACGGCGCGCGAGTCGGCCACCGCTTGCGCCACGCCTGCCACGAGCAGGTTCGGCAGGATCGACGTGTAGAGGCTACCGGGCCCGAGAACGATCGCATCCGCATCGCGGATCGCATCGAGCACTTCGCGCAGTGGCTGAACGTGCGGCGGTTCGAGCGTGAGCTTCGCGATCGCCTTGTGCGATTGCGAAATGTTCGTTTCGCCGCGCACGATCGTACCGTCTTCGAAGCGCGCGCAGAGCCGCACGTTCTCGAGCGTCGCCGGCAAGACGCGGCCCTTGATGTTGAGCACGCGGCTCGACTCTTTTACCGCGCGGTCGAAGTTGCCGGTTACGCTCGTCATCGCGGCCAAGAAGAGATTGCCGAAGGAATGACCGCTCAGACCTTCGCCGTCGTGAAAGCGATATTGAAAGAGGTCCGTCACGAGAGCCTCGTCGTCGGAGAGCGCGACGAGGCAGTTCCGAATATCGCCGGGCGGCAAGATACCGAGTTCTTTTTGCAGCCGTCCCGAGCTGCCGCCGTCATCGGTAACGGTAACGACTGCGGTCAGATTACTCGTCGAGCGCTTCAACCCGCGCAGCAACGTCGAGAGGCCGGTTCCACCGCCGATCGCGACGATCTTGTAGCCGCCGCGCAGGCGGCGGTCGAGCAGCGCATCGACGATACTGCTTTTTGCACCCGGGTCGATCGCGATAACGATCGCGCGCATCCACTGCCGGATACCCCAGACAATCAGTGCGGCGCCTCCGAGCATGAAGGCATACGATAGCCAGCCGAGCGAGACGCCGAAATCCGCCACGGCGGCATCGATCATTTCGTTATACGGTATCTGCGAGCCCTCGGCGACGAACCAGCGCCAGACGCCGTTGACGAACAACAAGCAGCCCAGAAGTGCGACGAGCAGCCAGCGCTTCACGCCGAGGCCGGGATAGAACCAGCGCGCGAAGCGCATGACGACGGTACTCATGCGGCGACCAGCTCCCGCAAGTCACATTCGACCGCGATACCGTCCGCGCTCGCAAGGTGCGCTGCGAGCCGCTGCGCGATGAAGACGGAGCGATGGCGGCCACCGGTGCAGCCGATCGCGATCGTCAAACGCGTCTTGCCTTCGCGGCGGTAGCGCGGAATGAGAAAATCGACGAGGCCGAAGAGATGCGCGCAGAAAAAGGCGGTATCGGGCAAGGCGTCCATAAATGCCGCGACGCGTTCATCGAGTCCGGTCAGCGCTTTGAGTTCGGGCACGTAATTCGGATTAGAGAAGAAGCGCACGTCGAACACGAGATCCGCGTCCAGCGGCAACCCGAATTTGTACCCGAACGCCACGATCCGGACTGCAAGGCGGTCCGAGAGCGCCTCCATACCGTAGGTCGCAGCAATGCGCTCTTTGAGCAACGTATGCGTGAATGCGGACGTGTCCCAGACGTGCGTGGCACGCTTGCGCAGCGGTTCGAGCGCCGCGCGCTCGCGCGCGATCGCGGCCGTCAAACGATCGCCGCCCTCGCGCGGATGTCGGCGGCGCGTTTCGCTGTAACGGCGAACGATGGCGCCGTCGCTCGCCTCCAAGAACAGAACTTCGGGCGCGACGCCGAGGTCTCCGAGTGCGTCGAGGGCGGCAGACGCTTCGCCGAACGCGCCATGCACGCGGACGTCGAGTGACAGAGCGATCCGTTCGATTCCCGCCTGCTCCGCGAGGGTAATGAGCTGTTGAGTAAGTGCCGGCGGTAAATTATCGAGGCAGTAGAATCCAAGATCCTCGAACGACTTCATGGCTTGGCTCTTGCCGGCACCGGAGAGCCCCGTCACGACGACGAAACGTAAAAAAGTCACCAGGGACCGCCGGAGCGCGTATGCATGAGTTTCTTTTCGCCTGAAAAAGCCAACGCCCTCATTCCGGCGCTCGCGCCGTTGCTCGAGGAACTGTGGACCAAACGCCGAGAGTTGGCGATTAAGCTGCTGGAGCAGGATCCTGCACTACGAAAAGCGCGCGGGCGCGCGGGTGCATCGACCGCGGAGCGCCGCGGCGAGACGCGCCGGACGACCGAGCTCAAAGCGGACATCGTGCGTACCATAAACCGAATCGAAGCCTACGGCTGCGTACTAAAAGATATCGATCTCGGCTTACTCGATTTTCCGGCCTTGCGGGCCGGGCGCCCCGTTTTTTTGTGTTGGAAAGCCGGTGAGCCGGCTGTCACCTTCTGGCACGCCACGGACGAAGGTTTCGCAAACCGTCAACCGCTGTAAGACTTCCGGACGCCGCGGACATGCAGAAGCTCCGAACCTGCGTTCGGAGCTTCAGAGCCGGCGCGTGCCGCTAGGTTAGGCCGTAACGCCGGCCGTCTCGACCTTGATGAAGTCTTCCGCCAGGCCTTGCAAGCGAACGTCGCCGAATTCGACCGTATACGCCCCATTCTCGACGCTGCGCACGTCGCCGAGTTCGGGAACCGTCGCAAGTTGCGGAATCTTGGAGCGGATCTCATCCGGCAAGCGCACCTTATCGCCGATATTCAACCCGCCGTGCGCGAAGAGTTGCTCCAGCTCTTCCAACAGCATCGGCAGCGGGATGCCGTAACCTTCGCTAACCTGTTCGATCGTCTCCGTCTCACTGATGGCACAATGCGAACAGCCGCCGAGATGGAATTTCGCGAAGACGCGACGCGCGCCGGCATGCGTCTTAAACGCATTCTCGACGGTCAGATCCTTGCTGAAATGAGTGCTCAACCGATTCTCCTGGAGATGGAAGCGACGTAAAATCGCCGCGCGCTGCATTATTGCCCAGGACCGGCTCCCAAGCCTCGTAGTTGCGCCGCCGGGCCGGGCGCGAAACGAGCCGGAGCGACCGAAAACGAGGCTTGCCTCCGAAAACGAGCCCGAGGCATCCGCGCGCAGCGCGGATGCCTCGGGACGAAGGCAGCCTGTAAGCCGGATTCTGTACCGCTTGCGCGGCGGCAGCCATCTATCTGGGACGCGCGTTACCGTGCGCCTCGGTGCGATGTAACTCGTTCGGACGGGCCGTCCGGGAAGAGCGTCGTGGTTCCTTACGGAGCCCGGTGTTCTTCCGATCGAGCGATCTTGCTTCGCGTGGGGTTTACCCGGGCGCGCGTCTCCGCGCCGCCCCGTGAGCTTTTACCTCACGATTTCACCCATGACGGATGCGGCCGGAGCCGAACTCGCCGGTTTGTTTCTGTGGCACTTTCCTTCGAGTTGCCCCGACAGGACGTTATCCTGCACGCCGCCCGGTGAAGCCCGGACTTTCCTCACGCTCGAAAACGCGCGACTGCCCGGCTGCCTTCGCCGGGGAGGAGCGTCTCCGCTCCTCCCCGGCCGAGCGTATCACGCTCCGCCCTGCGTCGTCTACAGGCCCGGATCAGCCGAATTGCGGGACGACGCGTTTCAACGAGCCGGCCCGTTCGAGTGCGGTCGCGTGCGCTCCGACCGGAACGACGTCGAAGACGTCGCGATACGTGCGCAGCGCCCGCACGAGTACGTCGAGCTTCTGCTCTTTGGGCATCTGCATGGCCGGAAAAAAGGCGAGCGTTTTCACATCGGTACCGTCGAGAAAATCGAGCGGGTGGAGTAAGAGCGACGGTGCGATGCCGAGCGTGCGCGCGGCGAGCAGTGCGCTGCGAAAATATGGAATCGCAAGCCATGGAGCCTTCATGGCGAGATAGAGCACGTAGCTGAAGTGAATCGGAATTTTTAAGACGGGATAGGTCGTCACCGGAATCTCGAGAAGCGAGCGGTCCGCACCGAGATCCCAGCGGTATTGACGCAGCGGGCGGCGGCCCTCGGTCATACTCCCGAAGAGCGCCTTACGCTGCTCGCGCTCCTGCGGCGTCAACTTCGCGGTCATGAAATAGTACCAGCGCGCGAGCGGTCCGATATACGTCGGGAACGTCGTGCAATCGTAAGTGTAGTTGCGGCGCGAGAGCGCCTCGAGCGTCGGGCGCGATAAGGAAAACCCGGGTCCACGGAAGCCGACCGGGCGCACGCCGGTAACGGCGGTGATGGCATCGGTTGCCGAACCGATCTCGGCCTCTATTTGTTCGGTCGTGTAGTTCTGCAGCCACGGTTCGTGATGGAACGAATGATTGCCGATCTCATGTCCCGCGCTCGCGATCGAGCGCAGCGCGGGCCGGTTCTTTTCCAGCGCCGCATCCTGGCCCACGATGAAGACGGTAATACGCTGCTGCAATTCATCGAGAATGCGCAGAAAGCGCGGAACGACCGTCTCGAGATACGTCGGAAACGTCGCCCACGCGGCGTCGCCGTGCGTTTTCATGTACGCCCATTCGTTGTCGAGATCGAGGGACAGACTTGCGAGCGGCTTCAAGCGATCGTCGCCGCGCGCACTTCACCCAGCGCCGCAAGTCCGCGTTCTACGAGGCCGAGCGTTTCGTTGACGTTGAGCGTACCGTTTACGATATGGGTCGAATTGAGAACGAACACGCCGGGTACCGAGGTCGCAATCGACGGGATCCGTTTCGAATACCCGAGCGTCGCGATCGGGAAGACGTGACGCACGCGCGAGATCCGGAATGCGCGCACGCGCTCGCGCGCGAAGCGCGGATACAGTCGTTCGAGTGCGGCGACGAAGGTCTGTTCGATCTCGGCGTCGCTCGCATCGAACAGTGGATCGTCGGGGCGAACGTATTTCGGCAGGTAGGCGAGCGAGCGCCCGCCCCACGCGGCGCGGTCGACGATGTTGCCCATGTCGATGACGGCCGAAAACGGCACCCACTCGTCGGTGAGATTGGTAACGTAATACGGCCCGAGCGGTTCGTCGACGACGAGCGACGCGCAGATGATTCCGCCGTAGATCTTGGAGGACAAGCGGTCGCGTTCACCCGGTTCGAGGGCCGGCACGAGCGCGGCCGCAACGGGCGCCGGAACCGTAAGGATCGCGCGGTCGAAGCGTTCGCTGCTTTCGTCCGCGAACTCAACCGTCGTCTCGCCGCCCGCTTCGGCGCTCGCAACATGCGTCACGCGGGTGACCATGGCGCCCGGTACGAGACGGACCCCGAGGGAACGCAGGCGCGACTCGAGCGCGGCGATGACGCGTGCGTAGCCACCGGGTACGTATCCGAAGCGCTCAGCGCCCAGACCCGCGCGCCGAGCGGCATAGAGCCGCACGATAATTGCCCAAATGAAAGCGGCGGACGTATCGCGATAACGGTCGCCGAGTTTCGCGAGCAAGAGCGGACGCCATATCTTTTCGAACGTCTTGCGGCCGCTGCGCTTCGTCAGCCAGCGTTCGACCGAAATTTCTTCGAGCGGCGCAGGATCCGTGATGCGGGAAGCGCCGAAAATGGTGAGCCCCAAACGGAGCTTATCGATCAATCCGAGCGGCGGAAAGCGCAGAAAGTCGATGGCGTTATTCATCGGATAGAAGCGACCGCCGGTATAGAAGCCGGTCCCGACGCTCGTCCACCGCACCTCATGCTCGAGCCCGAGATCTGCGAGCAGCGCGCGCAGGGTCGTATCGGAATACAGCGTGACGTGATAATGCCGATCCCAGGTGACGTCGCCGACGGTCCACGCATCGGCGAGGCCGCCGAAGTTCGCAGCCCGTTCGAACAGCGTGACATGGCTGCCGCGTTCGGCCAGCCGTAGCGCGAGCGTTAGGCCGAGCATTCCGCCGCCGATGACGGCGACGCTCGAGCCTGACTCGACCTTAGCCGGGAGCGCGGCTGCAGCGGTCACGCTTTACTCGGGCGCGCTTGCGCGATACACACGGTTGTTTTATCGACGGACATGATGCGTTTCCTAAAGGCGGTGCCGGAAAGGTGACGGAGGCACGGCTGCGAATCGTAAGCGGCCGGGCAGGTCGGGGGCATAGCTCAGTTGGTAGAGCACTTGCATGGCATGCAAGGGGTCAGGAGTTCGAGTCTCCTTGCCTCCACGGACGCGCACGGTCGAAACGCTCATACAATCCCGGCTCGAATCGCATGAACTGCGGCTTGGGTGCGTGCGGAGATGTTCAGTTTCGAAAAGATTCGCGACACGTGGTTCTTCACGGTCTTTTCCGATAGGTGCAAGCGCGCGCTGATTTGCTTATTGGCCAATCCCTCTGCGATCAGCTTGAGCACTTCGGCTTCGCGCGCGGAGAGGTCCATGATGTCGGGCTTGCCGTTGCTCTGACTCCGGCGCCGCAGAAGTCCCCCGGCGACACGCGGATCGACGTAGGATTGGCCGCCCGCCACCGTCTTGATCGCCCGCAGGAGCTCGGGTGGCGAAATATCCTTGACGATGTAGGCTTCGGCGCCTTGCGACAAGCAGCGCTGCATCATCTCGGGAGAGAGGTGCATCGAGAGCACGCAAATGCGAGCATTCGGAACGGCCGCGGCGCACACGCCGATGGAGAGCGCCACGTCGGAGGGTTGGCCGTCGAGATCGATGACGATGAGATCCGGTCGAGCATGCGCGAGCATGGTCGCGTCAGCGGCGCGATGGTCGGAGAGCACGTCGAAGTCCGCGTCTTCCGCAAAAATGCCGCACAGCGCCTTTGCGAATAACACTTGGGATTCGATAACGACAATCCGGGATGGGGTCGGCAAGCTTTACACCTACTCCGGAGACCGGCGCACGCGGGAAACGGCCGAAGTTTTCCGCTTCTCCAGCGTATACGACGACGGAGCGCGGATTAGATGCCGCACGAATGTAAAAGATGCGTACGGTCGCACCCTGCTAGCGGCCGGAGCGCCGCAGCGAGGCCGGCGTGCGAGCCAGTCCGACAAGCAAGCCGCCGGCATAGCCGCAGTGCACGAGCGGAAAGAAGAGCAAGGTGCCCGCCGTCACGGCGACGGTTTCTCCCGCGCGCCGCGAACGGATCGTAGCGAGTGCATACAACGCGTACAGCGGCAGCAAGAAGGCCCGGAAACGCGAGCACAGCAGGGCAATCGAAACGAGTAAGCCGAGCGGCACGGCTACGTGGCGCGGGCGTACGGCGCTCGGATAGCGTTTGAACGTTTGCATGCGCCAGAAGCCGTAGCGCGACCATTGCTTGATCATCGCACCCGGGCCGCGCGTCGCGATGCGGCCCGCACGGACGGGAATGCGCACGATGTGTCCGCCGAGCGAACGGATACGCTCCGTGAGTTCGCAGTCTTCATTTGCCGCCCAGCGCTCGTCGAAGCCGCCCAGGCGCGTCAGGACTCCCGGCCGCCACGCGCCGAGATACACGGTCGACACCTCGACTGGAGCCGTCAGATCCGTTTTTCGAAAGTCCGCGGGTCCGAGGCCCAGAGGATTCGAGTACAGCGCGATCCCGAGGGCGCGGCCGTAATCCTCGTCCCCGAGGTGCGGGGTCGGAGCGCCGCCGACGCACCACACGTCTGCCGGCAGCGATGCGAGCGCCTGATCGATCGTGGCCAGGTAGTCCGGCGCATACAGCGTGTGAGCGTCGAGGCGCACCACGATGTCGGTCTGCATCACATATTTGAGCCCGCGATTGAGCGCGTGCGGTATGGAACGGACTTCGTCCCGCACGAGACGGCCGGCAATCGGCCCCGCTGCGAGCCAGCGCTCGAAATATGCGTCCCCTCCGTCAGTAGAGCCGTTGTCAACGCCGATAACGTAGAGGCGGCTGGGATCGATCGTCTGTGCCGCGAGCGAGGCGAGGACGGCCGTTAGGTGCCGGCCCTCATTTAGAAACGGCATGATGCAGGAGATGCGGGGAAGCGATAGGTGCACGAAGTTCGCAGTCCGGACGAAGAGGTGGGCGAAGCCCCTCTACGTGTCGTCCACGTCGTGCAACATCTTAAGGGCGGCGGCGCAGAGACGCTCGTTCGCGGGTTGTGCGCCGGCCTTGCGCGGCAGGGTATCGCCGTCACCGTCGTCTCGATCTATCCGGACGGCCTCGAGGAAAGCGAGCGAGCCGCGCTCGGCTTTCCGGTCGTCTCGGTCGAGCGGTGCAGCCGAACCGACGTCGGTTTCTTTCCGCGCTTGGTCACAACGCTACGTAAGCTCGCCCCCGACGTCGTCCACGCGCATCTGCACGCCGGGAAATATGCGGGCCGCCTTGCGGCGCTTACGGCGCGCAGTCCGGCGCTCGTCTTCACCGAACACGGCGACGAAGCCGGGGGCGCCTTGCGGCAGGCGGTGAACCGCGTGCTACACCCGCGCACGACGCGCTTCATCACCTTTAGCGACACTCAGCGGCTACGCTTCTCCGCAGCCGAACACGTGCCGCTCGAGCAAATCGCAGTCATTCCCAACGGCGTCGATGCGCCGCCCGCGGGCGATCGCGGCGCGCTCCGGGCGGCTCTCGGCATCGCGCCCGAGGTCTTCGCCGTCTATCTTCCGGCGCGCATGACGGCGCAGAAAAATCAGGCGCTCGCCTTACGGGCCTTCGCTCGCGCGTGGCGAGGCGACGCGTGGCGCAAGCTGTACTTTGCCGGCGCGGGTCCACTGGAAGGCGATCTGCAGCGCCTCGCCGACACGCTCGAGCTCGCCGGTCGCGTCCACTTCCTCGGGTTTCGCAACGATGCCGCGACGCTTTGCCGGGCCATGGACCTCTTCCTGATGACCTCGCTTTGGGAGCGCATGCCGCTCGCGCTCGGCGAGGCGATGCGCGCGGGGTTGCCGGTCGTCACCACGCCTTGGACGGGCTATGAAGATTTCGTCCGGGACGGCGAGACGGGCTTCGTTGCCGAAGGCGACGACGTCGACTCGTTCGCCCCAGCGCTCGTGCGCGCTCAAGACGACGTAGCGCGGCGTCGCGTCGCCGAACGAGCACGCGTCTTTGCCGACGAACGCTTCGATCTTGGGGTGAGCGTGCGGCGTCACATCGCCCTCTACCGGTCGCTTGCGCCGCGCGCGTCGCGAGGCAGCCGTTGAAGCTCGCGTACATCACGGCTCGCATGCCCTTCGCCTTCGCGGAGCAGTTCTTCGAACCGGAGATCGATTCGCTCGCCGAGACCTTCGAGCTCACGCTCATTCCGACGCGGGCGACGCGGAGGGAAAATCGCTATCCGCGCCTGCACGCTACGCCGCACTTTCTAGCCCTCTTTGACGCGCGCGTCGCCCGCCTGGCGCTGGCGGAATTCCGGCGCTCTCCAGGCGCCGCTCTGGCCGCACTGCGCACGCTGGCATTCGGCCGCTGTGCGCTGCGCGCGCGCGCAGTCAACCTCGTGCTTTTCCCCAAAGCCCTCGCCTTGGCGGCCGAAGTCCGGCGGCTCGGCATCGAACACATGCACGTGAATTGGATGACGAGCTCGGCCACGATCGCCTACGTCGCTTCGCGCTTGACCGGAATCCCGTTCAGCATTACGGCGCACCAGCACGACATCTTCTACGATAACCTCACGCGTGAAAAGGTCCGCCGGGCCGAATTCGTGCGCGTCATCTCCGCTCGCAACTGCCGCCATCTACAAGCACTCTTGCCGCCCGAGTTACGCGCCAAGTGCCGCGTGGTTCACCTCGGCGTGCGGCTCCCCGCAGCGCCGCTCGCGGCGCCCGAACGTCTGCCGCGCATCCTCTGCGCGGCGCGCATGTGCGAATGGAAGGGACACCGCTTTTTGCTGCGCGCGCTCGCCGAGTTGCGCGACGCAGGCGTCGCGTTCACATGCGATCTGGCGGGCGATGGTGAGATCCAAGCGGCGGTCGCGCAACAGATCGTCGAATTGCGACTCGGCGAGCGGGTGCAGATGCTCGGCAACGTGCCGCACGCCGCGCTCGTCGCGAGCCTGGAACGCGGCGACTACGACGTATTCGCGCTCGCGAGTACCGAGCGGGACGGCGAACACGAAGGCATCCCGGTCGCCCTCATGGAGGCCATGGCCGTACGCATGCCCGTCGTCGCGACACGAACGGGCAGCATCGCGGAACTCGTCGACGACGAGTCTGGGCTGCTCGTGCCGCAGGCTGACCCGCGCGCACTCGCGGTCGCGCTTCAACGTTTACTCGGTGACCCGGCCTTGCGGTCCCGGCTCGGCGAGCACGGCCGCAAGCGAGTCATCGCCAATTTTTCCACGACGCAGACGTCCCGCGACCTCAGCGAGCTCTTGCTGGCAGCCGCGCCGTGGCATCAACATCGTAACGCAGCTCCTGACGAGGGTCGTAAGTCCCTATGTTGAGGCCGATGGGGCGCTTTGCGACGCCGCTTACTTCCCCTATTCTGGAGTTAGAGATGAGACGATCCTTGGTTCCCCGCCTGCTCGCCCGGTTCGGCAGCACCGCCCTCGCTAGTCTGGCTATGTGCCTTGTGACGGGTACGGTCGCCTTCGCGCAGCCGGCGCCCGACCCGCAAACGGCACCCGGCCCGGCGGCGGCTACGGCGGCTCCCGCAGCCGCTCCGGCAGCGCAGTTGCCCGCCGACCTGGGTCCGCAGGTCGGCGCCAATTATCGCTTGCGACCGGGCGACGAAGTGACGCTAACGGTGTATGGCGAGACGTCGCTGTCGCCCGCGCAACCGTTGCGCGTCTTGCCCGGCGGCGCGGTCGAGGTCCCGCTCGTCGGTGAAGTGATCGTCGGCGGCAAGACGCCGGCCCAGGCCTCGGAGCTAATCGCTCGCAAGCTGCAACGTTACTTGAAGCAGCCCCGGGTCACGGTCGCGGTCTTCAACGTCGCGCCCGTCGAATCGCTCGTTTTGGGCAACGTGAAAACGCCCGGCAAGTATACGCTCTTGCCGCCCGCCCGGCTGACGGACGTCATCGCGGCTGCCGGCGGTCTCGGTCCGACAGACGGCGATTTGCCCGACGCCCGCGTGCAGAGCGCGGCCGGCACGATCACCACCGTTTCGTTGCAAAAGCTGCTGCACGACGGGGACGTCGCGCTCAACCTTCCGATTCAACCGGGGGACGAGGTCTACGTCCCATCGCCGAACCTCTTCGCCGTCCACGTGATCGGCGCCGTCGATAAACCGGGCGACGTCCAATTACGCGACGGCGACGACCTCGCCATGGCGGTCGCGCGAGCGGGAACCAGTACCAACTCCAATCCGGATCTCAACCGGATTACGGTGACGCGCAACGGGTCGGACGGCAAATCGACGATAACGAACGTCAATCTTTACGACGTCCTGAAAAACGGCAATAAGTCCGAAGACATCGTGATGCAAAAAGGCGACCTCGTGTACGTGCCGCAGGCATCGAAGAAAAGCGGAAGCTCGACCTTCGGTGATGTCTTCGGTATCCTCCGTAGCTTGATCTTCCTCTAGGACGTCATGTTAAATCGTACGAACGAAATCATCCCGATCACGAAGATCGTGGCGCCCGTTACCACCTTCGACGCCGCCGCGTTTTCCACGGCTGCGCGCGATATCGACCCGCAGAGCATTTGGAAAACGCTCCAGCGGCGGCGCCGGTTGCTCATCGGCGTCTGGGCGGCTTTCGCACTTTTCGTCGCGCTCTATACGCTGCTGCAGCCGAAAAAGTTTACGACGCAAGTGAAAATGATCGCCGGTAACGCGAGCGCCGGGGCTTCGGCAACGACGCAGACCAATGCCGGTACGAATCTCCCGATCCTCAACGCGTTGCTTGCGGCAAACGGCGTGCAGAGCTCCGAAACGTATGCCGAGCTCATCCAGCAATCCCCGGTCGCAGAAGAAGTTGCGCGGCGCGTCGGCCTCTCGATCGGCGCCGCAGACCTCTTGCGTCACTTGCAAGTGAAGCCCGTGACCGATACCGCCATTCTCGCACTCAACGTGACGTGGAAAGATCCGGTCAAATCGGCGCAAATCGCGAACGCCTTTGCGAGCGTCTTCGTCGATCGCGAACGGCAACTCGTCGCGAGTCAAGCCGACTCCGCGATCTCCTTCTTGCAGGCGGAGTTACCGAATGCGGAAAGCAAGATGCGCGATACGCAGCAAGCGCTCTCCGCCTACCAGGTGAAAACCGGGATCGCCGACCTGCCGACGCAGACCCAGAATAGCGTGCTGGCACTGGCGGCACTCGATACGAAACAACAGGCCGAGCAACTCGACGGCGCACAAGCGCAAGCGCAGCTCGGTACCGTGCAGCAAGAGCTCGCATCGACGCCGCCGACCGTCGTCGGGACGCGCACGGTCGCCGCCAATCCGGTCGCGGCCCAGCTCGCGGCGCAGGTTTCGAGTCTTCAGGTCCAACTTAACAGCGCCCGCCAGCAGTATACCGACAGCTATCCCGCCGTGATCGCGCTGCGCTCGCAACTCGCGGCGGCACAGCGGCAAGCGCAAAAGCAGCCGGAGCAAGAGGTTTCGGGAGTGCAGAGCGTCCCCAATCCCGTCTTCCAGCAGCTCACGCAAACGGCCGCGACGCTGCAGGCGACGATCGCCTCGGCGCAAGCGCAAGTCCGGGTCATCGACGCGCAACGGCTGGCCGAACAGCCCAAACTCGACCGCTTACCGGTCGAGTCGCGGCGCATCGGCGAGCTGCAACGGCGCGAGAAGTCGGCCGAGGGCGTCTACAACGCCTTACAACAGAAGTATCAAGATGCGTTGATTTCCAAAACGACGGCACTCAGCGACGTCGCGATCACCGCCGCAGCCGATCCGAACGTCTACGTGAAGGCACCGAATCTACCGTTCAACATCGCGCTGGGTATCGTCGTCGGTCTGGTGCTCGCGGTGACGGCAGTGTTCCTGGCCGACTTCTTCGACGACCGTTTCCGGACGGAAAGCGATATCAAAGAACGTCTGGGATTGCCCGTTCTCGCGACGATTCCGATGCTCGAGTCGAATAACCGGGAAGCTTGGGTCAAGCCGCTGTCCGTCGAATCCTTCTATCAGCTGGTCGCCTCCCTGCGCTATTCGTCCGCCACGCCGCCCCGTACGATCGCGTTCACGAGTGCCGATCAAGGTGACGGAAAATCGACGGTTGCCATGAACACTGCGCTCAGCATGGGGCTCATGAACGCGCGCGTCCTGATCATCGACGCCGACTTGCGCCGTCCGACGATCCATGAAAAGATGCACGTGTCCAACGAGCGCGGCCTCTCCGACGTTCTCGTGGGCTTGGCGCGCTTTCAAGAGGCGGTTCTGCCGACCGAACACGCGCGCGTGTTCGTGTTGCCCAGTGGCCGCTCGGCGCCCAATCCCGTCGGCTTATTACAGGGCGAGCCGTTCGAGCGATTGCTGCGTTTAGCGCGCGAGCAATACGATTACGTGCTCATCGATGCGCCCGCGCTGCGTTCGATCGTCGACGGCGTCGTGCTCGGTATCAAAGCGGAGGGGACGGTTCTCGTCGTCTCGGCAGCGAAATCCGACACCCGTTCGGTACGCAGTGCAATCGACAAGTTACGCGCCGTGGACGGCGTGAATCTGCTCGGCGTCGTGTTGAACGCGACCCGGCCGGAGCGGCGGGAAACCGCCGCCGACTACTACCTCGGCGGTGGCCAAACCATCGCCCTTCCGCCGGAGCCGAACGTGTGATCCTCCTCCCCAGAGCGTCGACCGGGCCGCGCCAAATCGTGCGGTTGTTCCTGATCGAACCGCGGCGCATCGTGGTCGATGCGCTGCGCCACGTCTACGCTTTGGACCCGGCGCTGCACGTCATCGGCGATTCGCCCGAGGTCGACCGGACGCTCATCGCAGAACAGCGGCCCGACGTTATCGTGATGGATATCGACGACCTAACGCTGTCGATCGAAGAAGCGATCGATGCTTGTGAGAGTGCGTCGCCGCAGAGCCGCGTCTGCGTGCTTTCCTCCCAGCACCGGACCCGCGTCATGCAGCGGGCGCTAGCCGCAAAAGCTGCGGCCTATGTGGTGAAGGACACGTCCCCGGCGATGATGATCGAGATCATTAATTCCGTCGCGCGCGGAGACTACTATGCCGACCCGCGGCTCGCAGGCGCGATGCTGCGCCGGCGCACGGGTCGCGCGACCGATTCCAAGGAACTCTCGAGCCGGGAATACGAAATCGTGCGCTTGATCGCCGACGGGCTGTCGAACCGGGAAATCGGCCACAGGCTCGCGCTTTCGGAGAAAACGGTCAAAAATCACGTGAGTCACGTTCTCGCGAAACTAAAAGTCAACGCGCGTTCCGGCATTGCAGTGTACGCTGTGCGAAACGGTATCGTTAGCTAACCCTCATCTGAAAGGACTGTCGTGCGCACCTATCTCATCGAGCCGCAGACGGTGTTCGTTCCGTTTCTGAGCCGCTTTCTCACGACGGCCGGCTTGGAAGTCGTAGCGACGAACCGTGAAGTCGACCGCAAGGACATCGATACGCACGCACCGGCTGCCGTTTTCGTGGACATCGATTATTTCGAACGCGGTGGTCCGACGGCGCTTTGCCACATCCGCGAGGCCGCGCGCAATGCCGCCGTCATCGCCTTCTCGGAATCCGACGATCCGCTCTTTACTGCCACGTGCGTTATTTCGGGCGCCAACGCCGTATGTTCGAAGAACGATATCGAAGAAAACGTGCTGCGCGCCGTCAAGAGCGCTATCTCCGTCGTGCGAAGCGAGGCGCCGTAACCGTCTGCAGCATTCGGTTTCCGACGTGCCGGCCGAGGCCGTGCAGGTGGGCCGTGTGAAAAACTGACGCTATGCACAATCGATTGTATGCCGCGCTGCTCGCGATCCTAAGCGTCTCGTGCGTTTGCTCGCAGCGGGCGAGCAACGCCGGGAGCAGCCGGCTGCACTCGCAGCCGCAGCGCTCTGCAGCGCAGATACAAGTTGCTGTGGCAGCTGTCGAGCCGCTCTCGGCACCGTTGCAGGCGGCTTATGCCGGAGGCGCACGAGTCGCCGCTACGCCTGCCGAGAGAGCGTTATCGCCTGCTGTCCCTTTACAGCTCGATGCGTGCGGGAATTTTGCGGCGAACCCGATCTGTCACCAACTTCCTTCGAACCCTCGCATCAGCTCCAAGAACAAGGCGTGGCAGAAGCTGGAGTTCAGCGGCCGCAACTATTTCGGGCCGCTCAACACGGGTAGACTCTCCGGCGGCACGCACTTCAGCGACAGAGATGATGGGGCATACCCGCTCGATGACCTGCGCCCGGGCGATCCGAGCGTCTCCAACGTCGTGACTTGTGATGGCTCGTCCTGGGGTATCAACACGTGCAACGGGGCGGGAATCGAAGGTAAGACAATACGTCTGCCGGTTCGGGCCGATCCCGCAGGCAGCAGCGATCATCATTACTCATGGAACGATTACGCCGCGCACGGAGAGTATGATTTCTGGCTCGCGGCGCCCCCCGTCGCTCACGGCGGTACGCTTCATATCGGTGCGGGCGGCTTTTGCAAGTGGGGCGGTGACGGTACGGGCTGCAGCGGATCGACCGCAACGAACATTGCGACCTCGCTTGGAGCGATCGATCCGGCGCTACTACGCGCTGGAGAGCGCGACGCGCACGGGACGCTAGGCTACGCCATCGCCGCATCTACCGTCTGCGCCGACGTTACGTATGTCTACCCGGCGACCGCTTCGGACGGCGCGAACACGAACGATTCGCCGCCTTGTGTTGGATCCACGGGGCCCGCTGCCCGCCCGCCCGAGGGCACGCGCTGGTTTCTCAACAAGAGCGACGACGACATCAACGCGACGCGTAACCTCCCTTATGTCAAGGTTCTCCTTCGAACGATGGACCGCGAGCACTACGGCGGTATGATCACCGACACGAATTGGGCGGGCGCGCCCGGTCTTTCACCGGCTGCGAAACGCGGCGACTGGTCCTTCACGGTTCAAGAACTGGGGCAAAGCTCGAGCGACGACCGCGCCGTCCCGATTACCGTCGATGGAATCACCTTAGAGAACGATGTCGAGTTTTGTTCCAACGGCACTTGCTGACTCGTTTAAATGGGGCTGCGGCGCCGGGTATGGGGACGCTCGGGAGCCCGGCGGTTTGGCCGATAGTAAAGCAGAGAGCAAAATACACCATAGTGGCCGCGATTCGCCGCCGACGGCAGCCGAGGACGACGAAAAATACAGTGGTAAGACTCGTAGCGTTCGCTACAGGTAGAAGCGGCCGAAATAACGGCTTCGGCGCGGATCTTTCTTGCGTCGCGGGATCCAGCGCGCCCGGCTATGAGCCTGCCTTCGAAAAGGTAACGGCACCGTGACGTCGGCGGCGTTAGCAGCGTCGCGCCCCAGTCGCTACATGCGGCTCGCGCTCGCCGTCGCGGGAATGCTGTACCTCTTGCTCGTGGCAAGCACATTGCTCCATGTCAGAAACGATTTCGGAGACGTCAGTTGGGTACGGCTGATCCCGATTGCGGCGCTGCCGCTCGTGCTATTCGTTGCGGTGCGCGCGCCGCTCATCTTTCCTTTCGGCGCGTACATCGCCTTACTGCCGTACGATTCTCTGTTGCAGGTCGCAAGCGGCGGAACGCTCACGCGCCTCGTCGCTATCGCGGCGGCCGTCGCGCTGCTGTTTCGGGCGTTGATGCTTCGGACGGCGCGCCGGCCACCGCGGGCCTGGTTCGCGTGGTTCGCGTTCATGCTGTTCGTCGGAACGTCGTTCCTGTGGACCGCGGACCTACCGACGGGCCAGCTCATCTTTTTTCAGTCGAGCCAACTCCTGGCAATGTTGACGATTCTGGCCGTTTATCCGGCGACCGAGTTCGAGCTGCGCGGCGTCCTCGTGCTGCTCGTCCTGAGCGGGCTCGGTGCCGCACTCTACGGCGTCCACTTGTATCTCGGGCACAGCGTCGGCGTGTTCGAGGACCGGCTCGTGCTGCAAACGTCCTCCGGCCTCATGCTCGATCCCAACTATTTCGCTACAAGCTTCATCTTGCCGATCGCGGTCGCGTTTGCGGGTGCCTTCTACACGCGCGGCTGGTGGTTGCGCACGCTCTGCGTGGCAGCCAGTTTGTGCATGATGTGCGGCATACTCGTGTCCGGTTCGCGCGGCGCGTTCGTCGCGATCGGCGTGATGTTCGCTTACTTTGTGGTGCGCAGCAAAAACCGGCTCCAGGTCGCTGCGATCGTCGCTGCGGCCGTCGGGCTTACCGCATTCTTTCCGAGCGTTTGGACGCGCTTTGCCAACGATCCCTCAGCGGCCGGGTCGGGCAGCGGGCGCACGTATATTTGGCAGACGGGGTTGCATTCGCTCGGCCAGCATTGGCTCTTCGGCGGCGGGGTCGGCTCTTTTCAGACGCTCTACAACGCTTCACTGCTGAGCAATTTTCAGCCGGTGTTCCAAGGCTGGAGCCGGCCGAGCCACAGCATCGTCGTCGGTACGCTGACGGAGTACGGCGTCGTCGGTCTCTTGCTCGTGCTCGCAGCGTGGTATTTCACTTTTCGGCAAACGCGTTCGATCGACGTCGGGAACCGCTTTTACGGCGTACGTCTGGCGAGCGAAGCCGCGCTGATCGGACTCTTCTCGCAGGCGTTTTTCATCGATACCCTCCTTATCAAATATTACTGGCTCGCGTATGCGATTCCACTCTTGCTCTATAATGTCGCGGCTCGACCGGAAATGCAGCGCGCCGGGGCGCGGGTCCGGAGCGCGCGCAGTGCGCACTGACGAACGTTTCGTCAGTGTCATCATCCCTGCGTACAACGAAGCCGGACGAATCGCCGCCGGAATCGAAAGCGTTCTCGCTCAGACGCGCGCCCCCGCGGAGATTCTCGTCATCGACGACGGGTCGACGGATGCCACGGCGGCGATCGCCGCACGTTACCCCGTACGCGTGATTCGTCAACGGAACGCCGGCATCTCGGCCGCACGTAATCGCGGCTTTCGCGAAGCGACGGGAAGCTGGATCGCGCTGCTCGATGCGGACGACTTGTGGCTCCCGGAACGGCTCGCATCGCTCGAGCGGGCGGCTTCCGTTCGTCCCGCTATCGCCTTTGCATTCAGCGACTATACGGTCGAAGAAGACGGCGTGCCGAACGCCCCCTCGAACCTGGCCCGGACGCCACAGTACTCGGGCGCTCGCAAAGAGCCCGCGACGGACGGGATCACGACGATCGATCGGCGCGCGCTCTGCGCCGCGCTTGCGGTCGGTAATTTTCTTGGAACGTCGACGATTTCGATACGACGCGATCTAATCGAACGGCACGCCCTGTACTTCGATGAAACCTTACCGCTGCGGGCGCCGGACTATCAGCTCAGCGAAGACGTCGAATGGTATCTGCGCGTGCTGAAGTGGAGCGACGCGCTGGCGATCGAGCGCGTGCTCGCGCGTTACGTGCGGCGTCCCGATAGCCAAGCGGTGGCGTACGGGCGCGTTCGCTTTGGCGACGTTAAGCTCGGGGAACGCATCGCCGCTTCGCCTGGGCTCTACGGCCCGGGTGCGGCCGAGACTTTCCGCCGCATGCGACGGCGCCACCAGCGACATGCCGCGCAACTGCACTTGCGCCGCGGCGATCTCGCACCCGCGCGAGCGATCCTCGCGGAAGCGCAGCGCGAGGATTATGCGCCGGGCGATGCGCTCTGGTTCGCATTGGCAACGGCTGCCGACTGCAGCGCCGGGCGCAAGCTGCTGCTCGCGCTACGCGTCGCTTGGCAGGCACTGCGGCCTCTGCTGCGCTCGCTCGCGCGGCGCCGTGTCCGGACGTGAGGGGTCCGCTACCGATCTCCGTCGTCGTGCCGGCTTACGACGCGCAGACGACGCTGGCCGCCGCGATCGAGAGCGTTCGCGCGCAGTCGGCCCCGCCACGGGAAATCATCGTCGTCGACGACGGCTCTCGCGACGGGACTGCCGAAGTGGCGCGCACGCTCGGCGTTACCTTGCTGGCACAAAGGAACGCCGGCTGCGGGGCAGCGCGCAATGCCGGTATCCGTCACGCGACGCAACCCTGGATCGCGTTGCTCGATGCCGACGACCGTTGGGCGCCGGAAAAGCTCGCCGCCCAATGGGACGCGCTAGCGACGACCGGTGACGATCTCTGCGCGACCGATTTCGCCTTCGTACACGCGGACGGCACGCGCAGCGCAGGCGGCGCAACGGCGAACCGCGGCTATCGCCGGCTGCACGGAACGGAGCCCGCGATCGATGTCGCGCATTTCTCGCGCGGCGCGGTCGCAATCGCCTTGCCTAGCGGAATGTTTCTGCTTCCGTCGACGTTGCTGTTTCGACGCAGCGTCGTCATGGAAAACAGCGAGTGGTTTATGGAACGTTCGGAGCTCGTCCCGACCGAGCACCACTACCTGCCGGAAGATTTCGAGTGGTCGTTACGGATTTTGCGCTGGACCGACGTCACGCTCGTAACGCGTAGCCTCGTCGAATACGCGGTCGGCGCCGCCGGCCTATCGGCGAACGCGGGGCAAATGCGTTACGGCGACGCGAAGCTTGGGGAACTCGTCTGTTTGCGCCCAGCTCGTTACGCCGACGGCGCCGCGGCCGAAATGCGACGTCTGCGGCCGGCTCGATTGCGCGAGGCGAGCTTGGAGTTTTTGCGCCGGCTCGAATTCGACTCGGCGAGCGTTGTCGCGCGCGAAGCGTTTTACGATCGGCGCAGGCCGCTGAACGGACTCTTGTGGGCGTTTGCGCTGACGATGGACTGGCCGGCTGGGCGCACGCTCGCGCGAAGCGCGCGCTCGCTTTGGCGAAGGAGTAAAGCCGCCTCAGCGCCCGCGCGACCTGCGTCCCGCTGAACGAACTTCGGCGTCGCCTGCCGGATTCGGCAACGCTGGCAAGCGTAGCGCTGTACTTTAGCGCGCTGACGACATTTGCCGCCTACATCGGAACGTGGACCGATGAAGAGTACACGCTTGCTACGACCGCGCATGGTTTGCTGTACGGTTGGCGACGCGCGATCGAATACGAATTGCAAGCGCCGCTCTATTTCGCCGTGCTCGCCCTTTGGCGAGAGCTCAACACGAGCGTTTGGTTTGCGCGGCTATTTTCGATCTTGTGCGCGACGGGCTTTTTTATCGCGCTCGGCCCCATCCTGCGGCGAGTCGCACCGCAGCGGCGCGCGTTTTGGGCTGCGCTCTTCATTGCGCTCAATCCGTTCGTCCTTTACACGGCCTTCGATATCCGTTTATACGCCCCGGCGCTGCTACTTTCGGCTTTGGGCTGGCTCGCTTTCGAGGCGGGCTTCGTCAGTGGCCGCGGCGCCGGAGCGCGTTTCTACTTCGTCGTCCTTGGAATCGTCTCGCTCTACACGCAATACTTCCTGGGCTTTGCGCTCGTCGGTTATGCGGCAACGCTCGTCGCCACAGGCCGCTTCCGTAGTCTCGCTTCCTATGCCGCGACGCTCGTCCCGATCGCGCTCGCCGGCCTGCCGCTGCTCGGGATCGTGCGTTCGCAAATAGGCGGCTCCGGTGAAACCACGGCGAGCGCTACGAGCTTGCTGCGTCAGACGCTCGTTCATCCATGGCTCGATTTCGTTTTACCGTACGACAGCGCTTGGAATGCGCTGCATGCGCGCGGCGCGTACGTGGCGCTCGTTTTCGTGGCGATCGTTCTCATCGCGGCCGCGCGGCCGCGTCGCTCGAGCGCCTTCGCCGGCGCGTTGGCCTGTGCCGCGACGATCGAGCTGCTGTTCGTAACCGTGGTTCTCGTCTTCCGGCTCGACCTCGACACGCGTCACTACGTCGTTCTTTTCGTCCCGAGCATGATCGCCGGCTACGCACTCGTGACCGCAATCGAAGACGGTCCGTGGCCGCAAGTCGGCAGGCTGTTCCGCTACGTATACGTGCTGCTTACCGTGGCCGCCCTTTACGCCGCGCATCATCAAGTCGCGCAGGACGGCGATTCGAAACGCGTTGCAGCTTACCTCGAAGCGCACGCTTCTCCGCAAGCCGTCATCGCGGTCTTTCCGGCCGATGCACTACCCGCTTACGCCCGCCAGTACCGCGGCGGTGCGAGGCTGGTTCCCTTTCCGCAACCGCTCGGCGCGAAAAGTTACGACATCAGCGCAATCGACGTCCGCGATGAAGCCGAAGCGCTCGCCGCGCTCGCGAGGCTGCGCGGAGCGCCGCAAGCGTGGCTCGTGATGCTCGGTTCGTGCGATAGCGCGGCCGCGAAGTACGGCTGCCATCACGTCCTCGCGGCGATTGCGGACGGCAGCCGCGTTCGAAGCGAGCGGCGCTTCTACGACAGTCGCGTCTTTGCCCTAATGAGAGTGCGCGCGGCACCTGAGCGGCATTCGGGTCCGCCGCAGCGTCGAAGGTAGCCGAAGTTAAAGGTCCGCGGGTAGCGGCGTCGTCCGGGTGCGCCAGAAACGATTGCGCAAGGACGCCGGCACGTCGCTCGGACGCGCGAGGAGCACCGCCGATACGCGGACGCCGCTCAGCCGCGTGAAGAAGCCGACTTTAATTGCGTATGAGGCGAGGTACGCAACCGTATTGGCAAGTGCCGCGCCGTAGATTCCGAAGCGTCCGACCGTCGCATACGTGATCGTTCCGCACACGACGAGGGTCACGCCTTCCAGCCCGAGCAAGAGCCCGGGTCGCCCGGCACGGACGGCAATAAAGTAGGAGAGCATGGCATCGGCGCTATAAAAAATCATGCCCGGTAGGAGGAGGCGCAAGACACCGCCGGCGCCAGCAAAGCGGGCGCCGTAGACGTGTGTGATGAGCCATGGGCCGGCTACGAATAGCGCAGCCCCGCCGGCGAGCTGCAGTGCGACCACGGAACGCGCGACACGCGCCGTCAGCGCGGCCGACTCGGCGAACGGCAGGGTCGCAACCCGGCCCGACGATGACCAAAACATCGAACGGCTGACGCCCCACATGACCTCGCCCGTGGCGAGCGCGAGCGTGTAGACGCCGAGCGCGACCGGCGAAAGCGCTGCACTCACGATGAAGACGTCGACCCGCAGCGCGAGAAACGTCACGTTGGACGACAGCGTGGACTTGGCGCCGAAGGCGAGCTGTTGCAGCACGAGGTCGCGGCCGTTCTGCGCCGCACGGCGCACGCCGAGCAGAGCCTCGACCCCGAACGTGCTCCAGATCGCGGCCGCGACGTACGTTGCGACCCAGGCCCCGAGTACGATCGGCAGGCTTGCATGCAGTAAGACGATGAGCGCGAGCGTCAAGAGCGAGCCGCCACCGCCGATCGTCGCGGCGTTCTTGACGTTGATCCGCTCGACGTGATCGCGCAGCAGATACACGATGCCGACGGCTTGCACGTACATCGCGAACGGAAACGCGACGGCGACATAGAGAAAGGCCGGCTGCGTCGGATTGAGATGCCCGAGGACGAGAAAAATAGCGATCCCGAGCGGAGCGAGAAAGGCCATGATCCGAAGCGCCGAATGCCACACGGATGACGCATCGCGCGCTTCGGTGCCGACCTGGTACGCGACCGCGGAACGCAAGCCGTCGGCGCTCGTAATCGCGAAGGTGATGAGCACGCCTGCGAAGCTGATGACGCCTTTTCCGGCGGGACCGAAGGCGTGCGCCGTCGCGATGCCCGCCGCCACGCTCGCGCCTTGTCCGAACAGCAGCGTCGCAAAGGTGTGTAACGTTTTGCGCAGGAGGCCGCCGGCCGGTGCTATCGCCACGCTTCTAGCGCGCTATGCGGCCGAATGGAAGAGAAATTCGGCGCCCGTCTTGCAAATGATCAAGACGTCCATGAAGATGGACCAATTTTCGAGATAAAACAGATCGTAACTTAGCCGCTCGCCGATCGCGGAAGTGTCGACGTTGCGTCGCATGTGAATGTGCGACCAGCCGGTAATGCCGGGTTTCGCGAGATGGCGTTCGTCGTAGCGCGGTAGCATTTTACGGAATTGTTCTACGTAGAACGGTCGCTCCGGACGCGGACCGACGATCGACATTTCGCCCTGCGCGACGTTGAAAAGCTGCGGCAATTCATCCAAACTCGTCCGGCGTAAAATGCGGCCGATGCGCGTGGTCCGGTCTTCACCACTGCGCGCCCAAACCGGACCCGAATGCGTCTCGGCATCAGCGCGCATCGTTCGGAATTTGATGATCTTGAATTCCCGGCCGTCTTTACCGACCCGAATTTGCCGGTAAAAGATGGGCGTCCCCGAATCGGCGTAGACCGCAAGTGCGAGCACGGCGAAGACCGGTGCCAGAAGGAGGAGAGCCGGAAGGGCGATCGCAAGATCGAATACGCGGCGCAGCATCAACGCACCGCTCGTACAGATCGCGAGGCTGCGCGGGTATAGCAAGGCTAGTCCGCCGTCGCGCCGCACGGAGAAATCGCACGCGTGCGGCCGAAGCCGCAGCGGGGCGAAGGCCAGTTTGATGCCGTGTGATTCGGTGAATCGCAGCAGCGAAGGCATCAGTTCCGCCGGCAACGCTTCCGTTACGATGACCTCGTGGCAGCCCCGTTCCAGGGCGGCTCGCAGCCAGACGAGTTGCGCCACGTTGCCGTGCGCCTCGGCAACTTCTTCGTCGAAATCCTCGACCGTGAAGCGCATGACTTCGTCCGCAGGGCCGAGCGAAAGGTCGCGCGGCACCGCCGCGACACGTTCCGCGGCTCCGACGACGGCTATGCGACGCGGTGCCGGCGGAAAGACGCGCGTGCGAGCCGCGTGTGCAAGAAAGCGTGCCAAGCTCAAACCGATTGCTGAAAAGGCGAGCGTTAAGACGAGAAGGTTTCGAAACGGATGTAAGTCCGGCAAGATCACGAAGACGAGCAGGGCCGGAGTGATAGCGAGGGCGAGGGCAGCCAGGGAAGCGTAAATCTCGTCGAGAGCGTGACTAGAATACGAGCGCCGGTACATGCCGATGCGTTCGAAGATCAGCCACGATACGAGCGATGAAAAGAGAACGGACTCGGCCGCATCACCGTTTCGCAGCAGGGCGACGAGCGGAACGTGCACGAGTCTTTGCGCCGCAAACGCTGCGACGATCACGACGCCGACGTCGATGGCGAGCAAAACGGAGGACCAAGGCAATCCGTAACGTGCCGGTTGCGGGCGCGGGCGGATACCGGCGGCCGCGCCGACGCTCTCGGCAGTTGCCCGCTGCGACGACGTTATCACAGCGGCTCCGACAGAAGCAGCGGGGTGCGTTGCGCGCGCCGGCGCGATATGTTACGGAGAGGGCGACGACGCGCCCGCTGGCCGGTCTTCACGAGGAAGGGCAATCTGTAATGGGAGTCACCTCCTACTCTATCGGTAGGGAACGCCGCGCTTTCAGCGTTATCGTGCCGGCGTTTAACGAGGGCTCGTCGATCGCAGCGGTCCTCGACCGATTGCTCGCTTCGCTCGAGGCGTTACGAACCGACTACGCAATCGAGCTGATCGTCGTAAACGACGGCTCCTCCGACGACACGCAGAATGTGCTCGGATCGTACCTCGCCGCGCGCCCCGGGCTCTTGAGCGTTCGGACGCACGAACAAAACCAGGGCCTGGAGCGAGCGATCGTGACCGGCTGCCGCGCCGCGACGACCGATACCGTCGTTCTCTTGGACGCCGATTTAAGCTATGCACCCGAGATCGTGGGGCCGCTCGTAGATAAACTGTTTGCCACCGGAGCCGCGGCCGTGCTTGCGTCACCCTACATGGCCGGTGGCCGATTTGCGAACGTTCCGACGACCCGTCTCGTCGCGAGCAGGGTCGCGAACTTCTTGCTCTCGCTGTGCGTCGGCCGAACGATTAGAACGTTCACCGGAATGGTCCGTGCTTATGACGCCCGCGTGTTACTTCCGATCTTGGCCCGTTCGCCGCAAGGCGAATTCAACACATGGATCGTCGCGGAGCTGCTCGCGTCGGGACAGCGGGTGGTCGAAATTCCGGCCGCTCTGATCTGGCCACGCGAACGCGCCGAAGCGGCACCGCGACTGAGCGCCCAAGCGTTGAAGCGCCGCTCCCGTCAGGTGCTGGCTTCGATCGGCGCGTTACGGCGCGGGTATCGTCTGCACAAAATCGCCCGGCTGAAGCGAGAAGAGGACCTTAGTCCTATCTGAAGTGCCGAGTTGACTCTCAGCGTGCCGGGTTGCGAGCGGTATCCTCATAGCAAGTTCTTACGCTCTCTGTGAAAGCCTGACATGATCGTCAACCTCTACGTCGACCACATGATGTCGCAATCGCCTACCTCGTCTGACGACATTTTGGCGCAAACGCGGGACCATAGCAAACTGTTCTCCGAAGCGGCCGCGCGTATCGGCCTGACGCCCGCGGAATACCGGGAGTTTCAGGCGAGCTTGCTGGATGGCAACGCGATGTACGTGCGGCTTCCGCGCCGGCTCGATGCGATGAGCGCGAACCACCGCGGGAGCGTGTATGCGGTCAAGAACGCGGTCGTCACGCAGCCCGGGATGAGCTGGCGCGTGGCGCTGGCCGACGGCAACGTCGTGTACGTTCCGCAAGTGTGCGGCAACATTTCGCTCCTGCGTCACGCGGCCGTCGCCTCGGCACCGCATAGGCCGAAGGTTGTCGCTGCGGCGCACCACAAGGCGGCCTTCGTGCCGGCTCTAGGGCGGGTGGCACCGACGGCGGTGGCCGTCGCTCCGCCGGCCGAGGTCGTTCCGGCCGCCGTTGCGGCGCCGGCCGACGCGGCGGTTGCGGCCGCTCCAGTGGGAGCTGCGGCCCCGGCAGCCGCGCACGGGATCCCCGGGTTTCTCTTTGCGATCCCCGCGGTAATCGGGGGCATCATCGCCGGCACGACCCACCACGATTCGCCCGCCGCACCGCCTTGCAGCCAAGGCTCGAACCTGCTCAACGCCTGTCAGAAATAGCGACGGCTGCCTGCAACAGGCCAGCCGCGCTACATCGAGGCCCGTCGCCAGGCGGATCAGCACGTTCCGTTCGCGCAGAATTTGATATCGCGCGCCATGTCGATCGTACCGACGCCGAGCGGAACCTTCGCGTACGGTACCGGGTTGACGCCGGCTTCACGCGCCTGTTGCGAGAAATCTTGCCGCTGAAAGGCGGGCGAAAGCCCGGGCGCTCCCGACCAGTTCGTATCGGCGATAAACCCGCCTTCGTGCTCACGATCGAGCGTACGCCACCAGGCCTTGGCATACGCGGGGAGATTCATCGCGTCGACCTGTTCGTCGCTGCGATCGAGATAGACACGCGTGCCCTCCGGCGGCCGCTCGTGTGCGCCCGTGTGACCGTTGCATGCGGCCGAACCGTTCGTATTCGTGCCGTCCGACGCCGTCGCCGGATAGACGAACGACGGATCCGCGCAGAGCGTCGCAAACGAAATTGCATGCCCGAACGAGCCGTGCACCGGGTTCGACTCGGCGCGCACGAAGTCGGCTTCGGTGATGCTGCCGAGCGAGCCCGCGATCTTCGTCGCGTTTGAACCGGAACAGGCCGTGCCGTCGCGCGACCAGTCGCAGAATCCGCCGGAGCCCATGTGCAAGGTCGAGCCGGGCGAGCCCGGTACATTGCGTACGAGCCAAAAATCGTATTCGCCTCGCGCACGGTCGTCGTTAAACGAATAGTGATGGTCGCTGTTGCCGGCGGGTTGCATAGCGGCCGGAACGTTTAGCGTCTTTCCCTGTATGCCGGACTGCCCGCAAGCCCAGCGGCCCCAAGAGGATAGATCGCAGTCGATCACTTGAGGAATCGACGCTCCGCCGGTCGTGAGTTCGTCGAGCGGCGGATCCGAACTGTCGGAAGAATCTGCAAACGGGTGCGGTCCGACTTTAGCGTTGAAACTCGGAATATAATTCCGGCCCGGCTGAAATTCTAAGCTCGCCCAAGCGCTACTGTTCGCGCTTACGTTCGGATGCGCGGGCAATTGATGACATACCGGATTAGCTACGAAATGCGTGCAACTCGATTCGTCCGGGACGCTCGTCGAAATCGGCGACGCTGAAGGGCGAGGTGCTGCGCTCGAGGACGGTCTCGGAGAAGGCGAAGTGCCGCTCCCGATTAAATCGATGAGAAGGACGCGGGTCGGCGTGAAATAAAAAATCGCGGCGGCTGCTAGATCCGGCGCCGTGTCGGTCCATGCAGCGCTGTCGTTCGCGGTCGACATAAGCGGCACTCGATCGCTGACGCCGAGTTTAACGGCGAGCCAGCCTTTTGCGACCGAAACGTGCGACGGGAAATAGACGGCGACCGCAACGCTGCCGTCCGAGCGAACGTACGTCGACGTTTGGGCACCGTTCGAACCCGGGCCCTCGAGGGAAACGGTCGGCGACGACGCGCCGCCCTGATCCCACTTTGCACTTGTGAATCGCTGCCGCGCTCCTGCGACGGCGTTGGTTGGAAAGTCGTTCGGGAAACTAAAGTTCGTGGCGGCGGTCGCCACCGATGCGCCGGTAACACCGGTAACGCCGGTGGTGCCCGTCGCACTCGTCGCGCCGATCGGATTGCCCGTCGCAAGTGACGTCGATTGCGGCACGACTCCGGACGATGTACCGGATGCCGGAAGCGCGCCCGTCGCTTGACCGATGCCGGAACAGCCGGCGAATATGGGACTGCACAATAGGAATAGCGCGAAGACGCTCGTCGATCGCATCGTTAAAGAAGCCTTCCGAAACAAGGGTGTAAGAGGGACCCTGATTACAAGGGGGGTAGGTCAGGGCTGAGTCTGTCTTCGTAATTCGGTTCGAAAGCAACTACAATTTTGGCCGAAATATTCTGAAAGCCGATCACACTTTCGGTCACATAACCCGAACGAGCCCGCGCCAGCGCGTAGTCTAGCCAGATATGACAAGCCTATTTCGGTCATGCCCACCGGCGAATCGTTCGGGCGCGCGCCGTTCGATACGCGAGCCGCTTGCGCTCGACATAGCGCTGGTGTCTTACATCTATACGGTTAGCGACTGGGCTGACTTGAAGTGAGCGACCTTCGGTGACGCCGAATCGTGCAGATCGGGGCAGTTCGAGCCAGCCCGACACCCTGGTATCAGCAGCGATGAATCGCGCACAGTCGGGTATTTCAAATCATCCATGCCGGCGAAGGTCGCGCGAGGAAAACGCTGCCGGTCGAAGTTTCGAGTATGCGAACGACCCGATGGCGACGCTAAAGGCGGCGCGAAGCTTGCTACGCTAATCGATTATCAAGTTTCAGCGCGGGTTGTGCCTCATCTGCACAAGAAGGTCGCAACCAGAATCGAGGCTCCTTCTTAAATAGTTTCCGAATCGCTGACACATTCGGCTTAATCGTCGTGTTACGAATAGAAACAAGCGTCGAAAACGTCGATGCTCGTGTCATCAGGCGCTAGTGCTTGGTAGCGGAGATCCGCGCAAGAATCCCACTCGCCTTTTTGCCCGGCTCATCGTCGCTTGTATGTTGGGAATGCTCCATGGCGAAGGCTGTGAAGCAACACCGTCGGTCCGCGGGCACAGGCGGCGTGGGTGGACACACTGGATCGTCGCTTTGGCCTCGAGTCCGTCGATGAGATGGGTGGTCCATCCGATGAGCTCATACAGATCGGACGGTATCGTAAGCCTCCCGGGCAGGGATGGGCTTGAATGTGCAAGCTCGATCGGAGTTCTCGCCGCACGGCTTCGTGGAGCGTTTTCCCAATGGAGCAATCATGGCAATCTTGGGCATCGACATTTCGAAGGCGACCTTCCATGCTCACCACACCACGCGAAACAGTTGCGACGTTACGCGCCGAAGAGTAGTCCCCAGGCTCACGAATTAAAGCTCAAAATAAGGGCGCGAGGACGTAGGCGAGATTGGTCGCCGGACGATTAACGCAATACCCCTCCCTTCTCCGACCTTTCGATGCGGCTTCCGTCACTATGGACGAGCGTGGAAACACATGTCGGCTTGCTCACGATCGCCCGGGCTGAAGCGAGAAGAGGACCTTAGTCCTATCTGAAGTGCCGAGTTGACCCTCAGCGTGCCGGGTTGCGAGCGGTATCCTCATAGCAAGTTCTTACGCTCTCTGTGAAAGCCTGACATGATCGTCAACCTCTACGTCGACCACATGATGTCGCAATCGCCTACCTCGTCTGACGACATTTTGGCGCAAACGCGGGACCATAGCAAACTGTTCTCCGAAGCGGCCGCGCGTATCGGCCTGACGCCCGCGGAATACCGGGAGTTTCAGGCGAGCTTGCTGGATGGCAACGCGATGTACGTGCGGCTTCCGCGCCGGCTCGATGCGATGAGCGCGAACCACCGCGGGAGCGTGTATGCGGTCAAGAACGCGGTCGTCACGCAGCCCGGGATGAGCTGGCGCGTGGCGCTGGCCGACGGCAACGTCGTGTACGTTCCGCAAGTGTGCGGCAACATTTCGCTCCTGCGTCACGCGGCCGTCGCCTCGGCACCGCATAGGCCGAAGGTTGTCGCTGCGGCGCACCACAAGGCGGCCTTCGTGCCGGCTCTAGGGCGGGTGGCACCGACGGCGGTGGCCGTCGCTCCGCCGGCCGAGGTCGTTCCGGCCGCCGTTGCGGCGCCGGCCGACGCGGCGGTTGCGGCCGCTCCAGTGGGAGCTGCGGCCCCGGCAGCCGCGCACGGGATCCCCGGGTTTCTCTTTGCGATCCCCGCGGTAATCGGGGGCATCATCGCCGGCACGACCCACCACGATTCGCCCGCCGCACCGCCTTGCAGCCAAGGCTCGAACCTGCTCAACGCCTGTCAGAAATAGCAGCCGCGACCTATCGTTCCACGGCGCCGCCCGCTCGCTCGTTAAAAACGTCCGCCTTGCCCGCGCAGGGGGACGTTGTCGGCCTCTGGACATTTTGGCACGCCTGTCGGGAGCGGACCGGTTTTCCTGGCATTTTAAGCGCACGCGCGTGAGGTGCGAGGCGTCGTGCTTCATCCACGCCGGCTCTTCCTATGAGGCTACCTTGAAAGTCGCCGCGGGCTACATGCACTGAAGCATGTCCCCGAATAGGCCGCGCCCTTACTTGCGACGCGCACAAGACTATCCGTAATGAGATGCGCCAGTGACGCCGAGTAGAAGCAACGGTACGTCTCCCCCGAGTAGGGGTACAAGCGAGCATGGAACACATCGAATGGGTTCGACCAGTTAAGACGAGATGCGCCCGCAGCTCTTGCTATTTCCATCCAGTTCGAGCGCTACGCCACGACAGCTGCATCGGCCGTTTCTGCTCTCACGGCATTTGCCAAACGTGCGGCGCCATGCGAGTTGATGACCTGCGCAATGAAAAGACGCCGGCAGCGGATTTAGCCGACAATATCCCGACGCGGTTTTACTCGCGTAACAATCTATATCTTATCGTCACTTGACGAAGCGTCATTAGATCGGAACATTTTTGGATGCGTCTTTAGTGTCGGCTCATGTCATGATTCATCGGCGCTCTTCTTGCAGCCGACGAAGTTAGAGTTGTAAGGCCGCTGGTGGTCGATGAGTGATGGACGGAAGCCTATCAGTGATCGCACACGGTCTTGACGGCGGTTGATCTTGATGCGTGGACACTTGTCCGCCGCTGAACGCGCGTCCTTGGCAAAAAAGAACGTGCCAATCGACTCGCTACGACTTTGCTGCTCAAGAGTTTCCAGCTAGCCGAGCGATGTCTGCGTTTCGTCACGATGTCACGCGCCTTTGGCGACAAGTGTTGTAGCAACGAAAGCCAAGTCGGATACGTCACGTCGCGTAAGATGCTGGTCATCAAGCCGTACCTGGTTGCCACCGGCACGCGTATTACACCCGTGGCCGCACGAACGGTTTACCGTTATTCACGAGCGGAAGGAGCCCGGTGCGGGAATTCTGAACGCCGGGATCTGTGCGGGGGTACGCGGTAACGCGTATCTACCGGGATCGGAACTTCCGGCTTATAAAGCCGACACTCTAACCGGATGGGGAGAATTCAGTTACGCCGCCCGTACATCGTCGTTCACGATAGGACGACTTATTTGGGCGGCGTGCATGCCGCCGAGCCGCCTGTCGGGCCAAGCCCGACAGGCTCCTGACATTCAGCGAGATGCCTTCCGGCGACGTTCCCTCTGCGCGATTGCGACCGCCATCAGGACGACGGCAACGACCGAGACGATATGCTGGGCGCTCCAAGACCATGCGACGGCGAGCGGATGAACGGCGTCCACCTACGCTGCCGCGCCGGCGCGACGTGTCGTCGTCGGTACGTCGCCAGGTCGCAGCAGAATGAAGATCGCCGCGATCACGATGTTGATCACGGCTTGCGTCAAGAACTGTGGCAGCGTCAACGTATGCGCGCCGAGCGTGCTCGAGAGCGCGTAAGCGAGGCCGATCGCCTGTTCCGCGACCGCGACCCAGATCAACGCGCGATAGCGAAGCGGGTTTGTCGCGACGATCAAATACATGACCCCAAGGACGAACATCACCATCCCGTACTGCTGGCTCATGAGGACCAGGTCGCCGGTCCAGCCGGACTTCGGCGCCCAGCTCACGAGACTCGCGCCTTGCTGCGGCGCGAAGGTCGAGAGTGCGCCGTTGATGATCTCCCAGATAGCCCAAATAATCAGCACGCCTTGAATCGGTCGGGTCGATTTCATTCGCGATGTCCTTCCATTTGCTGGTAGAGGGGTGGCGCCGCAGCACGTGCACAGCCGCCGCATGTTGGACGCTCGAGCGCGCAGCCCGGCTCCGGTCGTTTGGCGGGTACGTTCGCCAGGTCGAGGATTCGCCGAGCGACGCGCACGACGCTATTGAACGGGCAGAAAAAGCGGCAGATGCCGCGTTTGCCTAGGAGCATCACGCTGACCGGGATCGCGAGCGCCAGGCCCAGCCCGAAAAGGTGGTTCTGCCAAGCGGTTGGATCGACATCGAGCGGCGTGCGATCGTGCGCCGCCGCGTGCGGCCACAATAACCAGCCGACCGGTATCCACAGCAGCAGCAGCGTCAACGTCACTCCGCGACCCCAGCGGGGATCGATCCGGACCCGCGAACGAGCGAGGGGCTCGGCGAAATCTTGTATCGCGCCGACCCAGCACATCGTACCGCATACCAAAGAGGAGCCTGAAGCTGCGATGAGGATCAGGGCGATCCAAAAAATACCGCCGATGACGAGCCAGAGCGTCCCAGGGATATGCGACTCAACCAAGGCCAGGTTGACGAAGACGAAGATGATCTGTAGAACGCGCCGCCGTCGAGCGGCGGTGAGCCCGGCCGCGCCGATGTCCATCGTGTTCGTATCGTAGCCGCGAGCTTCGTCGGGTACCGCGACCCAGGTCACCGGAGCGTCCGACAAGGCGCACGTCCTGGTGCGCGGAACCTAAACCGGGTGCCGCTTCGCCGAACACCGTTGACGCGAGGCGCGCGCCTGCGAACGCCATGCTCGGCGTAAAGCGCGCGGCGCTCGCGGCGATCGGCGGAGCCGAACTCGTGCTCGGCTACTTGTTTTATTTCCAGCCTCATCCGGCATTCGCTTTGCTCGGGCGGCCGTTACTCGACCCGGTGATCGCCCGGCAGTACGGACTGTTTCTCATCAGCGTCGCCTTGATGTACGGACTCGTGTCTCTGGACCCCGCCGCTTACCGGCGGCTCATCTGGATCGCGATCGCGCAACGCTTCGCCGAGCTCGCCGTTGCCGTGATCGATTGGCGCGCCGGCGCGTTGCCGTCGCTGCCCTTTGCTTACCTCGCCGTCGCCGAAGCGGTCGTTGTCGGTGTTCTGGCACTTTGCGCGTTCGGCGGCGAACGGGCACAAACGGCAGTCGCCGCACGAACGGCCTCCGATGTCTGGCTCGCACGCGCCCTAAACGCTTTTGGCGGCCTGCAGCTGTTCTGGGCCATCCTCTCGACGATCTTCGTGCAACTCGGTTCGCGGCTGCTCGGGTGGAAACTGCAGGACGCATACACGACGCAGCAACAGGGCATCGCGCTCCTGGTGATCGGGTTGACGAGTCTGCTCGCCGGCTCCGACGTACGCCGCTATCGCCCGTTCATCTGGGTGCCCGTCAGCAGCCAAATCTTGGGCGTCGCAAACGCCGTCAACGAACTGCGGCTGGGAACGATCTCGCCGACGGTCGCTCTCGTTCAGTGGGCGATCCAAGCCCTCATCATCGCCACGTTGCTAAGCCTCGCCTCGACGGAGGAACGTGAGGTCGAGCGCAGCGCGCCGATCGTTTCACCGCTCGTGTAACCGGCGACTCACCGATAATGGCACTGCGTGCTAAACGGCAGGGCGTTGGTCAAGAGGCTTCGATTTTTCGCGGCGGTCGACGCGCCGCTCAGGGTACCGAGATGGCCCCCGGCCAGGCCGAGGCGCTCGACCCGGACATCGGTTACGACGACCGGGGCTTATTTCGAGCGACGCAGGCCGGCAACACGGCTTTCATAGAGGCGTACTCGCTCCAAGATTCGATCAGTCAGGTCGAGTACGCGAAAGAGCAGGCTGCGAGCACGCGGGAACGCGCTCAGGAGTACGCCGACCGCACGTAGCCGGCCCTGTAGTCCTTGATCATCGCCGCGCGGGACCGAGGGTTTCCGGAACGCCGCGCGGTAGTCGGCGAGCGCGGCCCGGTGCAGCCTCTCCAGTGAGCCGATCATCTGCCTCAGGGGTCTCGTCCAGGAAGGCGTCGGGGTCGCTGGACAGGAGCCTTTCGGCCAGATCGCCGGGTTGCAGGAAGAGGAACCAGTGGAAGGCGCCCTTCGCGAACTCGCGGTCCACCGCCGGCCATATGTCCAGCGTGGGCACGACCGCGAGAGAGGCGTACGCGGTGACCGAGGAGGGATGATCGAGCGCCAACCGGTATCCGACCCGCGCGCCACGGTCGTGCGCGACGCCCGAGAAGCGCTCGTGCCCCAATCGCCCCATCATCGCCACCAGCTCGGCAGCGACCTCGCGCTTGTCCCACACAGAGTCGCGCAGAAGCTCGCTGGCGCCGTATCCGGGAAGGTCCGGAGCGACGACGGTATGGCTGGCCGCGAACGTCGGTGCGACCGCGTGCCAAGCCGCATGGGTCTCCGGGTAGCCGTGCAGAAGCAGGAGCGGAGGTCCCGAGCCGCCGACCACGCCGCTGAAGCGCACGTTAGCGGTGGCGACATCGAGAGCGCTGAAGCCTTGGAACAGGCCGTCGTCCAGGGGCGAGGTCATCTTGGATTGATCCTGTGTGTTGGGAACTGCGACATGCGTACGCGGCAGGTGCATCAGGCGCGGTGACGGCGAGGGTGGTCCCTGACTGCCGCGGACGAACGTTGGAGTCGCGCGACGGCCGCCGTTCGGGCGTCCGATCTCCCGTCACTCCGACAGGAAGCGCAGCAGCTGCTCCGTCACCTCGGTCGGGCGCTCCTCCGGCATCCAGTGGCCGCAGCCCGCGACGCTGCCGCCCGTCACGTCGGGCGCGAACTCCTGCAGCATCGATACGATCTGCGGACCGTAGGATTGCTCTCCTCCGAGGGCCAGCACGGCGTCAGCGGCTCCCGTTTCCAGGCCAGCGCGTTCTCGTGGTCGACCGGGAAGGCGCGATACCATTCGAGCCCTCCCCTCAGGTTTCCCGGCTGCTCTAGGGACCGCGCGAACTCCTCGATGTCCGCGACCGGATGCGCTCCCAGATCGAAGGCCCGGTCGTAGATGAAGGTTGAGACGTAATCGAATTCACGCCCTCGGATGAGCAGCTCCGGCAGGTCGCGCTTCATGTGGAAGGCGAAGTGCCAGAGCTTCTGCTCATGCGAGTTCGGCTCCCACCGGCTCCAACCGGGCTGAGACGCGTCGAGCACCGTCAAGCGCGTGACGGCATCGCGGTGCGTCAGGGCGAGCGCCAGCGCCGTCATGGCGCCGATGTCGTGGCCGCAGACCGCGTACTTGTCGAAGCCCAGCGCCGCCATGACGCCGTGGACGTCGCCAGCGAGGCTGGCCTTGTCGTACCCGCCCTGCGGCTTATCGGAATGCCCGGCACCCCGGAGGTCGACAGCGACGACCGTGTGCCGACTGGCGAGTTGCGGCATCATGTGGCGCCACTCCCACCAAGTCTGCGGAAAACCGTGGATCAGGACGAGCGGGGGGCCGTTGCCGCCGATGACGGAGTGCATCTTGACGTCGCCGACCGGTACCATCCGGTGCTTGAAGCCCTCTACGTTCATTCTCCGTTCAATTGATGCGGAAATCAGCCGCTATTGACGACCGGGCCGCAGATGGTGAATTCATAGAAGCCGATGTGCTGCACCCATGCTGGCATGGTCTTGACTAGATCGCGTGCTGCCGAAGAAACGGCATGACTGCGGCCAACACCTCGGCGGGGCGATCTTCGGGCTGGAGGTGATCGCCGGTAGTAGTCGCGCCCACCACGTTGTCAGCCCACCGCTTCCACACATCGACCGGCAACGGCTTTCCGGCTGCTTCGACATCCGGCCACAGCGCCAGTACCGGGCAATCGAGCTTCCGACCGGCCGAACGATCGGCGCGATCGCAGGCGAGATCTTCGTCCAACGCAGCGCGATAATCTTCGCACATCGCGTGGCGCACTGCTGGATTGCGGAAAGCCGCACGATAGGCGGCCCGGGCTGCCGGCTCGATCACGGCGTCGGCGGCGGCATGCATGACGTCGAACTCCCAGTCGATCACCGCGTCGGGTGCCGCGGCAAGCAGCGCCTCGGGCAAGTTGCCGGGCTGAGACAGCAGGAACCAGTGATAGTTCTTGCGCGCGAAGCGGTAGTCGACGCCCTCCATGACATCGAGCGTCGGCACGACAGTGAGAGATGCGAAGGCTGTGACGACCCCTGGATGATCGAGCACCAGCCGGTATCCGGCCCGCGCACCCCGATCATGGCCGATGATCGCGAACCGCTCGTGGCCAAGCGCTCGCATGAGCGCGACCAGCGCTTCGCCGACGCGCCGCTTCGTCCAGCGCGGGCTCATCGCCGTCGGCCGGCTTGCACCGTAGCCGGGTAGGTCAGGCGCAATCACCGTGTAGTGACGGGAAAGGTCGCCCGCGATTTTGCGCCAGGCAATGTGGGTTTCCGGATAGCCGTGGAGTAGCAGCAGCGGCGGCCCCGATCCGCCGATCACGCCCGCGAAGCGGACGCCGCCCGCCTCCATATCTAAGGTACGATACCCGTGAAAGAACAGTGGCGGCTCCGCAGCCGTCGCGGATCCAACCGGGGCGATCGCCAGCGCCACTCCGCCGGCGAGCATGGTCCTACGATCTACCATCACGGCCTAGCTCCGTGTTGCGGAAGTGACGAACGCGGCAAGCTCGCGATTGTAGCGCACGGCTTCCTCGTAGAAGGGGCTGTGGCCGCCAGCCTGTCGTGCGCGCCATGCGTCAGCAGCAGTGGCTTCCTGTATCTGGAGAAAACAGGCTCCAGGTCGGGCGTGGCAGTGTGCGTGAAGCCCTCGTTGACCGCGCGCGCTGTCATGCCGTTGACGACGAGCATCCGTTGAAGATCGACCCCGGTCGGCGGTCGGTTGAAGCAGGCGAGTAGGAAATCGGCCGTCTCCGCCGTCCGTTCGGCAAGGTCATGCGAGCTGGTCGACTTGGCATAGCGGCCCGCGAGCGGGGTGAGCAGGTCGGGTGACAGCTTGGTCACGGCGTCGACGAGGTTGATGCCGGCCACCTTCGCATCGTCATGCTTGTCGAGGTAGCCACCGGTCACGAACCCGCCCAGCGACCAGCCGACAAGCACCGGCCGCCGGAGCTTCGCCGCCTCGATCACCGCCGCAAACGTCGTTCGCCCATCGGCCGAGGTCGGCATAGCTGTCCGGCGAGACCGGCTTGTCGGAGTCTCCGTGTCCGCGAAGGTCGAAGCGCACCTTGCGGAAGCCTGCCAAGCGTCGCATCGTCGAGCTGCCGGCTCCAGCTTAGTCGGCTTTGCCGAAGGCCATGAATGAACAGGATCTCCGGCGCCTCAGGGTCTCCAACGGCGTCGCCGATCAGCACCGTGCCATCCGAGGAGCGAGCCTCAAAGGCTTCCGGCCCGCCACGACCCGCAGGACGTGCGAACGCCGGTGCCGCAGCCGCCGCCACGCTGGCTGCACCCAGCCCGATCAGCATGCTGCGTCGATCCATACCTCCAGGAATACTCATTATGATCTCCACTTTTTATCGTTCGCTAAACATTGCTTACTTGCGCCGGTGCGTCAAGCCCTTTAAGTTGGAGGGATGACAACCACCGCGTCTATCGCAGCCGAGTCGAGGTCGCGGGGTCGCAAGCCGACTTTCAATCGGGACGAAGCCCTCGGGATCGCGCTCGATCTGTTCTGGCGCCACGGCTACGAAGGGGTGTCGATCGCCGACTTGTGCCAAGCGATCGGGATTGCGCCGCCTAGTCTCTACCATGCGTTCGGCAGCAAGGCTGACCTCTACCGTGACGTCGTGCGGCTCTATGCCGCGAGCAGCATGGCGCCGGAGGAGGTCGCGGCGACATCCTCCGCCCGCTCGGCCGTGCAAGCCGTGCTGGAGCGCGGCGTCGAGGCTGTCACACGGCCGGGTAGCCCGGTCGGTTGCATGATCTCGAGCGGAATGCTCATGGTCGGGCTCGACAATGCCGGTCTCGCAGCGGAGCTGCGGACCCTGCGTGCTGAGCTGCGCGAGGCGTTGGAGCTTCGCATATCGCGCGATGTGGAAGCGGGAGTGCTGCCGGACACGATTGATCCAACGACGCTCGCTCGCTTCTACGCGACCGTTCTGCAGGGATTGTCGGTGCAGGCGGTCGACGGTGCCACGCGCGCGGAGCTGGACACCGTCGTTCTCGCCGCCTTGCGCGCCTGGCCGGCGTGATGACGCGCCAGCCCTGCCGAACGCAAAGCGGCCTGGCCGTTAAGCCGGATCCGACGCTCACGTCCGCGCGCTGGGTCGGCGACGCGTGGCGCGGGGCGGAATGCCGTCGGCACCGCACGTCCATGCGGAGGCGAGTACGCGTTGTGCGTCGGTCAAACCTAACAGGCTGCACCGGCCACGGACCAGCGCGGTGGAGAGCACTGCTCCTGTGCCTTTAGTCAGGTACTTAAACTAGAAGCCGCCGGTTGGCCACCGAGCAATCTTGCTTGAACCCGAGCCTGATCGATCGGACGCTTCTAGGCGAGCGCCAGCGCCCGCTGAATAGCTAACTCCGGGCTGGAAGCCGCCATCATGCCCTCAAGTTGCGGAAGTGCTAAGTTCCGCACCAACGCCTGAGGGCTCTCCGTTCGACCGCGTGGCTGTCGCAGATGTCCGGTGCGAAAGGTAGGCGGTTTCGATGCACATTTGCGACATTCCAACGTCCGCTTTGGCGCATCTCCTCTCCCGAAGTGGACGGAGAACTAACCACCACTTTTTGCCATTCGCAGTCCCGGCAGGAGACTGGCCGGAAGACAAATAGCGCGATCAGCATCCCGCCATTTAGCGTGAGCGTTTACAAATCCGCTTCGCGCTTGGGGCGGTAAATCATCCCAAAAGGAGTCGCTTTTGGGACGTCAAGCTCCGGTTATCGGCGGTCCGGCCAGCGTCATCGCTGACCCACACCCAGGCAGCGACGAACGCTCCATCGGGGGCAGTGGAGACGTCGGCGTCGCCTTCGACTTCGACTTCCGGATACAGGCGCCGGGCCGCTCTGCGGTAGGCTTCATCGTTTGGCATCGGAGCATCATCTCGCCGGGGCGTTTCTCGCACGTGTCTGGGACTTCACCCCCGGAGCTTTTCAGGTCCGGCCGCTCAGCAGGATCGTTTCGACTACCTCTACGGCCGTGATTCGCGTGCCATCCCAAAGCAGCCGTAGGCTCTTCCCTTGGTCCTCGACGTGCTCGATGGCGCGCGGAACGAAGACGCCGAAGCACGAGCCCGGAGAGTGCCGTACGGACGTATATCTGACCGTCCACTTCCCTGCGTCCCGCAGCCGCTTGCCGAGGCGCTGTGCGGCCGCGTAGGCGTCGGGATCCGCGTTGTAAATCGCCGGGTCCTTCGGATCGTCTGGAGCGCCGGCTCGAATGTCCGCCATCCGGTCCATGCTGAGACGCAGGCGGAAGGCGACGCGACCGATCGGTTGCGCGAACATCCGGGCGGCCGCAGCGACACGAGCGGCGTGGTAAGCGGATTCGCGCCACGCGATCTCGAGTGTCTCCGCGGCGTAGAGCACGCCGTAGATGCCCGCGCTGAAGCGGCTCGAGGCGCGGTGCATGAAGGGCGCCATGGCGCTCGCAGCCAGGGGCCCATGGTACCAGTCCTCCGCAGGAACGAGCCGGAGCATCGTCTGGGCGTCCCGAGCGATGGGATCCGTGAGACCCCGTATGGACAGCAGCTCGTCGAGGTCGGTCGCATCGTCGGCAAGCTCCAGCAGGAACGAGACGCCGGGAACCGGGTTCGCGACGACCCGGTGGACCCGTAGGCTCAAAAGCCCTGAAGCGCCGTCTCCAGGTAGCGACGAACCTCGAGCAGATCGGCGACCTGCCCCCCGAGCATCACGTCGAGGGGACGGCGATCGCCGAAGTCCATGTTCGCGTTGGTGAGCCACTCGACGCCGCCGCCGGCGGTGCCGAAGAACGTCGCGGCTTCTTCCCAGATGTTGACAAGATGCGAGAGTCGCTCGAGCTCGTTGCGGTTCCATATCGTTGCTTCGCCTGCGCGGATGCGGTCCATGGTCCGTGATTTGACACCCAGCAGCGTGGCCTGCTCGGCGATCGTCAGCTTAAGGCGTTCGGCGAAGCGCAGGAACGCCCGCGACGCAACCTGGGGGGTCGGCGAGGCCAGTAGTGTCGTCATTTGGCGTTCCTCGGGATGTTCGTTCGCCACTTGTCGTTCACGTCAGGCAACCCGGTGTCCTACATTTCGCTCCCAAAATCACGTGAGAACAGCCCGCGCTTCGAGCTTATGGTCCGAGCGCCATGTTATGCATCCCGTCGAGCAAGGAGTTGTCGGCTTCCGCCACCCTGACTTCGGCGTAGTTCCGCTCCGACCGCAAAGCTTGCTTCTCAATGAGAACGCGGACGTCAGCATTTACGTTGCCGTGCCGATCGAGCGTCAGGCTGTCCACGGGCCGGATCAGATTACTCCTTTACTTTACCAAAGCAACCCGTAAAGGGTCGTTTCCGGATTTGACCCACGTCGTGGAGCCCGTGAATGTTTCGGCGCGCCGAGGCGTCGTCTACGATGTTGACGGAACATCGTAACAACGCTATTTAAGTCGACGGCCGCGTCGAGGTCGGGGAAACGAAGACGCGGACTTCGCGGAGGCTGGTCACGTTCGGGTCCATATGTGCAGCTGCGCTCGAACGACGGAGGAATGCGGCGCAAGAGAAGAGCACGGCTCGCCGCTCATCTTTCCGACGACGCACGGAACGCCATTGCGCCGCGGAAACATTCGGCGCTCGCACTTTCTGCCGCTCTGCAAACGCACGGGAGTCCGCGGAAGCGAGGATCCATGACCTCCGGCACGCGATGACGTCGCTAGCCTCGCGAATGGCGTACCCGTGAAGGCAGTTTCCGAACGCCTGGGCCACTCGACTTCTCGCTTGACATTGGACCGCTACGCCCAAGCTATCGGCGACCTTCAGGCGTTGGCCGCCGAGGCGATCGAGGGGGCCCTTGCGAGCCGTACAAGCGGCGTCGATTCTATACTTCACGGCCGCAAATAGGTTGTACTTTTGGCTGTAAGGGCACAATACCCAACTGAGTCCGGAACGCTTACGCGTGAAAAAAGCCTGTGGTTACAGGCTTTTCTTTGTGGAGATGAGGAGACTCGAACTCCTGGCATCCAACATGCAAAGCTGGCGCTCTACCAACTGAGCTACATCCCCAGGAAAGGCTTGCAACGGTTCGGGTGCGGACGGTCTCTCGTGGGCCATCCTGGTCTCGAACCAGGGACCTCATGCTTATCAAGCATGCGCTCTAACCAACTGAGCTAATGGCCCGCGTGTCGCGCGACCAACCCGGATTCGCCGCTTACAGAAGCCCCCCTTCAGCAAGCGAATCGACCATGCGCCGCGCTACTGCGTCCCAATTCCAATCGCGCAAAACGCGCGCGCGCGCCGCGGCACCGAGCGTCCGCAGCCGGCTTTCGTCCGCGAAGAGTTGCTCTATCCGCTCCGCAAGCGGCTCGGGCGTCGGCGGCGAGACGACGAAGCCTTCGCGTCCGTCGACGATGATCTCGCCCATCGGAATCGCGTCGGAAAGCACGGGCACCGTGCCGCGGCTCATCGCTTCGAGGACGAACCCCGGCAGCCCATCAAAACGCGTCGGCGCGACGACGACGTCGGTTCGGTCGAAGAGCGCGAACAATTCGGCACGACCGAGCGTGCCCGGCACGAGTACGCCCGCTTCTGAAGGCACGGCCGTATTCCCCACGACCGTCAGCGTGGCTGCCGGAAACCTCCGCCGGACGATTCGCAGTGCGGCTAGTGCTCGATCGCCGCCCTTGCGCTCGAAATCCGATCCGTTGAAGACGGCCGTGTGGTTTCCGTACGTCCGCTCGACGGGGGGGGCACCCGCGTAATGTCCCGCGGCTCCGACGGCGATTACGCGCTCGGGACGCGCGCCATAGTCATCGATAACCGAACGTCGCGTCGCCTCGCTGAACGTAAACACGCGCTCGGCCGCGCGATAGCTGGCCCCTTCACGCTCGATCCAGCCGTCATAGGCTAACTGCGACGCATAGGGCGCCCACGCGGGCCATTCACGCCGGACGAGTGCCATCGTCATGTCGACGTAGTGAGCGTAAGGTCGCGGGCCTTTCGCGGTAACCGGTGACCACATCGAGAAGACCTGCAGTGCGAACGTGCCTCCACCGGCATGCCGTGCGATCCGCTTCGCGGCGAGCGCCGTCATCCGGTCGAACGTACCTGGCTCCTTCTTGTACCGCTGCAAGATCTCGCTTAAAGCTGCCCGCACGGGCAGGCGCGGACGCGCCGCAAATCCGCGAGCCAGATACAGGTACTTGGCGATCGAGACGCGCTCGGCAACCGGCACTTCGTCGACCTGGCCTAGCCGTTGACGCAGTGCATCGACCAGGGGCCGGTGACGAGCTAGAAAAAACGGATCGCCGACAATGAGCAAGCGCGGCTCCACCCGGCCCAGCTTCTCGTTATTCGAGCCGTCTCCGTCACGAAGCGAAACAAATACGTTGCATGCTGAGGTTGGGCGTTTACTGCGATGCAAGCGAAGCGCCGCCGACGGATTGGGCTCGATATATTGATGCGTGCGAGTTGGGAAATCCGTGCGGCTAGATCATAGCGATGAACTTTTTTAGTATTTCATCGTCTTTCTTTTCTTGTTCGATGGCCATATCGCGCAGCGCGTTCATTTCGCGCATCGCTTCGGAGCGCTGCTCCTGGGAGGCGTTGAAATCGGCTTTCATGCGGTCGATGCGGGCCTGCAACACCTGCTGCTGCGTCTGTTGCGCTAACATCAAAAGCTCGGCGCGTTTCGAGAATTCCGCTGCCAGCGTCGTCGCCGTATCCGGTATGGTTTCGGCCGTATCGTCGAGCCGAGCCGACGCAGGCGTTGCCGCCCCAAGCGCTACACCCGCCGGTACGGGCGCACGAAGCGCCCCGGGCGGATCGATCGCGACCACGCTTATTCGCCGCCGGCAGTTTTAATGAATTCTTTAAGCACCTTATCGTCGCTCTCGCGCTGCTTCATCGCGACGTCGCGTAACGTGTTCATCTCCCGCATTTGCTCGGATTTCTCATCTTCGACATCGTTGAATTGCTGGGATTGAATCTGCATCGCCGTTTGATGCTGCAGCTCTTGGGTTTGGAGGGCTGCGTTTTCGGCTTCGTACGCTTTGTCGATGCCCTGCTGCCAACCGAGAATCGGGTCGGTGCTCGAGCTGATGTTGCCGACGCCGCTCGGGCCGCCGCCGCCGTTGACCGCGCCGTTGAGGCCCCCGGCCACGGCGCCGGCCGGGCCCCCCGTCATAAATCCGGTCGCGGCGCCTGCTAAACCTCCGATGACGTTACTGAGAATGTTGCCCATATCGCGCTCGTTTCTCCGTGAAGGCAAGTAAGTAGAGTTGCCGCTCTTATCACGCCGGCGAGCGGATCTCGCAAGCGGGAAGGGTGCTAGCCGTCGCCGCCGTCGTTGCCGAAGACGCCGCCCTGATCGAGGATGTCGGCCATGCCTTGGTCGGCCGCGCTGCCGGCCTGGGCGCCTCCGGAACCGCTCTGGCCGCTCGTCATACTCGCCCACGTGCGAACCGCAGAAAATTGCGACGAAGACGAAGACGACGTCGAGCCGGGCAATGAGGTCGGATTCAAGCCGGAGCCGGGAGCGTACGCGGGCCCGCTCGCCGCGGGCGGAGCGTTCGAAGTCATCGCTGCCGCGTTGTAGGCCGCGAGCGCGTTGACATCGGCACGCGTCGACGGCGCCTCGGCGGCGAGCTGACCTTCGGGACCACCGAGTTCGCAGAGGTGCCGCATGACCGAATCGGCGTAGCCGAGCGTTCGCCCGTCGCTCCAGGTGGTCGTCGTCCCGGTCGCGGTCGGTGAACCGGCATTGTACGCCGAGAGCGCGGCTTTTACGTTGCCTCCGTACTGCCGCAGGTTTCCCGCTAAGATCTGCGCCGCCACGTCGGCGTTGCGCGCCGGATCCATCGCGGCCGAGGTCTTGGCGAACGCCCAGCTGCGGTCGTCGATCTGGAAGAGACCGCGTCCATGGCCTCCATCGCCGACGACGTTGTTGCCCGACGAGGAGCCGGGACCACCCGTCTCTTGCGCCGCCACCGCCGCCAAAAGTTTCGGATCGAGGCCGTGCGCCTGCGCCGCAGTCGTGATTTCGGCACCGTAACGGATGCCGCTGAGGTCGTTCATCGGGTGATTCCTCCGTCGCCAGCGGTTCGCGACGAGGAAGCGCGTTGACAAGGGGGCTGGGCGCACCTTATGATTGAGAGGTTGTCCTCACGGGCCGGGCGCTTGGTCCGAGCCCCTGGGACCAACCGCACCTTAGGGAAATTGGAAACGGCAAATCATATGAAGGGCTCTCGCGCGAGCGTCGACATCGGCAGCGTCCTTCAGACCGGTCGCGAACTCGAGGTTCGCGAAGCCATCACGCTTCCCGACTTTGCATCCTTTCGCTTTCCGGTTCCGGTCGACGTCGCGCTTATCATGCGGCGCGTCGGTGCCGGGCTCGAAGTAAGGGGATGGATCGACGGTATAGCCGAGGGCGAGTGCGCTCGCTGTCTGGAACCCGTCGCACTTCCGCTGCATTTACAATCGAACGAAGTGTTCGATCCCGGTAGCGAGGGTGAAGATCCGCTTGCCGAGAGCAACGTCTTAGACGGCGACGAACTCGACCTGCGGGACTTAGTCCGACAACTTATCGACTCGGCGCTTCCGATCGTGCTTCTCTGCAACGACGCTTGTCAGGGACTGTGTTCGGACTGTGGCCAAAAGCGAGACGGCACCTGCCGCTGCAAGCATCCGGAGTAGAAGACGATGGCAAATCCAAAGTGGAAAACCCCACGCTCGAAAACGCGCAGCCGCCGGGCGGCGAATTGGAAACTCGGTGCCGTAACGGTTGTCGAGTGTTCGCAGTGCCATCAGCCGAAGCGGCCGCATTTCGTCTGCCAGACGTGCGGCTTCTACGACGGCCGCCTGGTCACTGCACCCAAGGACGAGCACGCCGGCCACAATCATCCGTAGCGAAGCCGGCGGCACTGCCGCCGGACCGTTCGGAGCGCGCATCACGGGCGTAGGACACTACGTTCCGGAGCGCGTGATGAGCAACGCCGAACTTGAGCGAATGCTCGACACGTCGGATGAGTGGATCGTATCGCGGACGGGGATGCGCGAGCGGCGCTACGCGGCGCCGGACCAAGCTTCGAGCGACCTCGGTACGCAGGCAGCTATTCACGCCCTCGAACGGGCCGGGCTTACGTCGCTCGATATCGATTGCTACGTCGTCGCGACCGTCACGCCGGACTTCCAATTTCCGGCGACCGCCTGCATTGTCGCGGCGAATTTGGGTGCCGTCGGAAAGCCGGCCTTCGATATCGAAATTGCCTGCAGCGGCTTTATCTACGCTCTGCCGATGGCGGCGAGCTTCGTGCGTTCGGGCGTGTTTCGGCGCGTGATGATCGTGGGGGTCGAAACGTTGTCGAACGTTACCAATACGACCGACCGCGGAACGTGCATTCTCTTCGGCGACGGCGCAGGTGCGGTCGTGGTCGAACGCGCGGACGCGGCGGACGACTCCTTCTTGACCTGCGAGCTCGGCTCGGACGGCTCGAACCCGGATCTGCTCTGCATTGCGGCCGGTGGTTCGCGTAACCCGCTGACTCCCGAGTTGCTGACGCAGAGAAAAGACAAGATTCAGATGAGCGGGCGCGAGATTTTTCGCTACGCAGTAACCAAAATGGTCGAAACCTCGAAGATCGTCCTGGAACGCGCGGGGCTTTCGACGGCCGATGTCGACTGGCTCATTCCCCATCAAGCGAACGCCCGCATCATCGAGGCGGCAGCAAAACGGCTCGGTGTCGGACGAGACAAGATCGTTATGAATATCGAGCGTTTCGGAAACACGTCGTCCGCCTCTATTCCGATCGCACTCTCCGAAACGATCGAACGCGGGCTGCTCAAGACGGGCCAACTCATCCTGTTTACGGGTTTCGGCGGCGGCCTTTCATGGGGCTCGATCGCTTGGCGCTGGACTGCTTGATGCGCGTCGGCGCCGTATTCCCGGGACAGGGTTCGCAAGTGGTCGGCATGGGCGGCGCGATCGCCGCGCGCTTTCCGCCGGCCGCCGACCTTTTCGAGCGCGCCGAGCGCGTGCTCGGCTACGACCTCCTCGCGCTCATACAGAACGGTCCGCAAGATAAGCTGCGGCAGACGCGCTTCAGCCAACCCGCAATCTACGTCGTGAACTATGCCCTGGCGGTCGTGGCATGTGAGGGCCTGCGGCCGATAGCGAGCGCGGGGCACTCGTTCGCCGAGTTCTGCAGCTTGACCCTCGCCGGGTCCGTAACGTTCGAAGTTGCACTCGGGCTCGTACACGCGCGAGCGCTCGCGATGCAGGCTGCAGCCGATGCCGTCCCCGGAACCATGGCGGCGATCCTCGGCTTGCCGGCCCACCGAGTCGCGCAGGTCGTCGCTGCGGCGCGGGCGGCGGGCCGCGTACAGCTCGCGAACTTCAACGCGCCCTCGCAAGTCGTTATCAGCGGCGACGTAGCGGCCGTCGCGCTCGCCTCGGAGTTGGCCGTGGCTGCGGGAGCGAAGCGCGTCGTTGCACTCAATGTTTCGGGCGCGTGGCATAGCGAACTCATGGAGCCCGCGCGCGAACGGTTCGCTCCGCTCGTTGAAGCGGCGGAACTGGCGCTGCCGGCTTTCACCGTCATTTCGAACGTCGACTGCGAACGGTATTCGGCGGTCGCCGCGATCCGCCGCAACCTCATACGCTCGGTGACGAGCGAAGTGCTTTGGCACGCGACGGCGGAGCGGCTCGTGGCGGAGGGCTTAGAGCTCGTCGTCGAATTCGGCGGCTCGCCCGTGCTGACACCGCTCTTAAAGCGCTTACCGAACGCTCCTCGCACGCTGCACGTCGGCGACGAAAACGGCGTGGATGCGCTCCGGGGCACGTTCGCGGCGCAGGTTTGCGCATGACCGCCGGGATCGCGGGGAGCGTCGCCATCGTGACCGGGGCGAGTCGCGGCATCGGGCGGGCGATCGCGATCGATCTCGCACGTCAGGGTGCCGACATCGCGATTCTCGGCCGCAATGCCGAAACGCTCGACGAGACGGCAGCGCAAGCCCGCAGCGCGCGCGCGGCAACCCGGGTTTTAGCGCTCGTCGCCGATGCCGTGGATGCGGAGTCCGTCGAGACTGCGGTCGCGCGCACGCAGCGCGAGTTCGGGCGCATCGACCATGCGGTCGGCAATGCGGGCCAGTCCGTCGATGGGCTAATCGCGCGCACGAAGCCGGCCGACGTCGAGACGATGCTCGCCGCCAATCTGAAATCGGCGTTCTACTTAGTCTCGGCCGTGACGCGTCCCATGATGAAACAGCGTGCGGGGACGATCGTGCTGATCTCGAGTATCGTCGGCCTTGCGGGCAACGCCGGGCAAGCCGCATATGCGGCTTCGAAGGCCGGCTTGCTCGGGCTTGCGAAGTCGGTAGCGAAGGAATTGGGCTCGCGGAACGTAAGAGTCAACGCCGTCGCGCCTGGCTACATCGAAACTGCGATGACGGAAAGCATGCCCCCGCAAGCGCGAGCCCACTACCTGACCTCGATTCCGCTCGGCCGAGCGGGTACCCCGGAAGACGTCAGCGGGGTCGTAACCTTTTTATGTTCCGATGCTGCCCGCTACGTGACCGGTCAAACGATCGTGGTCGACGGCGGTTTTTTGACGTAACGGCGCCCTCATGCGCGTAGGAGATCCATGGCGGAAACGACTGGCACGACCTTCGATAAGGTCAAGAAGATCATCGTCGAGCAACTCGGCGTGGACGAAGCGGAGGTTACACCCGAAGCGTCGATCACGGACGATCTCGGCGCGGATTCCCTCGATCAGGTCGAACTGGTTATGGCATTCGAGACCGAATTCAACATCGATATTCCGGACGAGGAAGCCGAAAAAATCAAGACCGTCGGAGATGCCGTCATGAAAATAGACGAGACGAGCCCGAAGGTCTAGTGGCCCACTAAATGCTCGAAGCGCTCGGCGAACGCCTCGGCGCGATTTTCCAACGTCTTGGAAATCGCGGCCGGCTTACGGAATCGGACGTCAACGACGTCGCCCGTGAAGTTCGTATTGCGCTGCTCGAGGCGGACGTCAATCTTTCCGTTGCCAAAGAGTTCGTCAACGCAGTAAAAGAAAAGGCCGTCGGCGCGGACGTGCTCGCATCGCTCACGCCGGCCCAGTCCGTCATCAAGATCGTCCACGACGAACTCGTGACCTTGATGGGCGGGGCGACGGCCCGCTTACAGTTCGCCGACGCTCCGCCGACGGTCATCATGCTTGTCGGTTTGCAAGGTTCCGGTAAGACGACGCACGCCGGCAAGCTCGCGCTGCGGCTCAAGGAACAGGGGCGGCGCACGCTCCTGGTCGCAGCGGACGTGTACCGGCCGGCCGCCATTACCCAGTTGCAGACGCTCGGCAAGCAGATCGATCTGCCGGTTTTCAGCGAGGCCTCGAACGATCCGGTCGCCATTTCCAAACACGGTGTAGAGGAGGCGCGCCGGCTCGGTATTCCGACCGTCATCGTCGATACCGCAGGCCGCTTACAGATCGACAGCGGGCTCATGGACGAGCTCGAGCAGATCAAAGCCGCGACGCGTCCGAGCGAGATCCTCTTCGTCGCCGATGCAATGACCGGGCAAGAAGCGACCAGTGTTGCCAAAGAGTTTAACGAGCGGCTGGGGATTACCGGCATCGTGCTCACGAAGATGGATGGCGATGCGCGCGGCGGCGCGGCGCTATCGATCTTCAAAATAACGGGCGCGCCGATTAAATTCGTCGGCGTCGGCGAAAAGTTGTCGGCGCTCGAACAATTCTATCCGGATCGGCTCGCGTCGCGCATACTCGGCATGGGCGACGTGCTGACGCTCATCGAGAAAACCCAGAGCGTTTACTCGCTGGAGCAGGCGAAAGAGCTCGAAGCTAAATTCCGAAAAAACGAATTTACGCTCGACGATTTCCTCGGGCAATTGCGCCAGGTGCGCAAAATGGGCTCCATGACCGATATTATGAAGATGATTCCCGGTATGTCGAAGCTGGTTCCTAAAGAATTCGAGATCGATGAGAAAGACGTCAATCGCGTCGAAGCGATTATCTGTTCGATGACGCGGCTCGAGCGGCGGCGGCCGGAGGTGCTCAACGCGTCGCGCAGGCGTCGTATTGCACTCGGCAGCGGCACGCAGGTGGCGGATATCAATCGGCTGGTCAAGCAGTTCGAGGCGTCGCGCTCGATGATGAAGCAGCTTGGCGGCGGTGGCAAACGGCCGCGCATCCCTGCGTTGCCGGGTCCACGAGGCTCGCTCAAAGCCTAACACACGTTCGGGCGCTTCGGGCGCCTCCCGGGCGCGTGGCGCACGGGTCTTCCCGCACCAGAAAGCAGCGAAAAGGTAATGGTCAAAATCCGCTTGCGCCGCATGGGCGCTAAAAAACAACCGACATATCGGTTCGTCGTCACGGACGCTCGCTCGCCGCGCGACGGGCGCTTTATCGAGATCGTCGGTCACTACAACCCGCGCACCGAACCCAAGACCGTCGTCATCGACGAAGCGAAGATCAAAGAATGGCTCGGCCGCGGAGCTCAGCCTTCCGACCCCGTGCGCCGGCTGCTTGCCGAGCGCGGACTCGTGGAGCGGGGTTTCGTTCCGGATTCCAAACGCAAACCGAAGTCCGAGCAGAGCGCCTAAATCGTGAGTGCGTTCGACGACGAGTTCGGACTCTTCGGTGACGAAGCGGGCGAAGAAGAAGAGCGCCGCTCGACGCTGGGGGCGCGCACGATTGCAACCGGTGAGACGATCATCGACGAAATCGAACCCGAAGACGAACGGCCGGCGCGGCGGCCGAACCGAGGCACCCCGGTGGAGCCGGGTTCCGGCGAACCTATCAATCGCTACGCGCGCCGCAAGGCGCCGCTAAAGCGCGACCCGCTCCCGGCCGCCATTGCGCATCCCAGAGCCGTCGAGCTGCTCACGTTCCTGGCAAAAAGGCTGGTGAGCAAGCCCGATGCCGTCTTCGTAGAGCTGCATCCCGACGAGCGAGGCGCCGTTCTGGAACTGGAAGTCGATCCCGAAGATCTTGGAAAGGTCATCGGGCGCGGCGGTCGTGTTGCCCAAGCCTTGCGCACGATCGTGCGCGCCGGCGCGGAAGGCCGCGTCACCGTCGACATCGTCGATTCCGGCGAGGACGATGATGAAGACGAGCTCGAAACGCAACTCGATCCCGAACCCGGTCGCGCGACCGTGCGTGAGGATTCGAACGCAGCCGAGTAGGGCGCTCGATCGGATCGCACTTGCGCTCGCGATCGCCGGCATCGCGGATCTCGTCGTCAAGCGCATCGTGACGACCCGCTTCGTACCCGGTGAACGCCTGAGCGTCATCCCGAATTTCCTGGTGCTGACGTTCGTACGCAACGATCGCGGAGCGATGGGGCTCTTCGGAACCCGACCCGCTTTGCTGATCGGGCTCGCGCTCGTCGTCATTGCCATGCTCGCGCTGCTGCTCTACGGCGCGCTGCGCAGCTCGCCCGCGACGCAGGTCGGTTTTGGACTCGTTGCGGGCGGTGCACTCGGAAACGTCGTCGACCGCCTCACCCATGGATACGTCATCGACTATATCGCACTGCCGCGCTTCTACGTCTTTAATCTGGCCGACGCGTTCATTTCATGCGGCTTACTGCTCATCGCGCTGCCGGCGCTCGGTCGCAAGACGTCGCACTGATGTTGCTGGCGGTGGGGAAGCTGACGGGTGTGTTCGGCATTCGCGGCGAGCTCAAATGCAAGCCGGCGCCTCTGGCGGAGGATGCCTTCGCGCCGGGGCGCAGTTTCACGTTTCGCTCTTCGAGTGGCGAAGGCGAGTTGAGGTGTACGGGTGCGCGCCGGCACCACGAGCGGCTCTTACTGACCTTCGAGGGTATTCGTGACCCGGATCTGGCCGCGCCGCTGGTCGGTGCCGAACTCTTTTCGGAGCGCGAGGCCGTCCCGCTCGCTGCGGGTGAATATCTGGACCGCGATCTCATCGGGCTGCGCGTGCTGGACGAAGCCGGGCGCGAAATCGCGCGTGTGGTCGGCGTCGAGCACTATCCCGCTGCGGATTGCCTGGTCGTCGAACCGAGCGGCGCGCTCGTGCCCCTCGTCAAAGCGTTTATCCGGCGTATCGACCTTGCGGCCGGAACGATCGTTACGTCCCTGCCGGAGGGATTGCTCGAGTAGCCGCTCTGCGTGGGCGGGCGAGTCGCTTGACGAAGTCCGCCGTTGCGGCATCGACAGCGCCCTGCACGGCGGTGCGAGTCGCGGCCTTTGCTGAGCCGGTCGAGCGGCCGGTGGCCAGAAGCATGGCCTTGCAATCGTAGCCGACGACGTCGAGCGTTACGTTGGCGCCGTTTTTCGAGACCTCGATGCCGAGTGTAGGCACGTAGAAACCCGCGCCCGCGTTCGCCCGGCATAGATCGGCAGCGTGCGCGCCGATATCGGCGACGCTCACCGGCAGGAAGGCACTCGGCCGGCCGGAGCGGCGAAGTGCGCTGACGAGCGACTGCGAGGCGTACGCTCTGACCGTCGCATCGGCCGTACCTGCCGTTGAAATAACGAGGTCCGCGCTGCCGGTTCCGGCGAGCGCAACGTGTGTCGGCGTTGCGGCGCTCGCCGGTCCCGCAACTGCGGGGGCAGCGGAGGCGGCCGGGGCCGGCGTCGCCTTGCGCCGGCGACCGAACGCTTTCGAGATATTCACGCCGTTTTTGCCCGCTATCGGCTCGGGCGAGGCGGACGGTGGCGGCGCATCCAGAGACGCCATGCCGCGTCCCGCATGATGCAGGATCGCTTGGCGGAGCAAGTCTGCCGGGCCGACCGCATCGGCGTAAGTGCGTGCGAAGGCGGTCGTGCTATAGACGATGCTCCCGGAGCGCGTCGAAACGACTTGCTCGACGACCGAGACTTCCGAACCGAGCGGCGTGATGTAACCCGTGATGTAGTAATCGGCATTTTGCGTTACTGCGGCCGTTAGATATTGCGCGCGCGTCGTGCCGGCAAGGTATGGCTTGACAGTAATGCCGCCGAGTTCGACCAGCTTGTTTGCGATCGCAACGCCCACGCTCGACCCGGTGTCGGCCGAGCCCGTGTCGCCCGTCGCCGTAAGAGGATAAACGACGACGACGGGCGCCGCGAGTCCGAGTTCTGCTGCGCCGAGCAAGGGAAGCGCTGCTACGAGCAGGACGAGCCACAAACGGAAGAGGTTCATGTGTTGCGGGCAGCCCATTGCGCGCTGACCTGCGCGCCGAAAAGAAAGATCGTTGCCATATAGTAAAACCAAATCAGCAGGAGTGCGAAGGCTGCGAGCGCGCCGTAGACGTGACTGTAATTGACGTGTGTCGAGTAGAACGCGAAGGCGATTTGCGCGATCTCCCAGGCAACCGTAAAGACGATCGCGCCCGGGACGCCGAAGTTGAGCTTCACGCGACGATTCGGCAAATAGACGTAGAGTACTATTGCTATAACGAAGATCAACAGCACGCTCGTTCCGTAGCCCGCCACCTGGGTGAGCAAAGCTGCGTCTCGAAAACCGCCGTTCTGTACGATAAACGCGATGACGAGCGGCACCGTCGTCGCGACGATGAAGAGGGCGCCCATGATGGGAAGCATGACGAGCGCTACGAGGATGTCGCTTACGAGCGGCCGTCCTTCGGGGACATCCAGCGCGCGATTTAACGCGTATGCCAGTCCTTGGAAGAGATTCTTGCCGGACCACAGCAGTGCGCCGAACGCGATAGCTCCCGATATGCCGCGGAAGCGCACGACCTGGTCTAAATTTTCGACGAGAATACCCTGCACCCCGGGCGCGAGCGTGGCAATGAGCGCCAGCGCCCGCGCTTGGCCGCTTGCGTCGCCGAAAATGAACGCGAGCACGGCGACCGTCAAGACGAGGATCGGAAAGACGGCAAAAATGGCATTGAAGGCAAGCGCCTGGGCGAAGAACGCAAAGCCGTCGCGGGAAAAGCGCAAGCCGGCCAGGCGAAAGACGTCGATCACGCAGTGCATCGCAACGTGAACCCCGTCGTCGTCGGCATCATCGTCAACGGTGCACTCGTCACGGGCTCGACGCCTGCGCTACTGGTCTCGGGCGTCGTCGTGGCCCCGCTCGATCCGTACGTCCGAGCGCTTGCCACGCGGATCACGGTTTCGGCCGCACGGGGGACGATCGTCATCGATCGCAGCGGTAAGGCGATCTCGCTCGCGCTCGGATCGCGCATAGCGGAAGAAGGCTCGCGCACTGCGGAGTTGCCCATCGCGCCGTACCTGCGAGCCGGGGCCGTCATAATCCCGCTCCGGGCCACGGCGCAAGCGCTCGGCGCGAGCGTTCGTTACGACGCGCGCTCGCGCACGCTCGCTATCGGCGTGCCCGAACTTCCCCTCACTACGCTGACACCGATCCGCAACACGACTCCCGCGCCCGCCGGATTGCCGACATTCGCACCCACACCGACCCCCGCTCCGCGGCCGACGATCTCCGGAATACCGAAGCCGCGCCGGACTCCGATCCCGATCGGCCCCGACGGCTAAATCCGCAGGCGCACCGCACGCGTAACGTGCAGATTTCGGGTCCGGGTCCGGGTCCCTCCAGCGCGAACGGCAGTCAGGCGTTTCGAGCGCCGGAGCTCTCAGACGGGGGCGTGAATGGGCGCCGGAACACCCCGCCGCGCGGCAACCGCTTCATGCAATTCCTCGAGAATCGCGACTGAACTATCCCAACCCAGGCACGCATCGGTCACGCTCTGACCGTAGGTAAGCGGCTTACCTGCAACGACATCCTGACGCCCGGCGACGAGGTGAGATTCGATCATAACGCCCGCGATGCGGTGTTCGCCGCCTGCGATTTGCGAAGCGACGTCGGCACATACCGCGGACTGGTTCTCGTGATTTTTGCGGCTGTTACCGTGACTGGCATCGATCATGACCGCCGGACGCAGTTGCGCCGCAGACAGCTCGGCACATGCCGAAGCGACGTGTTGCGCGTCGTAATTCGGGGCCGCGCCGCCCCGCAAAATGATATGGCAATCGGCGTTGCCGGTCGTCGTGACGATCGCCGAACGTCCGCTCTTGGTCACCGAGAGAAAATGATGTGGATGGTTCGCCGCTTTGAGCGCGTCGATGGCGATCCGGATATTACCGTCGGTTCCGTTCTTGAAGCCGACGGGGCATGAAAGTCCGGAGGCGAGTTCGCGGTGGACTTGCGACTCCGTCGTCCGCGCCCCGATTGCGCCCCATGAAATAAGGTCGGCCACGTACTGCGGCGTGATCGTATCGAGGAATTCGCTTCCCGTCGGGAGCCCGAGCGCGTTGATATCGAGCAACACGTTGCGCGCGATGTGCAAGCCGTCATTGATCGCGAAGCTGTCGTCCATGAAGGGATCGTTGATCAATCCCTTCCAGCCGATCGTCGTGCGCGGCTTCTCGAAATACACGCGCATGACGATTTCCAACGTCTCGCGCAAGCGCACCCGTTCGTGTTGCAGGCGGTGCGCATAATCGAGAGCCGAAGCCGGATCGTGGATCGAGCATGGTCCGATCACGACGAGCAGCCGGTCATCCGAGCCATGAAGTATCGAGCGAATCGCCGTTCGCGATTCGGTAACGAGATCCAGAACGGCGTCGGTCGCAGGCACGCGGCGAACGAGGTCGACCGGTGCGACCAGTTCCGCGATGGTGCGGATACGTAGATCGTCGGTTCGCGTAAGTTTATCCACAATCCGGTCCTATGATGCGGTTTTTAAGTCGTACTTTGGATACGTTCGTCGTGACGATAGCAATCGTTGCACGAACCGAGATCGGCCGCTGATGCTTCTCGTTCATCAACGTGGACTGCTGCCGCTCCTTCAGGCGAGTTCCGCGGGTATGGCACGGCGCAGCCGCGCCGGCGTCGTTCGAGCATCGCTCGCGAGAGTCAAGGGAGAGCGTGTCGAATGAACGGCGCTATGAGAAACGCGCGGGTTCGGCCGGCGTTGTCCCGGATCGCACTGCTGCGCGAGCGCGTGAACGAGTGGGGCGTTTATCCTTTTACCGTTCCGGCGATCGCATCGTTCGTTTCGCTCGACGTGCGCGAGCGCGTCCTTTTTCTGGTCGGAGAAAATGGAAGCGGAAAATCGACGCTGCTCGAAGCGCTGGCCCTCGCCTGTGGCTTCGGCTTGGAGGGCGGAACGCGGAACCTGTCGTTTTCGACCCGCGTCTCGGCTCAGCGAGCGGTCGACGACCCGGACGCTCCTCTCAAGGCGCTCGCCGACGTGCTCCGGCTGTCGTGGACGGAGCGCCGGCAACGCGACGGCTTCTTTCTGCGGGCCGAGAGCTTTGCGAATTTCGCAAGTCAGCTCGATCGACTCGAACGTGAACGGACGTTCGGACCCGCCGGCTTTCTCGGGCCGTACGGAGGCGCGTCGCTGCACGATCGCTCGCATGGAGAATCGTTTCTGACCGTTTTTCTGGAGCGCTTTTCCGGTCAGGGGCTCTTTCTGATCGACGAACCTGAAGCGGCTCTGTCGGCTGCGCGCCAGCTCGCGTTGCTCGTCCGAATACACGATCTGCTCGCGGAAGACGCTCGCGCGCAATTCGTGATCGCGACGCATTCGCCGATCTTGCTGGCGTTTCCTAACGCGCAAATCGTCTCGTTCGATGGTCCCGTGCTGCGTGAAGTCGGGTACCGTGAAACCGACGCGTACGCTATCACGCGTCGGTTCCTCGAAGACCCGGACCGTATGCTGCGCGGGCTCTTCGCAGATTGATGCCGCGCCTGAGGCGGCGGCTTCTCCGACGCCTCAGGCTTGCCGATTTACCGTAGACGTTTCGTTTGCACGTTCGCGTTAGCCGATATCAATGTGCCGATCCGTAAACGGCGTGATAGTCGCTGCGCGCTTTGTGTCACGCCATTTACGGGTCGGCACACTACGAGCAGCCGCTGGTCGCTCCGCAGGCATCGCACTTCAGACACGTGCCGTTGCGGACGAGCGTGAACTGACCGCAATCGCCGCACGCGTCACCGCTATAACCCTTGGCCACGGCGATGCGCACTTTATCCGGTCGCGGGCCGCCGAGTGCCGGGACGAGATGCGGCGACGGATCTTGCGCTATGGCCGCCGCGGGTGACTTCGCGAACGGCTTGAGGTGAGAACTCGTTGGATGCAGCTGCGCGTTGATCGCTTCGCTATCGGCGGTACGCAGGTTTACGCCCGCCTCTTCCTCGGCCGTGTAATCGGGTTCGGGTCCCATGGCATCGACGGACATGCTCGGCTGTACTTGCGCGAGATCGTACCGGCCGAGATAGCTCACGGCGAGTTCCCGGAAGATATAATCGATGATCGAGGTTGCCATTTTGATGTTGTCGTGACCGACGACGGGGCCGTTGGGTTCGAAGCGCGTGAACGTGAATGCCTCGACGTACTCTTCCAGCGGCACGCCATGTTGCAGTCCCAAGCTGACCGCAATCGCGAAATTATTCATGAGCGAGCGGAAGGCGGCGCCTTCTTTATGCATGTCGATGAAGATTTCGCCGAGCGCACCGTCGCGGTAGTCGCCCGTGCGCAGATACACCTTGTGGCCGCCGACGATCGCCTTTTGCGTGTAACCGCTACGGCGGTCCGGCATGCGGCGGCGCTTCGCGATGTACCGGTACACGATCCGTTCGGCGATCTTGAGCGGCGTCGCGAACGCCGCCTCCGGCTCGTCGCCGGCCGTATCGCCGCCGAGATCGTACGACGCCGCGAGCGGTTGCGAAAGCTTGGAGCCGTCGCGATACAACGCGACCGCCTTGATCATCCGTTCCCACGCGTAGCGATAGGCCTCTTTCACGTCGGCGACGGTGGCCGTTTGCGGTAGATTGATCGTCTTCGAGATAGCGCCGGAGATAAACGGCTGCGCTGCCGCCATCATGTCGACGTGACCGAGCGGCCGAATGAAGCGCAAGCCGTGCTTTCCGCACGGGGTCGCACAATCGAACACCGGCAGATGCTCGTCGCGCAGGTACGGCGCGCCTTCGAGCGTCATGCGGCCGCAGATCGCATCGGAGGCTTCATCGATCTGCTGCTCCGTGAACCCGAGGGCGTCTCGCAAGAGTGAGAAGTTCCAATCGCCGAGTTGCGCCTCGTCGAGCCCGAGCACGCCTTTGCAGAATTCGTCACCGAGCACGTAGCGATTGAACGCGAACGGCAGCTCGAATGCGCCCGCGAGCGCCCCTTCAATTTTATCGAGCGCCGCCTCGTCGAAGCCCCGCGCGCGCAACGTCGCTCGATTGACGTGCGGCGTCCCTTCGAGCGAGCCCGTGCCCTTGGCAAACTGCTCGATCGCAAGGATCTGGTCGGAGGTGTATCCGAGCCTGCGCAGCGCCATGTCGACCGATTGATTGACGATCTTGAAATAGCCGCCGCCCGCGAGCTTCTTGAATTTCACGAGTGCGAAGTCGGGTTCGATCCCCGTCGTATCGCAATCCATGACCAGCCCGATCGTGCCGGTCGGAGCGAGCACCGTTACTTGCGCGTTGCGATAACCGTGTTCTTCGCCCACCGTAAGCGCACGATCCCAGAGCGAACGCGATAGAGCCCAAACATCTTGCGTAAAGAGCGTCGGCGCATGGGTGACCGGGCGAATCGAGAGTTCTTCGTAACCCGTGCCCTCGCCGCGTGCCGCGCGGCGATGATTGCGGATAACGCGCAACATCGATTCGCCATTGCGCTCGTAACCGGTAAAGGCGCCGAGTTGCTGCGCCATTTCCGCCGAGGCGAGATAGGCTGCCGCCGTCATGAGCGACGTAATCCCCGCGCACCAACCGAAGCCTTCTTCGGAATCGTACGGAAGCCCGAGGCGCATCAGCAGCGAACCGAGATTTGCGTAACCGAGTCCGAGCGTGCGAAACTCGAACGATTTGCGAGCGATGACCTCGGAGGGAAACTGTGCCATCAGCACGCTTATTTCGAGCGTTACCGTCCACGTGCGGCAGGCGGCGGCAAACGCCCGCGCATCGAAGCGCCCGTCGCTAGTTAAGAATTTCACGAGATTGAGCGAGGCGAGATTGCATGCCGTATCGTCGAGGAACATGTACTCGGAACACGGATTACTGGCATTGATACGACCGTCGCTCGGGCATGTGTGCCACTCGTTGATGGTCGTATCGAACTGCACGCCGGGATCGGCGACTTGCCACGCGGCTGCGCCGACTTGCTCCCAAAGATCCTGCGCCGGTACGGAACGCGCGACACGGCCCTCGGTGCGGCGCCGCAAATCCCAGGCTTCATTGCGGTCGAGCGCGTCGAAAAACGTATTGGGAATACGGATCGAGTTATTCGAATTCTGGCCCGAGACCGTGCCGTAGGCCTTGGAATCCCAGTTGACGTCGTACGTCTCGATATCGAGCCCGCTGTAACCCTGGCGCGCGAAGTCGAGCGCGTACTGCACGTTTGCTTGCGGAATGCCCGCTTGTAGTGCGGCTCGGATTGCGCGCTTCAGGGCGGGATTGAGGGTCGGATCGAAGCGGCCGGTGTCGGCGAGCGCCGCACCGTTCGCGGCGGCCATAATCGCATTGAGATGCTGCTGACAGGCGAGCGAGCCGACGACGAGATCGGAGACCTTTTGTTCTTCGCGGACCTTCCAGCCGATGAACTCTTCGATATCGGGATGATCGAGATCGAGACACACCATCTTGGCGGCGCGGCGCGTCGTGCCGCCGCTCTTGATGGCGCCGGCCGCACGATCTCCGACGCGCAGAAACGACATCAGACCCGAACTCGTTCCGCCGCCGCTGAGTTTTTCACCCTCGCCGCGGAGTGCGGAAAAGTTGGAACCCGTGCCGCTGCCGAACTTGAAAATGCGTGCTTCGCGGACCCAAAGGTCCATGATGCCGCCTTCGTTCACGAGATCGTCGGCGACGCTTTGAATGAAGCAGGCGTGCGGACTCGGGCGTTCGTACGCATTCGCGGAGCGGCGGATCTCACCGCTGCGGGCATCCGCGTAATAGTGGCCCTGCGGCGGCCCTTCGATGCCGTACGCCCAGTAGAGTCCGGTGTTGAACCATTGCGGGCTATTCGGCGCGCCGATCTGTTTGGCAAGCATCGCGCGCATCTCGTCGTAATACGTGCGCGCGTCGTCGTCACTGGAGAAATAGCCGTGCTTGTAGCCCCAATACGTCCATGTCCCGGCGAGGCGCCGGAACACTTGCCGCGCGTCCGTCTCGGCGCCGAAATGCTGTCCGTGCGGTAACTTCGCGAGCGCATCCCGGTCGGGCTCGGAACGCCACAGCCATTCGGGCACGCCGTCTTCCGGGACGCTGCTTGCGCATGCGGGAACTCCCGCGCGACGCAGATACTTTTGTGCCAGGACGTCCGCTGCGACTTGCGACCAAGCGGAGGGAACCAGAACGTCTTTCGCCTCGAAGATGACCGAGCCGTCGGGATTGACGATGCGCGACGTGCGCGCTTCGAAGCGCGCGCCGCCATAGGGATCTTCCGGAGTCGAATACGTACGCTGAAACTTCACGGTGCGGCGACCTCCTGGGCTATCGCTTCGAGCGCCGCAATCGAACACCTGTTCGATTTGCAAGCCGGAAACGGCGTGGCGCGTAAGGTATATAGTATCGCACAAACGATGGAGGCACAAGATGTAGTGCTGGCGTCGGCACATTTCCTTCTGAACGAACCGTGGAAGAGCGGTGCACAAGCGCAGAAAGTTGTGCAGGCTACGCTGCACGTAGACGCACGCGGTGGACTCCTTGTGCATTATTGCGAGGATAGCGGGGAAAGTGCACGCAAGGCTCGAGCCGTGTTTCGCCCCGACGGTTATGCCGAGCGGCTCAGTCACGTTTCGCTCGACGAGCTGGCGGCGCGCGGTTTTCTCGGCATCATCGTCGACCTCGACAACACGCTCGTAGGCTACGGCCAGGATCATTTAGCATTCGAAGATGCGGCCTGGATTGCCACGGCGCGAGCCCGCGATTTCCGAATTTGTTTGGTATCGAATAATTTCAACGACCGGGTGTTGCGCATCGGTGCGCAGCTCGGCGTGCCGGCGATCGCGAGCGCTCTCAAACCGTTACCGCGTGGCTTCGCAGCGGCGTTGCGGCTGCTGGGTACCGCTAAACCGCAGACCGTCGTCGTCGGCGACCAACTCTTTACGGACGTGCTAGGGGCAAAACTTAGCGGGCTGCACAGCATTCTTACCGAGCCGCTGGTCGCGCACGATTGGCTCGGGACACGCCTGTTACGCTTATTGGAACGCGTCTTGCTCGGCCGCAAGTCCGGCTAATGAAGCTCAAGCTCGCCGTTATCGGCGATCCCATCGCGCACAGCAAGAGCCCGGAATTGCAGCGCGGCTTCCTCGCCGAATACGGGTTGGAAGGCACGTACGAAGCGATCGAGGTGCCGGCGGGAACCGCCGCTGCGCGGATCGACGAGCTTCGGAGCGCGGGCTACCACGGGTTAAACGTCACGACGCCGCTGAAAGAAGAAGCGTACGCGCGCGCGGAGGAGCGAGATGCCGCCGCGGGCGCCAGCGGCGCGGCGAATACGCTGGTTCTCGGGGCGCAGGTCGGCGCTTACAATACCGACGGCTTGGGCGCACGCGGCGCGCTCGCCGCGGCGGGTTTACGCGCTGTAAGCGGACGCCGCGTTCTGATTCTCGGTACGGGTCCGACGGCGCGTGCTGCCGCCGTCGCCCTCTTGCAAGCCGCCGCCGGCGTGCTGCTCTGGAACCGCACGCCCGAGCGCGCCGCGTCGATCGCCCGAGCCGTAGGCGGATTGCCATGGACAACCGGCGCGCGGGTCGACGCGGTCTTTTCGACCCTGCCGCCGCACGCGCGGCCGGCCGACGAGGCGGTGCTGGCAACGGTGCAGGCAGCTCCACTCGTCATCGACGCCAATTACGGCGCGCGCGCGACCCTCGGCGCGCTGCTTGGACGCAGCGACGTCCACGACGGAAGCGCTATGCTCCTTGCAGGTGCACGCGCGTCGTTCGAAATCTTTCGCGCGCTCGCTTAGCGCATACGCTAACCGAGCGCGCTCGTCACTTAAAGATAGTGCGCGGCAAAGCCGGGTCGCGCGTTTGGCGGAGAGGGGGAGATTCGAACTCCCGAGACCTTTGAGAGTCTGCTCGCTTTCCAAGCGAGTGCATTCGACCACTCTGCCACCTCTCCAAGCGTGCCGCTCCAAGCGTGCCGCGGCCGCGAGCCGCTTTCGATTCCGGGCGCGCGGCGCCTTGCGCTACAGGCCGGTCGCGCCGAGTTCCGCGAAGAATGCCTGGACGCGCGGGTCGAGCCACCAACGCTCGAAGGGCCGCGCAAAGGACGGCACGCCGCGGACCCCTTCCGCGTGCTGGCGCAAGCGTTCGCTATCGGGCGTTTCACGCGCGTACTCGCTGTGGAAGGCGTCTAGCGCCGCGTGATGTTCGGGATCGGCGCTCTCACCGCGCAGATCGTCGTACGGAAAGTGCGGTCGTTCGGTCGGCATGCCGCACCTCTTCGCCGTTGCGGCGCACGATGCTGCGTCGAGCCTCAGATTGCAGCCGGATGCCAGATCGTTTTGAGCTCGATGAAATCCGCGATGCGCGCTAAATCTTGCGCATCGTCGGCATACCACTGGGCCGTCGAGGGCGTCCGCACGAAACGCGTCCGCTTCAGATTTTCCGCTCCGAGCCGCTCGAGTTCCGCCGCGAACGGGTCGTCCAGGCCGACGGCGCACAGCGCATCGACGTCCATGTGCCGGGCCAGGTGCGGCGCGATCTCGATTCGCCGGCCGGTCAGGATGTTGGCGGCGCCCGCGGTCAGATCGCAGGTAGCCAAACATTCGGCGAAGACGATGGCCGTGCGCGGGTCCGCTTCGGAAGCAAGTACGACAACGGTGTTGCCGGCAACCAGCGGCGGCACGAGCGTGGAAATAAGGCCGAGCAGCGAGGGTTCGTCCGGCGCGATCACGCCGACGACGCCCACGGCTTCGGGCGAGGAATAGTTATAGAAGGGCCCGGCGACCGGATTGCGGGCGGAGAGTAGCGCGGCGTATTTATCGCACCAGCCCGCATACCAAACCGTCCGATCGATCGCGACAGTCGTTTCCCGCAGGGCCTGCGGCTCATCGAGCTTCAGACCGCTGCGCAAACGTTCCACGAATTCGGCGCGCCGGGCGTCGAGCATCTCCGCCAACCGGTACAGCACGAGGCCCCGGTTCAGCGGCGAGAGCGTCGACCAGCGCTCGAATGCGCCGCGCGCGGCGACGACCGCATCGCGTAAGTCCTTGCGCGATGCCCGCGCGACGTTCGCCGCGTCGTCGGTGCCGGTACCGGCGGCATCGGTGTTTCCCGATTCGGAACGAACGAACGCGCCGCCCACGAACAATTTATACGCTTTACGCACGTCCAGACGAAGCGGCTCGCGGCTCTTCGGCACACACGTGCCTACGGCGGCCTGGTCTAGCGGGCCTCCACCGCGGTGCGCAGCGCCCGCTCCGCTTGCGAATGTGGGTAAGCGCGCCGGTTTCCGGGAAAAGCCTAGCCATGACGACAACGACCGACAGCGGAAAGCCGTTTCTTTCCGATATCAAAACGCTGCGCGACCGCGCGAAGCAACATATCGATGAGGGCGCCGTGACGCCGAGCTACGGCGGCGACGTGAAGCAGACGATCGATATTCTACAAAGCGTCCTCGCGACGGAGATCGTGTGCGTCCTGCGTTACACCATGCATTCGATAGCGGCTCAAGGCATCGATAGCGAAGCCGTCTCGGACGAATTCGCCGAGCATGCGAAGGAAGAGCAAGAGCACATGCTCGCCGTGGCCGAACGGATCGACCAACTCGGCGGTAAACCGAATTTTAGTCCCGATGGGCTTCTGACGCGCTCGGCGTCCGAGTATGGTTCCGCCGACAAGCTAATCGATATGATTAAAGAGAACCTGATTGCCGAGCGTATCGCTGTGGAACACTACCGCGAACTCGTGCGCTACTTTGCGGACAAAGATCCGACGACGCGCGTGATGATCGAAGGCATCTTGGCAGTCGAAGAAGAGCACGCGACCGATATGCACGATTTGCTCGTCGCGCATCAGGGGCGGCCGTTCATCGAGAATTAGCTTCTCGTCCCGGGGCCGCGGGCGGCGCGGCCGCTTCGAGCTCGTGCTCGTCAGGCACGGGCGGACGGCTTGGAACGCGGATGGCCGTTACCAGGGACACGCGGACGTTCCGCTTGACGAGACAGGTCGTTCGCAGGCTAGATGCGTCGCCCGCGCGTTGGAACACGTGGCATTCGACTGCGCCGTCACGAGCGATCTCGAGCGCGCGCGAGAGACGGCCCAGATCGTAGTCGGCCCGCGCAAGATTGTGCTCGAGCGCGACGCTCGCTGGCGCGAGCTGAACTTTGGGACGTGGGAAGGGTTGACGCGAGGGCAGATTGTGGCGCGCACGCCGGAATTGCAGACGATGCCGGCGCCGCCTTTCGTTACGCCGGAGGGCGGCGAGTCGTTCGCGCGACTTCGCACCCGGATCTCATCCGCCCTCGACACCGTGTACGAGCGTACTCCGGACGGTGGCCGGGCGCTGGTCGTGACCCATGCCGGTCCCTTACACGCGGTCCTGCGGGAACTGCTCGGGGATGCCGAGGCCGCCGCACTCGGAGTCGTTTTCGGACCGTCGAGCATTACGAAAATTCGCCTCGACCCGGACGGTGCGACGCTGTTAGCTCTTAATCGCAGCGCTCGCTAATTCCGAACCGGCAGGCGCCCGAGCCGGCCTTGAGTAAGGCGCCTAGGTGGCTTCCGCACTTACGAATTATCTCCATCTTCCCTTCGGCGACAACGCGCCCGAAGAGATCAACGTCGTGGTCGAAATTCCGCAAGGCTCGCGCAATAAGTACGAGTACGACAAAACGCTAAACATCTTTCGGCTCGACCGGGCACTGCATTCGCCCGTGTACTACCCGGGCGATTACGGATTCGTCCCGCAGACGTTGGCCGAAGACGGCGACCCGCTCGACGTGCTGATCCTCGTCGAACAGCCGACGTTTCCCGGCTGTCTCGTCGTCGCGCGTCCGATCGGTATGTTGAAAATGATCGACGACGGCTTACCCGATGATAAGATCCTCGCCGTCCCGGTCGGCGAACCGGCGTATCAAGGCGTGCATACGCAATCGCAAATCTTCCCGCACACGCTACGGACCATCTCGCATTTCTTCGAAACCTATAAAGCGCTCGAAGGCAAAAAGACGAGCACGCAGGGCTGGCAGGATGCGGCTGCCGCGCGTCGTTCGGTCGTCGACTCGCTCGAGCGTTTCAAAGTCGAGAATCCCGAACTCGCCCACGCCTAACGTTGCCTAACCTTCGGTTATGCGACGGAGCGCTTGCGGGTCCGCGAGCGCGGCGCCGGAGGGTTCGCCTGCGATTGCGCTAGCAAAAATTTCCGCCGTATCGACGAGTCGCGGCCCCGGACGATTGACATACGCGTTGCCGTCCATGGCAAACGCGCGGCCGGTCCGCACGGCCCGTAGCGAATGCCAGAGCGGTATCGCATGTAGTTCTTGCGTCGCGTGCAGCGCCGCGTCGAGTCCGTAGCCGCAGGGAGCGACCAGGACGACATCCGGGTCGGCAGCCGCTATTGCCGCCCAACTGAGAACCGTCGAATTTGCGCCCGGATTGCCGAGCACGACCTCGCCGCCCGCCCGTTCGACGAGTTCCGGCGTCCAGTGACCGCCGGACATGGGGGGATCGGTCCATTCGAGTACGAGGACGCGCGCGCGCGGGCCGGCCGCTCCGGTGACGCGCCGTTCGAGCGCAGCGAGGCGCGCTCGCAGTTGCGCGATCAAGTCCGCCGCGGCGGCGTCCGTACCCGTGAGTTCGCCGAGCGTGCCGATATTCGCGAAGACGTCCTCGAGCGAAGACGGTTCGAGGGAGACGAGCCGCGGATCGCCGCGCAAGCGTTTGGCGGCACGCGCGACGATATCGTACGAGACCGCGCATACTGCGCACAGCTCTTGCGTTACGATGAGATCGGGCGCCAAGCGTTCGAGAGCTGCGGCGTCGAGTGCGTATAAGCTCGAGCCCGAGTGGAGGCTGGCGCGGACGTGGCGGTCTATTTCGCCCGCCGTCGCTGCGGCCGGAAGAGCGCTCGCAGTCAGGTGTGGCTTCCGCCGCGCCGCCGGCGGAAAGTCGCACTCGTGCGTCACGCCGACGAGCCGTTCGTCGAGGCCGAGCGCAAAGATAATTTCCGTCGCGCTCGGTAAGAGGCTCACGATGCGCTGCGCGCCCATCCAAGTGGTTCTCATTTCCAGTCCAATTCGGGATACGATGTGTGTTTGCCGAAGAAAACGTCGGCGGGAACTAAAATTGGCCGAGTGATTTGGACCTCCCGCGGCGTAACCAGGGCGCGTGGAAAAGATCATGGTTGCTCGGCCGGTCGTCGAAATCGACGGCGACGAGATGACGCGCGTCATCTGGCACATGATTCGCGAGCGCCTCATTCTTCCGTATCTGAACATCGAGCTCAAGTATTACGACCTCGGCATCGAGCATCGCGATCGGACGGAAGACCGCGTCACGCTCGATGCGGCCCGCGCGATCGCGCAATGCGGCGTCGGCGTCAAGTGCGCGACGATCACCGCAGATGAAGCGCGCGTGGCAGAATTCGGGTTGAAGTCCATGTGGCGTTCGCCGAACGGAACGATTCGTAACGAGCTTGACGGCACGGTATTTCGCGAGCCGATCATCTGCCGCAACGTGCCGCGCCTCGTACCGGGCTGGACGGACCCGATCGTCATCGGGCGACACGCCTTCGGTGACCAATATCGCGCGACCGAGATGGCGATCGCGGGTCCGGGTACGCTCAAACTCGTGTACGCGCCACGCGACGGCGGCGCACCCGTCGAACGCGAAGTCTACGTGTTCGAACGTCCCGGCGTTGCGCTCGCAATGTATAACTTGGACGAATCGATCGCCGGTTTTGCGCGCGCCTGTTTCAACTATGGGTTGCAGCGCAAGTGGCCCGTCTATCTCTCGACCAAGAACACGATCTTAAAAACGTATGACGGCCGCTTCATGCAAATCTTCAAGGCGGTGTTCGACGAAGAATTCAAGCCGCGCTTCGACACGCTCGGCTTGAGCTACGAACATCGGCTGATCGACGATATGGTGGCGAGCGCCCTAAAGTGGTCCGGGAAGTATATTTGGGCGTGCAAAAATTACGACGGCGACGTGCAGTCCGATACCGTCGCGCAGGGATACGGCTCGCTCGGCCTGATGACCTCGGTCCTCATGTCGCCGGACGGCAAGACGATCGAGGCCGAAGCGGCGCACGGCACCGTAACGCGTCACTACCGCTTGCATCAGCAAGGAAAAGCGACCTCGACCAACCCGATCGCGTCGATCTTCGCCTGGACGCGCGGACTCGCTCACCGGGGCACGCTCGACGAAACTCCCGACGTCGTTCGTTTCGCAGAAACCCTCGAACGCGTGTGCATCGACACCGTCGAGCACGGCAAGATGACGAAGGATCTGGCGGGCTTGATCGGGCCGGACGAGCCGTGGCTCACGACGGGACAATTTCTGGCGGCGCTCGACGAGGAACTTCAACATCGCATGTCTTGGACGTTCGCCTCCGCCATCGGCTAATGTAGCCGAAGCGCGTTTCGGTCGCTGCCGCTTAAGGTAATCGCGCCCCATGAGCGATAACGTTAAACCCGGCGACTCCGTAGAGTGGAGCTCGTCCGGCGGCAAATCCGTCGGTCGCGTCAAAGAGAAGCTGACGAAACCGATGGAGATCAAGGGTCATCACGTCGCGGCCTCACCGGAGAACCCGGAATTTCTCGTCGCGAGCAACGACGGCGGCGCGGAAGCGGCCCACAAACCGTCGTCGTTAAAGAAGTCTACGGCGAAGAGCGGTTCCGCTGACAAGCGTGCTTCCGCAAAAACACCGGCGCAAAAAAAGGCCGCTCCGGCTAAGGAAACGGCCTCGAAGAGAAAAGCCGCAGCTACGGCACGGAAGCGCTAATCGACGGTGCGGAACGTTGCGTAGACGTACGGATATTCCGCACGATACCAATTCCGAAAACTGCGCCGCACGTGATTGCGGTTCGTAACGGGCGAGGCGCCTTTGATGACGTAGTGCGCGCCATCGAAGAAGTCGACGGAGTATTGCGGATACGAAGCCATCGGTGCGAAACCGGGCAGCGGCGCGAACGGCGTCGCGGTCCACTCCCAACCGTTTCCGATCAGATCGGCAGCACCCCAAGCGCTCGTGCCGCGCGGATTCGTGCCGACGGGCTCCGGGTCGAAGCGGCGCAAATCGAAGTTGCCGTGTGCGCTCGTCGGCGGCTCGTCGCCCCAGGGAAACGCGCGCTCCGTACCGTGCGGCGTACCGAAAGCGGCGCGGTGATATTCGGCTTCGGTCGGAAGGCGCGAACCACGCCAGGCCGCGTAAGCCTGCGCCTGCGCTTGCGTAACGTAGACCGGCCAGGACAGCGGCAAGCGCATGAGCTCGAACATGCCGAGCAGTTCGAAGCCGTCGTTTCCCTCGCGCCAAAACGCAGGTACGGGTCCCCCGGCACGGACGAACTCGAGCCACTCGCCGTTGGTGACGTTATTGACATCGATTTCGAACGCCGCCACGTCGAGCGCGGTCGCCTCGAATTCATTATCCCACCCGAATTCGAGCCGCTCGCGCTCGGCGCCCAGGGTCGCGACGCCGGCGCCGACGGCGACGCGGCCGCGCGCGACGGGTTCCGCCTCGAGAAAGGCGGACGAAGCGCTCGGAAGACGCTTTTGCGCGAGCGGGACGCGATGCAAAATATAGAGCAGCGTTTCGTGATGCATCTCTTCGTGCTCGAGGATATTGAAGACCGCTTGTCCGCGCTCGAGCAACGGCGAGATTGCGGCGTCGGTCAGCGGCGCTTCCGCAAGGGCCGCGAGCACCGCTACATCGCAGGCCTCTCCGAAGGCGGCGACTGCGCTCACTTCGGGCCACAGCGGCCGGCTATGCCGCTGTGCTTCATTCGCATCCGAGGGATCGATGCCGCGCTCGAACAGTTTCTGCAGCACGGGATCGATCGGAGCCCCGTGCAGCGCTTCGGCAACGAGCTTATTGAAGCTGAACGCCGGGATGTGCCCTTCGTAGAAGACGATCGGGTGGCGCAGCTCGATCGGCCGTTCGTAGTAGAGCGCGGGTTCCACGAGCGCGAGCAACCGTGCCGTGCGGGCGCGATTAAATGCGTAACGGTTGCGCAGCGCGGTCCGGTCGAGCGCCGGAGACGGTAACGAGGTCAACACGATAGCCTCCTACCCCGCCGCGCCGCAAAAGTTGCCTACCGGCGCGCGCCGGGGCTCATAAATCCAAGTAGCTCTTCAGGCCGAAAACGCCGCCCTCGCGCCCGAACCCCGACTCGCGGTAACCTCCGGTCGGCGAGCTCGGATCGAACTCGCTCGCGGAGTTGCACCAGACGATGCCTGCTCGCAGCCGCGCAGCAACGTAGAGCGCTTGCGCTCCACTGGATGTCCACACGCCGGCCGCCGCGCCGTAGGGCACGTTGTTCGCGCGTTCGATCGCTTCGGCCGGGGTTCGAAACGTCATGACGGAGAGAACCGGGCCGCCGATATCTTCGCGGGCGATGCGGTATGTCGGCTGAACGTTCGTGAAAAACGACGCCGGGAACCAGTAGCCGCGCGCGGGCGGGGTCCATGGCGCCTGCACGAGCTCTGCACCGTCCTCTATCCCGCTCGCGACGAGAGCCGCGACGTGCTCGCGTTTGCGGCGTGAGGTCAGTGCCCCGACGTCCGTATTTTTGTCAAGCGGATCGCCGTGCCGTACGCTCGCCAAGCGCTGCCGTAAACGTTCGACGATTTCGCTTGCGACGCTCTCCTGAACCAGGAGCCGCGAACCCGCGCTCGAGGCGTTTCCGGCGTTGGAGTACATCGCCGTGACGATGCCTTCGATCGTCTGATCGAGCGGAGCGTCCTCGAAGACGAGAATCGCCGCTTTCCCGCCGAGTTCGAGCGCCAGCCGCTTACCGCTGCCGGCAGTAGCTCGCCGCAGCGCCTTCCCGACTTCGGTCGACCCGCTGAAGGTCAACATATTGACGTCGGCGTGCTCTGCGAGAGCGGCGCCCGTCGACCGGTTGCCCGTTACGACGTTCAGGACGCCCGCCGGCAGCCCGGCATCCGCGCAAACCTGTGCCAAGAACAGCGCCGTCAGCGGCGTCGTTTCCGCCGGCTTGAGAACGATCGTATTGCCGCAGGCAAGTGCGGGCGCGATTTTACGCGCCATGGCCAGCAGCGGAAAACTCGACGGCAGGATGGCGCCGACGACTCCGAGCGAGCGCGCCCTATCGTGTGGCCCGGCGACGTACTCTAGTTTATCGGCCCAACCCGCATGATAGAAAAGCTGCGCCACCGCTTGCGGCACGTCGAAATCGCGCGTTTCGCGAATCGGCTTTCCACAGTCGAGCGTTTCCAGGACGCCGAACTCGCGCGCGCGCTCGCCGAGTATGCGCGCGAAACGATAGATGTATTTCGCGCGCTCGGCAGGGCGGCATTTACGCCAGTGTTTTTCATAGCCGCGTCGCGCGGCATGCACGGCCCGGTCGACGTCGGCCGGCGCCGCGACGGACACCGCTGCGAGCGGTTCTTCGGTTGCCGGGTTCTCGCTTGCGAACGTCGCCCCATCCTGCGACGCGGACCACGTGCCGCCGATAAATAAGCCGTACGTGCGGCGCAAGGAGACAGCGTCCGCCGACTCGAGCGCGGGCGCGTACGAGAGCCGGCTTACTGCAGCGCTCATGCGAGGGCCACGTAAGCGGCTCCGCTATAGTTTCCGGTTGCGGCTTTCACGCGCTGCATAAGCAGGTCGTCGAGCAATGAAGATGCCCCGAGGCGCAGGCGCGCCGGATGCAGCCAATCGCTGCCGAGCGTTTCATTGACGATAGCGACGTATCCCAGGGCCGCTTTCGTCGTTCGGATGCCGCCTGCGAGTTTAAAGCCGACGGCGCGGCCCGTGCGCTGCGTGTGGGCCCGGATGGCCTCGCACAAAAGCAGCGCGATGGCGGGCGTCGCCGAGAGCCCGATTTTTCCGGTCGCCGTCTTCACGAAGTCGGCACCGCCGGCGAGCGCCAAGTCGCAGGCGCGACGCATCGCCGCATACGAGCCGAGTTCGCCGACTTCGAGAATGACTTTGAGCGTGGCGCCGCTGCATGCCTCGCGCACGGCCGTGATTTCGTCCCGCACGTCCTCATACCGGCCGGCGAGAAAAGCGCTGCGATCGATGACCATGTCGATTTCGTCCGCGCCTGCCGCGAGCGCCGCACGCGTTTCTTCGAGCTTGATTGCGAGCGGCGCGAGCCCGCTCGGGAAGGCCGTCGCGACCGAGGCGACCCGCACGCCGCTATCGGCGAGGGCGGCCGCCGCGACCGGCACGAGTGCCGGATAGATGCAGATCGCGGCCACGTGCGGGGCGCCGGGAGCCGGGGCCGCGCCCCGCGCGCATAGCGCACGAACTTTGCCCGGCGTATCTTTGCCCTCGAGCGTCGTGAGGTCCATGCAAGCGATTGCGAGCTCGATTCCGGCAGCTTTCGACTCCGCTTTCAAGGAGCGTTTGGCCAGCAGCGAGGCGCGCGCTTCGAGCGTCGCGGCGTCGATCGGCACACGAGGCGGTTGCATTGCGTTACGGTTCGGGCCGCGCGCGCACACCTCCGCTGCGCGCGCGTGGAAACGGCGCGCCGCGCGTCGAAGCAGCGCAGGATGTTCCGCTATTTAACGGCCGGCGAATCGCACGGCCCTGCGCTCGTGGGCATTCTCGACGGCTTGCCCGCGCACCTCACGCTCGACGTCGCGGCGGTCAACGCGACGCTGCTCGCGCGCCAGGGCGGTTACGGTCGCGGCGGCCGCATGAAAATCGAGAGCGACGAAATCGAAATTTTGGCGGGCGTACGCGGCGGTGAGACGCTCGGCTCGCCCATCGCGATCGTCGTGCGTAACAAGGATTTTGAAAACGTTCGCGAGCTGATGGATCCGCTGACGGGCGCCGGTAAAGCGCTGACCAATCCGCGGCCGGGGCACACCGATTACGCGGGCGCGCTGAAATACCGGCAGCGCGATCTGCGCAACGTGCTGGAGCGCGCGAGCGCGCGCGAGACGGCGATGCGCGTCGCGCTGGGCGCGATCTGCGCGCAATTTCTCGAGGCGCTCGGCGTCACGACGGCGAGCTGGGTATCGCAGATCGGGTCCGTGCGTGCCCCCGAGCTCGAACGCGTCGATAACGCCCGCACGAACGCGAGCGACGTCCGCTGCCCCGATGACGCGAGCGCCGAGCGCATGATCGAAGCGATCGACGCCGCGAAGGCCGCGGGCGACACGCTGGGAGGCGCCTTCACGATTTGCGTTTCGGGAGTTCCCGTGGGCGTCGGCGCGAACCGGCAGCCCGATACGCGGCTCGACGGCATCCTGGCCGGTGCTCTCATGGCGATGCAAACCGTCAAAGCGGTCGAAGTGGGTGCGGGGCGCGACGTCGCAGCATTGCCGGGCTCGGCCGCTCACGACGTCTTCACGCTCGACGAGGGCGTCGTCGGCCGGCCTTCGAACCGCGCCGGTGGCATCGAGGGCGGCATTTCGAACGGACAGGATATCGTATTGCGCGTCAGCGTCAAGCCCATTCCGACCCTCATGAAAGCGCTGCCGTCGGTCGATCTTCACGCCGGGAGCGTGGCCAAAGCGAGCATCGTGCGCAGCGACGTGTGCGTGGTGCCGGCCGCTTCGATCGTCGGTGAAGCGATGGTGCGGCTCGCGCTGACGGCTCCGATACTCGAGAAATTCGGCGGCGACTCGCTCGCGGAGACGCGCGATAATCTGCAGCGTGCCCTCGCTGCGAGCGCGCAGCTCTTCGATTCCGTCACGCTATAAGGGCCGCCGCTACGCTCGCCAAACACGTCGCGCTCGTCGGTTTCATGGGCGCGGGCAAGAGCACGATCGGCCGTCATCTGGCGCGCGAGATCGGCGTCGCGTTCGTCGATACGGACGAGTTGATCGCAGCGCGCTACGGCACGATCGAAGCACTATTTGCGCAGCGCGGCGAAGCCGCATTTCGCGCGCTCGAGTTCGAAGCCGTGCAGGCTGCTCTCGCCCGGCCGCCCGGTATCGTCGCGCTCGGCGGCGGGGCGGTGACGCACGCGCCGACGCGCGTGTTGCTGGCCGAGCAGGCGCTGCGCGTCTTTCTGGACGTTCCCGCCGAAACGTTGGTCGCGCGCCTGCAGCGGTCGCGCACGGTACGGCCGGCGATCGGTAGCGCGCCGACGATCGAACGCGTCCGCGCCCTGCTCGCCGAACGCGAGCCGTTCTACCGCGAATGCGAACTCATCGTAGCCGGTCCGCATGCGACGCAAGCGGCGTTCGCGCATGAGATCGCGAATCGTTTGCCGCTAGCGTGACCCAAATCGACGACTTGCCCTACCCGATCGTCGTCGACGACGCGATCCCCGCTCGCGTCGCCGACTTCGTGCGCGCGCGCGGCCGTCCCAAAACGATCGTGCTTACCGACCGCAGCGTCGCGTCGCGCGCGGCAGCGATCGCGCGCGCGATCGGACCCAAAACGGCCGTCTTGCCGTTCGCGCTCGGGGAACGGCGGAAGACGCTACGCACGGTCGAAAGCGTGGTCGACGCCTTGCTCGTCGCGGGCGCCGATCGCTCGAGTCTGATCATCGGAGTGGGTGGCGGCGTCGCGGGCGATCTCTTCGGCTTCGCCGCAGCGTCGTACATGCGCGGCGTCGCGTTCGTAAACGTGGCGACGTCGCTCGTCGCGATGGTCGATGCAGCGGTCGGCGGGAAGACAGGCGTCGACCTGCGCGGTGGTAAGAATCTGGCCGGCGCTTTTCGCGATCCGGTCGCGGTTTTCGGCGACATTGCGGCCCTGGGGACGTTGCCCGAGCGCCAGTTCCGCGAAGGTCTGGCCGAACTCGTGAAGCACGGCATCATCGAGGGCGACGACGTCTTCGAAGCGCTCGAAAATCTCGCGCCGCATCCGCTTCACAAGTGGCCATGGGAAAGCGTCGTCTCGGACTCGCTGCGCATTAAAGCCATGTTCGTCGGGGAGGACCGGCTCGAAGCGGGGTCGCGCGAAGTGCTGAACCTCGGGCACACGTTCGGACACGCGCTCGAAAGCGTCACGGGCTATCGGATGGCCCACGGCGCCGCCGTCAGCGTGGGGTTGCGTGCGGCGGGCTTGCTCGCGCTGCGCACCGGGCGTTTCTCGGGTGCCGAACACCTGCGCGTGCTGTCGCTGTTGACCTTGCTGCGGCTGCCGACCGTCGCGCCGACGGACGACGTCGACGCGCTCGTCGCCGCGATGGCGAGCGACAAGAAGGCCCGCGCGGGGACGCTGCGCTTCGTTCTGCCGTGCGCGATCGGGGATGTAGAATACGGCGTGGAAGTGAAGGCGCGGGCGCTGCGCGCGGTGCTCTCCCGAGTCGGCGAGTTACCGGGTCCCGCGGAGCTGCGCTAACGCCCGAACTGCGGCTGGTCGAGGTCTTCGTGCACGGCCGCACGGTCCGGCTCGAGCGGCCGCTGACCTACGCGGTTCCGAGCACCTTGCACGTCGTCCTCGGCGATATCGTGCGCGTGCCGCTCGGTCCGCGCGAGACGTTCGGCTTCGTCATCTCCGACCCGCGCAGCGGTCCGCCGTCAAACGGGGTGCGGGCGATTGCGGCCAAGAGCGACGGTCCGCGCGCCTTCGACGCGGCTGCGCTCGCGCTCGCGCGCTGGATTGCGGCGCGTTACTGTTGCTCGCTCGGCGAGGCCCTATCCGCCGTCGTTTATGCGGCCGCCGTACCGCGCATCGTCGACCGCTTCCGCGTGGAAACCTTACCGGAGCCGGGACGCTTCAAGAACGTGCCGCCCCGGCTCGTGCGCTTGATCCGCGAAGATCTTACGCACGGCTTCACGCTCGAAGAGATGCTGCGTCATCCCGAGGCGAGGCGCGCCGGCGATCGGCGCACGCTACTCGGCGCCGTGTCCGCGCTCGTTCGAGCCGGCGCGCTCGTACGGGAGCGGCGCTTCGTCGCGCCGCGTATCGCGCCGGCGCGCGAGAAGATGCTTACCGCGACGGGGACGGCCGCGAGCGGACGGCGCGTCCGCGCACTGGTCGCACGCGTCGAAGAAGCCGGATCTTTGCGCCGCCGGGACGCGCTCCTAGCCGGCTTTTCGCAAGCGATCGTGGCGCGCGCGCTCAAGACGAACGCGCTTCGCGAAACGCTGCGCCCCGTGCAAGCCGCCCGTCGGCCGAGCGCGCGAGACGAACAAAACTTCACGCCGACTGCGGAGCAGCAAAGCGCGATTACGGAGATCGTGCGCGACGTCGAAGCGCGCAGGTTCGCCGAAGTGCTCGTGCAAGGCATTACGGGTAGCGGCAAGACGTTCGTCTATATCCGGGCGATCGCGCGCACGCTCGAACTCGGCGGCCGCGCGCTCGTGCTCGTTCCCGAGATCGCGTTGACGCCGCAAACGGCACGCCGCTTCGAGACGGTCTTCGGTGAACGGGTCGTCGTGTTGCATTCCGGGCTCTCGGAACGCGAACGTTTCGAAAGTTGGCTCGCAGCGGCAAGCGGCGCCATCGACGTCGTCGTGGGCGCGCGCAGTGCCGTCTTCGCGCCGTTACCGGACGTGCGCCTCATCGTCGTCGACGAAGCGCACGAACGCAGTTACAAGCAGGACACGGTACCGCGTTACGACACGCTTGCGGTGGCGCGCGAGCGGATGCGGTTGGCGGGCGGAGCGCTCGTGCTTGGCAGCGCGACGCCGCCGCTCGAGGTGTATCGGGCGGCGCTCGCCGGTAGCGCGCGTTACGTGCGACTCGAACGTCGCGCAACGGCGGCCTCGTTGCCGGTCACGCACATCGTCGACTTGGCGGCCGAGTTCGAGCGCGGGAACCGGCGCATCTTCAGTACCCGGCTCGTCGAGGCGATCGGCGCGCGCCTCGCCTGCGGCGAAAAAACGGTGCTCTTCGTAAACCGGCGCGGCAGCGCATCGTTCTTGCTGTGTCGAGCCTGCGGCGCGGTTCCCGAGTGCGCGCGTTGCAGCCTCTCGCTGACGGCGCACCGGGCCGAGGACTTACTGCGCTGCCATCTGTGCGACGCGCAGGCGCCGCTTCCGGTCTCGTGCCCGGCGTGCGGTCGAGGACCGATTCGCGAGTTCGGCGTGGGTACGCAAAAGGTCGTCGAGGCCGCGCAAACACTGTTTCCGCAAGCGCGCATCGTGCGCATGGATTCCGATACGACCACGCGCGTCGGCGATCACGCACGGCTGCTCGACGAGTTCGCGCAACGGGGCGACATCCTGGTCGGTACGCAGATGATCGCGAAGGGCCTCGACTTTGCGGCGGTCACGCTCGCCTGTGTCGTCGCCGCGGACATCGGCTTGCACGTGCCCGACTTTCGCGCGGCCGAAAAGACGTTCGACCTCGTTACGCAGGTCGCGGGGCGCAGCGGCCGGTCGCGTCCAGGCGAAGCGATCGTGCAAACCTACTCACCGCAGCATCCGGCTATCGCGTTCGCGGCGCGGCACGATTTCGACGGTTTCGCACGTCAAGAACTGGAGCTGCGGCGCGAGCTGCGCTATCCGCCGTTCGCAGAACTCGCGTATCTCGGCATCATCGGGCGTGAACGCAGCGCCGTCATCCGGGCCGCGGAACGCTACGCCGAACTCGTGCGCGGATTCGGAGCGGCCGAGGTCCTCGGACCCGCGCCCTATCCCGTGGCGCGAGCGAATGATGAGTGGCGTTACCGCATCGCGCTCAAATATGAGGCCGGAGAACGGCTGCGCGTCTATTTGCGAGACACGTTACGCGATCTCGCGCACGCGGACGAGGGCGTGCGTTTGGCGATCAACGTCGACCCCTGAGGGCGTTGCGAACGAGGGGGCGCGGCATGCTTCCCGTACATTTCAATATGCGCGACGGTAAGCAGGATCCACCGCAGGGCGAGGAAGCGAGCCCCGAGCAGCCGGCCGTTTCCCGGCCGTCGGTGCCGAACGTACTCGATCCGCTCGGCATCAACGCAGCGGCCTTCGACGTTTGGAAGGCGATGGTCTCGCAGCCGCAGGCGCTGCTCGAGACACAACGTCACCTCGCAGACGCCTGGATGAAAGTATTGGCGCAGACGCTGCCCGCGTCCGCGAGTGAGCGCGCCCTGCCGGTCATCGAACCGGCCAAGAACGATTCCCGCTGGAAGCATCCCGCTTGGCGCGACAATCCGATGTTCGACTCGCTCAAGCAAGGTTATCTACTCGCTACGCAAGCGGTGCTCGACGGCGTCAACCGGGCGCCGGATGTCGACGAAGCGACGAAAGCGCGCGTCAAATTCTTTGCCAAACAATTCTGCGACGCCATGAGTCCGACGAATTTCGCATTTCTCAATCCGGCGGTCATCGAAGAGACGCTCAAGACGGGCGGCAAAAATCTGCAACAGGGCGCCGAAAACGTGCTCGAAGACATGCGCGACAACGCAGGCCGTCCGGCACTCGTGAATAAGGCCGCCTTCCAAGTCGGCAAGAACGTCGCAGCCAGCGTGGGCGCCGTCGTCTTCCGCAACGAGCTCGTCGAGCTGTTACAATATACGCCGACAACGGATACCGTCTACGAGCGGCCGCTGTTGATCGTTCCGCCGTGGATTAATAAATTCTACATTCTCGATCTGCAGCCAGCGAACAGTTTGATTAAATTTGCGACCGATAACGGCGTGCAAACGTTCGTCGTTTCGTGGCGCAATCCCGACGCCTCCCACGCGGCGCTCGACTTCAACGATTACGTCGATCGCGGGGCACTCGCGGCGGCCGAAGCCGTCGCGTCGATAGCAGGTGGCGCGGACATCAACCAGATCGGTTATTGCATCGGCGGTACGCTGACCGCGATGGAACTCGCGTATCTTGCGAAAACGAATCGCCGGCCCATCAATGCGGTGACCTTCTTTGCGGCGCTGACCGACTTCGCGGAAGCGGGCGACATCGTCAACTTTTTGGGACCCGAGGCAGCGGCATTCATTGCACAGCGCATGAGCGCGGCCGGCGTGCTCGCGGGCAGCGACATGGCCGATACGTTCAACATGCTGCGCGCGAACGATCTCATTTGGAACGTTGCGGTCAACCGGTATTTGCTGGGTAAAGAGGCGCCGGCGTTCGATCTCCTCTACTGGAATAGCGACGCCACCCGCCTACCCGCGGCGATGCACGCCTACTATCTAGAAAATATGTACGGCCGCAACGCACTAGCCAAAGGCGAGCTAACGCACCGAGGCGTGCCGATCGATCTGCATGCGATCGAGAACGACGTTTATTGCGTTGCGTCGCTCGAAGACCATATCGCTCCCTGGCGCTCCGTCTATAAGATGACCCAGCTGCTGACGGGCAACGTGACGTTCCGGCTCGGGCACTCGGGCCATATCGCCGGCATCATCAACGCGCCCGCGAGCAACAAGGGAAATTATTGGGCGAATAGCGTGAATCCGCCCTCGCCCGACGCTTGGCTCGCGGGCGCGCACAAAATCTCCGGTTCGTGGTGGCCGGACTGGATGGCATGGCTCTCGGAGCGCTCGGGGGCTCGCATCCCGGCACCGGCCGCGCTGGGCTCGGAGTTGTTGCCGCCGCTCGTGCCGGCTCCCGGCACGTACGTCCTGGAGCAGGCATAGGCGCTAGGGCCCGCTCCGCGCGGAGCCGGCGCGACTATTTCTTGGCGCCGCTCTTCTTGCGAGCCGTGCGGCTCGTGACCGGAGCAGCCGCTGCGGCCGCCGCGGCGACGGCGGTAACTTTGATCGCGCGCACGAGGCGCGATTTCTTGCGCGCGGCTTTGTTGGGATGAATGATGCCTTTTTGCGCGGCCTTGTCGAGTTGGCTCTCGACGTTGGGCGCGGTCGCGGCGTCGCCGGAGAGCTTCGATTTCTTGAACAGGGTCTTCAAACGCGTCTTGACGTCCCGGTTGCGCAGCTCGCGTTTCTCGGACTGGCGGACCCACTTCTGTGCAGCTTTGATGTTCGGCAACGAGCTCTCCAGTTGAACGGCGGATGCGCGCGAACGCCGGCTCGCGCGCACGCCCGGCAGCATATCACAAGCGCGGTGCGCCGTCCAGCCGCGTAAGGTGGACGGGTCTTCGGCGTGACGCTACTGGCGGATCTGCGTTTCGGTTATGCGCCGCTGCCCGCTGCCGGCCCCGGTTACGATCCGGCGGGCGACGCCCGGGCGCTTGTGCTGGCCGGCACCGAGTCTCCCGCTCCCGAGCCGCTGCCGGGAACGCAAATTCTCGATACGCTCGGTCCCGGTCACCGCTTCGTGCTGCGACTGCCGGCGGTATGGAACGGCAAGCTCGCCGTCTGCGGCACGCCCGCCACGCGCAGCGAGTTTGCGAGCGATGCGATTCTGTCGGACTTTTTGCTCGCACGCGGCTACGCGTTTGCCTCGAGCAACAAAGGCATACCGTACAATGCGGTGTTCGAACCGGCGCGCGATACCCCGCAGCCGGATCTGGCGTACCCGGTGCCCTTCCCCATGAACGGTGCGGCTCCGGGAAGCATGGTCATTCGAGCGGGAGCCCTGTGGCCGAGGCGGATCGAGGTCGGTGCTTGGCAAGACGATCTGCCGCGGCTGATTCGGGCGGCGCGAGAGCGGGTGCGCGCGCACTACGGGCGCCGGCCGCGCTGGACGTACGCCCTCGGTCTTTCGATCGGCGGCGGCCAGGTGCGTTCGCTGCTCGAGCGGCATCCCGAACTCGTCGATGGGGGGCTCGAGTGGGCGGCGGTCTATTGGCATCCCGAACGGAACATCTTGTCCTACTTACCGGCGTTCCTCGCCGCGATGCCGGCCTACGTCGCGAGCGGTTACACGGACGCTCGCGCCCGAGCCGACATCGTCGCGGCCGGCTTCCCGCCGGACCGGCTGGGAGCGAACGCCGGCCACGCATCCCTCTGGAACGACCACTACGCGAATCTTCCGCCGTATTATGCGGATCTGACAACGTTTCTCTTTGCGAAGCTGCTCGATCCGGCAGCGGGCGCGCTCGGCACTTTGGAAAGCCGGGCGGCTTACGTGCCGTCGGCTGCAGTGCGCGCGGCCATCGGCGCCTTCGCTCATAGCGGAGCGCTGGAACGTCCTTTAATCGGGCTCGCCGGCGATAGCGACGTGTTCGTCTCGCCGCAAAACAACGCGGCACCCTACCTTGCCGCCGTGAAGGCCGCCGGCCGTGGCGATCGCTACTGGCAGTACGTCGTGGCCGGCGGGACGCATGTCGACGCCTACGCCGCATTCGGCTATGGCCTGCAGCCGCAGCTCCCGTTCGTCTGGCGCGCCTTCGAACGGCTCGTCGACATCGTCGAACGCGGCGCATCGCCCGGCGGAGCCGGAACGGCGCGCGTCGTGCGCTCGCCGCTGGAGGTCTAACCGCTCAGGCGCGATTCAGCCGTACGGCGCGTCCGCCCGGCGCTCGTCTTCGCGTTCCAGGATCGCGCGATAGCTGGCATAGCGAGTTGCGGCGATCGTTCCGGCGTCGACCGCGGCGCGCACGCCGCAGCCGGGCTCCGTCCGGTGGCGGCAATCGTCGAAGCGGCAGCCGGCGCTCGCAGGCGCGAACTCGACGAACCCGAGCGCGATCTCCTCACCCGTCGAAGCGCTCAGTTCGAATTCGCCGACGCCGGGACTGTCGATCAAGAAGCCCTCGGCGAAGCGGTGCAGGCGCCCCGTCGTCGTCGTTTGCTTGCCGCGCCCGATCTTGGAAACGTCGCCCACGTCCGCTTTGCCGCCGAGGGCCCGAAAGAGCGAACTCTTCCCGACGCCGGACTGACCGATGAGCAGCGTCGCCGCGCCGGCAAAGGCAGCCTGTAGCGCGCCGACACCGTCCGGCGTTCGTGGATCGAGTGCAAAGACCGCGTACCCGAGTTCGCGATAGAGCGTCAGCAGCGCCTCGGCGTCGACCCCCGCCAGCCGGCCGAGGTCGGGTTTCGTAAAGACGATGTGCGCGCGTAAGCCATGTATTTCGCCGAACGCGAGCAGTTCGTCGACCATTGCGAGATGCAGGGCGGGGCGTGCGAGTGCGGCCACGATCGCGATTCCGTCGACGTTCGCAGCCATCGTCTTTTTTCTGCCACCCGCAGTCGTGCGTTCCAGCGCAAAGCTGCGCGGCTCGCGACCGACGACGACGACGCGTTCGTCATCCAGCGGCAGCGCGCGAACCAGGTCGCCCGGAACAAGCGCGAGCCTTTCGACGTTCTTGCGTAGCGACGCGAGTCGCAAACGTTCTTCGTCTTCGAACGCAAGCCAAGCCGCATTGCGGCCGACGCTTACGATGCGCGCTAGGCGTTCCGCGGGTTCAGCCGCCACGCATGAGTCGAGAGTGAGAAGGTATAAGGATGCGACAGCCTCTGGTCCGCAAGGAAAACACGTGAAACGGTTCGCCAGCGTCCGGTTCGACGGCGTGCTCGGCCCAAACGAGCGCGACGAGGCGACGCGTTCGTACATTTCGGACGGTGCGACCGTGACATCCTGGAAGGCGACGGGCACGAGGACTTACGTGACGTTCGAGGTCGGGCCGGCGCTCGCGATACCCGCGCTCGCGGTCTTGCGCGTCACTCCGAACGCCCGCCGCCGGCTTCCCGCGTTGCGCTCGGCGCTCGGCGGCGCGGGCGCTCCGGCCGCGGTGTACGCTGCCTATCTCGACGGCGACGCGGTCGTCGTCGAATTCGACCCGCGCCGCACGTCCCTCTCGCTCGTCGTCGCGACGATCGATGCGGAGCTGACGGCTGCGCCCGGCCGAACGATCGAACCGCTCGTTCCCATCGACGACGACACGCTCTGCGCATTCGCGGGCGACGTACTCGGCGAGCCGCTGCTGGACGTCTCGCGGCTCATCGAAACCTATCTCGATGCGCCGGCATCCGTGGCGCAGCGGTGATCGCCTTGCCGGTCCCCGACGTCGCGCTCGGCTGGAGCGACGTCGTCGACATCGCGGCCACCGCTCTGCTGGTCTACTATCTCCTGGTCCTGATTCGCGGCACGCGGGCCGTCCCGATTTTGCTCGGCATCGCTGTCCTCGCGAGTTTGCTCGGCGTAGCGAATCTCTTGCATCTGCTGTTGCTCGCGACGATCTTGCAATTCGCGCTTCTCGGTACGGCGGTCAGCTTGCCGATCGTCTTCCAGCCCGAACTGCGTCGCTTCCTCGAGCAGCTCGGACGCGGCGGCATGCTCGCCCGCCGCGAGCGCGTCGATGACGCGCAGACGCTGGAAGCGGCGATCGCTACGCTCGCGCGCACGGCGCTGCTGCTATCGCGCAATCGCGTCGGGGCGCTCATTGCGATCGAAGGCGCGACGGGTCTGCGTGAGTTCGTTGAAAGCGGTACGCGCCTCGACGCGCGCTTATCGACGGAGCTATTGCTTTCCATCTTTACGCCTCCGTCGCCGTTACATGACGGTGCCGCGATCGTCCGTGGAGCAATCGTCGAAGCCGCCGGCTGCTTTCTACCGCTTTCGGAGAATGTGCTCACCGAAAGCCATCTCGGCACCCGCCACCGCGCGGCGATCGGGCTGTCCGAACAGACCGACGCCGTCGTGCTCGTGGTTTCCGAACAAAGCGGTACGATTTCCGTCGCCCGCACCGGGAAACTTTCGCGCGAACTCGGCGATGAGGTACGTTTGCGCAGTGTCCTGCTCGCGTGTTGTCGCGCCTCGCGCAGCGGCCGACCCGAGCGGTCCCCGCAGCGGCCGCGTTTCGGGAGACGGCGACCGGCCGTCGAACGGCCGCCGGGAGAACTCGCGAAGCGTGCTTGAGCGGCTGCGCAATAATGTCGGCCTAAAAATTCTTTCGCTCATCCTCGCTCTCGCCGGCTGGGCGTATCTGCGGCTCACGCCGAACCCGGTCATTGCAGCGCGGTTTCAGCAACAGGTCAGCGTACCGATCGCGACGAGCGGCCTCGCCGCCGACGAGATCGCGCGGTTCACGGACCGGCAGGCGGTCGTGGCGATCGCGGTTCCGGCCGACGGCGCTCCGATCCGTCCGGAACTCGTACGCGCGGTGCTCGATGTCGAAGGACGCGGGCCCGGCGTCTATAACGTCCCGGTCGAAGTGATCGCGCCGAAGTTCGAGATTAAATCTCTGTCGCCGGCATCGGTGACGCTTTCGATCGAACGGATCGAAACGCGCATGCTTCCCGTTTCGGTTCACTATACGAGCGACGTGCGCCGCAACAGCGTGGTCGTGCAAGGCTTGACGTTCGCGCCGGCGTTTGCCACCCTGCGCGCGCCGACGAGCGAACTCGCACGCGTGGCGGCGATCCGCGTCGACGTTCCGTTACCGAATGCGCCGCGCGCGTTCGATGCGATGTTACGCCCGATCGCGATCGACGCGCATGGCAACGAACTCGCCGCCATCACCGTTTCGCCGAACCTGTTGCGCGTGCGCGCGCGATTCAGTGCCGCTTCGAAGAACCGCTGATGGCGCGGCTCTTCGGGACCGACGGCGTACGCGGGGTAGCTAACGGGGATTTAACGCCGGAGCTCGCGTTCGGAATCGGCCGTGCGACTGCGGCGCTCTTTGTGCCGTCGCCGGAGGCGCGCCCGATTCTGGTGGGCCGCGATACGCGGCTCTCCGGTACGATGCTCGAAGCGGCACTCGTTGCAGGCATTACCTCGACCGGACGCGATACGCTCGGCCTCGGCGTCATTCCGACACCCGGGGTCGCTCACTTGACGGTGCTCGCGGAGGCGGCGGCGGGTATCATGATCAGCGCGTCGCACAATCCGATCGGCGACAACGGCATAAAAATTTTCGGGCCCGACGGCTTTAAATTGAGCGATGCGCAAGAAGACGTTCTCGAAGCGGCGCTCGGCGGCGTGCCGTTACCACGGCCGACGGGCGCCGCGGTCGGCATCGCTCGCAGCGCGCTCGAATATCGCGAACGGTATTTCGCAACGCTGGTCGCAAGCGGTGCGGATCTGCGCCGTTTGACGGTCGTCGTCGACACCGCATACGGCGCCGCCTACGATATCGGCCCGCGCGCGCTCGGAGCCCTGGGTGCGAATGTCGAAGCGCTCAACGCGCAGGACGACGGCGCCCGCATCAACGTTGCGTGCGGATCGACGGACACGTCGGCACTCGCCGCGCGCGTGCGGCGACTCGCCGCAGAGCGGCCGCGGACGCAGGTGCTGGGCGTGGCCTTCGACGGTGACGCCGACCGCGCGCTCTTCATCGACGAATGCGGAGCGCTCAAGAACGGCGATCACGTGATGCTCGTTCTCGCGCGCGAAAAAAAGCGGCGAGGCGAATTGCGCGGTGCGACCGTCGTCGGGACGGTGATGAGTAACGTCGGATTAGAGCGTGCGCTGCGAGCGGAAGGCGTGCGCCTCATTCGCGCTGCCGTCGGCGACCGTTACGTGCTCGAACTCATGCGCGCCGGCGGCTATCGCTTCGGCGGTGAACAATCGGGACACATCTTGGACTTCGATCGGAATACGACGGGTGACGGGCCCGCGACGGCGGTCGCATTGTTATCGCTCGTCGCGCGCGACGAAACGACGCTGCACGAACTTACCGCGGATCTGCACGTCGCACCACAGATACTGCTCAGCGTGCGGACGGGCGATAAAGACGTCATGTCCACCGAAGCCGTGCGCGGGGCGATTGCGCGAGTGGAACGCGAACTGGGCGACGAAGGGCGTATTCTGGTCCGGCGGTCGGGCACGGAACCCTTGATTCGGGTGATGATCGAAGGGGACGACGCACCGCAGATCGACCGGCTCGCGCACGAAGTAGCGGCCATTGTGGAGCACTCGGCGCTTTAAAGCGAAACGCCACGTTGCCAGCAATCGATAGCTAACGTACGCGATCCGGATTTTGTTGCGGAAGTACGCAGGACAGACCGTACGCGCCTGTAAGTGGACTTCACGCGAGATGTGAACGGCATCACGCACCGGCACGGTCGCTAAGGACTGTGCGAACTCACCATACGTTCATCGCTGAGTCCGGAGCGTTCCGGAGCGGGGGATTCCTCGGTGGGGTGAATGCGCCGGTCGGCGCTAGGGCTACCTCAAGCCCGAACCCGTCAACTAACCTCGCAAGCGTGGAAAGAGGAATCGTTGTTTAGAACGCTTTCAATAAGCTTGTTCTGCCTTGTCTTTACCGGCTCGTTGAGTGCCGTTGCGGAGGCCTATGGCGGCCAAACGCACCGCGTTGCTGCCGGCGAATCGCTGGCCTCGATTGCTGCACGCGAACACATTAGCTTAAATGAGCTGGCGCGTCTCAACGATATCGAAGGCGGGGCGCGAACCCTACCCGCGGGTACCGTGCTCGCCCTAACCCCAGGCGCCGCTACGGCCGATCCCGCGCAGGCAGTCTCGCCGGCGTCGGGTGCGAGTGGCGAATGGCGAGCGATGTCGATCGCCTCGGAAATGCCCACGGTCGATGCGGACCTTCATATGTGGACGGCTCCCGCCCGAGACGCCACCCCGCTCTTTGCAGCCGGCTCCGCGAGCAACGCCGATACGATCCATCGCTTTGCGCGCGGCATCCTCAGCCGGACCTCGTCGCTTGCGATGTCCCTAACCCGCGATGCCATGCGGTACATCGGGACCCCGTACGTTTTCGGTGGGACGTCGCCTTCAGGCTTCGATTGTTCCGGCTACGTTCAGCACGTTTTCGGTATGCTCGGGATCGCCTTGCCACGTACGGCCGACGCTCAATTTTACGCCGGCCGGCCGACGCGTGGGCACATCGTCGCGGGCGATCTCGTCTTCTTCCAAACCTATCTACCCGGGCCGTCGCACGTCGGTATTTACCTCGGCACCGGACGTTTCATTCATAGTTCGAGCCACGGCGTCATGATCAGCCACATCCGCGACCGCTATTGGGCCGCGCGGTACCTCGGTTCCAAGCGCGTTTCGGCGCGGGTCGCCAAGCTGTAACTTTTTGGGGGCGCTTCCCCTTCGCGATACGCCTCTTATGGCTAACAGGTGCTCCGGTTCCCCTTCCGGAGCACCTTTCCGTTTCTACTGGTATGCGATGTGCACTGCGCCTTCGCCGGCAAAGCGCCGAAGAGTATAGCAGATGAAGCTTCTACTGGTCGCATGTACGGCGCTGTGCGTCGCGTTATCCTCACTCGCTGCCGGCGCGAAGACCGCAGTCGATCGATCAGCAGCGCCTGCCGACGAGTATTTCGGCACACAGAAAATGAGCGCGCTCGGCATCCGCATGCGCGTCGACGCATTGGGGCGCATGTATCACGCCCGCACGATCGCCGATAACGACCTCATCCACGATGCGTCGCTCGCTGAAGCGTCGCTGCGCAACTGGGACGAGCGTTATCCGCGCGATCCTTGGTTAGCGCCGACTGCCTTCCACCTAGAGCAGCTCTACGCAGCAGTGCAGTCCTCCGACGGCCGCACGCACGCTACTTCGCTCTTGCACTATATCGTGGGCACCTTCGGTACGACGCGTTTCGGACATCTCAGCCGTCTGCGGCTCGCACAAGGGTTTCCGCCATTGCAAAACGAGAGCCCGGTCGTTTTGACAAGCCCGACCGCGACGGGTGCGAACTCCCCTGCGCCGAGCGACGCCCCGACCGGTGCCACCTCTCCAGCGCCATTGGCGAGCCCTTCAGCATCGCTTCCGCCACACTGATCATCAGGGGGAGCACCCAACCGCCGCTAAGCGACACTCACCATACCATCGATCTTTACCGAACTCGAATAGCGCCCGTATCGAGCGAGCCTTTGCCGATAGCGGCCAAAGCGTCTTTAAAGAGTCTACCTGAGCTCGGGTTTAGTATGATGAGACCCTCAGCGGGTTCCATTGCATCAGGTGTCGTTGTCGCTACCCCATTCAACCGCTCTCGGCGCAGCATGGCCGATGCTCTGGACGTGGAACACCTTGTCCGGACCGCGAATACCCCGCAGCACGACGCCCGTGTTGAGCGGCAAAGCGCCAAGCTGATTGAGCACTGCAGCCTGCGAGATGTCCACGACGACTGTCTTGCCATTGCGCCGGAGAAACGTCAAGAGATTCGTCGTCAAATCGACCGATACAATAGTGCCGTAGATGCGCTTCACGTGCGGGTCTTCCCCCGCCGCCGCTTTGTCGGGGCCGAGCGAGAACGTCGCGAGGCTCGCGACGACCGCGCCCACGATGACGGTTTGGCGGATCGATTTTATGAAATCCATGTAGCGTACCTCAACCTTAAAGTCCGAAAACGGTGACGGTCGACGAAGCACCGACGTAAGCTTTACCGTTTGCAACGAGCGGTGAGATGAATGGGTTGTTGTTGGGATTCACAAATGCACCACCCGTTCCGCTGAAAAGACGTGCGAGATTCCTGGCGTCATATGCTTCGAGCACGACCGGATTTTTGCGTTGAACCACCCAAACCAGTCCGCTGCCGTCGATGTTGCCGTTCGACGTTGCGATCGGGGCCGATCCGCCGTAACCACCGACGGTGGAGGCAGCGAACGTCTGTGTTAACTTTTGGATCGATCCCGTGCTCAACGCGTATGACCTCAGCACGTCGTGGTCGGTCTGGTAATACACGTATTGCTGGCCGCCGGAGGTCTGGTAGTACGTCGGGCCACCCCAGGTGCCCGCGCCGGAATTGGCGACCGGTAGGACTTGCAGCGCGTTGGCATTATTTTGCCGGCCGAGATTGTCGGCGTTAAGCAGGAAGATCGTACCATCTTTGCCCATCGCGACGGCGAGGTTTTGTACGGAACTGCCTGTCTGCGGCGGAAGCAACATGACGCCGCCCGAGCCGAAGTCGGTATCGTTGGCGTTTAGGGTTTGCCAGTTATTCGGCGTGAAGAAGTCGGCCACGCCCGGCAGGCTCGCACCGATCTTGATCACGCTTTCGCCGTAGTTTTTTCCGCTCGTATTCGCGTCATAAGCACCGTTGCCGGTTACCGCAACGATGTTGCCGGATGCGTCGACGGCCGGAGCGAAGCCGCCACCCCAGATCGAGGCCAAGATTTTCCCGGACGCCACGTCTTCGGAAGTGACGAACGTGTGCGTGAGCTGCAGTGACGATCCCCCATTCGTATACTGCAGGAGCCAACCATACGACGATGCGCTATTGCTGTCGCAATGCGAGCCGAATGCGACGTACAGAGCGTTGTTCGCGTAGATTAAACCGGCGCGGTTCATCTGGTAAATGGATTTGAAGTGCACGACCGTACCGTTGCTGAGGGTCCACGAAGGAGTTACATTCGTGAACGGGACCTGATCGTTTCCGGACGCGAGGTCCAGGGCGTGAAGTTCCGTATTGAACGTGCCGGCCGACGGTTCGGTCGAGGCGACCACGTAAAGCGTCCCGGTCTTGCGCACGATGACGGGAGTGCCGGTAATGCCGTACTCCGGCTGGATGTCGCCGCAACCGACCGAGCTCGTGGGCTGCGAAGGGCCGAGGGAGCGTTGCCACAATACGGCGCCGGTGTCGGCATCGAATCCGTACACGCTATTGTGCTCGGTCGCGACGATGAGGAGGTTGTGCACCGCACCGCGGACCGTGTATTGGGAGACGTACAACGGCTGTGCCAACACGTTTCCGTCGACGTTGAGGATGAATTTCTGTTTCATCGACCCGACGTTACTCGTCGTGAGAGTTGTTTCGGTTTTGAGCCAACCGGTCCGCATGTTGTCGCTGTGGTACGTTACGTAATCGGCTCCTGTAGGCGGCGGAGTCGGAGTCGGCGTCGGAATAGGAGTCGGCGTCGGAACCGGAGTCGGAGTCGGCGGCGGTGTCGGAGTCCCTGCTCCGAGTAATTCGATCCCTTGGACGATCGAGCTGCTGACCACACTCTTAAAGCCGATCGTAATCGTTCCGGTTTGGTCCGCCGTAATGGGGTTCGGGATCAGCGGCGAATCCGCGACGAACGCTTTGTATTTAGCACCGGCATGCGCAAAGATGTCGAAGTTTTGCATGTTCGGTACCGGAACGCCGTTGATGCTGACGTTGAACTTGCGCAGACCGGCAGCGCTATAGATGTATTCGGCGAAGTGCAGCCGGAGGGTATACGATCCGCCCGGCGTCAAATTGGGAAGCTTGTAGGTAAACGTTGCGACACGCCCCGTTTGGTAAACCTTGAGCGGAGCGGGATTCGTCACACCGGTCAAGTCAATGTTCGTGTTCGTGCCCTTCGAGATGGAACCGCCCGAGGCATCAGCGTCGGCGATCCAGTTCGTTCCGGCGATTGCCGGACCGCCGGAATCGATTGCGAGCACTTGTCCGCCCGCGAACGGAAACAGCGTACGCCCGACCAGCGCGGCGTTCCCCGGTATGGCTATTGACGGAGTCGCCGGCATATAGCGCGTTGTTGAAACGGGCTGCGCATGCGGGGTGGGATGGCGACTCATGTAGTCGGCGATGCCCGAGAGCCTGTAAGAGGTTGCCAGCGGTTGATCCAGGCGTTCCAATAAGCCGCCGTCGCGGAATTGCGACGGAAGCCTGACGAACGTCTTAGCTACGAAGAGCGATCCGCCGTCCGCATTCCACGTCTCTAAGGTATCTCGATAGACTTGCCGCATTGCGGGCAATCGTCCGGCCGCCTCCGACGCGCTTGCAATCGCCGGCGCGCCGAGCCCGAATCGTGCCGGTTCGACGCTATCCCCTCCATCATATGCGACGAGCGGAAGGTGCACGCTTTGCGCAATGCTTGCGGTGACCACCGTCGCGCGCGACAAGGCACCGGCGAAGCCGAGATTCGCTTCCAGCGCGCCGATCAACGTGCCCGGGGCTCTTCGAGCGGGAGCACCGGACATGGGCGCGGCAAAGCTGCCGTCGTTGAGCTCTGAGACGGCGAGCGCATCGGCGTATTGGCCGGCCCGCGCATAAGCAAGGATCGACCGGTCGACAAGCGCTTCTTTAGACTCTGGCGCTGCTGCGAGTGGGGCGCTCAGCACTCCGGCCACGCGTGCGGCATCCGCGCCGAACGCGCGCTTAGCCAAGCCGAACATTTGAACCGAGCGAAGGGCGTACCAGTCTAGCGCCGCGGTCGCGGGATCGGATGCCAAGCGCAAGTTCCCTCCGGCGATGGCCGCGTAGCCGTTCGCCGGCGTACCGGCTTTCCAGACCTCGTGCCCATACTCGAAATACGCATGCAGGCGTGGGTCCAGCGTTTGATGCACGACCTCGGCAAACGACGAAATGTAATAGTCGGTCGCCCCGACCGGGATCGTGAACCACGCATCGTCGCCCGTCGCGTTAGCAAGGGCGACCATGTACTCCGGTGCAACGCCGACCGGCGACGCCTGCGTGAACCGCGTCGTTGTCGGACCTTGAGGTTTAACCACGGAACGGGCGAAGCTGTCACCGTGCATCCAGTCCTTAAAACGAAGGACATTGAACGATCGCAACGTCCGCACCAACAGTGGATGAAACGGCGCGCTCGCGTATGTCCGTTCGAAGCCCGGCAAGATCAGCCGCACGTTGCGCACGTAATTTTGTGCGTTGGATGCAGTCAAGCGCAGATGGATCCCCGCACCGGTCGGAGTGATGCGTACGACGATGCGCCCTGGCCCGCGCGTGACGATGGTGCCACCGGCAGCGGAGAGGTCGAACGTGCCCTGCCCGTCATAGAGCAAGGTATAATTCCCCGCTGGGTATACCTCTCCCGCGTACATCGTCGTCTCGGCTACTTGGCCCGAACCTAAGAAACGAATGTTACCGTCGGCGTCGAGCAGCAGGCGGCCCGCGCTGGACCACGGTGTAGCCTGTTTCATTGCGTCGACAAAAACGACTCCGGTGCCCGACCCGGCACCGATATCACCGAGGTTAATACCGACGCGCGCGTCCCGCTTCGCTTCGGTCGACGCCGCTCGAATGACGGTCGGGCGCGCGGCGAAGATCGCCTGGTCATTTGATCGCCCGACGACGGTCGGAAGAATCAACACCCCGACAAAGCCGGCCGGAATGACTAATCGGGTTATAAGCTTTGACACCAGGGACGCCGCTGCCGATGAGAATTTCATGTCGAGATCCTGTCTGCAATGAGCGCGAAGCATCGAATAAGCGTATCGGCGAAGCGCGGTTGTCCCGGTACCGGGTGAGGCGGTGGAAGCGGTCCGCGCCCCCACCTTCATGGGCGTAACGAAACGCGAACATGGCCGCGCCGGAAAACCGGAAACGCAACGATTAGGCCTCCGCAAAAGAGACCAGGAGATTACAATAACAGGAAATTACAATAACACGAAGCTCTGCGCTTATGAAAGAAGCGAAAAAACTCTCTCGCGCCAGTTAATCCGGTTACCATCGTTGAATCGCCGTTACGAATCTGCTGCAACTGCGCCGGCGCCCGTCGAGTCCCACTTTTCGGGGTTAACTCTGCCCAGTCACTTCACAGTAGCGGGAATCGTTCGCGTGAATCGAGGTTCTGCTGGTGTGTTCGTAAAAATTGTGGACTGACCGCGACCAGAAAATTTGGCGGCGTACTTCTTTAACTATCAAAAGCAGCAGTCCTCACCGTTAATGCGAGTATGCTTACGTCCCGGCTTGCTGCCCCAAAGGCTTTGAGCGCGATTTCGGTGCCGCTCGACGACTTTGCCGACGAAGAAGTGAGCGTGTGCCGAGGCGAGATCTTCGAAAAATGGAGTATGCCGCTGCGCTAGCAATATCGGCAGTTGTAGGTAATAGGGTAAAGTTCTAGCGCAATGCAGTCTACGCTGCGCGGTCGCTCACAAAGCGCTGGTGTCAACGCGTCGTCCGTCGCCCGCTGCCCGGAGCAAGTCGAGCACGAGTCAAGCATGAGTTTGCTACGTTCGCCGCGGCGCTAGCAGCGTTGAGCGCGCGCCCCACAAATCGTGGACGGAACGACTTGCAGAGCGTGCCTTCGAGCGCATCTTGTGCACAACTTGTTATACGCATCTACTGATGAATTGTCAGCGTTGGCCCGAAATCCGAAGATGAGCGTTGCGCCTTTGGGACGATCGCGCAGACTCCAACGTCACTAAGCATTGTTTCGCGCTCGAGATTAGTGTTGGGCGCGAACCGCTATCGCGCGTTGCGAACGTGCGAGTCGTTCTCGCGGTGCTTCGTCTCGGCGATCCGTTTCTCTACGGTTCATTTGCCGCGGACTGCGCCCTACGGGTGCCGGCCCGGGCACGAATAGAAGTTCTCTCCGTAATCTCGGGGTCACGCCTTAAGCTCGGTCACCCGAATCGGAAGGGTTCACTCGCCGTAGGCGTCGATCTCCTGTCCGCGGGTTCGACGAGGGGTTGTTCGAAAGCGCCGGGTAAAAGGGGCTCCGGTATCAATGGGGCTCGAATGCGGCCCCAATGATCACGAGTCGTAGCACAGCCGCATCGGCAGAGCAGGATAGGCCCGTCACAAATTGGGTGCAATGGGAATTGTTGGGGTGTCGCCAAGTGGTAAGGCAGGGGACTTTGAATCCTCCATTCGTTGGTTCGAATCCAGCCACCCCAGCCACAGATCAGCATGACGACGCGCGAAGCCCTCGACGGATTATTTGCCGCCTGGCGCACCGGCGACGCGCTCCGCTCGGGGGCGCACTTCGCTCTGGACGGCGTGTATCGCGAAGCTCGTCGCGACCCACTTTCCGGGAGGGCCGCTATCGTCGAGCACTTTACGAGATTTTTTCGAGACGGCCCGCGCTGGGAGCTATATCTCGACGATACCCTCGTCGAAGGAGAACGGGCCGCGGTTCGATATCGCTTCGCGATCGAGGACAAGGACGGAACCTGGCGCGAGCGAGCTGGCTGTGCTTTCGTGAAGTTCGCGGACGGAACGATTGCCGAGTGGCACGAATATGAGGGATAAGTCATGACACAAGATACGCTCAGCATCGACGTCTCGAGCGCCACCGACGGCGCCAGCCAGCTTTTTGCGTTGAGCGGGACGCTCGATATCGCAACTTCCCCGAGCTTGCGCGCGGCCTTGATGGAAGCCGCCGAGCGAGATAAGCACGAGATCATCGTCGATCTCTCGCAACTCGAGTTCCTCGACTCAACCGGGCTAGGCGCTCTCATCGGCGCCCACAAGCGCGCGGCTGACCACGATGGCTCGGTGCGCCTCGTCGCACAGGAAGGCCAGATTCTGAGGTTGTTGAGAATTACAGGTCTGCTTGATGTGTTCTCAGTCTACCCGAGCGTCGAAGCAGCGCTGGCCGACCATGCTCGGCTCGTCGGTCTCTAACTCGTTCGACATCCGGCTGCCCGGGTTTCGCTTGGCCTTCGGATGGCCATGTCGCGGTCGATTCTGACTGCTCGCGAACGTCCGTCTCGTCAGCAGGCCCGCCGTCGTCTGCCTAAAGCCGACGGCCTCGAGAGGGGCGAACCTCGCTTGCAGATTTGCTTTGCGTCGGGGTGAACGTGGAACCGGCGGAGCCGGGACCGGCCGAAACGGCAAAGTTCAGAATTTCATGACGATTGAACAAGCCGCCAGTCGATCCGGTAAATCCAATATAGACGTGCGCCGGAACGGCGGGTTGGCCATTGACGTTGACGACAGACTGAGAAAAATACGTGCTGAAACCGTTGCCGTCATGACGATCGATCGCAACGCTAAGCTGCCCCTTTGACAAGACGACTTGTATCGTCGGCGCATTCGGAGGGCGCTGCGCGCGCGACGGCTGATCGAAGTCGAACGGCAGACTTACCGCTTGTCCCGCCGAATTCTTGGTGCCCCCGAGGTATGGATAACCGGCAGACGCGGCGCCGCGGATCGCGATCGTTTCGGGAATCTGTCCGGGCCCCCCGTTGCGGCCTTCGGTCGCGCTACTGAAGCTGCCGTACTCGTCGAATGCGACACCGAGATAGCCGTTCTCGATGCCGGGCGTTTTCGTCGTGCTCGCGTAACCGAGTGAACCGCCGGCGGAACCGACGGCCGTCGGCAGCGGCTTGGAGGCGTCCGAAAGAAAAAGCGTGATGCCGTCCGCGCCCGGGGTTGAGCCGCTGTAAGAAGCATCCGTAAAGGTGATCTGTAGCTTCTCGTTCGTGGCTAACGCTCGATGCGACACGATCATCGCAATTTGGCTCGACGTGCCTGCGGTAAGTTGGAGGGCGCCCTGTCCTGGAGCGTCCAGTGCAGCATGGCACGCGGGGATCGATGTCGCGCGAGTTTGAGGCGTGCTCGCGGTCAGGCAGGCGTTGCCGACCGCCAGCCAGCTGTTCGGAGCCGTAGTCGAGGCTGAAAATGACTCGCTCATCAGAGTCGTGGCGTAGGCGCCGCCAAACGTCGCTGCAGTAAAAAATGCAACGACGCTCAAACCCGTCATCGATTTCCAGGCGCTCGGCGACCTCATGATTCACCCTTCACGCGAGACATAAAAAGCGATTGCTGCGCGAGACCATCGAAAGGCCTCGCGCCGCAATCTAGAACTTAGTCGTCATCGTCGTCATCGCCGCCGCCGTACGGATGTCCGTGATGGTGGTGATGGTGTTTCTTATGATGATCCCGATCCCGATCCCGATCGTCGGCATCGATCGGTCTTTGCCGTGATGTTTCCACACGTCTGACCGTGCTAACCGCCATAACGGCTTGCGCCCGGGTAGCAAGTGCAGCTTGTGCAGAAGCGCGCGCGCCGGCCATAGCCGCCGCACGCGCTTGCGCGGCGACCACGCTCATCATGACATTACTATGGGCCTGTGAGAGCTGAATGACAACGAGAAAAATGGCCGGTACGAGTAGTGCGCACACCGACCATGCGAGGCGGTTCTTGCGGCTAGTGAATCGCATACTGAACTCCTAGTAAATAGGTTGTCCTATTGGAGCCAACGTAGGGCTGCGACCGTGCAGAATCGGACGCCGGCTAAGGCGTGTAACGAAATGCGATGGGACAGACAGATAGAAAATCGGTCAGTTGAAAGTCGAGCTTCCGCACAGTACAACGAGCGATCTAATCCGTCTTAGAAGTCTATAGCGTCGTGCGTTTAGAGTAAAGGGCCGTTCGGAAAAACCGTCTTTTTGTAGGGGGCTTACAACACCTAAAGATTCACTTAGAGCGACGCCTTCGAGCGCCTGACGGCCCTTAATATAATCGGCGACAATAAAATCGGTCCGCTATAATCCGGGCGACTCCACTGCATCGGCCCTAAAACGGAAGTCCGTAACCGAGGTTGATGCGAAAGTCGTGGTAAGCGTCGCTCTGGGTCGCAGGCCGGCTGGTTCTGAGAAGATATAAACCCGTGCTCTCTTCCACCGAAAGCGTCACCCTTGAAACCGCGGGTGAATGAAAACGTAAACCGACGGTGCCCTCGGCATAGTTCGTGTAGTAGAAACCGTGACTCCCGAAGCTCAGCAAAGCGCGCAAACAAATATCGACCGCATGCGTCCCGTAGCGAAACGTACGCCCCTCTTCGACCGCATTGAGGAGAACCGCATCGCGGTAGCGGCTGATGTAAGTCGCGCTTCCGTAATAATTTCCGTACCTGGCTCGGCGCGTCCCGAGGCCTCGCCAGGAGCGAGACAGCTCCGCGCCGCCGCGGAAATCGGCGCCCGGCTCGTGCGCCGCAACGGCGCCTACTCTAGCCGTGACCCCGATCTGTGCGAAAGCCCGGAACCCGGCCACATTCGTAAATTGCAGACCGAGCGCGCCCAGGGCGTAGTTATCGGTCAGAGTTTCCGGGATGTCGACATTCAGCGTTTGTGAATCGAGGTTTAAATTGGCATCCAGATACGGGCGAAGCCCTGCTCCGGATCGGCCGAAAGGCTGAGTAGCGTCGATCGCAAACGTCGTATCCGAATAACGATCATCGTAAAATGCGCCGCTGTACAGGAATCCGTCCTCGGCGAACGCCGGACTTGAAAGCAGACCCAAACCTAACATGGCCGCACCCAGCGTGCGGGCGAGCTTTGAATTTCTCATTGGCGGGGCGCTTCCGTTCGGGGCAACAAGCCGCGGAGGATTTTCCCCTCCGTGCTCAAGTAATAGTTTTTTCCATTAAATCGAGGGGCGTCGGCAAACGTCATGTAAAGATATTTGAAATTCTCCGAGAACGAGTAGGACGGAAACAGATCGCCCCGGGCCATAGGTGACGTTCTAACGTCGCTGATGGTCGCGTAGCCGCCGGCGACGCGACAATGCGTTCGCAGGGCTCGGAAGTGCGCGTAGGCGGTCTTACGATACTTTTGGGAGCCGGTGAGAAACCACAGGTCGAAAGCGCTATTCGCATACTCGGGGCGCAGCAAATACGCCGGATCGATGATAGAGTGGTCGCGGTAGTCGATCTGTTCCGGAATGAGGCCGTATTTCTCGGCAATGACCGTCCAAGAATCGAAATAGCGCTCGCCGATGGAGCGGTCGCCACCCTTCGCGAGAAGTTCGGCGTAGAATGCTCCGAGTTCGGACTGCGTCTGATGCTCGGTTCGGGCGCCTGTCCGCTGGTCGACCTGCGCGAACCACAACTCGCTGCCGATGAGAACCTGTTGGCGCTTGAGAATGGCGTCGGTCAGCAAGCGGTACCAATCGCGGGCGTCGGCGTCGCCGAACATCCGCCAAGCGCCGTACAGGTATTCGTAGAAAGAGTCGTCAGGCGGATTCGGGGCGCCGCTGTCCGTAGCGACGAATTTTCCGCGCTCGACATCGAACTCGCTACCGAGCAGATCGATGTACGAACGCTGCCGGATGACCGCTCGGTACGCTTGCTTCGCAACCGCAAAATACTTGGGATTTCCGGTCAAACGCGACAGTTCACCGAACTCCAGAATGTTCGAGCCGGCCTCGGCGAGATTCGTTACCGAACCACTCACGGTACCCGTGCGCAGATTTACGAATCGATAGGGAACGCCGCTCGGCGACTTTGTGAACGCCGGTAATAGCCGATCGGCGAGACCGCGCGCCGCGCCAAGCAAGGCCGGCTCCCCAGTCGCATAGTAGCCCGCTATGAGGCCGCCGACCATACGGATCACCGCTTCAAACGTCTGAACGTCGCCGTCGATATCGAACGAAAGATGTTTACGAAGCCACTGCACGCAATCGCGCAGCTCTTCGTCGAGCTCCATTACATATAGCGTGTCGAGCGCTTCAATAATCGAAAGCCCAAAGGAATGGCCCGGAATAAAAAAATCATGGCCTTTGCCGCTAAGTGGCCCAAATTCGTCGCTCCCCCAAGCAACATTGCGGTAACCTTGCCAAGCATGGATAAATTCCGTTCGGATTTGCGCTGCAATGCGATGCGGCGAGGACGACGCTTCGATGCTCGATGAAGATGCCGCTCCCGCAAAAGAGGGATGACAGCTGAGCCCCGCACCGATCAGTGTTAAGAAGTTCCGTCGAAGCATCGTCACGTACGTCCTTAAGGCGAACCTTCACGCAGAGGCGTTAACGAGCGAAGTGTTGTCGCGGGCCACTCAGGCGAGTTGCGCGAACACGAAAACTGCCTATTGATTTATGACGTAAAAGTGCGCCGACGTCTTTGCGGCGAGCTTCGCAGCTTCGTTCTATTCAATCCCCCACCTTCGCAAATCGTATTTGTCAAACGGCCCTTTACAGTTCCTAACACTCGAGCTAGAAATAGAGACATCGAGAACTGCTCGGCGGCGAGATGATGTAACGAATCAAAGAAGGTCGCTCTCAATGTTAAGCATCGTAACAGCGGCGCGCTTATTTTTAGGGTGTATATCGCTAGCGTTGCTCGCGCTCACCGCGTGCGGCTACGGACATCGGATCGCGGCCCACGTATTGGAAGGTCCGATGGATGCGATTGCCGTGACGCATCTTAATCCGGATAAGCTGCTCGTATTGGCGGGCGATGAGGACGCCAAAGGAGTTTCGGTCTTCCATGACTCGATCCACTCGCAAGAAGTCTTGCGTTTCGGCGTATCTCGTTACGCCTCGGATATTCAAGCCGGAAACCACGGCAGTTTTTTCGTTTCGCTCGCTATTCCTCGGGCCGCCCCCCGGTATAAGGGAGCCAAGGAGCAACTGCCGAGCGGTGCGATTCAAGAATGGAATCTCAGCGGTCAGTTGCTGAGTACGGTCCTTTTTCCGGCACCGGTTGAGGCGATCAGCAAACCCATCGGAGGCGTCCTGTACGCGTTGATGACCCGTGCAGGCCAATCCGTCGTCGTCGGCCTGCGGCTCGCGGACGCGAAAGTGCTCGCGTCCGTTGCACTGCCTTATCATCCCACATCGCTCGATCAGTGCCGCCTGGCGGTTCAGGTTTATCTGCTGACCGCCGATCCCGCCACGCAACATGTCTATCTGACGAACGTACGGTCGGATTTCACGCTCGATACCTCCATGATTGCCGAACAGCCGCGCTGCTTCGCACATTCATCAGCTATCGCCGGCATCGTCGCTCGAGCGTTCGGCTCGCATGTGTCCTTGCTCCGGCTTTCTCTTACAGATCAGCGAGCGAGTACTATCGTAGCGCCGTCGGATATCGTCGGCCTCGAGACGGCCGAAGACGGCCGGCTGTTCTTGTTACGGCGCTTCGGAAGCAGCAGCAATATCCAAATCTGGACGAATTCAGAGTTAGCGGCCGCGGGCGAGTAATGCCAGCTTGAACGGCGCGGAGCCAGGCGCTTTGCCTGAAGCAGATCGGGATATTCTAATGACGCTTTGCTGCTTGTTCGGCGCAGCCGTCTTATTCGGCGCGGGCTATGGGATCTGGGATAACATTGCCGCCGACCTGCACGTGGTTGCTCTTGTTTCCAGCATGCTCTGCTACGTCGTAGCGTTCGCGCTCATCGTCATCGGGTTCACCGGATCGCGTCACGCGACGACCGCGGTCGTGTGCGGCGTCGCCCTAGCCTTCACCGTATATGCGAGCTCGTACGTCTTATTCAAGGTTCCGTACTACAATAGCGACGCGCTGCTTTTCAATTCGTATTCCGCGCAACTGCTTCTCAAAGGGATCGATCCGTATACGCAAAGCATGCAGCCTGGCTATCGCGTCTTCGGAGTCCCCGAAGGGGAGACGACGCCGACGCTCGACGGAGGCGAGGTTTACGCCCTCTCTTATCCGGCCCTAAGCTTTCTCGTCTACGTTCCATTTCTCGCAATCGGCGTCACCAATCTGCTCTGGGTTAGCGTAGCGGCGCATCTGCTTATCATGCTCATGCTCGTGCGGATCGCTCCCGCGCGGTTTAAGGCCCTAGCGCCGTTCGCGTTATTTCTCGATCCGACGTACTTTGATTACACGGTCGGCGGCATCACGGATGTTATCTGGCTGCCTGCCGGAATTTTGACCGCGTTCTATTGGAGAAGAAATCCGGTCGCTGCGGCTGCTTGGCTTGGGGTCGCGAGCGCCGTTAAGCAAACGCCCTGGGTTATTATTCCGTTTGCGATTGTCTATTGGTTTCGGCAAGCACTGGAGTCGCGACGCGCGTCTCGTCTCATTATACCCACGCTTACCCTTGCGGCGGCGTTCGTCGTTCCGAACCTGCCATTTCTATTTTGGCACCCCCAAGCTTGGTGGTCCGGAATGTTGACGCCACTCTCGGCTCGGCTCATCGTACTGGGGACGGGCGTCGCGCAACTAGCGACCTCCGGTCTGCTTTCAATCTCATCTGCGACGTTTGCGCAAATGACGCTGCTGTCGTTCTGCGCCGTTCTCGCGCTATACGTGATTTTTCCAAAGCGTTTGGCGTTTCTACCGTTCTTCGCACCGGCCTTCGTATTTTTCTTCGCCTCTCGATCTTTGCACAACTACTTTATGTATTGGCCGCTTGTGGTGCTAGCCTACCTCTTTGCGAATGGAAGAGAATACTTTGCCGAAGCGCGAGCGGAGAAACTTGCTCCCCCCAAGGTGAAGCTGACTGCCGCGCTGGCGCTGTGCATTCTGATAGCGTTCCCCGTGGTCGCGCATTCCTCACCTCAGCCTGTCTCCGTAAGCATCAGTGGCGAGAGCCGTAATGCGATCACGGGCCGTATCGCAAAGTTGCGAGCGTTGGTTCGCAATAGCTCGAAGGTCGCGGAATACCTACACTTCGACGTCGCGCAGCAAGGCGAAAACCTGGACGTGCAGGCCTGGGAACCACGTAAGCTGCAGCGCGTTGCCGCCGGAATGACGGTGCAGTCCGTTATTTCGGCGCCGTCCGCTCAATTTGAATTAGCGACCGACGGTAGCACTTCGACGCAGCTCTTCGTCGTCGACTCCGCGGGCCGTGAATATTATTCGCGGCCCGTCGTCTTCGGAGCCCCGGCTCCGGCGATCCAGAATGCGGATCTCGGGTATTGGTCGTTCGGCCGTCATCCGTTCCCGATCGCGTGGTATTTCGAGACGGCCGATTGGGAAAGCGGACGGATCGGGAAGAGCGCCATCGCGGGCCGAACGGCGGTTTTACTGCGAGCTTCCGAGAACCAACAAACGGGGTGGCATACGACGTTGCTCGAACAATTAACGGCTGCGCGGCCGGCAACCCTGCAATTTACCGTTTATCCGAACGAGAATTACGATGACCAGAAAGACCCGCATAGGTTGTTCGGCATCGAATTACGCGACGTCGTCGGCAATAGCATTTACTACACGATCGATGCACGACGAAGCAGCGCCGCGACCTATACGACGGCGCAGGGCACGATCACGGTTCTTCCGGGCCGGCTACACGCTTGGAACGAAATCGACGTCGACCTCGTGAAAATGCATGCGGAAACCGGTTTCGTTCTTTCTCCGGGCGCGACGATGGTCGTGGGCGCGGTCGCAGCCGTCGGCAATTCCGGGCGGCCCCTGCACGGCTATTTCGGCGGCGTCAAGATTCTGGCAGGCGATGACCGGCTCGATAAAATCTTGCGCTCGGAGGGCGTCGCTGCGCTGCCGGCGACCAACGCTGAGAGCCTCAAGAGGACGAAGACCGTGGCTTTGCTGCTAGTCGCGCGCCCGCAATTCATTGACGATGCTGCGCTTTCGCCGCAGCGAGGATTTCGCTACACGGGGCACTGGCAGCAGGTTCGGAGACTCTTCGACGGACGTTCCGCGGGCACGAGCGCGCGCAGCAGTGTCGCGGGATCGCGCGCGGAACTGCGGTTCGACGGATCGAGCCTCCGTCTCTACGGCGTACGGGGGCCGACCGGAGGACGCGCCGTCGTGACGCTCGACGGCAAGATTCGCACGGTCGTCGACTTCTATGGCAAGGTAAAAACGACGAACGCGCTCATTTATGAAGCTCGTCGTCTGGCGCGAGCGCAACACCGCTTTCTTATCGTCGTGGCGAAGCCGTCGTCGTTAAGACTCAAGCGCCGCTACGTCAATATCGACGGTGCGGACGTCGCTCGCTAGCACCGCACTTCGAGGAGCACCGGACCGCATCGCCGTAACGTGTGCGGGTGGGTTACGACGTCAAGGCCAACAGCGCCGTCATTACGAACGGCCGAGACCGCGCACCCGCGCGCGCCATGTACAAGGCCGTCGGTTATACGGATGAAGATTTGCGTAAGCCGATCGTCGGCATCGCAAACACGTGGATCGAGACGATGCCGTGCAACTTGAATTTGCGTATGCTGGCCGAACACGTCAAGCGCGGTGTGCGCGAAGCCGGCGGCACGCCGATGGAATTCAATACGATTGCGATCTCCGACGGGATCACGATGGGCACCGAGGGCATGAAGGCGTCGCTCGTGAGCCGCGAGATCATTGCCGACTCCATCGAACTCGCCGGCCGCGGTTATATGTTCGATGCGCTCATTGCGCTCGTCGGCTGCGACAAAACGACACCGGGGGCTGCGATGGCGCTCGTGCGTCTCAACGTACCGTCGCTCGTCTTTTACGGCGGCTCGATCGCTCCGGGCAAACTCGACGGCCGCGATCTGACGATCGTCGACGTTTTCGAAGCGGTCGGAGCGCATGCGGCGGGCAAAATAAGCGACGCGGAATTATTGCGCATCGAAGATCGCGCGTGTCCCGGGGCCGGCGCTTGCGGCGGCCAGTTCACGGCCAACACGATGGCTACGGTAATGGAGTTTATCGGGCTCTCGCCCGTCGGCAGCGCTTCGCCCGGCGCGACCGATCCGCGTAAAGAGCAGAAGGCCTACGAAGCGGGCAAACTCATCATGGACGTCCTGCGGCGGGGCGTTCGGCCCAAAGACGTCTTAACGCGCGAAGCCTTCGAAAATGGAATCGCGGCAGCCGCCGGTACGGGCGGCTCGACGAACGTGGTACTGCACCTGCTGGCGCTCGCGCGCGAAGCGGGCGTGCCGCTGGAAATCGACGACTTCGACACGATCAGCAGGCGTACGCCGATCATTGCCGATCTGCGGCCCGGCGGGACATACGTGGCGCTCGACGTCGATCGAGCGGGCGGTATTCAACTCATCGCCAAGCGCATGGTCGAAGCGAACCTCGTGCACGCCGGTACTTCGACCGTAACGGGGCGGACGCTCGGGGAAGAAACGGCTGACGCGATCGAGACCCCGGGACAACCGGTCATCGCTACGGCCGATCGCCCGTTTAGTCCGACGGGCGGCATCGTCATCTTGCGCGGTGCGCTCGCTCCCGAGGGTGCGGTCGTCAAGGTGGCGGGCCACGAGCGGCCGTTTCATCGCGGACCGGCGCGAATATTCGATCGGGAAGAAGATGCGATGCACGCGATCGAGCGCGGCTCGGTCGTCGCGGGCGATGTCGTCGTTATTCGCTACGAAGGTCCGCGCGGAGGTCCGGGCATGCGCGAAATGCTCGGAGTCACGAGCGCGATCGTCGGTGCCGGTCTCGGTCCCAGTGTAGCGCTCGTTACGGACGGGCGTTTTTCGGGCGGTACGCGCGGCCTCATGATCGGTCACGTCGCCCCGGAAGCCGCCCTCGGCGGCCCGCTCGCCGCCCTGCGCGACGGCGATACCGTCGTCATCGATATCGAGGCGCGGCGTTTGGATACGGACGTATCGCCGGCCGAACTGATACAGCGTCTTGCGGCTTGGAAACCGCCCGCGCCGAGCTATACGAGCGGCGTCTTCGCCAAGTATGCCGCGCACGTGTCCTCGGCGGCGGATGGGGCGATCACGCGAGTGTGAGCGGGCCCGCCATGCGCTTAGTCTGTAGCGAGTGCGGCGGCGAGCCGCCGCGCGACCGCTTATTCTGCGACGCGTGTGGCGGATTGCTCGCCTTCGAGCTCGACGCAGCGGCGTTCGACGGAGCTCGGCTGCGGCGCACCTTTTTGGAACGCCGGCGTTCGAGCGCGCCGCTGGAACGTAGCGGCGTCTGGCGCTTCCGCGAGCTCTTGCCCCCCGTGCCGCCGGCGGACGTCGTGACGCTACGCGAAAATGACGTACCGCTCTACGCTGCCCGGCGCGGCGCCGAATACGCGGATGCGACCCGGGTCGCCTATCTGCATCTCGGCATGAACCCGACGGCTTCGTTTAAGGACGCCGGCATGACGGTCGCCATCTCGCATGCGAAAGCCTGCGGCGCTCGCGTGGCCGTCTGCGCGAGCACGGGCAACACGGCGGCCGCGATGGCTGCTTATGCGGCGCGTGCCGGCATCGCCGCGCTCGTTCTCGTCCCGGCGCTCGGTGTGAGCGAAGCCAAGATGGCGCAGACGCTCGATTACGGCGCGACGGTCGCCGCGATCGACGGTGACTTCGACCGTGCCCTCGAACTCGTTCGGGCGCTCGATCCGGCGCGCGTCGCGCTCGTCAATAGCGTTAACCCGTACCGCATCGAAGGCCAGAAGTGCGCGGCTTTCGCGCTGCTGGAAGCGCGCGACTGGCAGGTGCCGGACTGGGTCGTCTTGCCGGGTGGAAATCTCGGTAATACGAGTGCGTTCGGCAAAGGCTTCCGGGAAGCGCTCGCGCTCGGACTCATCCCGCACGTGCCACGGCTCGCGGTCGTGCAAGCCGCGGGGGCCGCGCCCTTCGCACACCTCTTTCGCGACGGTGGCGATATGCGTCCCGTTCGAGCTCGGACCACCGCGACGGCGATCCAGATCGGCGCACCCGCTTCTTGGCGCAAGGCGCTCGGCGAAGTGCGCGCCTCCGGCGGCACCGTCATCGACGTTACGGACCAGGAGATTGCAGACGCGCGCGCGGTGATCGGCCGCGACGGCATCGGCTGCGAGCCGGCTTCCGCCGCGTCGCTTGCGGGACTCAAACAACTCCGTGAGAGCGGAACGATCGCGCGCGCCGCCGACGTTGCCCTCGTGCTCACGGGCCACGTACTCAAAGACGGCGCATATGCCGCCGCTTACCACATCTCCGGCGCCTCCTATGCCAATGCGATTCGGCCGGCACCGACGGAGGCCGCCTTGCGTGCGCTCATCGACGAGGTGAGCGCGGTCCATGTCTGAGGGCCGTCCGTTCGTCGCTTCGGTGCCGGCCTCGTCCGCGAATCTCGGCCCCGGCTTCGATGCCATCGGTCTGGCGCTCGATCTGTGGGTGCGCGCGACCGTTCAGCCGGCGCTGCACTTCTCCGTTTCGTTCAAAGCCGGTGCATTCGTACCGACGAATGCCGGGTTCGAGAACGAGATCGTGCGCGGCATGGCTCGCATCCTCGGTGCGGAGCGGCCGAACGTTTCCGTGCTCGTGGAGAACGCCATCCCTCTGGGGAAGGGGCTCGGCGCGAGCGCGGCGGGGGCCGTGCTCGGGTTAACGATCGGCGCGCAACTCGCTGCGGTTCCGACGCCCGTTCACGAACTCGCTCGGCACGCAGCCGAACTCGAAGGACATCCCGATAACGCGCTGCCGGCGCTGCTCGGCGGGGTCGTGGTCGCCGCCCTGCCCGAGGGCGAACGGCCGGCCTACCTGCGCTTCGACCCGCCCGCGGGCTTGTCCGCGGTCGTGGTCACGCCACGCATCGTCCTGCCGACCGCCGCTGCGCGGGCACTGCTGCCGGCGACCTACGAACGTCGCGACGTCGTCTTCAATCTGCAACGGGTCGCGCTCTTGGCGGCGGCGCTCGCTACGGGTAATCTCGGCGCCTTACGCGTCGCAACGGGGGATCGCGTGCATCAACCCTATCGCGCCCCGCTCGTTCCCGGTTTCGATGAAATGCTCGGCTTCGAGCTGCCGGGTTTATATGCGATCGCCCTCTCGGGCGCGGGGCCGAGCGTGATCGCCCTCGTCGGCAGTGACGGCGAGGCGACGGGCGACGCGATGCGCCAGGCTTTTGCCCGCGAAGGAATCGAGAGCGACGTCTTTCATTTGGGTATTTCACCCCTGGGCGCAACCGTCGAAGCACTCGCCGTCACGCCGGCGCGTTCGTAAAGGAGTCTATCTTTGCCCTCCGCCGTTACGAGCGAATACCGGCTCTCGCCGGAAGCAAAACTCAGAGCTTTCGCCGCGAACGTTCTGGAGCGCGTCGGCGTTCCCGCAACCGACGCGCGAACGGTCGCGGAGATCTTAGTCTCGGCCGATTTGCGCGGCGTGGAATCGCACGGTATGGCGCGCTTAGATTCCTATTACGTCAGCCGCATCCGCGAGGGCCAGCTCAAGGCCGCGGCGAGCATTGCGGTCGTCCGCGAAACGCCGACGACGATTCTTCTCGACGCCGACAACGGCCTCGGACACCCAGCCGGTAAGCGCGCGATGGACAGCGTGATCGCAAAAGCGAAGACCGTCGGCGTCGCCTTCGGCGCCGTACGTAATTCCAATCACTTCGGCATTGCCGGGTATTACGCGATGCTCGCGTTGCCGCACGACTTGATCGGGATCGCCTCTACGAACTCGACCCGCTTCGGCGCGCCGACGTATGGCAAATCGATCATGTACGGTACCAACCCTTGGGCGTACGCCATTCCGGCGCAGCACGAGCCCGCGTTCGTGCTCGATTTTGCGACGACCACCGTGCCGCGCGGTAAGCTCGAAGTCTATCAACGTAAAGAAAAGCAATTAAATCCGGGTTGGGCGATCGATGCGAACGGCGTCGAGACGCAAAGCCCGGCAGAAGCACTCAAAGGGGCCCTCTTGCCGCTCGGCGGCTTAGGCGTCGATAACGGCGGCCACAAAGGGTACGGCCTCGCGGTGCTCGTCGACATCATGTGCGGCGTCCTCTCCGGCGGCGCGTTCGGGAACGACCTGCCCCTGCCGTCGAGCGGTCCGGAGCCGGGTAAGATATCGCACTTCTTCGGAGCGATCGATATCAACGGTTTCCGCGACGTGGGCGGGTTTAAAGCCGACATGGACCGCGAGTTACGCGCCTTCAAGGATTCGGAGAAAGCGCCGGGTGCCGAGCGCATTTACGTTGCGGGCGAGATCGAGTACGAGAAAACGCTCGAGAACCGCCGCGCCGGGGTCCCGATACATGTCAAAGTTTGGTCGGGCCTCGAGAAACTTGCGAGCGAGCTCGGCGTGCCCTTCGATCTTGAGAAATGAGGTGGCCGTGACGATCGACGAGTTGCGCGGCTACGGCATGCGCCGCGTCACCCTGCGCGCCGACTACGGCGATTTCGACGGGTCGATCGTGCAGGAGCTGCTTTCGGCGGACTCGGTGATGATCTTATTTGCGCGTGGGGGCGACCGTGAGGATCAGATTGTGATTCCCGTCGACGGCATACGAGACGTCGTGGAGAGGTAGTCGCCTACTGCAGCCGAACTTTTTCGGCAATGGTGCACGTGAACGTAGGCTCTCCGGCCGGAACGTACAGCGTCGGGGGCATCGCGTTCTTTCGGTATGTCGTGCGGCTCGGCGATGTGGGCCTCGTGTTACGGCCTGCAGATCGCGATGCCATCGACATCCTGGCGGCGATTCCGAACGCCTATGTCGACGAAGACGAATATTCCGGTAACGGCTGGCGCGTCGTTCCGGCTTCGTCGTATGAAGACTGGCCGGTACTCGAAGCAACGCCGCAACGCCTGAGAATGGCCCTCGAGACGGCGCGGCGCCTGCTGTGGGAAAACGCGGCGCCGGTCGGCATTACCGCCCGCGAAATCTCGAGCATCGACGACGAGATCGAGAACGTCCTCTCCGTCCTCGAACGCGCGGAAGCGGCCGGCTTCAGCGTCAACGTCAGCTACGTCTCTTAGCCCGAGCCGGAGCGTCCGGCGGTTACGGAAGCTTCGTCGCCAGTACGACGCAGCGAGCGGCGCGCAGATCGAGGCTGCGCAACAGCCGCAGCGCTCTTGGTAGAAAGACGACGGCATTGCCGTTTTGGTGCGCGAGCAACGCGTCCAGCTCTGCCTTGCTCGCCGTCGTCGATGCAGCGTAGATGTCTCGCACGAGCGGCTTCACCGCGGGATCGATGCTCTTGCGTTCGCGCGTACTAAAAAACGCGTTACTTTCCCGCGTGATATAGAGATAGCCGACGATCGGCGTTTTCTCGAGCTTCGGCGCGAGCAAAAGGTCCGTGCGGATGACGTAATCGGGCTTGGGATTGCTGACGCGGCCGAGCAGTACGTCGCGCGGCCGCGCGATCGGCGTTCCGACTCCGAGATACGAGTCGAGGCAGTGCGTCGATTGCGGCGCCCCGGCCGCGCGCGGTGCCATCGACGGAGCAGCCATGCACGGCGACGCCGTCGCGACCGCTGCCAGCGCAGCGGCGAACATCAGCACGGAAGAAGCCACCTATTGGCGATTGCTGAAAAGCGAGCCGAGGGCGTTACCGATATTGCTCGTGCCGCCCGCCTGTTGCGCTCCTTCTACTACGGGTTCGTGATACGTCATCGACTGCAGACCGAGCCGGCCCGGACCGTAAAAGCGATTAAGCTGCAGAGCCGCTCCGCCGACGAACGCACCGAGCGCCCCGAGCAGTCCGCCGCCGCCTTGACTCGACAATACCGAGACGGTGTCCATGCGAACCTGCGAATCTTTCCACAGCCACGCGCCGGGCTCGACATCGAGCATCTCGCCCGGTTGCAGCGTCTTCTCGAAAACATTGCCGTAACCGTGCAAGAGCACGATTCCCTCACCGGCTTTGGCGACGAACCGGTCGATGAACAGACCCGTCCGCGCGAAGAAGACGTTCGCTATGCCGCTCTGCCAATAAAAGTTGTAATCGACGTTGCTCGTTGCAAGTAAGAATTGGTGCTCGCGCACGTCGACCGACTGACCCGGCTTGAGGCGCAGGGCGACGACTTGGCCCGGTGCCTCGCGTGAAAAAGCGATGTTGCCGGGACCGCGTGCCGTTGAAATGAAAATCTGTAAGCCCGCGAAGATGCGCTTGGCGGCGTTTTGCAGCCCCATAAAGCCGAGCGTAACGTTCGGTTGCTTCCAGAGGAGAATGTGGTGCTCGAAGTACACGCTCTGTTGCGCCCCGAGTTCGACATCGACGACGGGGACGAGCTCGCCTTCGACCTTGAGCGTCATATCGCCGAGGACGATCGGCTCCTTCGGGTTATCACTTTCGGGAACGGGTTCGGCGTAAGCTCCGATTTGCGTGAACCGCGCGGCGGGCGCTCCGCATTGCGCGCAAAATTTCGCGCCCGGGACGAGCAGGGCCTGACATGTCGGACAGTTCATGTGATCCTCCCCTCCGCTCATGGTTCGATGGCGCGGGCTCGGAACGCTGCCGGAAACGGAGCGTCCGATACCACCGTACGGAAACCGGAGAGTGCCGCTAGTCAAGTACAGAAAAGCGAAAGGCCGACGGCTCGATCGTCGACCTTTGCTTGCGGCGCCGTAGCGCCATCGCGTACCTTGCGCTCAACGGTGGGGAGGTTTGCGTCCATCGGGCGCCTTCACTCGCGCCTCAACTTCGCGCCCTTCGTGCTTTGACACGGCGCTGCGCCGCCCGCTTCCGTCGCGCTCGACGCGTTAAAATAAATTCCAGAGGAATTGGTTGTACACTTCGTGATGGTATTGAACTTCTTCGGGCTTAATGACGGTTCCGAGCAAGCGCGGGCAGCGGTCCGCACTGGCCTGTTTGAGGTCCGCATAGCGGGTCTTCACATCATCGCCGAGAAGCGCCGTCGTCCACTCGGAGCTACGGAAATCCGACAGCGCGTCGTAAATGTTATCCGGCAAGTAGCGACTGGCTTGACGTAAGTTTGGTATATCGCTGATGCTGCCTTCGAGACCGGTCTTGAAGACGGTCAGCAGCGCCAAATACGGGTTGGCGTCCGGCCCGACCGAACGGACCTCGACGCGCGCGCTCTTGGCGTTTCCGATCGGCACGCGCACCATCGAGCCGCGATCGACCGCCGAAGCTTTGATTTGATTGGGTGCCTCGAAGTGCGGATCGAGGCGGCGATAGGCGTTAACGCTGGCGTTGAAAATCAGACACGTGTCGTTTCCGCGCGTGAGGATACGATCGATGAAATCCCAACCGAACTTGCTGAGCTTGTCTTCGCCTGCGGGATCCCAAAATAGATTCGTTCCGTCCTTCGTAATCGACACGTTCGTGTGCATGCCGCTGCCGTTGACGCCGGCGACGGGTTTGGGAAGGAAGCTTGCCGAGAGCCCCATTTTCGTAGCAACTTGGCGGCAGATCAACTTGTAGAGTTGGATCGTATCGGCGGCGGCCGTCGCTTCTCCATACGAGTAATTAATTTCGAATTGCGACGGCGCGACTTCGGGATGATCCTTTTCATTCTCGAAGCCCATGGCACGTTGCACCTCGGCAACCGTATCGATGAAGCCGCGCAGTGGATCGCCGGGCAACGAATGATAGTAGCCGCCCGTATTCACGTATTCGAACAGTTTGGTTTGATTGTAATGTTGTTCCGCATCGACGCCTGCGAAAACGAAGCCCTCGATTTCGTTCGCGGCGTTGAGCTGGTAGCCGTCTTTTTCGAAATGGCTCGCCGAATACTGGCTTAGGACACCGCGGATGTCGGCTGCGAACGGCGAGCCGTCTTTATCGACGACCGTGCCGAACACGAGCACCTTGCCGGACCCGAAGACGTCGGCGGGACCCCAATAAAAGGCTCCCCAGTCGATGAAAAGGCGGAGGTCGCTTTCGTGTTGGGCGGTGAAGCCGCGAATCGACGAGCCGTCGAACGTAAGATTATCACTCGACTTAATGAGAAATTTCTTATCGTAATCGAGCATGTGTAAGCGGCCTTCCAGGTCGCTGAACAGCACCGTTACGGCCTTGATGCGCTTCTCGTCGCTGAGATACTTAAGGCGCTCTTCCTGAAGCTTGTGCAGCGGCACGCGATTCTTTCGCTGTTCCTTGGCAGCCAGATTCAGTTCTTCCAGCTCCGCATAGGGAAGCATGAGGAAGTCACGCAGATCGGTCATCATCAGTTGTTCTCGTACTCCTTGACACGCCGAGTAAGGCGCTCCTTGAGCTTGGCACTACCAGAATCGACTCCTAGAGACGCAATTCTAAGAACTCTGTCCCCATTCGCAACAGAAGAACAAAGGTTTCCGCTCCGGCTACGACCTATCTACCCCGCCCGTCGACGGCGCGACGAGAAATCCGATGAATCCGACGACGAGAACGTTCTTCATAGTTGATTAATCATGCGGAGGGGCTGTGAAAGTAGCGACCCTCGTCGAGATCGTCGATGAGCCCCAGATGCGTGCTGCCACCGAGCAGCTCACGGGTCGTCCTCGGGAGAGATGGCGGCCACGGGGGATGTCGAGATGCCGGCCGATCACTTCGACGATGGCGCGGATCGGCTATCTCTTTGTCCGTGCACGGTTGACGGGAGTCGCACGACGGACAACCGGACCTATGGGAAGCGAGGGAGAGCGTCATCTGTGCAGTCGCCCGCCGAGTCTTCAGACCGCCAGCTAACGGCGCCGTCGACTCGTCCCGTTCCGTTCCGTTGCCACCCGCCCTGGAGCAAGCCCGAGCATTCCGGAGGGGATGAAAAAGGTCGATCGGTACCCGCAAGCGCCTCGCCGAAGGTCATGACGGCCCGGGATCCGCGTCCGCAGCGCCCTGGTAGTCCCCCGAGAAAGCGACGTCGTGCTTGAACGCGAGGTGGATCACGCCATCCGACGCGGCAGCTGCTACGACAAGATGTCGAGATCATCAAGAGTGCCGCGATGCACCTCTGCTCCGGCTGCTCTAAGGCAGCGGTCGAAGACTTAGGGCGGGCAAGTCCGGTGACCTGATGGCCCGCTGCGATGAGCTCGAAAACGACGGCGGAACCGAGCAAGCCCGGCGCACCGGTGACGAATACGCGCATGAATGAGGGGTAAACCCAACATCGTGCTGCAGCGGCCATCTGAGCCCCCGCACCGTACTCGGGGATCGACTAGATGGCTACGCCTCCGGCAACCTCGATGCGCTGCGAACGACGACAGCAGCGCGCGTCTCCGCGACGACTCGCGGACGAGCTCCGACGCGAGCTCGGATCGCCGCCGTCGTCGTAGTAGACGCCAGTCCGACTCGCGTGCGACGACCTTAATCTCTTCGCCGTTGCGACGGCAACGATGCCGAATGGTCTCCCAGGTTTTCAACGGAATCACTCCTCTGGTCGCTCCTCTCGGGGGAGGTGTCGTTACCGTCACCTTCGAGAGGAGCGCCCTGCTTTTTGCAGTCAGAGGTTCAAATTCACATTGCCGCTACGGATTCAAATCCATGTTGCCGTTTCCAGCGCTTACGTACGCCGTCGTGTCGAACGATTCGGAATCCGTGCTCCACCCGACGCGGACGGTATCCGCGATCGTCCATGGACTTCGCCCGTCATCGCGCGCGACCGCGGAATCCCGCGATGACGACGGCGCGAGGGCACCAGCAAAGAAAGCCGTGGCGACCGTCACAAGTACCGCAATGCGCTTCACGCGTGCTCCTCGCGATCGTGACGAGCCAGCTCGTTCATGCGACGGTCTTTCGAACGGTTTGTTGACAGCTTTAGGACCTCGGCTGATAACCGGGAACGCCGAATTGCCAAAGCAAGAACGCATACCAGTCCGCACCCAACGACGTCTGGTCCTCGCCGACGTCGATGCCGTGACCCGTCGATGCGTCGACGCGGAGCAGGACGGGTTTCCCACTCGCGGTCGCCGCCGTGAAGCGCGCATAGGTTTTCGCCGGTTCCCAGGGCGGCACGCGCCGGTCATTCATGCCGGTCGTCAGTAAGATCGCAGGATAGCGCACGCCTGGGCGAACGTGTTCGTAGGTGCTCATTTCGTAGAGCGCACGAAAACCGCTCTCCGTTGCGACCGAGCCGAATTCATCACGATTACCGCCTCCGGTTCCTTGCGTCTCGAAACGTAGCGTATCGACGATCGGAACGTTGATGATCGCCGCCGTAAATAAATCCGGCCGCTCCGTGATGGCGCGGCCTGCGAAAATTCCTCCGGCGCTGGCGCTGAGAATTCCGAGCCGTGCTGGCGACGTGTACTTTCGAGCGATCAGATATTGCGCGCAGTCGATTGCATCGCGCCACGTGTTCGGCTTATCGGCGCCCTTGCCGGCGAGATGCCACGCTTCGCCGAACTCGCCGCCGCCGCGCACGTGCGCGATCGCGACGATCCCGCCGAGCCGATACCACTCCAACTGCCCGGGGTCCAGGAACGGCGTGAGCGGCGAGCCATACGCGCCGTAGCCGTACAGAATGGTGGGATTGCGACCGTCCAGCGGCGCGCCGACGCGATGAATGACGGTGAGCGGGATCTTCACACCGTCGCGAGCAGTAACGAATTGCTCCTCCGCCAACAGGTCCGGGGGGTTGTCCTTGGGATCCTGCGACTGCATACCGCTCGGCTCGACGCGCGCGGTGCGCGGATCGTAGCGAAAATGATCCCCCGCGTGAACCCAACCCGTTGCGCCGAACGAGACCCCGTCGACGCGCGGATCGGATGCGACGTCGGTTACGCTCGCGAGGTACGGCATCTCCAGTCGCTTCGCCGCGGATGGATCGTTCCAAGGGATGCGTAGGACGCCACTGTTTCCAGCGTCGAGCACGACGACGTACAGCGCGTCGCGCGCCGCGTGAAGTGCATCGTAACCCGCGAGCGGCAGGCCGCCGCCCGGGCCCTGAAGGATGGCGTCGCTCTCGGGAACAACGGTTTCGGCTCGCTGCAAGTCCGGGGCAGCGGCGGACGTTCGAAGCACCTTGTAGTGCGGAGCGCGATCGCGGCTGACGACGTACAGGTCGTTTCCCCGCTGGATGACCGACGTCACGCCGTCGTCGATGCTCGCGACCAGTCGCCAACGTTCCGTGCCCTCTGCGAACGTACGCCAGTCCGTTACGTAAAAGCGACGTCTCCCGGCGTCCGACGTGGCGATGCCGAGCACGGCGAAGGGGCTTTCCGGCGAATAGGAGAGCTCTGCTCTTTCGTTTGGTGCGAACGATGGGTCACCCGCGATGCCCGCCCCCAGGAGGTCGCGATCTCGCGCAAATTTCGTTCCGAGACGGTGCAACGCCAGCAAATGGGCTCCGGTCTCGGTCCCGCTAAGATCCCGGTGTTGGTACGAAAAGCCACTGTCGCCGGGCAGCCACTTCGCGTCCGGATACGCGACCGACGGACCTGCGCCGTCCACATCTCGGTGCGACGCGACGTCGAGCAGCCGGACCGCTCCCGATTCACTTCCATCCGTGTCGACCGTGTACGCAACATAGCGGCCGTTCCACGACGGCTCGAATTCGATGATGCTATGGTGGTGACCGTCGCCGGAGGCACCGGGATCAATGAGCGGCCGGTCGGTGCCCGCAAGTCCGTCTCGCATGAACAGAATGGGCGCAGGTTTGCCGGCGAGCCGGCGCAGCGAAAAGATTCGAGAACCGCGGATCTGCATAAGCTCTAGCCGATTCGGATTCGATGCGTAGTCCGCGGCTAATGCCTGCGCGATATCGGCTCGCTGCGGAATCGCGTCGAGGGTGTCCCGAGCGCGGCCGCCTTCCGCTTTGAGCCACGACACAAACTCGTCGCTTTTGCCGTCTTCCATCCAGCGATACGGATCGACGACCTTCGTTCCAAAGTAATCGTTGACGACCGGCCGCTGCGGCGCGACCGGCGGCGTTTGCTCCGCGCTTCCCACTGCGCCCAAAGCCACAACGAGGAGCGCGAGAAGCAATGGCTCGGCGCTCGAAGCGCGTACGGTTCGAGCAGCCTTCCATAGCGGTTTCATTCGGACGATACTCCGTCGGGCGAGAGCGGGCGACGCAGGTTCGAATAAATGGTACCGATTCACCCCGCCGTTGGCTTCGCATCGCGCGCAACATCCTCTCTCATGTAGCGCAAGCAAGAGAGTTGTCGCGGTGGCTCAGATCCTCGCCGTGCTCCTATGCGCTGATCGCAAGTCGCTTGGGGTGAAACCGTATTCGCGCCTGAAGGCGCGATAGAAGGTTGCTAGGCTGCTGAAGCCCCAGCGCAATGCGATGTCGGTGACCGATGGTGCGCCGGCCGATCGTTCGAGCGCGACGCGGCACTCGTGAAGACGGCGCCGCGTTACGTACTCCGCGAACGTGTTTGGGCAGGGTTCGAAAAGCAGATGCAAACTGCGCACCGAAATTCCAAGCGCGTTCGCCGCCTGCATCGGCGTCAACGCTGCGTCGGACAAGTGCCGGTCGATGTAGCGTTTCGCCTGCTCGAGCTTCGCTTCACGTACCGCCTCGCGCTGTTCGGGAAGGGCGGCTCCGCAAGCGACGCCGAGCAACCGGCAGAGCACGTCGATCGCGCATTCGGACTCGGCGTCAGAGAGCGAGTCGATGCGCCTTCTTAGCACATCGAAGAAGTCCGCCGCCAACGCGTGTGCGCCCACGTTCGGGTTCAAGTGAATCGCGAGGCGGCCCCCGAGCTTCGGTAGGTGCGGTTCCACGAGAGCGCGTGGGATGAGCCAGACTTCATGTCGATACCGACTGAGCGGAAGTGTCGTGAAAGGAATATCGGTATCGAAGAACATGACGTGACCGGGTGATGTCGTGCATTCCTTCCCTGCCGCGTCGACCCACGCACCCACGCTCTCCTCGCGATAGATCCAGTAGTGGTTCCAAGGGTGGCGAGCGATTTCAACCGGCCGGCGTAAGACGCGATGGCCGTCGGATGTAAAGCGAAAGCGCAGAAATGTCGACCCGCTCAAGCGCGAGAGCTGCCCATCAAAAACGCGCCCATGATGGTCTCCGGGTTCCGCGAGGACGCCGACGATGGATGCTTCCACTTCGCGAAAAAATTCGAAACGTTCCCGCCGCGGCAACGCTTGCGTCGACCACTCGCTCAGTTCCACGGTGCGCCTTTTCGTTTGCGTGACGTTACGATGCGAGAACCCGCTGGAATGATAGCATAGCGCGGTCGCGTCCGCTGGTACGAACGTCCCTTATGCCAGCTCCACGCGTCGGTTTTCCACTTCTTTGTCAGTAGTCTATGGACGCCGCGAAAGCGCGCGGCTTTTATAGGTCGTGCGCGGTGCGCTCGGGATTGAGCTCGAATTCGTCGTTGCCGTCCAGCGCTACTTGAAAATTCCGCGCGACTCGCGGCGGCATGTTCTGGGGCATCTCGTCCTGCGCGATGCTCATTTCGAGCGATGCACGGCGGCGCGCAAGTGGGTAGCTGTCGTAAACGATCTTCGGAATCGTTGGCAACAGCGAGGGCGAAGCGTCGAGCAGGTCCCGGATCGCATCAGCCTGCTCGACGATCGAACCCCACCACGATGGCGACGCATCGCGCTCGGGCTGCAAATCGACTTTGAGCAAGTGCATGAGCAGAACACGAATTCGAGAGGCGAGTTCGCAGCGCTGGCTGCTCCCCAAATCCTCGATCTCCTCTAAGAGGTGCTCGACATCGACGTCTGCCCAGCGCCGCTCGCGGATGACGGTGGCCTGCGCTTGAAGCCACGCGACGAAGTCTCGCTCGTAGAGGCTGGACCCGGATCGAGGGTGCTGCATCGCTAACTATTATATCACGGCCGCACCTTAAATGTCCGTGCGGCCCGGTTCGAGAAGTCGCGCAAGTTGGGCATCCGTATCGAGAAGGGAAGCGTCGGGTAATCGCGTAGGCGTCGGTCCTTCGCTGCCGGCCTTCGCATAGGAGAGCTGGCTGCGCATCAGCCGCGCGGACGTTGCGGGTGTTGCGAATCTCGAAGGCTGGCTGACGACCGTTGTTGCGCGCGCCTGCCTCGATGCGCTGAGCGGACTCGGCGCGCGACGCTCGACCTCGGCGCGAAGCTGGGCGATGTAGGTCCGCCGCGCTCCCTTCTCTGCGGCGTGGTGGGGTTACACGTTTCCGGCAGCCGCTCTTGCGGGAGCTTTCGAGCGCTATGCCGAGGCGCTCCGGACGCCGTTCGCAACCATTCGCGTGGACGACCCTAGTCGCATCAACTACGATCGTCGCTTATGTCCCACTACGAGCGCTTATCGCGTATGCTCGACATCTTTTCCATCCGGTTACTTCGCAAGAGAGCCCGCTACGATGCTCGCATGGGAAGACGAGTCGGGAACGACGCGGCTGTCATGGAACGACGTCGCGTATCTGGCGATGACCGGCGCCTTGATGCGGGCCGACCCGAGCGACGGCGAACCGCTACGAACCCAGCGGCTTCCCGCGCAAGCGCCTTACAATCGGCTGTTGTCCCGAAACCAGCCCCTTCGGGACCTGGGCTCATTAGGCCAGTGCCATTCGGTAGGTTGCCAAGCCGGAAAGCGCATCCCGCATCCCGCCACTGTTGCAGCTTTGGAACGAATCGAATACTCAAGCCGGCAGACGTGATGCATGGCTCGATCGAGCGCCGCCGAACGCTGCCGGAAATGAAGCAACGGTCGATCTCGCCAATCGATCGAGCTCCGCTTTGGTGCAAGGCTTTTCGTTGTCCGTCAGCACGCGCCGGAAGCCTTCTTCGTACCTTGTGCGCATCGTCGTGCGCGGGCGTAAAGAGGCTGGCGACCACTCAGCGGTCGTCCGGATCGACATCGGCGCTCGCTTCGCGCGCCGCGGTCGCTGCTTCAAGCAAGCTCTGATATTTTTGACGGCTCGTCGAGCAACAGCGCTTGACGTCGACCGGCTGATGCAAGGTCCTTGCGAACTTGGAGGGCGGCTTAATGGCCGGGCTGTTGGCTTACGGTTCGATCATCGATCTCCGCAAGTCGACGTTCGAGAGAATCGTGAATGCGTTTATAGGCGTACTCGCCGATAACGATACGCAAATCAACGTTGGCACCAACCCGCGAAATAATCTGTGCTACGACGTCGCGAGGATCGTCACGAACCGTGAATGAGGTACCTGCAGCGAAGCTGCGGCGTAATTCGCCGACGGGCGTTTCTGCGTATGCAGCCATCGGCTCGCCTTGCACAAGCGACGTTCCGAAGTTGGTGGCGGTCGGGCCGAATTCGACGATGTTGCAACTGATTCCAAACGGCGCAACTTCACGCGCGACCGCTTCGACGAAGCCCTCAATGCCCCACTTCGTCGCGTGATACGCGGCAAAGCCCGGATACGTCGTCTGGCCGCCCTCCGAGGATATCTGCACGATCCGTCCTCGCTCTTGGGAGCGCAGGTGCGGCAGTACGGCGCGCACCACGTTCATCGAGCCGATTAAATTCGTTTCAACAAGGCGCTCGATCTGTACGTCGGCGAGCTCCTCTGCCGCGCCGAAGAGCCCGTAGCCCGCGTTGTTGACGACGACGTCAATGTGACCCAATTCTCCGGCGGCGCGATCGACGACGCGCCGCACGTCGTCGGCAATCCGCACGTCGAGCGCCGAGACCCATAAGTGGTCCGAGAAGCGCTCCTTCAAGTCGTTTAGCGTCTCCGGCGTGCGGAGCGTCGCGGCAACGCGATCCCCGCGCAGGAGCAGTTCCTCCGTGAGGAGACGTCCGATTCCGGAGGACGTACCGGTGATAAACCACGTTTCCATGCTGAAACTGTATGGCGGTTGCCGTGCAACAACCAGGCATCGATCGATGGTATCATCGCTGGCGGTATGCAAGGTGCAGAACGGCGACGGGAACTAGGGCGCTTCCTGCGAGATCGCAGAAGCCGACTGAAGCCCGACGACGTCGGTCTTCCCGACATCGGCCGCCGTCGAGTCCCGGGATTGCGACGCGAGGAAGTGTCGGCGCTCGCCGGAGTCGGCGTTACCTGGTACACGATGCTCGAGAGCGGTACCGCCGACGGTGCTTCCCCCGACATGCTCGCGGCGGTGGCGCGAGCGTTGCGGCTCGATGAGGACGAGACGGCGTACTTGTATCGGCTCGCGGAAAATCGGGAAGGCAGCGCACCGAGCGAAACCGTCGATCGAGAGCTCCTGGGGGCGCTCCACGCCGTCGAGTGGGCGCCAGCCTACGTCCTGACATCGCGTTGGACCGTGCTGGCTTGGAACGCAGCTATGTCGCTGGTCTGGGGCATCGATCCGCCGGATTCGGAGCGGCCCTTCAATATTGTCCGCCGGATGTTTAGCGACTCTGCGATGCGCAGCATGCACGGCGAGCGTTTCAGTTCTTTCGCGAGCGGGCTCGTCGCAATGGTCCGCTCAGGCGCGTCAGCGTGGCTCGAAGATGCCGAATATCGGCAACTCTGCGAGGATCTGCGCGCGGACCCCGTCTTCTCGGCGGCATGGGACGCATACGACGTGGCGACGCCGCTCGGTTCGCGCGAAACCATCGTCACATCGAGGCTCGTCGGTGAGTTTCGCTACCGTCCTGTCACCCTCGAAGCGCCGGGCGACTTCGGACACTGGCTCGTGGTTCAAGTACCCGACGAAGACAGTAATGGGCGTCTGTGTCAGGCGCTGCTCGCCACGCGGCGCAATAAAGACCTGCTTTTTTGAGACTCGCAATGACAGCGCGTCCACACGGATCCATCGCGTGGTCGTTCCCACAAAGGACAGTTTTAGAGACGCCCCGGCGCCCGAACGTGTCCGAACAAGAGGAGATCGCGTGATGCTATCCGTGCTGTCCAGCGTAGTCTTGCTACTTGACGTTGACCCTGGCGGATGAGGCGGCCCGATTGATCGAGCCTTTTGCCACATGAGCGAGCGACACCAAGATGAACTACCGGCAGCCTCTGAGAGGTGGAAGCCATCCGATCGTGAGCTGAAACTGATCCTTGCGAGACACCCGCAATGGTCCAAACGGCCGCGCGGACGCTGTTGTGGATGCTCGTTATGCGGTCATTGAACGCGCGTACCGTGCGCATCCGGATCGTTTCTCTTCAATCTGCTCCTTGATGCAATCGGCGCAGGAGTTCGCGCCTAAAGCCAGTCGTTCCGCAACCGACGGATCGCGGGACGTCATCTTGTGATCAAAGGCGCATCCTAACCACCGGCGGTAAGAAACGGTCGGGCTGAGAAGGCGGCGAACAACGTGACCGTGGGAAGCGTATGGCCCTCTTAGAGATTACGGCGGCGGACCTAAACGTCGTCTCTTTTGGTGACGTCTATGGTCATAAGCCACTCTATTCAATCGAATCGTTTGCGGCTCACGTCTATAAGAATCAAATAGATCTCGTGCATTCGTTGCGCATGGTAATTGCGGGCGAACTGTTCGGCGTCGCATTGCTCGCTTTTCGCGGCACACGTTCATGGGTCGGCGGATTTGGCGTCGCACCGCGGCATCGCAGTCAAGGATTCGGTCAGCAGTGTGCCGAGCAGATGCTCAAGATTGCGGCACAGCAGGGGGCTGAGACGATCGAGCTTGAGGTTCTCGTTGAGAATGCCGCCGCAAGGCGCCTATATAAAAAGGTCGGCTTCGTCATTGTCGACGATCTTCAGGTTTGGGTATCCCCGCGGCGAGGAACCGTTCGAAACCTCGAACTCACCGCACACCCTGAATCGCAAGTTGCGCGGATTGCGACAACGCCGCCGTCCTGGCAGCGCGAGCCTGAGACCGTCACTCGCTCCGGTCCATCAGCACTGATTGATATGGCCGATGCTTACGCGTTCGTCCGCCCTTCGGCAACTGGAGCGCTGACAATACTAGACTCGCATGCGTCTAGTGACGACGCGGCGATGTCTTTATGCAAGAAACTCTAGCTTGGTTTCGAGATGAAGCTCATAAACGAGTCGGCCGGTTCAACTCTCTCGCATGGTCTCCGGACCAGCGGCTGGGAAGTCAGCAGACGCCAATACCGTATGAGCATGGCTCTCTAAGTTAATACAATGTTGCGCGCCAGCGCGGTGACACCGTGGCTGCCTTCAGCCGGGGAAGCGCTATAGGTCGTCCCAGATACGACTCATTTCGGGACTAGAACCTATCTCCGCAGATCGCGACAAGCTCAATCAGGATCCCATGCCATGACCGCTAAAGCGAGACAGACTGCGCCGCGCCCCATTCTTACTTTAACCGAAGCGAGTAATTTAATCGTTCCGGTTCCGGCGCGGCGCGTAGCGTCGGACCCGTTGGCCTCTCCGCGCGGCGAGAGTTACGGACGTACGTGCGGCGTTCTGAACGAGCGCGCGCGCTGCACCATCCGAAGTTCAGCGGCCGCGGCCGCGCTGTCATTTGTGGCGCGTAGGCGGGGAGGCGCTGCGACGTCGGACCGTACGGTTGTGCGACGATGCGATAGTCAAACGCGATGTTCGAGGCTGCATCGTTTTCACGGACCGTGAACCCCGCCGCCGATTTCTGCGCCACGTAAAGGCCGCTGGTCTTACCTTGCGGCGTTACGAACACGAGGTACCGCCGCGCCGTGTTGATGACGCTCGAGAAAGCGGCGTCGAACCGCACGACAGCTTGACCATGAACGAGCTGCGCCTCGCCCACGTCTTCCATTGTCCGCGTGCTCTGCTGCGAAGAGTACGTGACGACTCGTTGCCCGGTCGACGTCGCGGAAGTAGCGGCCGGTGTCTCATTTTGGGTGAGCTTACCTGCAATCGTCAAGTTGCCGGCGTTATCAAGGTTCAGTATCTGCGTCTGCCCCATGGCCCCGCCGTAAGCGTGAATAACAGGGCCGCCACCGGCATTATTTACGACCAGCGTCGCGTCGGCCGGAGCGGTGCTGAAGCCGTTAAGGGCGTTACCGGACCCAGAGTTGAAGCCGAAGATTCCGCTTCCTCCCGCTCCGCTGATACCGAGAACGCCGATGTCCCCGTCGTTCTTACCAACGATACCGATGCCGACCTTAGAGTCGAACGAGGCGCCAAAAACGCCGACATTGCGATACGAGAGGCCAGCTACACCATCATTCTGGTTTACGGTCGTCGAATTATCGAGTCCCGCGACCCCGTTCTGGCCGAGGCGGTTGTTGCTCTTTGCGCCGTTAAACGTCGTTATACCGGCGACCCCGGTTCCGTTCCGAGAGGTGCCGAGCACGCCGGCATTCGAGTTCAACGGAGCGGACGAGATATCGTTGCCGATGAGGCCCGCGCGGCTCGGCAGCTGGGTGCCCTCCGCGTTGGTATCTTCATTGAACGTCGTTGTCCCGATCGCTCCGGGTCCCTTACCGTCGTTGCGAATAGCAACGCAGGCTCGTACTTCCACACATGTCCTCCTGAACGTCGACGGCGTGGAGCTTGCGGTGCTTCCGGCGCTGACGGCCACAGCGGTTGCTATTCCGATGGCAAGGCCCGCTGCGGTGCAAGCCGGAACCGCCGCGCACCGAACGAGTGGAAAGCGAAACATTAACAGACCTCCTCACAATGAGACTGCGGGCGGCGAGTCTCAAGGATGCCGCCCTTTCGGCCGAGGCCCGGTCGCCATGCACGGATTGTGGAGGAACAGGCATTACAAAGGCATTACACCGCACAGCCGGCTGAGAAATGTCTGGAGGCGTTGCGGACGCGATGGCAGATACGATAGGGCGTCCCGAGCGGGGTTTCCGGCCTCCAGTCGCGGCTTTACGGCCGGCGATCGTTGGGCTGATCGCCATGCTCGCCCTCGTAACGTCGCTGCCGAACCTCATCTACTTCGTGCTGCCGATATACGGCGGTTACGGCTTTGTCACGGATTACGAGCATCGCGTCGCGTTCGTGAATCCCGACGCTACGCGGGCCGGCCTTCGAGTCGGCGATCGCGTCGATTATGCGGCGACGCCGAGCGGTGCGCGCTATGTGATCCCGAACTTCCGGCTTCCGCCGGTAGGCGAGCGAACGACGTTTCGCTTCGTGCGCGACGGCGTGGCGCGGGACGTAACTTTGCACGCGAGTCAGCCCTCGACGGCCTGGGGCCGAGATGGCGTCTTGGGTGAGTATCTTCTCAAGCGAGCCGCCTCCCTCGTGCTGATCCTCGCTGCCGTCGCTTTGGTGCTCATTCGACCGACCGGCTTGACGTCGGCCTTCTTTTTGTATGCCGTCGGCAGCACGCACGCCAATCCGCTGTTTTGGTCGTTCCTTCCCGTGCCGGGGTTCTTCGCCGTTCAGGCAGTCTATGAGCTGCTCAACGCCGCCGGGACGACGGCTTTTCTGCTGCTCGCGCTGCGCCTACGCTGCGATCCCGCCCCGGGTTGGCGGGCAGTGCTCGATTGCGCCGCTCCGGCGATCTTCGCCGTTAGCGTGCTGATCGCGCTGGCCGGCAACGTTGAAGGTGAACTCGTGCTCGGGCCGGCCGGCGCGCTCTTGTTGAATGCCGAAGACGTTCTTGCCGCTTGCATCCTGACCGTCGCGATCGCCGTCTTGCTCGATACCTCGCGCTGCGGTGGCCGCGGTGTTCCGCACGCGATGCGTTGGACGGCCCTCGGACTTGCCCTGGCGGGCGCGGGCGACGTGCTTGCGCTCGTGGTCAATAGCAGCTGGAGTGTCTGGTCCCTCCCTCCGGTGGTGTACGAGTCGGGCTGGGTCTTCAGCATCGTCGTATCCCTCGTGACGGCGTACCTGATCGTCCGCTACCGCATCGTCGACGTGCGTTCCGTGGCGGTCCGGTCGGTCGCATACGGCATGCTCGCGACGTCGACCGTCGCCGCCTTCGCGGCCGTGAATCTTGCGTTTGCGAAGCAATGGGCCCAGACCGCGTTCGTGATACCGCTCGAGATCGTCATCGCGGTGCTGCTGGGCTATCGCCTCAGCGGTCTAGCCGATGTTGCAACCGCACTCTCGATGGCCGATGCCGATGCGACGGCGGCGATCCTGCACGGACGGCGAGCGGAACAGCGTGAGATCTTCGCCAAGGCGCTCAGGCGAGCAGAGCGGACAAGGCGTCGCGGGATCATCGCTGAGGTTCGCGCCCGCGCCGCATTCGGCGCTTGGGTGGCGGGCGAAGACGCCGAATGCGAGCGCGCGACCGACGCACTCGCGAGACTTATCGGCTCGTCTCGCGCGCGCGGTCTCGGCGTCTTTCTCCGTGCGGTCCGGGGGGATGCCGACCTCGCTGCGCCGGCAGCATCGGATCTTCACGAATGGGTCGCCTGCGCGCATCTAATGGCGTGTGCAAATGCGGATGACGCAAGGGTTGCCGCCGAGCACGCGTTCGGCGCCATCGCGGCCGCCGATGCGAGCGGCACACCGTATCTCGGCATCCTCGCACGCGTGGCCGCAGCGGAATTCGATCCTGCCTCACGCGACGGCTTGTACGCAGCGGCGGCCGTCTCGGCGAGGGCGATCGGCTCGGCTTCGCTCGAAGAGGCCCTGCGCGGGCTGCAGCGCAACGAGACGCCGGCAGCCATCGAGCCGCTCGTCACCCGGCTGCGCAAACCGCGCGCCGCAAATCCGCTGCTCGAGGTGAACTTCCTGACCGCAAGCGTGCGATCCATGGGAGCCGACGTGAAGCTGCGCGATGCCGAAAAAGCCTTGCTCTTTGGGATTGCGCACCGCGCGAGCCCGGTTCCCGCGGCGACATTAATCGACGCCTTGTGGCCCGACAGCGACGGCGACGCGGCGCAAAACGCGTTTCGCGTCTGCTTGCATCGCGTCCGTCGGGCACTTGGAGATCCGCACAGTATTCAGCGCGTGGGCCGCAGTTACCAATTGAAAACGGGCGCCGTGATCGATCTGCGCTCGCTTCCCGAATTGGCGCGTTCCGCGAACCCGGCGGCGCCGCTAACGCAGAACGATCGCGCGACGCTGCTCGACGGATACGCGCGAATCGGCGCGACCCGCGCGCAACGCGCCGGCGCCGGCGCATGGTTCGACCCGTACGCGGTCGAGTTGCGACTCCGGGAGCACAATTACCGTTTGCGGCTCGCGTACGACGCGCTCTCACGCCGTGACCTCGAGCTTGCGATCACGCTCTCGGCCACCATGCTGACCGACGAGCCGCATGATGAAGACACGCGAACGCTGGTGGATCGCGTTCGGCTTGCGGGCGGCGACCGTCAGCTGCCCGTGCCTTGATAGTGGTTGTGCCCGCGGCGTCAAAACGCGTATCCCGAAAAAGAACCCTTTTAGGAGCGATTCCGAGTTCTCCGACGCTGGTCGATCTCTTAACGTGCTTTATCTTCCGAATTCTCTCGTGACCCGTAGCGGGTATCGGCATCCGGCCGGGTACTTCAAGATCACGCGACGAATGTTTATACCTCCGGTCCGGTGGCACTCCTGTACGTTGTAGGATGCGCGAGATTGTGAAGATCGTCGTTTTCGGGGGAAGTGGCGACATGGGGCGTCGTGTGGTCACACGAGCGCTTGCATCAGGGCACAGCGTGACTGCCTTTTCGCGACATCCGGACGGCGCTGGTCAGGGCGAGCGGCTCCGTAAGATCGCAGGCGATGTTCGCAATTCCGCAGACGTTTCGCACATCGTCGAAGGTCAAGATGCCGTCGTAGTGACGCTCGGAGCCGGTCTCCGGAAAAGCGACCTACTCGAACGAGCGATCGAAAACATCATGATTTCGATGAGACGGTTCGGTGTTCGCCGGATCGTCGCCCTCGGCCCCGCGGGCGCTCTGCACGGAATTCGCGAAGCGAGCCGGGATCAGTCATTGCCGACAAAGCTCGTAATGCAAGTCTTTGTACTCTTCGTAATTAAAAACCTAATGGAGCAACAGCGGCTCATGCAGCGAGCGATCGCGTCGAGCGGCCTCGACTACACGATCGTCAATCCGCCTCGGCTTCTCGAGGGAGCGGGACGTGGTCGGTATCGCGTGCGAGACCACGTTCTACCGCCCGGGGGTACGCAGATTGCCTACGACGACGGGGCCGACTTCATCGTAAAAGTGCTGAACGAAGGAAGTCACATTCGAGAGAGCCCCACAATAGCTTGGTAGCGACGCTCCGTCGTCAGGAGAAGAAGGTCGCCAGGGAGATCGATTCCCCGGGCGTAGAATCATGCAATTTGAACCTCGAGCAACCGGCAAGGAGCCCGCAACACACGGCGACGCTCAAAATTCGCATGGGTCCTAGAGCCCTTCACTTTATATCGAAGAATGCTAAGTGAACCGGAAGCTTCTTCCGGCTTTCTTACGTCGTAAGCTACCACCTCGTCCCAGAGGTCGTGCCGAGTTCCGTGGAAATTCCCGACCGGACCCAGGAGCCTAGATAATGAAGGCGGCGTAACTCCTTGATTGCTACACCAAAATGAGAAACGCCGTGAAAAGATCATACCCCACCTCCGACCCCGCTGCCAAGAGCTTTGAGCGCGATTTTGGCACCGAACTTGACCGGCTCTGCCGCGAAAAGATCAGCGAGCTCGTTCGAGCTTACCTGTGCTTCGAAGTCGATGAGGCACTTGCGCGTGCACGCTACCAGCGCAGCTTGGGTGATTCGGCAAAGGCGTACCGAAACGGATTTGATGATCCGCGCACGATCACGACCAGCGCCGGCCCGATTAAAATCCGCCGCCCCGTGTGATCGGGATCAAGCACGAGTCGGCTGTGCTGCCCAAGTACGTCCGCCGCCTCCCCAGCGTAGACCGCACGCTGCACCAGCTTTGGATCGAAGGACTTGCCGATCGCGATTTTGAGCGCAGCTTGCGCGGCCTGCTCGGTGAATCGGCGCCGCTTTCGGCCTCGACGATCGCTCGCACGAACGCGAAATTCATCGCCGAATACACGACGTGGTGTAAGCGTTCGCTTGCCGGTCACGACTTTGTGTACGTATGGGCGGACGGCATTCATCTCGGCGCCGGACCCGACGACGAACGGCGCGTGTTGTTGGTTCTCATCGCCGCAGATGCCGATGGAATAAAGCATTTCCTGGCTCTCGAGGAAGCGATGAGTGAGAGCGAGCAGAGCTGGGCTGACCTTCTTGAGAAACTCAAAGAGCGCGGCTTGCGGGCGCCGCAATTGCTCGTGGCCGATGGCGCTAACGGTCTGTGGTCTGCAGCCACGAAAGCGTTTCCCGACGATAAGGTACCCGAAACCAAACGAGAGACCGTCCATGCCGAACTGCGCGAAGCGATGCACGCGGCGACCGAGGCGATCGCTCGCCGGCGGATGGAATCACTAGCGCGCTCGCTGCAACTCGATTATCCAAAGGCTGCGACTTGCGTGCGCGACGAGCAATAGGTTCACTTCGCCGTCTCTGAGGCATCGAAAAAGGAGCGCCCTTGATGCGCTCTCCCGATTCACCGGCTCAAGTGGCGGCTGGTGACACGAATTTTGGGTTTACCCTTTATAGCAGCATTTTTACCATACGCCTTTGCGACAAATGATTTCACGCTAGCGCTATGGTCATCACTCCGCCTCGGGATAGATCCGGACGTGCCATCCATATTAAGACGTTTGCGGTGGTCCGAGCGCCGCAGCGTTCGGCTACAGCGTTCGCGAGAGATGCGCTTGCCCGATATCGATGAGTCGTTGCAGATGACTGTCGGGATGTTCTGCCGGTAGAACCGCCTGTTCGCCTCCGGTTCCCGAGGTGATCGTCGTTGCGTAAAGCGGATATGCATGCTTTTCAGATACGTATCCATTAACCGCAGGAGACGATACGTACACATGTTCCGCGTCGCACATCAGCGTCGAGTCGGGATCGAAGGATCTGCTGAATTCCGTACGAGGCGTTTGGACTGAAACGCTAATTTGGTTGAACGCGAAGATCTCCGTCCCAGCCGGGTCGCTTGCGAAGCATCCGCAGTCCATTGCTGCTTCGGTCTGAGAAACTACCTTGACCGTCGGCTTGCCTCTAATGCAGACCGCCGCATCTGCTGGCCCTGCATTCACAATTATCAGGGACATAACCGCTGTGGCAACGGCTGACCTCCGCCCGAGCTGGCCCCCGAGGGCCATCGTCGCCATCCCTCCCAGGGGCCTCGAATACGTTGCTCTCTACAGCAATGTAACGCGTCGGTAAGCGAAAACCATTCAACTCGCCGTCTCTGAGGCATCGAAAAAGGAGCGCCCTTGATGCGCTCCTCCCGATTCACCGGCTCAAGTGGCGGCTGGGACACGAATGTTGGGTTTACCCCAAGAACGCGAGCTGATCAGGCTCGCATCACTCGCCTCGGCACTCGCCGTCGCGCTGCGTCGGCGCGGCGTCAGCGACCAAGCCGCGAGCCTGGCCGCCGAGGCCGGGATCGCTGTCTTCAAGATAGCGTTCAACCGCTGGATCAGCGAGAGCAATCAAGCAAAGTTGCCGCAAATTATCCGACAGTCATTAGAAGATCTAAAGACTGTAACAGCGGGCAAATAATTATCACCCGCCGGAAAACCGAGTAGAAATGTACAAGTTGGATAGCTAGATCCCGAAAAGGACCGTTTATGGAAGAAGCGCTCGAACTCGAATCGCAAGCCGGGACAAGGTCGCTTCTATAGGCAACGACAAACTGCTATTCCCGACTTTATGAATTGATCTGATCGCTGTCGTAAGCGATGGGGTCATCGGGTTCAACACGCCATGCTTCCAGGCGCGAGTCAGCCACTAGTTCTTCAACCATAACTTGCGACCCGGCGACCAGGGTGCAGAAGAGGTCGATTTCGGAGGCGACGCACCACGCGTGGTCTTGCGGCCAGAACAAGTTAGGCGACTGCGGGAAAAAAGCATCGCCGACAGTCCAGCCGAGATCCGTCGCAGCTTCGAGCGGACCCTCGAGCAAGAAGTAGCTCCGCTGTGGAAGATTGACCCGCGGCGCATCCACTTCGGCGGGAAAAACAGGCGCAGCGAATGCGTTCAGGCCGGACGCTGCATTTGAGATTTGCCTGCCATCTGGGTTATAGATAGCAGTCACCACCGCCGTGCTTCCGTTGAGCCAGCCGTAGCCTTCCCATACGCAGAACCAGCAAGCAGCGCAAGAGCGGGTATGTCGGGCTAGAATTGCGCACAGGGCGCGCAGCTGTTCGGCTGGGAGGTTCCCTTGTGGGGGTTCCATCCCGTCCCGCGGTACTGACCCTGGCGTAACGGGAGTTCGAGAAGCCGCGATAGCGTGAAATTGGGCGAGGCGATGCATGATGCGGCTCGAGCGTGCGGCGATGACGTCCCATCGCACGTGCTCTCCATTTCTTGCCAGCGCCGGGTGGAGGATGCGGGCGTAAGCAGGGAAACCGCTGGGGACGATGGCGGCTACCCCGGACCCAAACGGGCGTAGCAGTGGTCGCAGCCAATTGGCAGCAGCGATTTCCGCCGAAATATGTAGGCGCACTTTACTTAAGCTCCCGATGGCTTTGATAGCGGCGATACGTGTAGGGCACGCTGCATCTCCGAGTGCTGGGACTGGAGCAGCGACGCTTCAAACCCCGCTTCGACAAGAGGCAGTAATCCACGTTGCCCAGCGCTTCGCTTCGAGCTGCGCGTCCCTCGACGTGGTGGCTTCGCTAGTATCGTCCTGAAATGGGATGCCCCGCGCCGCCTTGGCCGCCCGAACGTCAGGGAACGATTGCAGTGATAAACTCGCATCGCGGTCACGGCAGTCGCGCTACCCGACGCACCGAGCCTCGGCGCAGTGCTCGGCACGGTTTACCTGACGTTAGCGGCGCTGCGACTTTCGCAATCAGCCGGACCATCGCTATTGCTTTCCTTTGGAGTTCAGCTCGACTGCAGCGCGGATTAACTCCTTGAAGGCAGATTCATTGATCTTGTCACCTTCATGCAGATCGATTGCGCGCCTTGCGTTCCCATCTAGGCTGGAATTGAAGATGCCCTCTGGGTCTTTGATGGAAGCGCCCTTCGCGAATGTGAGCTTTACGTGAGTCTTGTAGGATTCGCCAGCGCAGACGATCCCGTTGTCAGACCAGACTGGAACTCCCCTCCACTTCCATTCTTCCGTTATCTTAGGGTCTGCCTCTTTGATGAGCTTGCGGACGAGGGCAAGCGTCTCCCCACGCCAGTCGCCTAGCTCTGCGATTCTCTCGGTAATGAGCTGAGAAGGCGTTTTGATTTGATTGATGTCGAGCTTCCCCATCTTCTAAACCATAAAGTGACCGAAATAAGAGACTATCCCTTAATCCTTCGGCGGTTGCCGTAACCCTACGGTCGCGCCGTTGGGCTCTTTGACGCTGGCGACCAGCATGCCGTAGCCGACGTCGGTAATCTTTTGCGCGACGGTGCCGCCCGCGGCCACGAGGGCTTTTACGCTCGCCGCGATGTCGCTCACCGTCCAGTAGGCGAGCGCGCCCGGTTCGCTTTTATCTCCGTTCGGAACGAGCCCGATCTCCATATCGCCGCTCTTGTAGCCGACGTACTGGGCTCCATCGACGTAGGGGTCAGTGCCGATGAGCTCACGAAAAAATCGCTTGGCTGTGGTCAGATCTGCTGCCGGATAGACGATTAGTGAGACGTCCTTCAAGATTCCATACTCATTCCATCTCTATGGCGGATCGAGCGCGGTGAAACGTGACGGGCGCCGCAGGAGCGGATTGATTGGAGGATGCGGAGTGGCTCGCGGAGCGCTTTGAGGCGGCTAGGCCGCGCTTGCAGCGCATTGCGCAACGCATACTGGGATCGGCTGCCGAAGCCGACGACGCGCTGCAGGAGAGCTGACTGCGCATCAGCCGCGCGGACGTTGCGGGTGTTGCGAATCTCGAAGGCTGGCTGGCGACCGTTGTTGCGCGCGCCTGCCTCGATGCGCTGAAATGGCGCGCAAGCCGGCGCGAGGACTTGACGCCGGATGATCCGCGTCGCGACATTGTCGCAATCGCTCCCGGCGAACGCCCCGAGGAAGAAGCGATTCTCGCCGATTCGATTGGCGTGGCCCTGCTGATCCTGCTCGATGCGCTGCCGCCGCCGGAGCGCGTTGCATTTGTGCTGCACGACATGTTCGACGTGCCGTTTGACGACATCGCCGCGATCGTCGGAAGGACGTCCGAGGCGGCGCGGCAGCTCGCAAGCCGCGCACGCCGCCGCGTGCGCGGCGCATCCGCCGGCTGTGATGCCGTGACGCAGCGGCACGACGAACTCGTGCGCGCGTTTCTCGCAGCCTCGCGGGCGGGAAACTTCTCGGCGCTGCTCGCGTTGCTCGATCCGGGAGCAACGCTTCGCGCTGATGCGGCGGTGGTGGCAATGGGCGGCGCGGCGTACTGGCAGAATGATCGTCTGCAGGCTGGTATCGAAGGCGCGGCTGCCGTTGCCCGGACATTCTCCAGACGTGCGAGTGCTGCGCAACTGGTCTTCATCGACGGCAGACCGGGAGCGGTGTGGATGCATGCGGGCGACGTGCGCGTTGCGTTCCGCTCGCGCGGTCAGCAGGGCAGCTTGTCGGCAGGCTCGGGCAATGAGCGGAGTCGGTCGGCGGTCAACACAATTACGAGTCGACAGGCGGCGCGTCCACCGGCCACGGCTAACAAGTGAGCCCACAGGCGCGGTCAACACCACGTCGCTCCGTCACCTCGTGTCTGTCTCAGTCAAGCACGTCTCCCGCAACGAAATTAGCATGTTTGACCGCATCCGTTGCCGTCGCGGATCAGCATTGCGTCCGGCGCTACCCAATATTCTCAGGTTGGTGGTATGGCCGCAGTCCGATCGCCGAGACGGTAAAGCGGCATGTAATTGCGCTCGTCGGCGGCGCGTACGGCCACTTCAGAACGCAACGTCGCCGCCGCCCTTGAGCGCGAGCATCTCGCGCGCCTCGTCCGGCGAAGCCGCTTCGAGCCCGAGACCCTCGATGATTTGTCTCGCGCGCAACACTTGCTCGGCGTTGCTCTTCGCGAGCCGGCCGGGTCCCGCCCAGAGGCTGTCCTCAAGACCGACCCGGACGTTACCACCCATCGCGGCGGCGATCGCCGCGATGTTGAATTGATTGCGTCCCGCACCGAGTACGGACCAGCGGTAGTTTTCGCCAAAGAGGCGATCGGCGGTGCGCTTCATGTGCGACACGTCGTCCGGGTGGTTGCCGATGCCGCCTTGCAAGCCGAAAACCGTCTGGATGAACAGCGGCGCCTTCACAATGCCGCGGTCGAAGAAGTACTTTAAGTTGTAAAGATGCGCCGTGTCGTAACATTCGAACTCGAAGCGAGTTCCGTTGCCCGAGCACGTGTCGATAATGTACTCGATCTGCCCGTACGTATTACGAAAAATTATATTCTTGTCACCGAGATACGTCCGCTCCCAGTCGTATTTCAAGTCGTGGAAGCGGTCGAGCATCCCGAACAGTCCGAAGTTCATCGAGCCGAGATTCAACGATGCAACCTCTGGTTTAAACGTCGCCGCCGGCCGCACGCGTTCCTCAATGCTCATCGTCGGAGCGCCGCCCGTGGTGATGTTCAGCACGCAGTTCGAGCGTCGCTTGATGTCGGGCAAAAACTTCCCGAACGCCTCGGGCGTCTGGTCGGGCTGACCCGTTTCGGGATGGCGCGCATGCAAGTGCACGATCGCCGCACCGGCTTCGGCCGCACCGACGGCGGCATCGGCTATTTGTTGCGGCGTTACGGGTAGGTACGGCGACATACTGGGCGTGTGAATCGCCCCCGTAACCGCACAGGTGATGATGACTTTTTGCGTGCTCGCCATGAAATACGCCTCTCTCTTTGTACGCGTAAAGCTCGAAGCCCGGCCGCGGCCCTTAATCCCGTTGGTCGACTTTCCGCGCGGCTTCCGCCTTATGCGCGGCGAGCAGCATCAAGCGCTTGTCACGCCACACCGCCCGCTCACCGAGGCTATCCGCCGGAAGAACCCGGCGCCGCTCGGACTCGATGCGCCGCACGAGTTCTTCGCTCCAGGGTCGCGGTTGCGCTTGCTGCTGCGCCATCTCGTAGTACATCCGCCCGTACCGGGCAGCGTAATCGCTGACGCCGTGCGGGGCATTGAGGTCGATCGTTTCGAACGGACCCATGAACGCCCAGCGTAACCCGAGACCGCACGAAACCGTCTTGTCGATCGCCTCGGTGTCGACGTAACCGTCTTCGACCAACCGGAACGCTTCGTTCAGGAGCGCGCCCTGTAAACGATTGAGAATGAACCCGTGTATCTCGCGGCGCACGATAATCGGTTCCTGATCTGCCGCTCGATAAATCGCGTGCGCGCGCTCGACCACGTCCGGTAACGTCCAGGGCGCCGGCACGATCTCCACGAGCGGAATGAGATAGGGGGGATTAGCGGGGTGCGCCACGAGACAGCGTTCGCGTCCCGGCAGATGCTCCGTAAAGGCCGAAGCCGGTATCGCCGATGAGGAACTCGCGAGGATCGCCCCGCGCGGCGTGATGCGATCGAGCTCGGCGAAAATAGCGCTCTTTGCGGGCTGCGTTTCCAATATGCATTCTTGCACGAGCGCGACTCCCGCCGTTGCGTCGGCGAGCGACGCGCGCGGAAGAAGTCGCGCGAGTATCGGCTGCGTTTCTGCAATGAGTCCGTAGCGGCGCAGGTCGTTTAGCCTCCGATCGATCTCACTCAAGGCGGCTGCGCACGCGCCGGGTTGGGCGTCGTAAAGACGGACCTCGCGACCGGCTCGGGCGAAGACGATGGCCCAGCCGCGACCTATCAAGCCGGTCCCGATAATCGCGACGGCCTCGCGTGTGGCCGCGCTCATATATTGACGACGTTTCCGTCGATGCTAATCGCTTGTCCCGAAATGTTTCGGCCGAGCGGGGAGCATAGAAAGAGCGCCATATCCGCTACGTCTTGGGGCGAGACCATACGCCCGAGCGAGATGTTGCCGAGATAGGTTGCCTTCATCGTATCGAACGCGACGCCTGTCGCATCGGCCCGATCCGCGATAACCTGGTCCATCCGGGATCCTTCCACGATGCCGGGCAAGAGCGTGTTCACGCGCACGCCGGATGGACCGAGCTCTTTGGCTAAACTCGCGCTGAAGCCGACGATTGCCCACTTCGTCGCGGCGTACGGCGTGCGGTACGCATAACCAAGCCGGCCGGCGACGGATGAGATATTGAGCAGCACGCCGGACGAGGCGCGCAGCATCGGAACGGCGCGCCGGGCGCAGAAGAACTGGCCCGTGAGATTGATGTCAATCGTGCGCTTCCAATCGGCGGTCGCTATCTCGTCGATTGCCGCGGTCGGCCCCGCGATGCCCGCGTTGTTGACCAGCACGTCGAGACCGCCGAATCGTACCGAAACGTCCCGGAAGAGGCGGTCGACGTCCATTTCGTCGCTGACGTCCGCCAGTGTCGCGCCGATGTCCGGCTGCTCCCGGCGGCACTCCTCCAGTGCCTCCTGCGACACATCGCAGATGTGCGTGCGCGCTCCCTGCGCGACAAAGGTGTCGACGATCGCGCGGCCGATGCCCGCGGCTCCGGCCGTGACCAGTACGCGCAAGCCCGGAACCAGCGGCAAGCTGGCGTTCATGTCTTTTCCTTCAAAGCTAATACTGCGCCGAGAATGACGCAGCCGTAAACGATCTCGCGCACCGCTTGCGGCAGCGTGCTGCCCGATAAAACGATGTCGACGGCGGTGAGCAAGAGCGCTCCCCCGAGTATCCCGAAGTAATGGCCGCGCCCTCCGGTGATGGCCGTTCCGCCCACGACGACGACCGCAATCGAGGGAAGCAGATATGGATCGCCCATGCCGTTGAACGCCTGGCCGTTAAAGCCGACGAGCATGATCCCGACGATCGCCGAGCACACACCGCTAAGCGCGTATACGCCGACGAGCGTTCGGTCGACGGGCAGTCCGGAAAGGCGTGCGGCGCGCACGCTGTTGCCGACGGCGTAAACCCAGCGACCGAATGCAGTACGATTTAGCAGCTCGTTCGCAAGCACGACGAACGCGGCGAGAAACGCGAGGGCGGGAACGATGCCGAGGGCGTGTCCGGTCATAAACCAGCTGAGCGCGGGTGAGGACGAGCCGTGCGGCGTTCCATTATCGTAGAGGAGTGCGACGCCTTGCAGAATGCCGTTCATCGCGAGCGTCATAACGATCGGCGGCAGACCGAACGCCACGATACCGAGCCCGTTGAAGCAACCGACGAGCGCCCCGAGGCCGAGAATCAACGGTACGACCCAGAGCGTGGCCTCGTTCGAGCCGTTGATGAGCCCGCTAAGCAGCGCTCCGCATAGCGTAATCGTCCAGGGGATCGAGAGGTCGAGGCCGCCCGTTAAAATTACGGCACCCTGCCCGAGGCCCAGAATCGCGACGAACGAAGCGAGCACGAGCAACGAGTTCCCGTATTGCGCGAGCGACGCGCCGCCCGCGCCGAAGGCGAGCCGTGCTGTGGCGATTGCGACCAGCAGCAAGGCGTAGGAAGGCAAGACGAGCCGCAGCATATCGCGATTGCGCGTAACATAGCGGCGTAGCGGCGACCCGCGGAGTTCGGGGTCGACGCGCATGGGCGCGCTTTGGGAAGCGAGCCGGACGGCCGGAGCGCGCGGCGCGGAACCCCTGCTATGCGCCGCGTCGCTCGCCGCTGCACGGACGGCTCCGCGTCTCCAGCGTTGCCACGCGTCGCGCAACGGTGCATTGCCGCTCGTGGAGCTGGCCAGGACCGCGAGGACGATGATCGCCCCTTCCACGACCGTGCTGTAATACGCCGAAACGTTGAGCACGAGCAAGATGCTCGAGATTACAGCGAGCGTATACGCGCCGACGATCGTGCCGAGCAGTCCGCCGCGACCGCCGCCAAACACCGTCCCGCCGAGCACGACCGCAGTAAAGACCTGCAAGAGCATGGCTTGGCCGACGTTCGGATCGCCCGAGCCCGTTTGCGCGCTGATGAAGACGCCGGCGGCTCCATACAGCGCGCCTCCGGACGCGTAAGCGAGAAATTTTACCAGCCGGACGTCGACGCCGCTCGCGAATGCGGCTTGCTCGTCGTTGCCGATCGCGTAGATTGCCGTGCCGATGCGCGATCCCCGCAGCAACAGCCAGAGGCCATAGGCGATCGCGAGCAGCGCGAACGGCGCCGGCAACAGCTTCGGGAGGGCGTCGTCGGTCAACAGGCTCGCAAACTCGCTCGGGATCTGACCGCCGGGTTCTTTGAGAACGAGCAGCGTCGCGCCGCCCGCAATGAACATGGTAGCGAGCGTAACGACGATCGATTGCAGGCGAAGAAATGCGACGCAGGCTCCGTTGACGACGCCGACGAGTGCGCCGATGCCTACGCCTGCCAGCGCCCAGAGCACGCGCGATTCCGGCGAGTCCGCCATGTGCGTCGCGAGCACGACGTTAACGAGCGACACCACGGCGCCGACGGAAAGATCGAAGCCGCCCGTTAGCACGACGACCGTTTCCCCCATCGCGGCGAACGCGAGGGCCGCAGAACCTGTCGCGAGCGTGCTGATTTCAAAATAATTCAAGCGGCCGTGCGAGAGCAGTTGCAGCGTCGCAAAAAATAGCGCGAAGACGCCGAGCGCCACGAGCGGGCCGCGCTGCCGCGGCAGCGTCAGGCGACGAGTTTCCGCTGCACGCCCCCGCACGGGCAGCGACGACGCGGTCACTCGTTGCCCCCGAGCGCCGCGAGCATAATCGCTTCTTCGGTAATCTCGTCACGCGCAAGCGTGCGCGCGAGTCGTCCCTGATACATGACGACGACACGGTCGCAAATGTTCACCAGCTCCGGCACGTCCGTGGAATAGAAGAGGATCGAACCGCCCGCGCGCGTGAACTCGCGCATCAATACGTAGATCTCGTGTTTCGTACCGATATCGACGCCGCGCGTCGGATCGAACATGAGCATGATGCGGTTCTCGGTGAGCAACCATTTCGCGATCGCAATTTTTTGTTGGTTACCGCCGCTGAAATCGGAGCAGGGGCGATAGAGGCCGCGCGGTGCCACGTTGACCCGCGACAGTACGCGGTCGACCGCGGCGGACTCGCGTTTCGTATCGATGAATCCGAAGCGCGCGTAACGCGAAACGGTCGGCAGCGAAACGTTATCGCGGCCGCTCAGCGCGAGGAAGAGCGCCTCAGTCTTGCGCTCTTCCGGAAGCAGACACATGCCGATGTCGGCACCGAGCGCGTCGTGCGGCGAGCGGATCGTGACCGGTCGGCCGTCCACTTCGATGTGGCCCTCGCGCAGCGCGAGCATTCCGAAGAGCGCTAGGAACAGGTCCGACTGCCCCATGCCTTGCAAGGCCGCGACGCCGAGCAGTTCGCCCTGCTGCAAATCGAAAGAAAACCGGCTCAAGCGTGTCCCCGCGCATAGGCCGCGGCCGGCAACGACGGGCGGTACCGCCTGCGCGGGCTCCGCCCGTGCGACGTAGGCGGGGAAGATGGCCCTGAGCGACCGGCCGATCATCAAGCGCACGACTTCGTCGTCGGAGACGCGGTCGTTCTCGTAGGTGCCGACGTGCCGTCCGTTCCGCAGCACGGATAAGCGTTCGCAGAAGAGACGCACTTCGCGCATGCGGTGCGAGATAAAGACGACCGTCACGCCCCGCATGCGTAATTGCGCGATGAGCCGCCCGAGCCAGTCAACGTCGGAGCGTGACAGCGTCGAGGTCGGTTCGTCGAGTAGAAGAATTTTCGGCTCGAGCGCGAGCGCCTTCGCGATCTCGATTTTCTGCCGTACCGAGAGGTCGTAATCAGAGACGGTCCGGCGCGGGTCGATGCCCGCGATACCGAGCGACTCGAACAACGCGGCGACACGCGCTTCGAGAGTGCGCCGCCGGATCTGGCCGAGTAGTCCCGCCGGTTCGTAGCCGAGCAGGACGTTCTGCGCGACCGTCATGTCCGGGATGAGCGTCATCTCTTGAAAGGCGGTACGAATGCCCGCGGCCGTGGCCACGCGCGGGCGGCGCAGGTCGACCGGCCGGCCGAAGATCGCTACCTTGCCGGAATCGGGCCGCACGAAGCCGCTAAGCACTTTGACGAGCGTCGACTTCCCGGCGCCGTTTTCGCCGAGCAGCGCGTGCACCGTGCCCGCGGAAATAGTCAACGAGGTTTCGTCCAGCGCGACGGTAGCGCCGAACCGTTTCGTTACGCCGGCGACGGCGACGGCGACGGCGTCGAGCGTGCGCAACGTCGCCGCCGCCACTATGGCTCCGGCTTTCCGTTAAGCGCCGCTTGAAAACCGAGTTGCCGGGTTTGCGCGCTAAAGATGTCGCTGAACCAGCCGGGCGGGACGAGGGTCGGATTAAAAACGTTGCAGCCGTTGTTCATCTCTTGCCACGAGCCCGTCTTGCAAAGTTTCATCTTGCCGGCGAACGCGAGCGGCAGCGGCAACGTCGTGTGCTTGGGGACCGTTTTGCCGTCGAGAATCGAAACGGCCGTCGCAAGGGCGAGGCCGCCGGAATAGGGTGGCGAGCCGTACGAAATGCTGCGGTAACCGAACGGGCGATAGAAGCGATCCGGCCCCTTTACGGCGCCCTTGGGAAGCATCATGACGCGATGACCGTTGGACGCTTCTCCCGCGCACGGGCGTATCTTGTCATCCGTAATGCCGGCTTCCATTTGCATGCGGGCCGCCGTGTAGCACCCGACCTGCATCCAGAGGCCGTCGATCTGATCCCAACCGTGCGTCGCGAGGATCTGCGACAATTTTTCGCGAGCGACCGGTTGCGACCACATGCCGTTCGCTTCAGAGATAATCTTGATGTTCGGATACTTCGCGAACACGTCTTTGGCGGCGGCAGTGCGCTTCGCGTCGACCGACGTGCCCGGCACACCCGTAATCATTACGAGGTTGCCCTTTTCATGCATTTCGTGCGCCAGCCACTGGGCGATCTTGCGCCCGGCCTGGTCTTGATCGATCGTGACGTTATACGCGCACGGCTCGGTTATCTCCGCATCGTACGCGATGACTACGACCTTCTGATCGCAGGCATTGCGAACCGCGGCATTGAGCGCGGTCGGCGAAATCGGATAAACGACGATCGCGTTCGCGCCGGCTTGCACCATCGAGTTGATTTGCTGGATTTGACGCTGCGGGTTCGTACCGGCGACTTGAATCTGTAGATCAAGTTTATCTTTGTACGTCGACGACGCGGCCATCGCCGAAACCATTTTCTGAGCCTCGGCCTGCCAATCGTTGCCGATATAGCTCATGCTGAGATAGACCTTGTATCTCTGCTTCTGAGCGCCCGCCGCAGAGTGCACGATGAGTACCGTGCAGACGAGCGCCACCAGCGCGGCCGCTGCCGCCAGAACATACCGGACCTGATGCATTCGAAGTCGCCTCCGTCAAGTGCGTGCGGCAAAGTCTCGTGACCATCTCCGGTTGTGGGATCCGAAGAGCGCTCTGCGCGTAACCGCTTACGTAAGCGGTTAGCGGACTTTTACTGTTCTCACGGAAATATCCTTCACGCGAGCCGACATTTTCCGGCTGTGAATTACACCTAGGTGAGGTTTAATGATGAAGCAAGACGCCGGGTTCCCCTATCAAGCAGTCACGTTTCCCTTGGGCGCGGAGGTCGGTGCCCTCGCCACTCTCGACGACGAGACACGACTTGCGGCGCTGCGTCTGCCGACGCGCGGGCGCATGTACGACCTCGACGCCGGGCGCTTCATGGGCATGCCGCTTTGGCACGGCCATCCGCCGCTCACGATCCTCGGCTTTCGTTCACCACAGGGCATCGTCGCCGCCGGCGATGCGGGCGCGCTCTATCCGGGCAACTCGAATGCCGTCGGGTATGGCTTTAATAGCGACCTCGTGATGTCGACGGTCCATACCGGGGCGCACATTGACGCGCTCTCGCACGTCACGATTGGTGAGGACCACCACTGGTTCAACGGCTTCACCGCCGCACGCGATCTCGGGGATCATGGTCCACTGCGCGCCGATGCCTCTACCATCGTGCCGATCGTGACGCGCGGGATCTTGATTGATGCGGCGGGAGCGAAAGGCGTCGATGCGCTCGGCAAGGGAGAGGCAGTCTCGCGGGTCGACATCGAGCGCGCGCTCGAACGCCAAAACGTTTCGGTGCGCAAGGGCGACGTCGTACTCGTACGGACGGGACAGATGCGCTATTGGCCCGACGCTGCCGCGATGGGTTGCGCGGAAGGCGCCGGCGTCACTTTAGACGGAGCGCGCTACTTGGTCGACGATTGCGGAGCCGTCGCCATCGGAGCCGACACGGCTTCGATGGAAATGAAGCCTTCGGATAATCCCGACGTCCCCGAACCCGTCCACGTGTTCATGCTGATCGACCGCGGCGCGCACATCTTAGAATGGATCTACCTCGAAGAACTCGCGCACGACCGGATCTACGAGTTTCTCTTTCTCGCTCTGCCGCTCAAGATTACGGGCGCGACCGGCTCGATGCTGCGGCCCGTCGCCATCGTCTAGCGACGCGCGGATCGACATGCCTGCGACTGCCAAGGATGTGGCCGAGCGAGCCGGCGTGTCGATTGCGACCGTGTCCTACGTGTATTCCGGCCGCCGCTTCGTCAGCCCGGAGCTGATTTCACGCGTCCGCCAGGCGATGCTGGAACTCGATTATAATCCGAGCGGGCCGGCGCAAAGCCTGAGCAGTAGACGAACGCGCGCAATCGGCTTACTGATCTCGGACATAACCAATCCATACTTTCCGGAAGTCGCACGCGGCGTGCTCGATGAGGCAGCGGCGGCCGATTATCACGCGCTCGTATGCAACACGGACTCGCTCGTCGAGCGCTTGCGGCACTATGCGAACGCACTGCGCGCGCAGCGCGTGGACGGCATGATCTTCACCTCCGCCGCAAGCGGCGATCTTCCCGTTCTGCGCGAACTTGCGAACCGCCACGAGATTCCGATCGTGCTGGTCAATCGCCGACTGAAACTCGACATTGACTTCGTCGGTATCGACAACGAGGGTAGCGCCCGGACGATGATGCAGCACCTGCTCGCGATCGGGTATACGCGGATCGGCTTTATCGCCGGCCCCGCGAATTCATCGGCCAGCGCCGCACGGCTGCGCGGCTACCGGAAGGCGCTTGCGGCCGCGAAAATCCGGTACGATTCGACGCTCGTCATAGCGGGCAACCTCTCTGAGCAGAGCGGGTATGACGCGACGCTCGCGCTGCTCGATGAGCGCCGAGCGCCGCGCGCGATCTTCGGCGCGAACGATGCGATGGCCATGGGCGCGCTCAACGCGTTGGCCGATCGCGGCTACGACGTGCCGCGTGACGTGGCGGTCGCGGGCTTCGACGATATGTGGTTCGCGTCGTCGCGCAGCGTCCAACTCACGACGATCCATCAGCCGCGCTACGACTTGGGACAACGCGCGATGAAACTTTTGCTCGCGCGGATCGCGGGCGATCGCGGGCCGGTGAAACAGGTCGTGTTGCCGACCCGCTTAATCGTTCGGCGCACCTGCGGCGGTTGACAATTGGCGGAAGAAGCGCGCGACGTGCGGGTTTAAAAAGTGTGGCAGACGCTGCCGAACCAGGATTTATCCACACGCAGCCTGAATCATGAAACTACGATTCTAGGTTGTAGATTCGCTGTGGAGGAAGATGAGCGGCAGTGCACCCGAGCGCCGTGGGCGAGCGCGTAGCGAGCAGGCGCTCTACCTGCCTGCAAATCCCACCATCTCGGCCTTCATTAGCGAGCTCCACTTCGCGCGCGGCCGCTCGCCGCGTACCTGCGAAGCGTATGCGCGCGATCTCGAGTTTTTCTCGAAATGTACCGGCGCCGATGCGGTTCGAGCTTCGCGCGCCGATATCAAAGCGTTCGTGCTCGAGCTCGCGGCCAAACGGCGCTATCGACCCGCCGCGATTCGGCGCAAACTCGTCGCGCTGCGGCGCTTTTACCGGTATCTCGCCGTCGAGGGAATCCGCACGGACGATCCGCTGCTCGGCATCGAGCCGCCCAAGCTTCCCAAACGACTCCCGGTCGTGCTGCGCGAAGACGAAATCGCGAAGCTATTCTCGACGCCGCCGCCGGCAGGGCGCACCGATTTTCAGCGGCTCCGGGACCGGGCGATCCTCGAGGTGTTGTATGCAAGCGGATGCCGTCGTGCCGAAATCGCAACGCTCGATCTGCACGATGTGGACCTGGAGCGGCGCATCATGCGCGTTACGGGCAAAGGCGACAAGCAGCGGACGGTGCTCATCAACGCTGCTGCGGCGGAGGCGATGCGCGCGTATCTCGGTCTGCGTCCACGGACGAACGATTCGGCGTTCTTCGTCGGCCGCCGGGGCGCGCGACTCGGCGTGCGCGCGATCTGGGTCGTCGTCAAGACGGTGGAGAAACTCAGCGGCCTGTCGCTTCACGCGACGCCGCACGTCATGCGTCACTCCTTTGCGACACATCTCTTGGAGCACGGCGCCGACATCATGACGATCAAGGAGCTGCTCGGTCACGAAAGCCTCGCTACGACGCAGATCTATACGAACGTTTCGATCGAGCACATGCGCAAAACATACGACGCGGCCCATCCGCGCGACCGGCGCGACGATCGCTGAAGTCACGCGCGCGCTCGGCATCCGCGCCGCGCTCACGCTGTCGTTCGGGATCGTCGCGCTCTTCGCGGGGCCTGCGGCCAAGGCGGCCGCGCCGCCGTGGCTCGTCGTCAGCGACGTCCATTACGACCCGCGCCTTCGCGGTAGCGAACCATCGAAGCTGTCCTTCGATACGAACGGCGCGCTGCTCGACTCGCTCCTCTCCGAACTCAAGCGCTTCGATCCGAAAGCGCCCGTCGTCATCGTTGCAGGCGACTTCCTCGGACATCACTTTCGCAACAGCCTTGCAACGAGCACGATGCGAGAGCTCGCGCGGCGTTTCGACGCGACGTTCCCGCAAGCGCAATTCGTCATCGCGCTCGGAAATAACGATTCGGATTGCGGCGATTACCAAATCCCGCTCGGCGGCTCGTTCTTGCGCTCGGTAGCGACGGCGTGGGAGCCCCTCGTCAACCGGCACGGCGCCGCGCCCGATTTTCGCACCTCGTTTTCGATCGACGGGGGCTACGAAGCGACGTTGCCCGTGGCCGGTTTACGAGCCGTCGTCCTCAACGACATCTACGCTACGGTTCGTTATCGCGACGCGTGCGGTCCGCACGAGAACCCTGCGGCAACGAGCTTCTCGCGGCTCGCGCGCACGCTCGCTGCTGGGCCAAAGAGCGAGCGGACGTGGCTCGTCACACACGTGCCGCCCGGTATCGACGCCTTCTCGACCGCCCATCTCGCGCACCGCCTGCTCGTGGTTCCCTTCTTGCGCAGCACGGCGCGCGAGCGCTTCGTCGATCTCATCGACGATCCGCGTGCTCGCGTAGCCTTGGTGATCGCGGGGCACACGCACAAGTTCGGTTACCGCCTCAGCTCTGGTGCGGCGAAGGGCAGCGTACCGATCTTACTCGCGCCGTCGGTGTCACCCATCTTCCTCAACGCGCCGTCGTTTCTCACGCTCGACGTCGATGCCTCAGGCAACGTCGGCAACGTTACGGAGACCTCTTATCTGCGAGGCCGTTGGCAGCGTGTCGGCGATCTCGCCTCGCTCGGCGCGAGGGCTTTCGACGTCGCCGCGCTCGAGCGCGTGCAAGCGCGCCTGGAGAAAGAGCCTGCCTTGCGCGAACGCTTCGCGACGCTCTATAGCGGCGGCGGCGTACGTGATATCAACGCGACGAATTGGCGCGTGTACTGGTGCGCTGCGACCGAACTGAGTGCGGGCGGTTTTCGCGCTTGCACGTCGCAAGGCGGCTACAGCATCTTCACCGGCCGTGCACTACGAGTCGCTGCGCTCGGACTCGCTCTCGCCGTCGGGCTCATCGTCGCGGCGTTCGTCACCGTGCGTCGCCGGCGCAGAGCGCAGCGCCCGGACGGCAGCAGCTAATTGAGCGGGCGACGTGCAAGAGACAAGCGGCGCGGACAGCGTGTGCGGTGCAGGGCGACATACTCTCATGCATATCTATTCGTTCGCTTCTAGCGCCCAACTCCTAACGGTAAGACAGGCATCGACGAAAGCGTCTGGAGCTTCTTGCGGAAGGTTGTGGCCTGCCTCGATCAGACGATGCTCGTGTCGGCCGCTGAACATCATCGCCTGATCTGCCGTCCCGCCAGGTTTCAGCGTGTCGCTTGCGCCATCGAGTGTTACGGCGGCCACCGTAATGTTCGGTCGGCTCTTTAGACGCGACTCAAGCTCATCGAGGGCCGGATCGCCGGCGGCGAGTCCAAATGCATACCGATAAGAGTGAATGACGACTGCCACAAAATCGTCATTGTCGAAAGATCCGGCCGTACGCTCGAACGTGGCGTCGTCGAAGTGCCAGTTCGGGGACCACTGCGTCCATAAGAGGCGGCAGAGCTCGCGTCTGTACCTTGTGAGGCCCGCTTTCCCGCGCTCTGTTTGGAAGAGATGCTGATACCACAGTGCACGCTCGAGCTCGGGCGGGTAGGGCTCACGCAAGCGGCGCAAATCCAGAATGTCGTAGCTGGCCAGCGACACGAGACCTGCCGCGCGCTGCGGCCATAGCGCCGCTACGACGCACGAAGCCAGGCCGCCCCAATCATAGCCCCCGATAATAGCCGTTTCGATTTCAAGCGCATCCAGCAATGACCGAAGATCCGACCCGAGTGCGGCTTGTTGCCCGCTGCGCGGCGTGTCTGGAGAGAGGAAGCGCGTCGGCCCAAAACCGCGCAGGTACGGGACTATGACGCGTGCGCCGCGTTGCGCGAGATGAGACGCTACCTCGTCGTAGGCGTGCACGTCGAACGGAAAGCCGTGGGAGAGAACAACTGGCCAGCCGTCGGCAGCGCCACTTTCCAAGTATGAAATCTCCAACGCTCCTGCTCGAACAGCCTTGCCGCATCGGTCAAGCATCATCATTGACCCCTTCTCGGAGCACTGGCAGGAAGACATAAGTGTGCTACAGCAGCACGGAAGGGGACTCGCAATGCAACGAGTTTGACGGAAGTGCTAAAAGCTGCGTGAGAGATGAAGGTAGGCCCTTCGCAGTCGGCCTACAGGGGCGGGCTGCAAA
>JAABUX010000060.1_pt1 | contig 174662 bp, 162 predicted proteins | sample 5561851 | NCBI WGS metagenome assembly JAABUX01 (sample SAMN10711883, study PRJNA513361) | rock metagenome | isolation source: Antarctica rocks | place: Antarctica: Victoria Land, Richard Nunatak red sandstone | collected 2016-01-03
AAAATCGCTTGACAAATGCAACCACTAGCACGATAACTATTTTAGTTCTACCGCACGTAGCAGCAACCTTGAGCTAAACCACTTCACTCAGCTCGGTACTTCTACACACGTCCCGGGACGCTACCGACGTGTGAGCGGGCTGCGGCGACGAACACGGTGGGCTCGAGCCCGAGTATCTGTAGTCAGCGTATTAGTGACAAGGACGCTCGTTCCATCTGCGTTGTTTTGTGACCAATAATATACTGTCACTTTCGTGTTTCCGAACTGCACGTAAGAAGGCCAAGATTTACAGTATTCCGGATTTGGCGTTGACCCTGATGGTGGCGCAGAATAACAATCAATAGCGTTTCCATCAATTGTCGGCGAAAGCCCCTCTAGGATCTTGAGGGTCGACCCACCATCAGTAAGCACTCTGATGCTGCCTTGACGATTACCTCGACTCCAAACAACCAATGTTCCATGAGCTGACATAATTCGTATGCCAGGCGGCGACGCGGGAGAAACAAACACTGCGCACGCAGCTGACGGCAGAATCACAGCAATAATCGAAGTTATAGCGGCACGGATTATAAGATTCATGTGTGTGCGCTCAAAAGCGCGAGAAATCAAAATGGAGATCATCTTATCGAGCTTAGCCACGAATCGTCATCGGAACGATAGCCAACTACAGGAGGCGGTTCTGCGGCCAGAGCAGTCGAAGTTACAAGCCGCTTTTGTTAAAAGTTCAAGGCGATGATTGACACAGTTGAGATAGTGATACGGTCTTCCTTGATCGGCATGACAGGCAGGATAATAACCATTGGTCGGGCCACAATTTCCGCCGGCATTATATACCACAATCATTGGCCTTTGCGACGTTTTACAGCTGCCCTTTGGGTAACGTTTCGAATATCGGCCGGATAATGGAACCGTATGAAGCGAGAGTTTCAAGTACGGTTCTGCGAGAGCGCGAGGGTGCAACTCCCTCGCGCCACTCACCAGTCGCCAGCGCCTTCACTCGGCCCTCAACTATACGGATCCAGGACCGTTCGAGTCCCAGCTGCCGACGCAGCATAGCAGCGTCTTCGGGGAACTGGTACAAGCTCACGATCGCGTTGCAATCCAAATCGCCTCGGCATGATGCTTTTCTTAGCCTCCAAAATGGAGTACTATCGGAGGCATAGGGCGGCGGCGATGGCAGGTCGACTTGCGCAGCGAGGATGAGATGACGCTCCTTCAGGCACGTCGCGCTCTCGGCGCCGAGGGCGATTCAGAGGCGGGCCGCGCGTTGCTGAGTCTCTTCGGAAAGCTTGCGGCTGCGGTCGAGGCGGGCTCCGTGATTTCGTTTCTTCCCGGCGATGACCCGCGCGCCTTGGATGCCCTACCCGAGCTTACCCGCTCGCTTCGACCGGAGTCGCGCTACCGGTGGCTCGTCGCGGCGCCGCACCGTTGGCGCAAGCAACTCTCGCTCAAGGGGCGGCGTGTCACGGTCGGGCAGCTCGTCCTCTCCATGGAGGCAAATGGCGATTCGATCGAAACGGCGGCCCGCGAGTTCGAGTTGGAGCCCGAAGCGGTCGCGGAAGCGGTCGACTACGTGTCTCGCAACCGCAGCCTGGTCGACGCCGAATCCGCCGAAGAACGGCGCCGCACGGGGCCTCAGGTGACGCATCATCCGTCTGCTGCTCGATGAAAATGCAGCGCGACGCACGTTGGTCCGCCTCTTACGCAGTAAAGCGCACGACGTCGAGATTGTGATGGAAGCACTCGCCGTAGCCACGCCGGATGAGGCGATCGTGGCGTACGCCGTGCGCACGAATCGCATCGTCGTCACGCAAGATACGAGCGATTTCCTCACCCTCTACGCGAAGCTATCATTTCACCCAGGCCTCATTCTCCTCTACTCCGCCACCGGACTCGCACCCGATGCCAAGCTCGCCGCAGCCCTCGATAACGTTGCGACGACGTATCCGAATATCGACAACACGATTTTCGCCTTACACGATTTCTTGGTAATGATGCTCGTCCGCGACCATCTCGACGTTTCCGCGCATACCACGCTCGAAGGGTGATCTAATTATTAGGATAGAGCTCGGCTCCCATTCCGAACGAAGTGAGGATCACGGCGACAAGTCGTGCTTCCAGCGCAAGCGGGTTGATGGTCGCGTCGTTTTAGGTGTTTAGCGAATCCGCCCTGAGCGCGATGCCTTGTTCGATGCAAGGAAAGCCTCGGCGGCGCGCTTGGGGGCGCGCGCCAACCAACTTTCGATGAGCACGGCACGTAGCGCGGGCGTACGAATCTTCTCGAGCACCACGAGCACGGCGGAATATCCGTCGAAGTGCGGCGTCGCGAAAAACACGGCTGGATCGGCGCCGAGCAGCGCATCTTTCATCTCGAGGTCCGCGGTTCGAATGCCGAGGATCGCACCCTCGGGCGCATGCTCCCCGAGCGCCTCGCGGTCCGACCGCCGTAACGGACGCTCCCAGGCGAACGCTTTGCCATGCACGGTCCAGCTCGCGGTTCCGCCGCTCGTGCTCAGTTCTCCCGTGTCCGGCAGCGCTAACGCGATCCGCCGAACGTCACGCCAAGTTGCCATCGAATCCTCCCGTGTCGCGGCTTCGCCGCTCGTATCGTCGTCGAGCGATGCTCCCGATAGTCATGCTGAATCGTTCGCGACATCTTGAGCACCCAATCTACGGCGTCACCTAAATCCGAGCGACGTCCGTACGATTATAATGCTTGACCCGTTACCTCGGCGCGCAGACCGCGCAGGTGCTCGACCTCGCATTCGCGCACGAGCGTGAGCCGTGCGCCGTCGTTTGCGAGCCGTGCGAAGGCGCCGTTCTCGACGCGGACGTTCCAAAAATCGCGCAGCGGACGTCCCATCAGATCGACGAGCGCGCAGCGTATCACCGCGTCGTGCGTCGTGACGAGCGTCGGGCGCGGTTCGCGCAGCAGATCGTTCGCAAAGGCACGCCACCGTTCGAGCACCTGCGCGAGACTTTCGCCGCCGTCGAAGAGCACGCGCGCCGGCTCTTCACGCCACAAACGATAACGCGCGGTGTCGTCGCGTGCGATCTCGTCCCGGTAACGGCCTTCCCACGAGCCGTGAGCGATCTCGATCAGCCGCTCGTCCGTCTCGACGGGCACGTTCAACCGCTCCGCAACCGCTCGCGCCGTCGCCGTGCAGCGCAGCAGCGGCGAAGAAACGATGCGCTCGGGAACGGGCTCGGCGCGTCCGCGGCGCTCGGCGAAGAACGTGGCGAGGGCCGCGGCTTGACGTTCGCCGAGTTCGGTTAGCGTCGACTCGAGCCGGCCTTGGTATCGTCCGGCGACGTTCCAGGTCGTCTCGCCGTGCCGCGCGAGCCAAATCATCCGCTTAGACTTCGAGCGCGCGAACGCTCTTGATGCCGGCGATCGCTCGAATGCGTTCGACGGTCGGTATATCGGCGCGCCGGTCGGTCGCGAGGATCATGAGCGCGTCGCCGCCGGCGTCTTGGCGTGAGACTTGCATCGTCGAGACGTTGACCGCAGCTTCGCCGAGAATCGTGCCGACTTTGCCGATCATGCCGGGCACGTCGCGGTGCCGGGTGACGAGCATGGAACCCGCCGGTATCGCATCGATTTCGAAGCCGTCGACCGCGACGATCCGTGGGCCGCCTTGCGCGCTCGTGCCGACGATGGACGTCGCTCCGCCGGAGACGCGCAGCGTCGAGGCAAATGCGGTCGCGCGATCGTCGCCACGCACGTCTATTCGGACGCCGAGCTCGTCCGCGATCGAGACGGCGTTGACGATCGAAACGCGCCGGTCGGTCGTCGCTTGCAACAAGCCGGAAAGAAACGCCGTAACGACCGGTTTCGCATCGAGTGCGGCGATCAGCCCTTGCATGACCATCGTAAACGGCGGTAGCGCGCGCGCTTGCGCCAGCTGAGGATACAGTTTGCCCATGCGATACGCGAGGTCGACGAACGGTCGCAACACGTCCGCATCGGGGCCGTCGGCGATCGGTGCGTTGACTGCGGCCGCCGCCGGGCCGCCGAGCAAGACGCTCGCGACGTCGTGCGCGAGTTCGATCGCGATCCGCTCGAGCGCCTCCGCCGTCGAACCACCGAGATGCGGCGTAGCCACGACCTTCGGATGGCGGTGCAGCCGGGCTCCCGTGCCGCCCGGCGGCGGCGGCTCTTCGCCGACGACGTCGATCCCCGCGCCGCGCAGCCGGTTTGCCTCGAGGGCGTCGAAGAGGGCCGCTTCGTCGATAACGCCGCCGCGCGCGCAATTGACGAGTAACGCGTGCGGTTGCAAGCGGGCGAGCTTCGGCGCGTCGATCAAACCGAGCGTCTGCGGGTTCAGCGGCACGTGCAAGGTGACGATGTCGGCCCGCGCGAGCAGGTCGTCGAGCGGCACCAGTTCGGCGCCGAGCGCTTCCGCGCGCGCGCTCGAGATGAACGGGTCGGCCGCGAGCAGTTTCATGCCGAAGGCGGTCGCCCGTAACGCGACCGCTCCACCGATCCGCCCCAGGCCGACGATGCCGAGCGTCTTGCCGTAGAGTTCCGTCCCGATGAACGGCTTGCGCTCCCAGCGCCCCGCGCGAATCGACGCTACCGCGTCGGGCGTATGCCGCGCGAGCGACAGCATGAGCGCGAAAGTCTGCTCCGTCGCGGCCAGCGTATTCGCCCCCGGCGTATTGAGGACGACGATTCCCGCTTCCGTCGCGGCGGGAACGTCGATCGCATCGACGCCGACTCCGGCGCGCGCCACGACGGCGAGCTTCGGCCCGTACGCGAGCAACGCGCGGTCGACGCGCGTTTCGGAACGCACGATGAGCCCGTCTGCGTCGGCGAGCGCCGTATGCAACGCTTGCGGCGGAAGGCCGACGGTCGAAACGACGTCGATCCCGGCCTCGCGCAGCACGCCGATTCCGGTCTCGGAAAACGGCTCTGCGATCACGACGCGCGCGGAAAGGCTGGGTGCGCTCACGGGGCTAATCACGGGCACTCGTGCGGCGAGTCATGCGTGCGAATTCACTTTCGGATGTGGCAGCGTTCGCCGGACCGCTCGCAATCTTCGTTGCAGCGCTCGTTCCGGGCGTCGGCTTCTGGGACACGGGCGAAATGCAGACCGTTCCAACGATCCTCGGTATCGCGCACCCGACCGGCTTTCCCGCCTTCGTGCTGCTCGGCTGGCTCTTCGCGCACGGGGTGCCCTTCGAATCACCGGCGTGGCGCGTGTCGCTGCTCTCGGCCTGCGCCGCGGCCGGAGCGGCGTGGCTCCTCTTCCGGTTCGTCCGTTCGATCGTGCACGACACGTGGATCGCGCTTGCGGCGGCCGGCGCGTATGCCGCGGGCGACATCGTTTGGACGCGCGCCGCGCGCGCCGAGGTGCACGATCTGGCGCTCTTCTTTACGGTGTTGGCGCTGGTGCTCGCGGCGCGCGCCGCCGAGCGTGCCGACCCCCGTTGCGCAGCCGGGGCTGGGGCCGCTTTCGGCTGCGGTCTCGCAACGCATCCGGTCGTCGCCCTCGCGCTGCCGAGTATCGCGCTGCTCGCGTGGCCGAGCCTGCTTCGGATGAACGCGCGGGCATGGGTTCTGACCGTCGTCGCGGCGCTCGCGCCGCTCGGGCTCTACCTCTATATTCCGCTGCGTAGCGCGCAGGTCGAGCGCGGGGGACTCGATGCGACGGCCGCACTCGGGCTGCGCGGCGGTCCGTTCTGGAACTACGACGCACCGTCCACACCGGCACGTTTCCTGCGCTATGCCTTCGGTGCGACCTTCCATCCGGCGGATGCCTTTCGCGCTGCGGCGACGTCCGGGGGCGTTCACGGCGCGCTCGCTTTTGCGCGCACGGTCGTAGCAACCGAATACGGCGTCGTCATGGCGGCGCTCGTCATCACGGGATTCGTGTACCTGGCCGTGACGGAGCGGCACGTTGCGGGCGCCTTTGCCGCGCTCGCGCTTGCGACCGGCGCCTTCGTCCCGAATTTTCGCGCGGAGTCCGACGCGCTGCGCTACGCTTTGCCCGTGTTATGGGCAGCCGGTGTCTGCGCGGCCGTCGGCGCGTGCTGGGTGATGCGCTCGTTAACCCGCGAACGCTCGCCCGTGAGTTCGGCGCTGGCCGTCGCGCTGCTCTTGGTCGCGCTGTGGCCGAGCGCCCTCTACGCCGCCCGCGATGCTGCACGTCAACGCCGCACGGACGACGCGCGCCTCTTCATTGCGAGCGTGATAGAGCAAACGCCGGGCGACGCGCTCGTCATCGCAACGTGGACGTACGCGACGCCGCTCGCGTACGCCGCGTTCGTCGCGCACACGCTCGGACGGCGACGGCTCATCAGCGGGTGGCCGAGTGACTTCAACGCTCGCTACGACGGCTGGCGCGCGCAGTTCGCGCACATCTATTTCATCTTGCCGCCGCAATACCAAACGGCGCCGCTCGCAAAGCGCGTGTTCGCGACCTCGCGCTGGCAGCTTGCGGAACTCGAGCGTTGAACGCGCGCTTGGCGCGCGGTGATGGTTTGATGGCCGCGGCTCTCGGCGCAGGTGCGCTCGCATTATACGTTGCGTCGCTGCCGCCGTCGTTTGCGTTTTGGGATACGGGTGAATTGCAGACGGTGGCCGCGATCCTGGGCATCGCGCACCCGCCGGCGTGCCCGGCATTCGTGCTGCTCGGCTGGCTCTTCGTCCACGGCCTGCCTCTGGGAGAACCGGCATGGCGCGTCAACCTCATGTGTGCGAGCGCCGTCGCGGTCGCGGCGGCGCTGCTCTATGCAACGCTGCGCACGTTCGACGTACCGCCTCTGATCGCGGCAACCTGCACGTGCGGCTTTGCGGCCGCGAGCATTCCTTGGCGCGACGCGACTCGCGCCGAAGTGCAAGACCTTGCCCTGGCGCTGCGCGCGGCCGCATTCTTCTTCGCTTTACGCTGGTACGCGACGGGCGTACGTCGGGCTCTCTTTTTTGCGGCCCTCGCAACCGGCCTTGCCGTTGCCACGCACGGTATCGCGGTCCTGTTGATCCCATCGCTCGCACTGCTGGTCTGGTCGCGCCCGTGCGCCCGTACGCCGCGGGCCGCGGCACTCGCTGCGGGCGGTTTCGCGCTCGGTCTCTTACCGTACGCGTATCTTCCGCTCCGCAGCGCCGCCATCGCGCAGGCGCATCTGGATCCGACGCTCGCACTCGGCTTGCCGGCCGGCATGCCGTTTTGGAATTACGACGATCCGCAAACCTGGCGCAACTTCGTGCGCGTCGTCACGGGCGCGGATTTCGACGTGCACAGCGGATTCGCGGGTTTTACGGATCTCGGCGCGTATGCGCGCTATGCCGCAGCCCTCGTAGAGAACGTAAGCGGAGCCTACGGCTTACCCGGCTGCGCGCTGGCGGCACTCGGAGCGGGGTTGCTCGTCGCGCGGCAGCGGATCGCAGGTGTTGCGCTCGTGCTCGCCGCGCTCTTGCCGGTGCCGTACACCGAATCGTATAACGAACTCCAGGATCCGTCGCGCTACTATCTGTTTACGTTATGGTGCGGCGCAATCGCGATCGGGACGGCTTTCGAGTTCGCTGCGGACCTGTTGGGTCTCGTGGCGCGAAGTGTCGGCCGCTGCGGCCTTGCGGTGGCACTCGCGGTTTCTTTCGTTGCCGCGGCTCCCCAGCGTCCTTCGTATTTCGAACAGCGCACCGACTACGGTGCTGCACGTTACGCTCGCGACGTCGTCGCGACCACGCCGAACGATGCGATCGTCGTTGCCGAGTGGGCGTATGCGAGTCCGCTTGCATACGCGGCGTACGTGCAACGGCGATTCGGCGAACGTATCGTCGTATCCGCAAGCCCGTCGCAATTCGCCGCGCTCTATCGCGTTTGGTTGCGCACCCGGCCGGTGTACATCGTGGCCTTCGATGAAGCGCTGGCGCTACCGGGGTATCATCTCGAAACCGTCGCGAACGATTATTTTCACGAGTACCGCGTGGCGAGTTACGCACGCAGCGGTGCGCGGTGAGCCGCTGGGGCGGGGTGCTCGCAGGTCTGTCGACCGTCGTGGCCGTTCTCGTAGCGGCGGGCTTTCACGCCACGCCTTACAATAATTTCGTCTTGCTCGCGGACGCTTTTTGGCACGGCCGGGCGTGGATCGATTGGCCCGGTCCGTATATCGATGCGCTACGCTACGACGGCCGCTACTACGTTATCGAAGCGCCGCTGCCGGCCGTGCTGCTGTTGCCCGCGGTGTTCGTGCTCGGTACGGCCGCGAGTCAATCGCTGCTCGCCGCGCTGCTCGCCGGCGTTGCCGTCTACGCCGGCTGGGAGATTGCGCGCAACCTCGGTCTCGAAGTGCGCGCGCGTGCGGCGTTATGCGGTTTTCTACTGCTGGGAACGGATCTTTTTTGGTGCGCGATGTTGGGCGACGTCTGGTTTATCGCGCACGTGGCCGCAGTCGCCTTTACGTTGCTCGCACTGCGGGAGGTGCTCGGGCGGCAGCGAGGCTGGCTCGTAGCGATCTTCGCAGCCTGTGCGGTCGAAGCGCGCTTCGATACGGTTCTTGCGCTGCCCGTCTTTGCGGCGTTGCTCGCAACTCGTGCGCAAGCGGCGCCGCAACTGCGTGGCGATCGATGGAAGCTGCGCTCCCTGGGATCGTTTGCGCTCGCGCTCGTGCCGTTCGCTATTGCATGGGTCGCTTACAACGAGGCGCGTTGGGAGCTGCCGTACGATATCGGTTATACCACGTGGTATCACGAGGATTCCGCGGGACAACCGGGCGGCTCGCCGTTCCGCATCGCTTATTTGAGCTATGAACTTCAGTCGTTTTTCGTGCAACACCCGGACCTGCGCGCGACGTATCCGTATCTCATTCCGTCGCTCGGTGGCGTCGCACTGACCTGGACCTCGCCTGCGCTGCTGATCGCGCTGCTTGCCGGACGTCCCTGGCGTGTTAGCGCCGCGATGTGGGCGGCGACACTGCTGACGGCAGCACCGAACTTCGTGTATTACGTCAACGGTTACGCGCAGTTCGGCATGCGGCACGCGCTCGACTTCGAGCCGTACCTCTTCGTCCTGATGGTGCTGGCTCTGCGACGGCCGCTCGGCGTGGGCTTACGAGCGCTCAGCGGGCTACTCATCGGCTATTCGATGCTGGCCGGTACATGGGGCGTTTGGTATTGGCGAACGTTCGTGCGCTTTTGACGGTGGACGTTCTTCGACGCGCCGTTAAGGCTTAAGTTTAAAACGAGCGCACTGCGACACGGCGAAGCGTTGCGCGCTGCACCGTTGCACTGCTTAACCTGTGCTACATGGTAACTAGCTGGTCGATGGTAGCGCGCGCTTAAGTTACCGCAGCGAGCTAGTAGGAGGTGAAATGTTTTGGGCTTAAGCAAATCGGGCAGAGCGATGTTGAACGCTTCGCTCGGAGGATTATCAACATGCAGGAACGCCCCGTAGTCGTCAAAGAAGGCGGCGGAAATTCCGCCGCCATGTTCGCCATCCTCGCCATCGTCGTTATCGCGGCGATCGCGCTCTTCGTGTGGCAACCGTGGAACGCGACCGGCAATAAGACGACGAACGTCATCGTTCAGCCGGGCGGCCAAAGCGGTTCGAGCGGAGCCGGCACCTCGGGTTCCGGTGGGACCTCCGGTTCATCGTCGGGCGGCTCGTCCTCAGGTAGCTCGTCGGGCAGCAGCCACTAACTAGCAAAGCGCCGCGCGGGCGGCGTGGGTGCGGCCGGGGTATACCGGCTGTACCGTGAGCAACAAAGACGCAAAAGCGGCGCTCGCCACGTACGCCGAAAAGCGCGATTTTTCGAAAACTCCCGAGCCCTCCGGAGCGCGAGCGGAGAGACTCGCCACGGCTCGCGCTGGCTTCGTGGTGCAGATGCACCGCGCGAGCCGGCTCCACTACGATTTTCGGCTGGAAGCGGACGGCGTATTGAAGTCGTGGGCCATTCCGAAGGGTCCGTCGTTCGATACGCGTGAGAAGCGGCTCGCCATGGCGGTCGAAGATCATCCGCTCGACTACCGTGATTTCGAGGGTATCATTCCGGCCGGCAATTACGGTGCGGGTGAAGTGATCGTTTGGGATCGCGGTACGTATCGCTTACTCGAAGGAGCGAGCACGACGCAGCAGATCGCAAAAGGCTCGCTGAAATTCGAACTGTTCGGCAAAAAGCTGCGCGGCGCGTTCGCGCTCGTGCATATCAAAGGACGCGGCGGCGAAGAGAACGCGTGGCTGTTGATCAAGGAGCGAGACGACGCGGTCGATCCCGCGTGGCGCGTCGAAGACCATGCCGAGTCCGTGAAAACGGGTAAGACGCTCGCCGATTACGCGCGCGATCCTGCGGCCCCGCACTGGGATTCGTCCCGGCCGGCGGCGGCGACGCGCAAACGCGTTGCGCGCAAGATCGAGCCCGTTCCGCAGATTGCAGCGCCGATGCTTGCGACTGCGATCGAAGCACCGTTCGACGACCCGAGCTTTCTGTTCGAATTGAAGTGGGACGGTTACCGGGCGCTTACGACGATCGATAAAGCGGGCACGGTCTCGATCGCCTCGCGCAACGGCAACGATTTTACGAAGAAGTTTCCCGAACTCGGTTCGCTCGCCGAGGCGTTCTCCGAACGGCCGATCGTGGTCGACGGCGAACTCGTCGTGCTCGATGCGCAAGGGCGGCCGTCGTTCGGAGCGTTGCAGGAGCGCCTCGATCGTTTCGGGCGCAGCGCGCCCGAGCGCGCCCCGGTGACCTTCGTCGTCTTCGACCTCTTGTATGGCAATGGCCGCGATTTACGCGACGAGCCGCTGGAAGCGCGTAAAGCGGCACTCGAAGCGATCTTGACCGGCCGCGGACCGGTCATGTTCAGCAAACACGTCGTGCGCGACGGCACGCAGTTGTATGCGCTCGCCCAGAGTCGCGGGCTCGAAGGCATCGTTGCCAAGAAGCGCACCTCACCGTATCGCTCGCGCCGCTCGCGCGATTGGCTCAAGCTCAAGATCGTAGCGCGCCAGGAATTCGTAATCGGTGGCTGGACCCAAGGCCGCGGAAGTCGCAAGCATTTCGGAGCGCTGCTGGTCGGAACGTATGACGGCGACGCGTTCGTCTATGCCGGCTCCGTCGGCACGGGCTTCGACGAAGCGAAGCTGATGGCGATTGCGGAGCGGCTCGCGCCGCTCGAGCGTAAGAGCGCACCCTTCAAGACGCCGCCCAAGACGGAAACGCGCGCTCACTGGGTGTCGCCCGAGCTCGTAGCCGAGGTGTCGTTTAGTGAGTGGACGCGCGACGGTCAGCTTCGGCACCCCGTCTTTCTAGCGTTGCGCGGAGACAAAGAACCGCGCGAGGTCGTCCGGGAACGGCCGGCGCCGCTCCCGGATCCCGCTTCGTGAGCGCGCGGACCAAGGAGACGCTCGAACTCGGCGGCCACATGCTTTCGCTTTCCAACCGAGACAAGGTCCTCTGGCCGCATGACGGTTATACGAAAGGCGATCTCGTCGCATATTATCGCGCCGTCGCTCCGTTCTTGCTGCCGCACGTCGCGGACCGGCCCCTCACGCTGCAGCGCTATCCCGACGGGATCGACGGCGAGTCGTTCTTCGAAAAAAATGCGTCGCGGTTTCTGCCGGATTGGGTGCCGACGGTCGAGGTGAAGAGCGAGTTCGGACGGCACGGCCGCGTGCGGTTCATCCTGTGCAATGATGAAGCGACGCTCGTGTATGTCGCGAACTTGGCGGCCATCGTCCTACACGTATGGACGTCCCGCGCGGACTCGCTCGACGTTCCGGAATTCCTTTTCTTCGATCTCGATCCGCACGACGGTTGTACGCTCGGCAACTTGGCTAGGACCGCGCTCGCGCTACGCGGGGCGCTACGTGAAATCGGGCTGGAGGCACACGTCAAAAGTTCGGGCGGCTCCGGACTGCATGTCGTTATTCCGCTGGTCCCGGAATATTCGTACGAGATCTGCAAGGGCTTCGCCGAACTTGCCTCGCGGACGCTGCATGCGCGGCTGCCGACGACGACCACGCTCGAGCGTTCACCTGGCAAGCGGCCCCTGGGAACGGTCTATCTCGATTACGTCCAGGTCGGGCGAGGCAAGACGCTCGTCGCGGCCTATAGCGTGCGGGCGCGAGCCAAGGCGCCCGTATCGATGCCGCTCGACTGGACTGAAGTCGAGGCGATGTCACGCAAGCGGGCCAAGGAGACCGAGGGTGAGTTCGCGCGCTTCACGCTGAAGAATGCGCCGGCGCGGCTCGCGGAGCGCGGCGACCTTTGGGGCGGAACCGCCTGGCAGGGTCAGCGGCTCGAACCGGCGCTCGCGCAAGCACGAACGGTCTGGCAATGAGGAGTACGTAAAGCGATGGCGCATGCGATCTGGTCGGGAGCGATCAACTTCGGACTCGTGACGATCCCCGTGAAATTACAAACGGCGGTGCGCACGAGCGACTTGCGCTTTAATTTCCTTCACAAGACCGACGAGGGTCGCGTGAACAACGTGCGCCGCTGCTCGCTCGATGGGGAAGAGCTTACGTTCGACGACATCGTGCGCGGCTACGAATATGAAAAGGGCCGCTACGTTATTCTGAGCGATGAAGATTTCGCGCGCGTCAATCCGGAAGCGACTCAATCGGTCGACATCGTGCAATTCGTCGACTTAACCGAGATCGATCCGATGCTCTTCGACAAGCCGTACTATCTCGAACCGGAGAAACGTGGCCGCCATGCCTACGCGCTCTTGCGCGAAGCCCTCAAAGTGTCGGGGAAAGTCGGAATCGCAAAGGTCGTTATTCGTTCCCGCGAGCACTTGGCCGCCCTCAAACCGAACGGTGACGCGCTCGTTCTCGAGCTCATGCATTTTGCGGACGAAATCGTCGAACAGTCGACGCTCGAACTGCCCGCTGCCGAGAAGCCGGCCGAGAACGAGATGAAGGTCGCCCAACTTCTCATCGATACCATGACCGAGGCCTTCGTGCCGGAGGCGTTCACCGATACGTATCGCGAGCAAATGCTCGCCATGATCGAAGCCCGCGCCGCCGGCAAAGCAGCACCCGAAGCAGAAATCAAAACGCCGCCGCGCGATAACGTCGTCAATCTCATGGACGTCCTTCAGAAGAGTCTCGAACAAAGCAAACGCTCGCGTGGCGAACCTGCGGCCTCCGAGCGGCCGGCATCGAAGAGCGCTGCACATTCCGAGAAAGCCGAGGCCGACAAGCCGAAGAAGACGACGAAACGCCGCTCCTCTGCGGCGTAAGCGGCTTCACTTCGGCGCGGAGCGCGCGTCTACCGAATCTCGTAGGTAACGCGTACGTGTGCCGCCACGTCGATCGGGCCGTTCGGAGCGATCTCTGTCGGCGCTTCGGCGGAGGCGGCCGGCGAGCCGCGCCGCAACGCAAGCGGCAACGGCCCCCCGGGCGTTTCGGCATTTACATCGACACTGCGAACGCGGCCGATATGAAAACCGCCCGCGCTCGCGACTGCCGTTGCGGTCGCCTTCGCGTCGACCATCGCCGCCGCGAGCGCTGTGACGTATGCCGCATGCCGGTCCTTGAGTTCGAAGCCGACGCCGCCGATTTCGGTCACGCCGGAAGCCGTCGCCGCGTCGACGACTTTACCGACGTTCTCGAGCGGCGTGACGAGGACGGAGAGGTTCCGCGTCGTGATATAGCCGTAACGCGCTTGGCGCTGGTCCGCCGGTATGTCTCTCGGCGGGTGCGGGACGAAGGCGACATTATATGACGTGGTTCGCACGTCGGAGCCCGTGACGCCGAGCGTTGCGACGCGCGCTACGAACGCATTGTAGGTAACCGTATTCTTCGCGCCCGAACGCGCGGCGACGTCATCCGTCGTGACGATGTCGAGACTCACGCGCGCGCGCTCGGGCGACCTGCTGTTCACGCCGTCGCCTTCGACCGTCAATGCCGATTCCGCAACCGGAGCGGCGGTCTGAGCCCGTGCTGCAAGCGGTAGCGCGGCGAGCGCAAGGGCGAGAAGCGTCGACTTTAGTCTCATAATAATCGTAAACGCAACCGCCCTGCGAATCGTGCCGGCGCGTTCCGAGTGGCCGGGGGGCTGCTGTCCGGCAGCGACGAATGGGCGGGGCCTGATGAGATTCGACGGGACCACATTCGAGAGTAACGAGCGCGTCCGTTGGGGTGATGTCGACGCTTCAGGTTCGATTTATTTCGGCGCGTACGTTCGTCTGATCGAATCGGCGGAGACCGAGTTTTTTCGAGCGCTCGGATTTCCGTTCAAACGATTCGATGAATTAGGGATCCGTTTTCGCCGGGTTCATCTCGAGTTCGATTTCTTTAAACCGGCCTGGCTCGACGATGAATTACTGCTTCGAATAGCGGTCGAAGGCGTCGGCGTACATTCGGTCCGGCTCGAAGTCGACATTCGGCGTGCGGCCGGCGACGTGCAACTCGCGAAGGCAACGCTCGTTTCGTCTTGCGTCGATGAGAACCACGAATCCGTGGCAGTGCCGGGGGAAGTCAGTAACGTTCTACGGATGCACGTGACGGGCGCAGAAGCAGAGCGCTGAGCGCGACGACCACGACCGACGCCGGCGAGCGGGATCTGCGGGCGTGCAGTACGACGCTCGACTACGGCTGCGGTGAGAAGCGCGCGGGCGGCGCGGGCTAAGCCCGGCCTGCTGCGGCGAAGTCGTCAGCGACGCGGCCGAGGATTTCGCCCATCGTCGGGTGCAGGTGCGGCATCTCCGCGGCGTCGCGCGCGGTCGATGAGCGCGATCGCTTCGCCGATGAGATCGATTGCGGCGTCTCCGACGATCGCTACGCCGCGGATGCGGTCGTCGTCGTCGACGAGCATCTTCACGAAGCCGTCCGCCTCATTGGAGACGAGCGCCTTACCGATATCGTCGAATGGATGGCGCCGCGTCCGAACGCCGATACCGCGGGCGCGCAGGTCCCGTTCCGTTAGTCCGGCGACTGCGACCTGCGGCTGCGTGTAAACCGCATGCGCTTCGAAACGATCGAACGCCGCCGGCGTCGAGCGCGTCGAAAATGCGTTGCGGACCGCAAGCCGGCCCGCATATTCTGCTACGTGCACGAGATAGCGCCGTCCCAGTACGTCGCCCGCGGCGAAGATGCCTGGATTGGTCGTGCGTAAATCCGCGTCGACCACGATAGCGCCCGAGTCGCCGAGCGCGACACCGGCGTTCTGCAGCTCGAGACTGCGCGTATTCGGCACGCGGCCGGTTGCCAGCATGACTTTGCGAGCGCGCGTCTCGTGCATTACCTGCGCCGTCCGGTACGAAAGCGCAACCTCGGCACCGTGCGTCGCGACGGCGGTGATCCGAGCACCGCACGTGACCGTGACGCAGTCGCGCTCGAGCGCCGCGTGCACGGCGGCCGCGACATCCGCGTCTTCCTTGCGTAGCAGCTCGTCTTCGGCTTGCAAGAGGGTAACGTCCGCTTGCAAACGAGCGAAATACTGCGCGAACTCGCAGCCCACGGGTCCGCCGCCGATGATCGCGATCGAGCGTGGAATCTGCGTCATTTCGAGCGCATCGTCGCTCGTGATGAAGCTCGCTTCGGCGAGCCCCGGAATGTCCGGGGCAACGACGTGCGAGCCCGTAGCGATGATGAAACGTTCGGCCGCGATGCGCCGTCCGTCCACGTCGATCGCATCTCGAGCGAGGAATCGCGCGCACCCGCGAACGAGCGGAAACGTCTCGAGTTCCGCGATACGATCCTCGGCGAAGTAATCGACGAGCTGCCGTTTGCGCGCGATAATCGCGGGGATGTCGACGGCGACGCGTTCGGGTTCGACGCCGAGCCCGCCCGCGTCTTCGACCTGCCCCAGACGTTCGGTCGAACTAAATAACGTCTTCGCCGGCATGCAGCCGCGTAAGATACAGGTCCCGCCGAGATCGCCCGGACCGCTTACGACGACGACCCGCCGCCCGAGCTCGCGCGCCGTTTCAGCGGCCGCAAAACCGGCGGTTCCCGCGCCGATTACGCAGAGCTCGTAGCGCTCGTCCACCGCGCTACCGTACCCCGAACCGAAGTCGCTCTCGCAACTTATCGAGCGGCTTCGCTCGGGTCCGGAGCAGCGAGCGGTGCGGCCGGTGTGCGCTGTGCGCTGAGCCCGAGGGCGAGCGCGATGCAAAAGAAGAACGCGGATATCGCGCCCGTCCAGGGCGGCCCGTACGTCGCGAGCACCGCCGTCGCCAAAGCCGGCATCGCAACGCCCGCAATCGAGTCGAGCGACGAGCCGACACCCAGTACGGTGCCGCGCGCGCTTTCCGGGGCCGCGCTCGACAGGAGTGTCACGAGCGTTACGTTGATGACCGACGTTGCAAAAGCGAACGCAACTTGCGCTGCTAGAATCTGCGTGAGGTCGTGCAGGAACGGTATCGAGAGAAAAAAGAGGCCGCCCGCGGCGAAGCCGATGTTCGAGGTGCGTCTCACGCCGAAGCGATCGACGAGTCGACTGACGACGGCGAGCTGAAAAACGACGCTGAGCACGCCGAAGACGGCAAAGACGTAGCTTGTTTCCGAGGGACCGAGCCGTGCGACCGTAGCGAGAACGAGCGCGTAGACGGCGAACCAGGCAAACAGTCCGAGCGACGACATCAAACGTTGCACGAGAACGGGCGCCACGTGCCGATCGCCGAGAAAGCGAACGATTTCCGAGAGCGCGACGACGCTCGCCGTTTTGCCGCGTTCGGCGATGTCTTCCGGGAGCAAGTACACGGTCAGCAGGAGCGTCACGACTTGCAAGGCGGCCGCGAGCAGGAACGGCACCGCGTAACCGAAGTGCGCGAACAAGAGTCCGCCCGCCACGGGGCCAAGCACGAAACCCGCCGAGAAGGCGGCCCCGACATAGCCGAAGGCGCGCGCACGTTCGCTCGGCTCGACACGATCCGCGACGTACGCTTGGGTTACGCTGACGTTGCCGCCGGACAAGCCTTCGATGATGCGCGCGGCGAAAACCCAGCCCAGCGTCGGTGCGAACGCGAGCATCGTCCAACCGACGGTAGCGCCTACTTGCGAGACGATCAACACGGTTTTACGTCCGATCCGATCGCTGACGTTGCCCCAAACGGGCCCCGCGACGAACTGACAGAACGCGAACGTCGAAAAAATGATCCCGACGACGAGCGTCGACGCGCCGAAGTGCTTCACGTAATACGGCAGAATCGGCAACATGATGCTGAAGCCGAGGATGTCGATGAAGGTGATACCGAGGATCGGAAGGAGCGCTGCAAGCATCGCCGTTACGGCGACGTTCGTTTATTCACGAGCACGCTCGCGACGTGCGACATGACCTTCTCATCGTGTTGATTGTAGGTCGTAATTTGATATCTCACGACACCGTTCGGTTTTTCCGGTCTAGCGCGTGCATCGATGCATTCGATTACAGCGCGTAAGGTGTCGCCCGGGTATACGGGTTTATGCCACCGCAACTCGTCCACACCGAGCCCGACGCCGACGCCGCTCAACGTGCCGGTATCGACCATCAGGCGCATCGTCGTGCTCGCCGTTTGCCAGCCGCTCGCTGCGAGCCGTCCGAACAGCGATACCCGCGCCGCTTCGTCTTCGAGATGAAATGGTTGCGGATCGTACTCGCGCGCGAACGCGAGGACGCTCTCACGCGAAATGGTCGACGTCCCCGTATCCAACGTGTCGCCGGGTGCCCAGTCCTCAAAAAACCGATGTTGCATGGCAACGTAGCGTTGCCCCTGTTCGAGGCGACCCCTCTCGGTCGAGGTTCGCTACGCCAGTGCGCTCACATACGATCCGTATTCGAGTTCGTGTACGATCGAAGGCCGCCTCGGAAGCCAGCCGAGGTCCGCTTTCGCGCGCTCCGAGGAGATGCGTTGGTCGAGCGTCAGACAGGCCCCCCACTGGCCCATGATCTCGGCCGGAATCGAAGTCGTCGCACCGCCGGCGCCCGCGCCGCGGCTGGCGGCTTCGGCAATCTCACGCATCGAGAAATCGTCGTCGTTGACGGCGTTGTAAGCGCGCCCGGGCCGCCCGCGTTCCAATGCCAGCGTGATGAAATCGCCGAGATCCTGAATGTCGATCGTCGCCCAACGATTGTCGCCGTCGCCGACGAGGGTCGCCGCGCCGCGTTCGCGGGCGGACTCGCGGAACATGCTCGGAGTGCCTGCGGCTCGCCCGTACACGATGCCCGGCCGTACGTTGAGCGCGCGCACGCCGATCCGCGATAGCCCGAGCGACGCCCGTTCGAGTTCGAAAGGGCGCTCCATGAGTGACGGCGGCCGCAAAGGCGCATCTTCCGAAGCGATCTCATCTCCGGTCGCGCCGTAGATCCACGCATCGCTGAGGAGGATAAACGTCTTCTCGGTACCGGCCAGTGCTTTTCCGACGGCCTTGAGTGCTTTCAATTCGAGCGAGCGCCCGTCCGGATCCAGAATGCGAGCGGTATAAACGACGGCGTCGGCCGCGCGGGCCGGCCCGAGCAGCGTGTTCGGTCGCGTCAGATCTCCCGGCACGGCGCTGGTTCCGCGCGCCTCGAGACGCAGCTTCGCCGCGTCGCTGCGCGCGAGTCCGACCGTGTGGTGCCCGTGCGCGCACAGGGATTCGTCGATCGCGGTTCCGAGATAGCCCGTCGCACCGATGATGAGAACGTTCATGACACCTATTTCTGCGGACCGAACCTATCCGCCGGACAGCGGCGCCCGTAACCGCTGCTTTAATTCCCCCTATCGGCCGAACGGAGCGCGGCTTAAGCGGGAACTCTCAAGATGTGAACCATGACACCGACACGTCGCGCCCGAACGTCGCGCTCGTCACGGGCGGCTCGCGCGGGATCGGAGCGGAGATCGTTCGAGCGCTGCATGCGGCCGGCTTCGCCGTCTGCTACACGTACGTCCGCGCCGCAGCGGCCGCGGGCGACTTGCAGCGCGAGCTCGGGACCGAGCGCGTGGCGGCGCTGCACTGCGAACTTGCGGATGCCGAAACCTTGCCCCGGATCGTACAGGACTGTATCGCGCGCTACGGAGCACTCGACGTACTCGTCAATAACGCCGCCATTTTCGCCGAGAACCGCTTCGACGCAGCCGACTATGCGGCGTGGCGTGCGGGCTGGGAGCGCACGTTCGCGGTGAACGTGTTCGGCGCAGCCGATCTAGCTTGGCTCGCCTTGCGCGCGATGCGAGCCAACGCGCCGGACGGGTACGGCACGCGCGGCCGTATCATCAACGTCACGTCGCGCGCTTCGCACCGCGGCGAATTGGCCTTTGCGGATTACGGCGCAAGCAAAGCAGCGCTCGCGAACCTGACGCGCTCGATCGCCCGCTCCTGCGCCAGCGCGGGGATCGTCGCCTTCAACGTCGCGCCCGGCTTCATCGAGACGGAAATGGCGGCCGCGGCGCTCGCGGAACTCGGTGACGAGATCCGCGCGGAGATCCCCGGCGGCCGCGTCGGCACGCCGGCCGAGGTGGCCCGCATCATCGCCTTTTTCGCATCGGGCGCGGGTGACTATGCAACGGGTACGACGGTCGATGTGAACGGCGCATCGTACGTGCGGTAACTGCCGAAGGGAGGACGCCTCGCGGCGCGAAAGCTCCGCCGTCTTGCCCTGGTGGCGGAATTGGTAGACGCGCTGGTTTCAGGTATCAGTAACCGCAAGGTTGTGGGGGTTCGAGTCCCTTCCTGGGCAGACGGTAAGAGCTCCGGCGAAGTTCGCGAGCGACGAATGCGGGAGGCGGCATTCGCGGCGTGACCTAAGATGGATAGACAGTCCGTCAATGGGGGTTTCGCGTTGCCTGAAACGATCGTACAAGTGACCTTGCCCGAAATGGGCGAGTCGGTCACCGAAGGGTCGGTTGTCGAATGGCGGGTGCGCCCTGGCGCATGGGTCGAGGCGGGTGCGACGCTCGTCGACGTCACGACCGATAAGGTCGATGTCGAGGTGCCTGCGCCCGCGGCGGGCCGCGTGACGAGCGTTGCTGCGGAAGAGGGCGCAACGGTCCTAGTCGGGGGTCTGCTGGCCGAGATCGACACCGCCGCTACGAGACCGGGCGTCGTCGCGGATGCAACTCGCGAGCCGTCTGCGAGCGCGGACGCTGACGCCGTCACCGTAACCGCGCCGCCTACTTCCTCGTCCTACGGGGCTGCTGCCGTCGGAGCCGCTCCGCTCTCGAAAATCGTCAACGGTGCGGGAAACGGCAGCGGCACGCTGCGCGGTACCGCATCGCATCGCGCGCAACGGCTGGCGGAGCGCGTGCACGTGGACCTCGCAACGGTTAGCGGGACGGGTCCGGACGACATGATTCTGACCTTGGACGTTCTCAAAGCAGCCGAGAATTGGGAAGAGCACGCGGCCGGCCGCAGTAGCAGTGCTAACGGCGCTAAGGCGCCCGTTCCGTTTCCGCCGCCGCCAAGCGAAGCGAAACGGACCGCGCTGAAGGGACCCGCCGCTGCGCTCGTCGGCGCGATGGAGCAAAGCCTGACGATTCCGACCGCGACGAGTTTTCGGACGTTCGGGGTCGGGACACTCGAGGCGCGGCGATCCGAACTCAATGCGGCCTTGAAAAGCGCGTCTCGAGCGGAAAAAATATCGTTCACGCATCTCATCGCTTTCGCGCTCGTGCGCGCAGCGAGCGAACACCGCGCCATCGTCACGAGCTTCACGCGCGAAGGTGCGACGGCGACTCGCGTCGAGAACCGCGTCTCTCTCGGTATTGCCGTCGACACCGAACGCAAAGACGGGTCGCGTTTTCTCGTCGTACCGGTCATAAAGAATGCGGCGGAGTTCGACTTTTCCACGTTCCGTGGTGCGTACGAAGAGCTCATCGCTAAGGCGCGCGGCGGTAAGCTCGGCGCGGACGACTTGAGCGGCGCGTCGTTTACGCTCACGAATCCGGGCGGCATCGGGACGGTCGCCTCCGTACCGCGGCTGACCGCAAACCAAGGCGCGATCATCGCCGCGGGCGCGATCGGTTATCCGCCGGGCTTCGGACGTGCGAACGAGGCCGCGCTCAAACAACTCGGCGTGGAGAAGATCCTAACGCTGACGAGTACCTACGATCACCGCGTCATTGCGGGCGCGCAGTCGGGCGAATATCTCAAACGCGTGGACGAACTGCTGCAAGGTAAGGGCGGTTTTTACGAGACGGTGTTCGCGAGCCTCGGCTTGACGGCGGGCAAGAGCGTCGGCGTCGGACCGGTCGCTGCTGTTGCGGCCCCGGCGCGCTCGCCGCTCGGTACCGCGATCGCACACCTTCCCTCGACCGATGCCGGCACATCGGCTCGCACTTCGGAAATGCAGTCCGACGAATTGCTGCGCGCCGTTGCGGCGGGTATGTCGATCCTATCGTCGTACCGCCGTCACGGTCACCTCGCCGCGACCCTCGATCCGCTCGGCGCGCAACCGCAAGGCGATCCCGCGCTCGATTGGCACAACTACGCCTTGACACCGTCGGTCATGTCGGCCGTTCCCGCTTCGATTCTGCGCACGAAGCTGCGCGGCGATACGCTCGCCGACGTCGTTTCCGAATTGCGCCGGACCTACGGTTCGACGATCGCGTACGAAGTCGAACACATAGCGAATACGGAGCAGCGCGAATGGCTGCGCGATTACATCGAGTCCGGTTCGCACTTCGTGCAACTCGAGCCCGAGCGCGCGCGCGTCGTGCTCGACCGGCTGACGAAAGTCGAGACGTTCGAGCGCTATCTACGCAAAACGTATCTCGGTTCGAAGACGTTTTCGATCGAAGGGCTCGACAGCATGGTGCCGATGCTCGAAGAGCTCATCGCGCTCCTCGCACACGACGGTGTCGAGTCGGTCGTTCTCGGCATGGCGCATCGCGGACGGCTCGCGACGATCGCGCACGTCGTCAACCGGCCGTACGAAGAGATTTTGGCCGAGTTCGAAGCCGCCGATCTGCGCGGCGACGACGAAGGCGCGAGCGATGTTACGGGCGACGTGAAATACCATCACGGCGCGAACGGGATCTATCGTGCTCCGGCGGGTCCGGTGGCGGTCGCGCTTGCAAATAACCCGAGCCACCTCGAAGCCGTCGACGGCGTCGTCGAAGGCCGCACACGGGCGCTGCAGACGAATCACGACACGCCCGTCGCTACGCTTGCGACCGGCCGTGCCGCGCCGATTCTCATTCACGGCGATGCCGCTTTCTCCGCGCAAGGTATCGTCGCCGAAGTCCTCAACCTGCAGGCACTCGAGGGATATGCGACGGGCGGTACGCTGCACATCATCGCGAACAATCAGGTCGGTTTTACGACGGATCCGAGCGATGCGCGTTCGACGCGCTACGCCTCCGACCTCGCGAAAGGCTTCGACGTCCCGATCGTCCACGTCAATGCGGACGACGTCGACGCGTGTATGGCGGCGGTTCACTTGGCGATCGATTTCCGGCGCCGCTTCGGACACGACGTCATCATCGATCTTATCGGCTACCGCCGCTTCGGACACAACGAAACGGACGAACCCGCCTACACGCAGCCCGATATGTACGACCGCATCAAGCGCCATCCGACGGTACGCGAACTCTACTCGCAGAAATTAATCGCACAGGGTATCGTTACGGCCGAAGACGTGAGTGCGATGCTTGCGACTGCGACTGCAAAGATTACGGCCGCTCATGAAACGGTGAAGAGCGGCGTGTGGACGCACGTCGGCCCCGTACCGCCGAAGGGCGAAGGGAAGCTGGCCACGCTCGCGACGCAGGTCGATCGCGCGGCCTTGCTGGCATGGAACGATCAGCTCACCCGTGTGCCGCCCGGCTTCACCGTGCATCCCAAGCTCGTGCGGCAACTCGAACGCCGCCAGGCGGCATTCACGAACGAAGGCGAATTCGATTGGGGTTTAGCCGAAGAGTTGGCCTTCGCGTCGCTGCTTTCGGAGGGCACGCCGATTCGCTTGACGGGACAAGATTCGCAGCGCGGTACGTTCTCGCACCGGCATCTCGTTTTCCACGATGCTAAAACCAACGCCACGTTCGCGCCGATCCAGCACCTCGCCGACGCTCGCGCGAGCATGGAAGTGTACAACAGTCCGCTCTCCGAATACGCGTGTCTGGGCTTCGAGTACGGCTACGCGGTCGAGTTGCCACAAGCGCTCGTTCTCTGGGAAGCGCAATTCGGTGACTTCGAGAACGGCGCGCAAATTATCATCGATCAATTCATCGCGGCCGGGCAAGCGAAATGGGGCGAGACGTCACGGCTCGTCCTGTTGCTGCCGCACGGCTATGAAGGTGCCGGTCCCGAGCACTCCAGCGCCCGCATCGAACGCTTCCTGCAATTGTCCGCCGAGGGCAACGTACAGGTTGCGAATTGCTCGACGGCCGCGCAGTACTTCCATCTGTTACGCTTGCAGGCCAGGCAGCCGCGCGCGTTACCGCTCGTGATCTTCACGCCCAAAAGCTTGCTGCGTATGAAAGCGTCTTCGGGTACGTTCGAAGAGCTGACCTCGGGCGCTTTCCAACCGTTGATCGACGACGCACGCTTTACGGAACGTCGCGCAGCGGTCGAACGCGTTCTCTTATGCTCGGGCAAAATCTATTACGATTTGGTCGCCCACGCAGACTACGCGCGAATGACGAAGACGGCGATCGTGCGCGTCGAGTTGCTCTCACCGCTGCCGGTCAACGAGATCCTGGACGTTCTCGGAGCGTATCCGAACCTGAGCGCCGTAGCTTGGGTGCAAGAGGAACCAAAAAATATGGGCGCGCGGGCCCACGTTCGCCGGCGCATCATCGAACGGCTGCCGAGCGGAATCACCGACGTGGCGTACTTCGGCCGCCCGTGGCGCGCGAGTCCGTCCGAAGGGTACGGCGGAGCGCATGCGGTCGAGCAGGAGCGCATCGTCCGGGAAGCGTTGACGGAATTCTAAATGAGCGAAGCGTAGCTCAGGACGGTGCAGTAGCAGCCGAGGTCAACGCCTAGCAAAGCGGAAACCGTTTTTGCCGGCGCGCTTCGTCTCGTAGAGCGCCCGATCGGCTGCATCGACTAACGTTAGAGCGTCATTCGCGTCGTCCGGGTATAATGCGGCGCCGAGAGAACAGCGCAGTTCATTGTCACGCAAGGTTGCGGATAAACGCTCGACGAGCATTTCCGCAAGCGCACGATCTACTCCAACGAAGAGCACAACAAATTCGTCACCCGCGTATCTACCGACGACGTCTTGCACGCGTGCTCCGTGCGTCAGCACGTCCGCGAGTCGCTTCAAAACACCATCGCCATGCAGGTGGCCGAGCGTGTCGTTCACCGCCTTGAAATTGTCGACGTCGATCATGACGTACGCAACCCCGCGTCCCGTGTCACGCGAGTTTTGCGTTTCGTGAAGCAGACGTTGCTGAAAGGCCCGTCGGTTATAAAGCCCTGTTAGCGGATCTCTGTCGGCAAGATCCTGGGTCTGCGAGAAAAGCAGGCTATTTTGGTAGGACACACCAGTAATCGTCGCGAGCGCGCGTACGAGGCGGATCTCGGTTTCCTGAGGCGCTAGACTGCTGTGGCCGTCAACATACAATAACGCATTCATTCCTTCGGCATGCGTCAAGGGAGCTAAAACATACCACTTGTTTACGTCGACAAGCGGTGCCGAAAGTTCACCGGCTCGTCCGAAGCCGTTACCGGAAGAATCTCGCAATGCCGCGAGTATCGCACTCCCGGGTCGAACGTCGGCCGCGTCTCTGCTCTCCTCCACGACGTCGCTACCGTTCACCTGCCAACGCGCCTCGATGCCGCGTACGCGGTCGGCGACGAAGAAGATGGCTCGTGAGAAACCGAGTATGCGATACGCGGCTTGCAACATCAGCGCAATAACCGCATCGGGTGCGCGCGTGACGGCAATTTGCGCGTACGCTTCCTGCAAGGAGGCAAGCAGTTTCGCTTGGTCTCTTGCCTCTGAGCGTTCATGCTCGAGCTCCAGCATACGTGCGCTCATGGCGCGCAGCTCGTTTTGCAGGGCGGTCGGTTCAATCATCCGCGAGGAAACTGCTTGTACGGTTCGCGCACCTCATTTGGATAAGCCGAAGCGGCTCGCGACGTGATGAGATCAAGGTCGCCTGCTGCGACGAGTTCGGAAAGGTGCGCTTCCAGCGTCTGCGACCCCTCGTTCCGCGCATTTGCGATCGTATCACGCAACTGGTGCGTAGCGCCGTCTCGAATAAGGCGACGTATGGAGTCGTTGACTAAGGCAACTTCAGCGGCGGCACGAAGCCCTGTTCGGTCCCTCCGCGGCAGCAGCCGCAATCCGACCACGGCGCGCAACGTATCGGCTAGACGACTACGCGCGTTCACCTGTTCTTCACCAGGAAAAAGGCCGACGATGCGGTTTACCGCCTGTGCCGTTTCGGACGAGGTATGCAATGCAGCAAAGACGAGATGCCCCGTCTCCGCGGCTTGCAAACACGCCGCAACCGTTTCGAGGCCGCGGAGTTCTCCGATAAACAAGACATCAGGATCGGCCCGAAGAGCTCCGCGTACGCCGTCAGCGTAGGTCGCAACGTCGCGGCCAACCTCATACTGGGTCACGACGCTTCTGAACCAGTGGTGCTGGTACTCGACAGGATCCTCAAACGTTACGATATGCTTTGCGGAGACCGCGTTGATTTTGTCTAGCAGAGAGGCGATCGTCGTTGATTTGCCTGAACCCGTCGGTCCCGCCACGATGATAAGTCCCGACCGAAGCTCGGTGAGGTTTCCAATAACCGTTGGATGCCCGAGCGTTTCGAACGCCGGGATCGAACGCGCCAAGAGACGTATTGCGAGGCGCGGACCGTGCTTTCCGCGAGAGGCGTGGATACGAACGGACCCCACACGATCGTCAGCATAAAAGGCGTCGGTTATGCCGATTTTGTCCAGGCGTGCTCGAGATAGCCTGTCGATCGTATCGTCAAGAAATGCAGAAACGTCCGCCGCTTCGAACGAGGCGCCGATGATACGCTCAATCTCGGTGAAAATGCGGTAAGCTGCCCCCTGCCCCGGTTCGATGTGCAGGTCGGACGCCTGCCGCTCTCGTCCGCGTTCGAGAAGCGTAAAGATTCGCTGGGCGGTCGGCGCGTGCGCGGCTATTCCACCAACGTTCACTTATATATTCCGGCAGCAGGCTTAAGTACGTCTCGTCTCCCGAACGACGATTCGCAAATGCTCGAGAAGTGATAGCGTTCCTAGCACGCGATGATATCGATGACTTTCGTGTTTTGCCGGCTCGCTGCGTCAGCGTCGGCGCCACAGATTTTGTTATAAAGCTCGATCATCGCCTGCTTCACATGGTAGAGATCCGAAACCGGTGAAGCTCGCCGGCTCGCAAGCAATCGTCGATGCACGCTATGGCGGCTTTCTGAGCAGTGCCCCATCTCATTAGAATTCTGTAAAATTCTAGCAGATGCTATGGCTCTGGGCGTATGGAAGCAGCGATGCGATCGGCCCAATGTTGCCCTTTGCCGCAGAAAACACTCGGGCCTAACGGCCCGGGACCGTTCAGGCGGCAACCCTGAGCCGAAGTGACGTCCAAACATCGCGCGCTTCCCGAGCGACCGGAGCGTTTTCTGGGATGGGGGCGCGAGCGCGCGCGGTGCGGCGCCTATTCTTGCTCTGGGGCGCTCTCTGCCAGCACGAATGAATAGGTAACGGCGATCTCCCGCAGGTGATCGTAGCGGCCCGACGCGCCGCCGTGTCCGGCTCCGAAATTCGTCAGCAGCAAGACGGGACGCAGACCCGTGTTGCGTTCGCGCAAGCGTGCGACGAGCTTCGCACCTTCCCAGTACGGGACCTGACTATCGTTGAGGGCAACGCGCACGAGCATCGCCGATACGGCTGCATGGCGACGTTATCGTAGGGCGAATAGCGCAGCATGTAGGCGAAGTCGCCGGCAACGTTCGGATCGCCCCATTCGAGATACTCGCTCGTGGTGAGCGGCAGCGATGCGTCGAGCATGGTACTCAGCACGTCGACGAACGGCACTTCCAGGACGGCGGCGGCGAAGAGGTCGGGTCGCATGTTCGCTACGGCACCGACGAGTAAACCGCCCGCGCTCCCGCCCTGGATCGCAAGCCTTTCCGGAGCGGTGTACTGCTGCGCGATCAAGTATTGCGCGCAGGCGATGAAATCGTCGAATGTGTTGAGCTTTTGCTGTAAATGGCCTGCCGTGCGCCAACGTTCCCCGAGTTCGCCGCCGCCGCGAACATGGGCGATCGCGAAGGCGACGCCGCGATCGAGCAACGCGAGCCGGCCCGGCGAAAATGCCGGGTCGATGGAAATGCCGTACGAACCGTACGCATACAGTAAGAGCGGGGCGGTACCGTCGTTGGGCCGGCCCGCGCGATAGACGAGCGAGATTGGAATTTGCGCGCCGTCCGGCGCCGTCGCGTGGCGAAGCTCCGTCGCGTAATCGCTCGGCTCGTAGCCCGGAACCTCGGTCGCTTTGAGCAAGCGCAGCGCTCCCGTCGGCAGGGAGAGCTCGAAGACGGATCTCGGCGTAACGAGCGACGTGTAGGCGAACCGGTACTCGCTCGTATGATATTGGGGATTCGGTTGCGCAGATGCGGTGCCGACCGTTTCGGGCAGTTCGACGGGCCGCAGCGCGTTCGTTTCGAGATCGAGGATTTCGAGACTGCTGAACCCGCCGCGGCGTCCGCGTACGACCGCATAGTCTTCGAACATATCGAGGTCCGTAACATGGACGCCGGGCCGCTCGGGCACGATCTCCGTCCACTGCGCTTCGTCCGGGGCATCGTCCGGGGCTCGCACGATGCGGTTCTCTTCGGCATCGCGATTCGTAACGAAATAAAACCAGCGCCCGTGGTGCTCGACGCTATAACGGTGGCCTTCGCGGCGCGGTACGATCACCGACGGAGTCGCGTCCGGACGGTCCGCACGCAGCGCTCGAAATTCCGTCGTCGCTTTGCTATACGATGCCACGAACACGTACGCACGGTCGTTCGTGCGTCCGGCCCCGATGTCGTAGCGTTCGTCCATCTCCGCGAACAATAACTCGGCCTCGCCGCCGAGGCGGTGCCGCCAGAATTTATCGTGCCGTTTGCTGACGGGATCTTCGGTCGTGTAGAACAGCGTCGCGTCGTCGGCCGCCCACGCGAGCGACGTGACGCGTTCGACGGTGTCCGGTACATCCGCCCCGGTCCGTAAATCTTTTACCCGCAGCGTGTACTGCCGGTAACCCGTCGTATCGAGCGCATAGGCGAGCAAGAGTCCGTCGTCGCTCACTTCGTAGATGCCGAGCCCGAGAAAAGGGTGTCCCGCGGCGAGCGCGTTTAGATCGAGCGTAATCTCTTCCGCGGCATCGGCGCCTGCGCGCTTGCGCGCGTAAATCGGATACTGCCGTCCTTCTTCGGTCCGCGAATAATAGAGATAGGAGCCGAGGCGATACGGCACGCTTAAATCGGTTTGCTTGATATGCGAGAGCATCTCGTCGTAGAGTTCCCGCGCAAGCTGTTCCGCCGGGGCCAGCATCGCATCGGTATACGCGTTCTCCGCTTCGAGATACGAGATGACCGCGGGGTTCGTTTTATCGCGCAGCCAGGCGTAGTCGTCATGCAGGCTTTGCCCGTGGACGTCTGTCGAATGGTCGACGCGCGGCGCGAGCGGTGGCACGGCCGTCTTCGTCCCGAGCGCCGGCACGCGCGAAGCGGAACGAGGTGTTATGCCGGCACGTAGTTTCTCGGGCCGCCGGCGCGTGCGACGGCTTCCCGCGTCATCTCTTCCGCAATGCTCGGGTTCTGCCAGCGCGCTTGCGCGGCCGGCGACAGCGCGTCGATCGGATCGAAGTATACGAAGTGCCGCCCGGGCTTGACGCTCGGCGCGGAGTAGACGGCGATTCCGTTCTCACGGTCGTAATAATCGAAGCTGTGTACGTCGCGCTTGCCGCCGCCGCCGGGCGCGTCGCAAACGAAGGTCGGGGTGTTGAAACCGGCCGTCGAGCCGCGAACGTACTTCTCCACGTCGATCGCGGTTTGCACGGTCGTCCGCAGATCTTCAACGCCTTTGACGAGATCGTGCATGTAGACGTAGTACGGATGCACGTTTAAATAGCCCAGGCGTTTGATGAGCAGTTGCATGACGTGCGGATCGTCGTTGACGCCACGGATCAGAACGCTTTGATTGCGCACTACGATCGCGCGCTCGAAGAGAACGCTCAGCGCGCGTTCGGTGATCCAGCTAATTTCATTCGGGCTGTTGAAGTGCGTGTGAATGACGACTTCTTTCCCGAGTTTGCGGCCGTTCGTCACCACGTTCTCAAGCGCTTCGAGCCAGGCATGATCGGTTAAAATCTTCATCGGCATAACGGCCGGACCTTTAGTCGCAAAACGCAGCCGGCGAACGTGCGGGATCGCGAGCAGTGCTTCGCCGATCGTCGCGATCGATTTGGGTGGCAGCTGATACGCGTCGCCGCCGGAGATGACGATATCTTCGAGTTCGGGTCGCGACGCGATGTAAGCGAAAGCATCGTGCCATTGGCGCGGCGTTTTTGCGAGCGGTACCTTGTCTACGACATCCGTATCCGCGCCGATCGCGTACGACCGGGTGCAGAAGCGGCAATAGACCGGGCACACGTTGAGCGGTAAGAAAAGCGCCTTATCGGTATAACGGTGCGTCAGCCCTGGGACGGGCGAATCTTCCAGTTCGTGCAGCGAGTCGAGCGTCAGCCGCGGATGATCCGGCCGCAGCGTCGAGGCGAGCGGAATGAACTGCGTGCGAATCGGGTCGGCGTAGGGATTGGTCCAATCGATCGACGCAATCATGTACGGCGAAACGCGCACGGCCATGGGAGCGCGTCGAAAACCTTCCCGCAGATCTTCGAGGAAGGCCGGTTCGACGAGTTCCTCGACCGCCGCCAACAGCTCTTCCGGCGATTTGATCGAGTGCTGCCCCTGCCAAATATGATCGAGAAACGTCGCCTCGTCGATGTGAGCGTAAGCCGGCACGGCGCGCCAAAACTCGCCCTGTCGCACGTTACGGTGCTCGAGCGATTCCGGGCCCGCCTGAGGTTTGAGATGCCGTTCGCGAACGATCGTTTCCATATCGGGTCCTTTACAGCGTCGCGGAGACGGCGGGTTGCGGTCGCGCGCCGTAGCGTGCGACGAAGTAGCGCCGCAGCGGCGCGTGATCGCGTAGCGTTTGCAAGGCGATCTCCGCGTGACCCGTCGCATAGCCGTTACCGACGATCATCGTGACGTCTTTACCGACGCCCTCGGCACCGAGCGCCGCGGCCGTAAATGACGTGCTCATCGAGAAAAAATAGACGGTTCCATAATTCTTGGTCAGTAGAATCGACGGCAGCTCGGTCCCCGGAACGTTGACGCAGTTGACGACGACGTCCGCCAGTTCCGGCAGCGCTTCGGTAGCCACGGCGAGCATTTCGAAAACATCGCGGGCGTCGGCTGCGACGAAAGCGTCGACGTAGCCATGCTCGACCAGCAGGCGCGCGCCCGGAGTCGTTGCGTCCGGAGCGATGCCGACCACCCGCCCGCTCGGGCCGACCCTTTCGCGAGCCTGGACGCAGGCGAGTAAGCCGGATTTCCCGTCGGCTCCGAGCACCGCAACCGTTTGGCCCGGCCGGACGAGCCGGCGGACTTGGGCGGGCGCGCCCGCGACATCGAGCACCGCGAGCGCCACGTCGCCCGCAATATCGTGCGGCAACTTTGCGAAGCTACCGGTTGCAAAGAGGACTGCGGTGCCGCGCATCCAGATCCGGCCGCTCGACATATCGATGTCGTCGATCGCCTCGATCGCAAGCGGCGTCAGCGTCAACGACACGAGCGAGGCAATCCGGTCCCCGACGCGCAGTTCGCTCGAAGCCGCACGTTCGGGCCCGATCGCGCGCACCCGGCCGACGAACATGCCGCCGCTGCCCGTGACCGGATTGTGATGTTTGCCGCGTTCGTCGACGAGTGCGACGACGTGCGCCGCGACGCGCGCGGCATCGCCGTCGTTCGCTTCGCTGATCTGCCGGAACGACGCCGAGTCGATATTGAGCGCTTCGACATCGCATAGGATCTCGTTAGCGTAGACGACGGGCGTAGCGTCGAGCTTCCAGGCGACTTGCGGAAGCACGCCCGGCGGTTCGAGGACGCGATGACTGCCGAGCACGCAGTTGCGGCGGGCGCTCACGCGGGAACGCCCACGAGGTCGCCCAGGGCGATGCCGTCGCGTTCGAAGGGCGTCGTCAACACGATCGTCGTTTTCGTGCGCGCGATCCCCGGCACGGCCTTGAGGCGCGTGAGAAAGTCGTCGAGGTGCGCTGTCGAGCGCGTAACGACCTTGAGAACGAACGACTCTTCACCCGCCACACTATGGATCTCGCCGACTTCCGGCAAGGCGGCAACCGAGGTCGTGAAACGTTCGTAACTGACCTCCGACGTCGTGTACGCACTGACGAACGCCACCAGACCTAAGCCGAGCTGCCGAGCATTTAGGCGCGCGGCGTATCCACGGATGTAGCCGCGCTGCTCCAAACGCTTGACGCGTTCGTGCACGGCCGGCGGCTTCAGCCCGACGACGGCTCCAAGCTCGGCGAAGGTCGCCCGGGCGTGGCTCTGCAGCGCCCGCAAGAGGCGCAAGTCCAGATCGTCGAGCGCCGCTTGATCGGCGGTTTGTAAAGCATTTTGCATGATGAAGACGGCTTTTATACGGAAGTTTCATTGTAGCGCGCATGGTTCGTTCGGAGCAAGAGGCTGCGTCGCCGTAAGTCGAACTCTCCGGCGTGCAGGTTCGCCGGTCGCCTCTCGTAATAGCCGCTTTGGCACTGGGTTTCTTCTCGGTGGCCTGCGTACCGCGAGTCGCGCAGCCCGAACGGACGGTGCGTTTCGACGTTGCGGCGGACCCCGCGAATCTCAACCCGCTCTTCGCGCATGCAGACGCGGGGAACGTCGAACAACAACTCGCGCACCTCGTCTTCGAGCCGTTTTTCGATTTGGACGCGCGCGGCCGGCCGGTTCCCGAACTCGTCACGACGATTCCGACCACGCGTAACGGCGGCATTTCGCCCGACGGGCGCACGATCGTCTACCGGTTGCGTAGCAACGTCCGCTGGAGCGACGGCCTGCCGGTTACGGCGCGCGACGTGCTGTTCACGCTGCGTGCAATTCGGGACGAGCGCAATCCCGTAGCGTCCCGGGAAGGTTACGAATTGATCGACCGCGCGGACGCGCTCGGTCCGCTGCGCGTCCGCTTCCATCTCGCGCGACCGTGGGCGCCGGCGGTCGCAACCTTTTTCACCTATGGAACGAGTCCCCAGTACGTGCTTCCCGAGCACGTCCTCGCCCGGCAGGAACCGCTCGGCCGCGCAGCGTTCAACGCCGCCCCGACCGTCGGCGACGGCCCGTTCAGCTTCGTCTCGTGGCGGCGCGGCGAGCGGCTGACCTACGTCGCGAACCGGGGCTACTGGCGCGGGTCGCCCCAGGTCGAACGGCTCGACGTTCGCATCGTTCCCGATCCGCAAACCAACCTGACCTTATTGCGCTCGGGCGAACTCGATTTCAATCTGGTCGCACCCTCGCAAGCCGCGGCCCTGCTGCGCTTACGGCAGCCCCTCTCGTTTGCGCTCGCGCCGACCGCCCTCATCGCCGGGATCGCGCTCAACACGGCGCATCCGCCACTCGACGACCCGCGCCTGCGGCGCGCGCTCGCGCGGGCCATCGATCGCGACGGCATCTCCGCAAAGGTCACCCTCGGCCGGTACCCCGTCGCGCAGAGCGATCGGCCGCGTTTTTCTTGGGCCTACGACCCGGCGGTCGCGGAACCGCGCTACGATCCTCTCGCCGCAGACGCGGCCTTCGATGCGGCCGGTTGGCGGCGCGGCGCGGACGGCCTTCGCCGCAAGGCCGGCAAGCCGCTCGCGCTGACCTACGTGCAGTTTCCGGAAACGACGACCGGCGTCGCGACGGCTGCCGTCGTGCAGCGCGAACTGTACGAGCGGGGTCTCGACGTGACGGTGAAGTCCGTCTCAAACGCACAACTTTTCTTACCGGCCGCGGACGGCGGCACGCTCGCGAACGGACGTTTCGACCTCGCCTATGTTCCATGGGCGATGGGTGCCGATCCCGACGATCGCTTTCTGCTCGGCTGCGGCGTGGCAGCCAAGAACTACATGCGTTTCTGCGATACCAGCGTCGATCGGTTGGAGACGGTCGCTGCGGCCGATCCCGACCGAAACGCGCGCCGCCGCGCCTACCGCGAGATCGATCGGATCGTCGCCCGCGACGTCCCGATCGTTTATCTTTTCAACCCGAGTTACGTCTATGCATATCGAGCGCGGCTGCACGGTTTTGCGCCCAATGCCTTCGTGCCCACCTGGAACGCGTACGCTTGGAGAGTGCAATGACGATGGCTCGCGCCGCAACGGCTGCCGACTTTTCGCTGCTCTTCGAAGAGCAGCGGCGTTGTTATCGCGACGAGCCCTATCCATCTCTTGCCGCTCGCAAGGCGAAACTGCAGCGTCTCGAACGGGCGATACTCGGCCGGCGCTCGGCGATTGCAGATGCCCTCTATGCGGACCTTCGTAAGTCCGCTCCCGAAACCGAATTCAGCGAGACGATTCTGACGCTCGGCGAACTGCGCTTCGCGCGCCGAAAACTGGCGGCATGGATGAAGCCCGTCGCGGTGCGCACGCCCGCAATCGTGTGGGGCTCCAAGTCCGAGGTACGCTACGAGCCGCGCGGCGTGGTCCTCGTGATGGTCCCGTTCAACTATCCGTTCCAACTCGCGCTGGTGCCGCTCATCTCGGCGGTCGCCGCGGGCAATCGCGCGATCGTGCGCATCTCCGAGCGTGCACCGCACACGCGCGCGGTCGTTGCCGCCATCGTGGCGGAAGCGTTTTCACCGGACGACGTGGCGACGGTCGGTGGTGAAATCGACGCGGCGCAGGCGCTCTTGCGGCTACCATTCGACCACATCTTTTTTACCGGTAGTACGGCCGTCGGAAAGATCGTGCTCGCCGCCGCCGCGCAGCATCTTGCGAGCGTGACGCTAGAACTCGGCGGTAAGTCTCCCGCGCTCGTTTGCGAGGGCGCGGACGTACCGCACGCCGCGGCGCGAATCGCTTGGGGCAAGTGCTTCAACGGCGGGCAAACGTGCATCGCGCCCGATTACGCACTCGTCCAAGAAGCGCAGGTACCGGCGTTCGTCGCGCAACTTGCCGCGAGTGTAGCGAAGATGTATGGTCGCGATCCAGCGGCTCGCGAACGGACGCCCGATCTGTGCCGGCTCGTCGACGATGTCGCCTTCGAACGCATCGCCTCGCTCCTCGATCGAGCGGTAGCCGCGGGAGCTCGAGTCGTTCTCGGTGGCGAGCGCAACCGGGCCGAGCGCTATATCGCGCCGACGGTCTTGACGGGAGTCGATTGGGAGATGCCGATCATGCAGGAGGAGATCTTCGGGCCCGTGCTGCCGGTCGTCGCCTACCGCTCTCTCGACGAAGCGCTCGCGCGCATCGCTGAACGCCCCAAGCCGCTGGCGCTCTACATCTTCAGTAACGACGAGCGCATGACACGCGACGTATTGCTGCGGACATCGGCGGGCAGCACGCTCTTGAACGACACGCTCGTCCAATGGGCGAATCATCATCTTCCGATGGGGGGCGCCGGCGCGAGCGGTCAAGGCAGCTATCACGGCTGGGGCGGCTTTAAAGCCCTCTCGCACGAGCGCGCCGTCATGCGTCAAACGAAGTTGTCGGCCGCGCCGCTGCTGGCGCCCCCGTTCACCACGACGTCGCGACGGCTGTTGAAGCTGCTCGATAAGCTACCCTAGGTCGGACGTTGGTGCGGCCCCTGGGGATTGCGGGCATACTTCGCGGCATGAGAAAGCGGAGTTTCGGTTCCACCGGTTTTCAGGTTCCCGTCATCGGACAAGGCAGCTGGCCGCTGCCGGATCGCTCGGCCTTACGCCTCGGGATCGACCTCGGTATGACGCACATCGACACCGCCGAAATGTATGGCAGTGGGCGTTCGGAGGAAATCGTGGGCGAAGCGATCGGGCCGTATCCTCGCTCCTCGCTGTTCCTGGTTTCGAAAGTCATGCCGTCGAACGCTACGCGGGCCGGCGTCGCACGTGCCTGTGAAGCGTCGCTGCAGCGTTTGAGAACCGACTATCTCGATTGCTTTCTCTTGCACTGGCGAGGCAGCGCGCGGCTCGACGACGCGATGGCGGCCCTCGAGGCATTGCAGGACGCGGGCAAGATCCGCAGCCTCGGCGTGAGTAACTTCGATCCGTGGGATCTGCGCGAGGCCGCGGACGCGCTACGGTCGGCGCGCATCGCCTGTAACCAAGTCTTATATAATCTCGGCGAGCGCACGCCGGAAGAACACGAGTTGCCTTGGGCGCGCGAGCACGGGAGCGCGTTCGTCGCGTACACGCCGCTCGGCCGACCCAAGAGCGCCTCCGGCGAGAAGGTTCTGCGGGATATTGCGGCTCGGCGCGCTGTCACGCCCGAAGCCGTGGCCTTGGCTTTCCTCATTCGCGAGCCGCTGTCGTTCGCTATTCCGAAAGCGAATACGCGGGCGCACGTCGAGGCCAATGCAACCGCCGGAGACCTGGAATTGCAGACGCAAGAGTTGGAAGCGATCGAACGGGCCTACCCGGTGCGACCGCGGGTCGGCGCGCTGCCGACGAACTGAGGCGAAGCGCGCAGTTCACGGAAATGCACGCTTTACTGACGTTTGCTCCTCACTGCGTAAACGAGCCGACGCTCCTCATCTGAAAGATCGACCAACACTTCGCGCGCTTCGTTCCGTTTGCGAACGTAACGCGGCGGGCATTCTCGTGACCCGTCTGAGCGAGGACGTTTCGCTTGGAGGGCTCGCGCACGAGGTTGGCCTATCGCCATTCCACCTCGCCCGCCGTTTCCGCGCTCGAACCGGGACTTCTCTTCATCAATATCGACTGGCGCTGCGGCTTGCAGTCGCTCTTGCGATGCTGCGAGATGGTGCGAACAATGTTACCCGTATTGCACTCGATCTCGGGTTTGCGAGCCTTCGCATTTCAGCGCGCAGTTACGCAAAGCATACGGGTGCAAGCCGACCGATATGCGTCCATTGATACTAGCGTCTTGCGATCGAATTCCGCTTTCTAATCAGTCGAGATATGGCGCTGCTCGCGACCTGCCGCGGGTTAGGCTGTAGTGGCTTCGTGCGAGCACGCACTTCGGCAGCGCGCGTGTTATGGGTCCCATGAAGGCTCTCACCGGCGATCTCGCAATCATGACCGACGCGCACCCGCTCGCTCCGCAGATAACGCTTCGCCTCGCCTTGCCGCTGGATCCGCCGTGTGCTTGCGGTGACGCGGCAACGTTCGTCCTGCTCAAAGCGGACGTCGCTAAACATGCTCCGCATTTGCCCAATCTCGAAGACCGTATGTCGTATCTCTGGCTTCACGTTCACGAAAGCGTCTGCGGAAACCACGTTGCGATGGCGATCCGCGATATCGGTAGCCAAGTCGCGCTTAACGTATGCTGAGGCCGGGTGCCGGGTATACGACCACGACCGAGCTAGTGCTTGCTTTCGCAAATAACCATAAAGTCGCTCGGCGCTTTTCCGGTCTCGCGGCGTCGCTCGTCGCTCAAAGGACGCTGTCCTTCTTCGCTCCTCCCGCCTTGCGAGATCGAAAAATCGCTCTCGCTTTATTTACGGCTATTTACGAAAGCAAGCACTAGGGTTCGGATTCAGAAGTCAAACGCAGCGGCGTCTCGCCTTTGAGTGCAGCGAGGCGCGCGTCGATCAGCGCGCTATCATCGAGAGCGCTGCGATCGATCCCGCCGGCGGCGAGTTCGGTGAGTGCGGCCGCCCGGGCCTGGGCGGCTCGCGAAGCGTCGCGCGCCCGTTCGACCTTGCGGGCGACGGCAGCCATGTCGTCCGACAGTCCGAGAACATGTTCGCCCGCGCGTGCGGCGGCCTTCGCCGTCGCAAAACGCGCTCCGAGGGCGAGCTTCTCGGTTCGGGACTGCTCGACACGCTCGCGTAGGCGTTCGGCGAACGCCTCGAGCGCCCGGCGCTGGGCGCCGATGTCGGCGATTTCTGCCAGCAGCCGCTCGCGTTGCCCCAGAGCGACGCTTTCCCGGCGTAGGGCGCGGCGCGCCGACTCATCGTCGCCTGCGCGCGCAGCTTGCGTTGCGGCCGCCGTTGCACGGCCGGCCGCCGCGCGAAGCGTCTCGGCTTCGAGTTCGAGACGCTTCTCGCTCGTCAAGACATCGGCCACGCCGCGAAGCGCTTCCTGTAAGGCTGCGAGCTGCTCTCGATACGCCGCCTCGAGCGCGTCTCGCGGGTCTTCCAGCCGATCGAGTGCGGCGTGCGTCTTGTCGCCGAAGAACGAGCGCAGCCGCCGCCAGAGCGTCACGGACGAAGGTCTCGGGCGTCGCCCGCAGGCGAGATGCGCGACGTCCCGTCCCAGCCGACGACTCTTTGAGCGTGGCTTTCGCGAGCAAGCCGCGCGCGACGCTCAGCCCTGTCGCGCCCTGCGCCATAACCTTGGCGAGAATCTCGTTGACGCCGTCGGCGCCGTTAAGCACGATCAACTGATCGATATTCGAGAACGCTTGGCTCGCCGCCGCGACGATATCCGGCCACTTCTCGGCGAGCGTCTGCCCGATAACGGCTTCTTGATTGGACGCAAGCGCGTCGGCACGCGCGCGAATCGCTTCCGCTTCGGCGAGTAATTTCGCCTTGATCGCGTTACCTTCGGCGAGACCTTTCGCTTGCGTTGCAGCTGCTTCGGCTTCGCCGAGCTGACGCGTCGACGATGCTTGCGCCGTCGCGTTGAGTTGGATGCGCTTGGCGTCCGCCTCGGCCTGCAATTCCACTTGCCGTGCGCGCGCTTCGGACGCCGCGATGTCGGCGTCGCGTTGCGCGGTCGCGACCGTGCGCTTTTCATAGGCAGCGGCATCAGCCGGTTTGCGAACGCTGACCTGCAGCTCTTGTTCCGTTCGCTCGGCCTCCAGTTCCGCGATCTTCGTCTGCTGCACGACGACCTCTTGACGAGCCGTCGCTTCGGCGAGCGGTCCCGCGATTTTCGCCTGCGCCGCCGCGCGATCGACGTCGGCTTGGTAATTCGCTTGTTTAATCTGGCTATCGCGGGACGACTCGGCTTTGAGCGCTAGCGATTGCTGCTCGATCTCGGTCGCTTCGCGATCGGCATGTGCTTGCGCGATTCGCGCGTCTTTCATTACCAACACCGCGTGCGGCTTGGCCAGATTTTGAATGTACCCGGTCGGATCGTCGATCTCTTGAATCTGCAGCGAATCGATGACGAGGCCGAGCTTTTCCATTTCCGTTCCCGCAGCCGCACGCGTCGCTTCGGTCAACTTGTCGCGTTCGCGGATGAGGTCTTCGACAGTCAAGCTGCCACAGATCGCGCGCAAGTGTCCGGCGAAGACGTTTTGTATGCGCGCGTTCATCTTATCTTGCTGATCGAGAAAACGGCGCGCGGCGTTGGCGATCGAGGCAAAATCGTCGCCGACTTTATAGATTACCACGGCTTTGAGGTGAACGGGGATTCCTTGCTGGGTTACGCAATCGACGACGAGTTCTGCTTCGTTGAGATCGAGCGACAATTTTCGTACGACTTGAACGCCGGGTACGACGAACGTCCCGTGTCCGGTTACCATTTTAAAGCCCATGCTCTCGCCGATCGCCGCGTTGTCACGGCGCGTGCGGAAGCCGGAAATAATAAGCGCTTCGTTCGGTTCTGCGACGCGCCACATCGCTTTGAAGAGCACGAACGCGACGACGACGGCCACGATGACCGGCGCCGCGATGATAAGGGCGAGCGAGCTAAAACCCGGTGCGACCACGACGCTCCTTGCTATCCGTACGCACCCGCATACGGAAACGACTCATGCTTGCGCGACGACGACGGTGCGCGGCGGGTGGTACTCGACGACCACAACGCGCTCGCCGCGTTCGATCCGCTCGGCACGCTCCGCACCGTACGCGTGGAACGCCTCGCTCCCGCCGCGGATCGGCAGCATCACTTCGCCGACTTGCCTGGGCGCGATGGTTCCTGTCACGCGGCCGATCTTGCCGATCACTTCCTGGTCGTGGGTCACCGCTTGCCTCCGCGATCGATCCCCCGTGCGAGCAGCCCGCCGCACGAGTTGCGGCCGTCTTCGCAGTTCGGTCGACTGTTGCGTGCTTCGGGAAACGCGCCGCGGCTCCCTGAGAGCGCCCTACGGTGACGACTTCGGAACTGCCGGTCCGAGAGACAGGTATGAAATCTTGCCGTCGGCGAGCGTTGCGATCTCGGCGATGTTCTCGGCGTTTGCGAAAACGGCATAGTAGACGCCGCCGCGCGAGTCGACGCGATCGAACGGACCTTCGGCCGCTCGCAACTGCGCGTTTCGCGCGTCGACTTGCTCGACGGGCAGCTGATCGAGAAAGCCTTGCGCGAACCAGGCGGCGAAGGCACGTTCGGCGCGCAGAACACGTTCGAGGGCGTGCCGGTCGGTTTCCGACTGCTCATCGTGGAAACGTAACCCGGCGGCCTTGCCCTCGGAATCTAATTCGAGAGTGGCGCGCAGCGAACCGTGCGCGAAGCGCAGTTGATCGCCGCCGGGATCCTTCGTGACCGCTTGCAGCGCTCCGAAATGCGTCCGGTACCCGTCGATGAGAATCTGCACGTCGGCCAGCGGCACGCGCTGAATAAATGCTTCGTCGAAAAGCGACGCGTCGACCGCTCGGATAGCGAACAGTTGCTTCAGGAACGTCACGTCCGAAGCGTCTTTGCCACTCGTTCCGGCAGCGCCGAGCGCGAGCCAGACGAGGCCGCAGGTGACGGAGCGCCGGAGCATCGCCGCCGCGTTAACTCGCGGCCTGTGCCGACGGTCCGTAGCAGCAGACTTCGAGTTTATTGCCGTCGGGATCGTCGAAGAAGACGGCGTAATATTGCGGGCCGTAGGCGTACTCGGGTCCCTCCATTTGCGTTGCGCCCGCATCCGCCGCGGCCTGCGCCGCACGATCGACGTCTTCGCAGGACGCTGCGAAGAACGCTATGCGGGTATCGCTCGCGCGCATCTGCGGGTCGACGGTGAAGCCGAACCACATGTTTTCGCCCGGCTCTCCATCTTGCGGCTCCGGATCGTAGGTCACCCAGTGCTCCGATTCCGACTTCGCGTGTCCCAGTGCGCCGAGAACGATATCGTAGAAGGCGATCGCGCGCGCTAAGTCGCGAACGCGAACGTCGACATGCGAAAGAACGGGGTTCACTCGAGCGCACCGGCGGTTGCGGCCGAGCGTAACCGGTCTTCGAGCCGTGCTTGCACCGAACTCCACTCATTGACCAGTATCGAATAGACGGCCGTATCCCGGACCGTGCCGTCGGAACGGCGTTGATACGAGCGCAGCACGCCTTCGAACCTCGCTCCGAGCCGCTCGATCGCGGTCCGCGAACGGGCGTTTCGGGTGTCCGTTTTAAAGGTGACCCGCACGAACCCGGCTTCGAACGCGCGCTCGAGCAGCAACAGCTTGGCTGCGGTGTTCACGGCGGTCCGGCGATGTTTGCGAAAGACGAGCGTCGTGCCGATTTCGACGTGGCCGTCGAAAGGCCGGATATCCATAAATCTGGTCGTTCCTGCGAGCGTTCCGTCCAGCAGTTCGATCGCAAAAGGCGCCTCTTCGCGCGCGATGCGCGCCCGGGACGCGCGTTCGAACCAATCGACCGTGTCGACTTGCGAGCGCGGCTTGGCCGCGATCGTCCACGTCCACAGGTCGTCGTCCAAGCGGAAAGCGTGATCCATCTCGCCCAAATAGCGTTCGCTGAGCGGCACGAGTCGGATGCCACGGCCTTCCAGCGGCGCCGCTAGGGCTTCGAATGCATCGTCGGACGCGTAGGAAACCATGCGACGCAATACGCTCCCGGGCGGCCAATTCTTGCCCGGGGGCTGTGTTTAGAGGGCCTTCACCGCGCCGACCAGCTTGTCGATCGAAGCTTTCGCATCGCCGAACAGCATCGAGGTATTGTCCAGACCGTAGAGCGGATTGTCGATGCCCGCGAAGCCGGGCTTCATCGAGCGCTTGAGAACGACGACTTGATTCGCTTTGTCTACGTCGAGAATCGGCATCCCGTAGATCGGGCTCGAGGGCGAGTTGCGGGCGTCCGGATTCGTCACGTCGTTTGCGCCGATGATGAGTGCGACGTCCGTGCGCGGGAATTCCGGATTGATGTCGTCCATGTCGAAGAGCGCCGGGTACGGTACGTTCGCTTCCGCGAGCAAAACGTTCATGTGACCGGGCATGCGGCCCGCCACGGGATGAATCGCGTACTTGACGTCCACGCCTTTCTTTTCCAACTGATCCGCGAGTTCGCGCACGCTGTGCTGGGCCTGCGCGACGGCCATGCCGTAACCCGGTACGACGACGACTTGCCGCGCGTAGGCGAGCATCGTCGCAACGTCGTCGACCGACGATTCGCGCACCGAGACGTCGGCGGCCGCGCCTGCCGGGCCCGCGGCGGTTTTGGGAGCTGCACCGAACGCGCCGAAGAGCACGTTTGCGACGGAACGATTCATCGCTTTGCCCATCATGAGCGTCAGTAAGGTACCGGACGCGCCGACGAGTGCTCCCGAAATGATGAGCACGTTATTGCCGAGCGCGAAACCCGTGAGCGCGGCCGCCAAACCCGTGAACGAGTTGAGCAGCGAAATGATGACGGGCATGTCGGCGCCCCCGATGGGCAGCACGAAGAGAACGCCGAGAACGGCGGCCGCTACGAGCGCGACCGTAAAGGCCGGAACGGTGACCGTATTGAGGGCCACGAGCACGAGCCCGGCGACCGCGAAGAATGCCAGCAGAGCATTGACGACTTGTTGTCCCGGATAGACGATCGGACGGCCCGTCATCAGCTCTTGCAGCTTGAGAAACGCGATGATCGAACCCGTAAAGCTGATCGCGCCGATGATCGCCGTGAGAACGCTCGTTATCGCGAGATCGACCGGTACGATGGACGTACTGGGATCCTGCTTGAGAAACTCCGCGGTCGCGACCATGGCTGCGGCACCGCCGCCCGCGCCGTTAAAGATCGCGACCATCTGCGGCATCGCGGTCATTTTGACCGAGCGCGCAAAATAGATGCCGACCGCGGCTCCCGCACCAAGGCCGATGAGCGCGATCCACCAGCCGGCCGACCAGTCGAGCGCGATTCCGGTAGCGACGAGCGCGATCGCCATGCCCGCGATCGAAACGTAATTTCCCAGCCGCGCCGTCTTGGGCGTGTTCATGTAGCGCAAACCCAAGATGAAGCAGACGCCGGTGACCAGATATGCGAAGTCGATCCCGAGCTGAACCGCCGGCGAGACGGTCGTTTCCGGCATTACTTCGGCGCTCCGTCAGCGGCGGCTTTCGAGCGGACCGGTGCCTCGCGCGGCTTGAACATCGCGAGCATGCGCTGCGTGACGACATAACCGCCGAAAACGTTGAGCGACGCCAGAAAGACGACGAGCACCGAGAGCACGGGTCCGAGCTTCGGTTCGGCCGCAACCGCGACCAGCAGCGCGCCGACGAGCACGATACCGTGAATCGCATTCGTCGCCGACATCAGCGGGGTGTGCAACGTGGCGGGAACCTTCGAGATAACTTCGAGTCCGACGAACACGGCCAGTACGAAGACCGTGAGCTCGACGAGCAGGTGGGCTGCGTTCACGCCTTGCTCCCGGCTAAGGCCGACTGCGTCGGCTCGTGAACGATTTCGCCGTCCTTTACGAGCGTCGTACCGCGGATGATTTCGTCGCTCATATCGAGATTCAAAGTGCCGTCTTTCGCGATCAATTGCAGGAGGGTGAAGACGTTGCGCGAGTAGAGCGTGCTCGCATCAAAAGGCATCGTCGAAGGCAGATTCGTCGTGCCGACGATCGTTACGCCGTGCTTGATGACGACTTCACCGCTTTCGGTCAGCGCGCAATTGCCGCCCGTTTCCGCCGCAAGGTCGACGATAACGGAACCGGGTTTCATTCTGCGCACCGCGTCTTCGTTCACGAGTAGCGGCGCGCGCCGGCCCGGCACGGCGGCGGTCGTAATGACGATGTCGACCCCGCCGATGTACTCCGCGAGTAACTCTTGCTGCTTCGCCTCTTGTTCGGGCGTCAGCGCTTTCGCATAGCCGCCCTCGCCCGTGGCGTCGACACCGAGGTCGAATTCAACGAACGTCGCACCGAGCGAATTGACTTGTTCTTTAACGGCCGCCCGCGTATCGAAGCCGGAAACGACCGACCCGAGCCGGCGCGCCGTCGCAATCGCTTGCAATCCGGCAACACCCGCGCCGAGCACGAAGGTCTTTTGCGGGCGGATCGTACCGGCGGCGGTCGTCAACATCGGTAAAAAGCGCGGCGATTCGTTGGCCGCAATCAACACGGCTTTATAGCCTGCGATGTTTGCCTGCGAGGAAAGCGCGTCCATACTTTGCGCGCGCGTCGTGCGCGGGATCGAGTCCATGGAGAGCGCAGTTATTTTTTGTTTCGCGTACGCTTCGACGGATGCCGGATCGCCGAGCGGGGAGAGAAAAGCGAGCAACGTTTGCCCCGGGCGCATGAGCGCGAGTTCGTCCGCCGTCGGACGAGCAACTTTGGCAATGAATTCGGTCTTGGCAAAAACCTCTGCGGCATCCGAGGCGAGCACGGCGCCCGCCGCTTCGTATGCCGCGTCGGGAAATGAAGCCGGCATGCCGGCGCCGCGCTGCACGAGCACGCTCGACCCGCTCTTAGCGAGACGGGCTACCGTTTCGGGCACGAGCGCGACGCGCCGTTCGCGCGGCACGACCTCGGTCGGGACGCCGATAAGCATGGGAAACTCCTAACGATACGGAGGCGCGCGGAAACGGCACCTGCCCGGGCATACACGATGCCGGAACTTGTACCGCGTTTCTACCCGTGCTCCTTGCGCGAGAGGCGCTCAGAGCTCGGCGCCGAGTAAGCCGCAAACCGCGAGTAAGCCCACGATTCCACCGGCGTGAATCGCAAGACTCGCTTTCGGTGCGGCGCCGCGGACCGTTGCGACCGCGGCCAAGTCGCCGGCCGCGACGATGGCGCACAGCGAGATCGTCGTTTGCAGTGCCGGCCGAAATTCGGAACGCAGCGCAAAGCCTGCCACGAGCAAGCCAAGAACGAAGTCGCGCGTTCCTAAGGCCCGCAAATAAGCGAACTCGGTCGGTGTGGAAAGGGGTAAGCCGTAGTTTTCGGCGAGCGCGCTCGGAGCGACGTACGATCCGACGCCGAGCGACACGAATGCTAGGGCGACGAGAACGCTCGCAACGGAACCGATCATGGGGCGATTTGACGCCGCGGTGCGAGATGTCGTCCAATGGAAGGCATGCGCGGCGTCTCCAAGAGCGGTCTCCCCGCCAAATGCTGCAGACGCTGCGGGCTGCCCTTCGCTTGGCGCAAGAAATGGGCGCGCAGCTGGGACGGCGTGCGTTATTGCAGGAGCGTTGCCGGCGCGCAGCGGACCCGCGACCGTGAAGCTTCCGCCGGGTCCGGGTGTCATGCGTTCGGCGGAAGCGCCGGCGGCGATCGCGCGCGACGGGCTGCCCGCGTATCTGCGCCGTCTTTCGCAACGTTACGGCCCGATTTCGTCGTTTCGGCTCGGCGTGGCGCCCGTCGTCTTCGTGGACGACGGGGCCCTCATCGAGCAGATTCTGGTCACGCAGCAGCACGCGTTCCGGCGCGATTTCGGCGCGGCGATCGCGCGCGATCTGCTCGGCGAAGGTCTGCTGACGACCGAGGATCCGCTGCATCTCGCCCGCCGGCGTTTGATGCAGCCGGCGTTTCACCGTGCCAAGGTCGCATCGTATGCGGATACGATCGTGCGCGAAGCGGAACGGATAGCGAGCGTTTGGAACGGGTTGCTCGCGCTCGACATCGGTACGGAGATGACGAAGCTCACGCTGGGTGTGGTCGGCGACACGCTGTTCGGCGCCGACGTGCGCTCGAGCGCAGCGGCCGTCGCTGCGGTCCTCGGACGCTCTGCCCGCCGGGGCCGTTCTTTCGGGCTGTTATTGTTGCTCCTCGCGCCGCTGCTCGCGAAGTTTCCTCGCCGCGGTTCGCACGCGAGTCTCTTCTTTGCGCGCGAACGCGCGGAACTCGAGCGGATCGTTGCGCCGATCGTCGAGCGCCGCCGCGCCGAAGGCGGCGGCGGAAACGATTTACTGTCGCTCCTGCTCGGCGCGCGCGATGAGGGGGGCGGCGGGCTCGACGACACGGCGCTTCTGAGCGAAGTCGTTACGCTCGTGCTCGCCGGCCACGAGACCACCTCGAATGCGCTGACGTGGGCGTGGCTCTTGCTCGCGCAGCACCCGCCTGTCGAGCAGCGCCTGCATGCCGAATTGGATGCGGTTCTCGGCGAACGCGCGCCCGCGTTCGCGGACGTCGCGCGGCTTTCGTATACGGCAAACGTCTTTGCCGAGGCGATGCGGCTTTATCCGCCGGCGCCGGCGTTCGCGCGCCGCCCGCTCCGGCCGGTCGAGCTCGGCGGTTACACGATAGCGGCCGGTACGAGCATCTATGTGAGCCCATACGTCACGCAGCGCAATCCGCGCTATTTCGAGGAGCCGGACGCCTTCATGCCCGAGCGCTGGGAACACGGGCGAAGGCCGAAATTCGCGTATTTCCCCTTCGGCGGCGGAAGCAAGATGTGCATCGGCGAGTCGTTCGCGCAACTCGAAGGCGTGCTGGTTCTCGCTACGCTCGCACGGCGTTATGCGCTGCGTGCGGCGGCCGTGTTATCTACGGCGCCGCTATTGCAAGGGATAACTCGTCCGGAGCGCCCGGTGCTGCTGCGTCCCGACGCGCGCGCGTAGCGGCATCAGCGCAGCGCGATATCGTTGCGTAACACGCCGATCTTCTCGATTTCGACTTCCATCGTTTGCCCGTCGCGTAAGAACTCGGGCGGCGTGCGCGCCAAACCGACCCCATCGGGCGTGCCCGTGGCGATCACATCACCCGGCTCGAGCGTCAGGCCGCGCGAAAGCGATGCGATAATCGCAGCGACAGTAAAGATCATCTTGCTCGTATTCGAAGCTTGCTTGATTTCGCCGTCGACGCGCAGACTGATGGCAAGCGTTTGCGGATTCGGGATCTCGTCCGCCGACACGATCCAGGGCCCGATCGGACACGTCTGGTCCAGGCTCTTCCCTTTGAACCATTGTTGATGGCTGCGTTGTAGATCGCGTGCCGTCACGTCGTTGAGGCACGTGTATCCGAAGATGACCGAGAGCGCGTCCGCTTCGGCGACGTCCCGGCATCGCGTGCCGATGATAACGGCGAGTTCGGCTTCCCAATCGTACTGCGCAGAAATCTCGGCCGAGAGGTGCAGCACCGCGCCCGGATCCGCGATCGCCGTCGGTGCCTTTGTAAAAAATGTCGGCACCGAGGGCAGTTTGAGCTCGCGTCCGGTCGCTCGCGCGACTTCTTCGGCATGATCGACATAATTACGGCCGACGCAAAACACGTTTTTACGCGGATGCGCGGGCGCCCTCAGTTGGAGCCCTGATAGCGGCAACGTTTCCGTTTCTCTCGCGAGCGCTTCGCGCGCCCCGAACGCGAGCGCGAGATAAGCGTCCAGCGACGCGATGCGCTCCGGATAGACCGTGACGCGATCCCCTTGCAAGACACCGAAGCGGTTGGCGCCGTTGGAAGCGAAGCTGATGAAACGCATGATAGCGCGAGGCTTCGGCGCTCCGCGAACGCGAATCCCCTGCCATGCGGGTGGCAATATTTGGCGGTACGGGCGGCGTCGGGCGGTGGCTGCTCGCGATCGCACGCGAGAATGGCGATCACGTCAAAATGTTGGTTCGCAGCCGGCGTAATCTGCCGCACGACTTAGGCGCCATCGGCGTCATCGAAGGCGACGTGCTCGATCCGGACGCGGTCGATGCGACGGTCGGCGGTTGTGACGTCGTCTTCTCGGCGCTCGGCTCTGAGGGCACCCGGACGACGACGCTCTATTCGCAAGCGACGCGTAACATCATTGCGTCGATGCGGCGCTCCGAGGCAACGCGTTTGCTCGTGGTTTCGTCGGCCGGTGTCGAAGACGATCCGAATCTCAATTTCTTCGCGCGCCGGTTTCTTCTGCCGCTCGTCTTGCGTAACGTCCTGGGCGACATGCGCGAGATGGAACGTGAGATCGAAGCGAGCGGCCTCGTTTGGACGATCGTGCGGCCCGCGCGCCTTACCGACGGGCCGCGCACGGGTCTCTATCGCGCAAACGACCGCTTCGTGCCGGAAAGCGGCCGCGAGATCTCGCGTGCCGACGTCGCCGACTTCATGCATCGTGTCGTCGTAGACGAGCGCACCCTGCGCAAGATCGCCGCGCTCACGTATTGAACGTGACTCGCGCCTGGACTACGCCGTTTTCGAGCCCGTTAGCGGCTTTCCGGGTTGGAGGCGTCCGAGAAGTGGAAAGGGGGAGGTTGACTTCACCCAATCACCGTCTACGAAAGGCCAAGGAAAGGCAACTATGCGCCTCCACTTATTGATCGCACTTCCGCTCGGAATATCGCTCGCGGCAGCACCCGCTCTCGCGCAGCCGGAGGCGTCTCCCACCCCCGCGGCAGGCGGGCAAACGATGGCTTCGCCCGCTCCGATGGCCAGCGGTATGGGGACGATGAAGGGGCCGGGGATGATGATGGGTTCGGGCTCGCAAGCAACGGTCACGCTCGTCCCGCAAAACGGCTCGAACGAGACCGGCATGGCCACGCTCACCGAAACCAAGAAGGGGCTGGTCGTTTCGGTTACGACCGATACCGCTCCCGATAGCCCCCAGCCGATTCACATTCATAAGGGCTCATGCGCGAACCTCGATCCGACGCCCGCTTATCCGCTAACGATGGTTGCGAAGGGAACTAATACCATGGGGAACCCAAAAGGCATCTCGACCACGACGCTCAAGAGCGTAACCCTCGCGCAACTCGAGAGCGGTCAATACGCGATCAACGTGCATAAGTCGTTAGCCGATGCGAAGACGTATGTCGCGTGCGGCGACATCAAGAACGCGAATCCGACCGGCACGTCGCAGTAAAAGCGGCGGCGCGCCGCAGCGCTAGGTGCGGCGGCGCGTCAAGTGCCAGTCATCGCAGTACGTGCACCGGTAGGTGAACAACACGCCCGCCATGCCGTTCATGGCGGCGTGCGCGCGAGCTTCTTCTTCGCTGCGATAACCATCCTTCGAAGAACAGCTGCGCGCGATATCCCGGTCCTGCACGCTGTCGACGCCTTCCCGGCTGCGTAGCCACCACTTCATCGCGTCGAAATCGCCTTCCGACTTGCGCGGCATCAGATCCACGTAACGGCGTCATCGAAAGCACGCCGTTCCTTGTGCGCGGCGGCGAGCGGCTTTACCGGGTTGCCGACGACGAGGCTCGTAAAAATCTTGAAGCCTTTCGGCACGCCGAGCAGCGCGAGCATATCCTTTTGAAAAGCCAAACCGCGCGCCCAACTCGTGAACGCGCTAGCGAGTCCGAGCGACGTCGCTTCGAGTTGCATGGCCATAAGCGCGCAAGAACATGCTTCGACGGACTCCGTCAAGCCGTCATCGTGCAGCGTGACGATCGCATATCCGTGTTCGGGCAGGACGCTGCCGGTGAGTTGACGATTCAAACCGCGCACGAAGGCCGGATTATTAAGGCGCTTGTTCATCGTCGCAAAGATCTTGCGCGCCTTGACGAAGGTGTCGCGCGACTTATCGCACGCCCGGCGAAACGTCTCGTAGGCGGTGCGATCGCAAATAACGACGAAGCGTACGGGTTGCGTGTTGTAGAGCGACGGTGCGAGACGTCCGGCTTCGACGATTCGGCGCAGCGCCATCGGCGGCAATGCGCCCGGAGCAAACGCGAGGGCATGCCCGGTCCGTTCGAGCAGTTCGACCGGGTCCGCGGCGGCGACGGCGAGCACGTCAGTGTGCCGACCGGTAAATAGTGTGACAGTCGCTCCGCGCTTTTCCGCCGTCGCTGCGTCGCTCATCGCTTAAATTGCTCTGCAATTCTGCGCTCTTCGTTCCTTGCGACGACGAAAAATCGCTGTCGCTTCGTGTCGCACCATTTACCGGTCGGCACACTAATGGCTCTTCTCGATCGATTCGAAATCCGGTAACGGTTTTGCCGAAGCGCCCGAAACGGGGGTCCTGCTGCGCGCATCGGCGGTCATCCGGTCTACGGCGCCTTGGGCATTCGCATTGACGCCGCCCGCGCGCAGCAAGGCGACGGAGCGATGCACGTTTTTACTCTTCGGCGCATAATCGTACGCCAGCCGGTACGTGCCGGGGATCGCTTTGCCGTCCGCCGTTCGTATGAATGCTTGCAGTGCGTTGCCGTACGTCATCGTATTGAAGGCGAGGTCGCGCGAAGATTTACCGGAGCGCACGCGCGTGACTTGCCCTTTGCGATTGACCTCTACGACGTATTCCGTGTGTTGAGGCGCGCTCGGTACGCGAGGCGAGAACGAACGTTCGCCGCTCGGCGCAGCAGCATGCGTACCGGCGGCTGCAGCGGCCGTGCCGAGCGTCAACGCCAGGCCGAGACCTGCTAAGAGCAGTGTACGCGTCACGCGGCGACCATTTTAGTTACGGGAGAGCAGGACGAACGGAGCGTGACATGCCGCGCAAGCGACGACGACGACGAACACTTTGGACAAAGAGCTGGAAGAGCGGGCCTTCGAGGCATCGGTTTCCCGGCCGCACGCTCCGCACCGAACCGAAGCCGGATGCTTGGAATCGCGATTCACTATGTTGCGCGCTTACCCGAATAGCGCGGGGATGCCTGCGGAAATCGCCGAACCGGGCGTACCGTGAAACGCTCCGCGGCCGTGCTCGTTCTGTTTGCAACGCCGCTCGCCGGCTGTAAGCAGCCGCCGGAAGCAACCCAGCCGACCCTGGGACTGGTTCGGGCCGGAACGGATGTGGCGATTGCGAAGCTACGCGCGGTTTCGGCAAGCGATGCACTCGCGCAATCGAATGATGAGTACTACGTGGTGACGTTCGTCTGGACCAATCGGCTCGGTTATGCACTCGCGCCGCGCATCGATCATTTCGTGCTGGAGGATGCGAACCGGCGCCGCTTTCTGGGTGCCGATGCCGGTGACGCCGCGCTCGTCGGAATCGCAAACTATACGGGCGTGCTGCAACAGGGCGGAGCGCACGAATATACGGTCGGCTTTCGCGTTCCGCAAAACACGACGGGCATGCTTTTTTACGACGCAACGTTTTAGCTCGCTGCTCGTCGCCCGCATATTCGCTTTGGCCGGCGCCGTCTACATCTCGGTCGCGAGCTCGGCCTTTGCGGCGCGACCGCTGCTCGACCAGCATCAGTGGGATTCATATTTCGGGCTCTACGCGCGCGACTATAGCGTTCCGTGGAAGAAGACGACCGTGCGGCTCGATACCTATTCCGGAGCCCCCGTCGATTTCGCCGCCTACAACGTAGACCCGGCCGACATCATCGTCGCGGGACAGAATCGTGCTCCGCGCGCGCTCGATACGGCGCGCCGCCGGCCGGTCGCCCGGTGGCGCTTTTCGCCACCGCCCGGTTATCGTTTCGAATCGAACGACGTTGCCGTGCCGCTCGGCTCCCAGGAAGGTTTCTACGTCGTCGTAGCGCGACGCGGCGACGCCGAGCAGCAAGTTTGGCTCAATCGCACGCACGTCGGGCTCGTCGTCCGGCAGAGCGCCGGCGGCCTCGTGCTGTGGGCCGTCGACCTGCGGCGGGGACGGCCGCTCGGCGGTATCGCGGTCGACTTCCTGGTGGGACTGCGGCTCGTGCGCTACCGGACCGGGCCGGACGGGCTCATCGCCTGGCACGGCTCGGTCCTTCCGACGTTTGCGCTCGCGCAGAGCGGACCCGGCCGGGCCTTCGTCTCGATCTTGCCGCAGCCGCCGGCACCGCGCGCGGTCGTGGGCGTGCGGCTCGATTCGGCGGCGGCCCGCGCCGGGAGCCGGTTTCGGTTCGTCGGTTTCGCGCGCGCCCGCCGCTCGGGCACCTACCGGCGGGCGACCGGTAGCGTGCGCGTCTCGCTGCTCGGACGCGGGAAGACGCTCGGCACCGTCGCGCTGCCGCTCGATGCCGCCGGCAGTTTCGCGGGAGAATTAGCCGTTCCGAGCGGCCTCGACGCGGGCGAGTACGCCGTGCTGGCGAGTGCGCGCGGCACGACCGGGGGGACGAGCTTGCACGTCGACGCGGCGAGCGACATTGCGCTGACGATCGCTCCGAGTTGTCCGTGCGATCCGGACCGCGACGTGCCGCTCGGAATCGTCGCCCGGCGCGGAGACGCTGCGGCGGCCGCAACCCCGCTGCACGTGCAGATCGTGCGCAGTCCGCACGTCGCGCCGCCGGGAGCGGTGGACGCCGGGACGAGCTGGGGCGCGACCGTCGTCTACGACCGTACGCTTACCACGAGCGAGAGTGGCCGGGCGGACGTGCTCCTTCCCTCACCGAGCGACGGTCTAGATTCGACCTACGGCGTCCGCGTGACGGCGCGCGGTGCGACGGCGACGTCGCGTATCGTGGTTCCCAACGCGAGCCTCGCCCTCGCGCTGCTGCCGCTGGCACCGAGTGTCGATACGGGCGAACCCGTCGCCTTCGAGCTGCGCGGTTTCGACCCGACGGCGGGGACGCCGATCCCGAACGTCGCGGTGCGCGTGCAGCTCTCGCATGGGGCTTCGGCGCAGGCGCAAACGGTCTCGCTCGACGCACGCGGCCGGGCGAAGGTCGTCTTCCGGCGGGGCACGCTCGGCTCGAATCTTGCGCTCGCGTTCGCTACGGTCGACGGGCGCCGCGCGCTGGACGCAGCGAGCGTGCTCGTCGAACCGAGCGCGCTCGCGGGGCGATCGCTGTCGGCGGACGCGGGCGTAAGCGTGTCGACCGACCGGCCGGCGTATGTTCCCGGTGACCGGATCGGCGCACGGGCCGAGGCTCCGGGCGCGGCCGGCGATGCGCTGCTGGCCCTGACTGCGGCCGCGACGGCGCCGGCCGTCCTCGCACCCGTCGGGCACGGAACCGCGACGGCGACGCTCAAGCTCGGGGATCCCAAGGGCGCGGCCGTGGTCGAAGCGGCTTTCGTGCGCGACGGTGCGATCGCCCTCGGGTCGACCAGCGTGCGCATCGACGGGCCGGGCCGGGCGCTCGCAACGTCTCTGGCTCTGGACAGGACGGCGTACGCGCCGGGCGATACGCTTCACGCGACCCTTCGCGAAGGCGCCGGACGAGGCGGGGCGACGGTCGCGGTCCGCATAGCGGACGGACCGGAGAGCGGCCCCGCCTACTTCGAAGATGCATCCGCCATTCTCGCGCCGGGAGAGACCAGCACCCAAGTGTCTGCCTCGGACGATCCGCAGTGGCACGCCTACGTGGCGCCCGCGCGTTCCAAAGCGAGCGACATCTTCGCCGCGGAACGTCCGCGCAAGGTCGGCAGCGATCTACCGAGCGTCGGCGTCGCTGCGCCACGGACGCTATACTGGCAAGTCGCCCGCGCGGGCCCGGGTCCGCTCGACGTGCCGGTTCCGGGCTACGCCGGACATTTCGTCGTATCGGTGTTGCGCATGGCAGACGACGGCGACGTGGGCGCGGCTTCCGCGAGTTTCGAGGTCCGGTGAACGGAGCCGGTGCGAAGCTGATGCTGCTCGACACGTACGGACTCGTGTACGCGGCCTTCTTTGCGATGAAAGATCGTCCGCTCACGACGACGCGCGGCACGCGCATCGAAGCCGCGTACGTTTTCACGACAACCCTTACGAAATTGATCGTCGATGAGAAGCCGACCCACGTCGTAGCATGCTTCGACCGCGGCCTGCCGGCGGCTCGGATCGCGGTGTTCGATGCGTACAAAGCACAGCGCCAAGTGATGCCGGACGATTTGCGCTCGCAGTTCGCCCTCGTCCGGCAGATCCTGGGCGTCTATGCTATTCCGATGCTCGAGGTCGAGGGCGAAGAAGCCGACGATATCATCGCGACGCTCGCGACGGAGGCTGAAGCGCGGGGTGCGGAGACGGTCGTCATCACGGGCGACAACGATCTTTTGCAAGTCGTCGACGCGCACACGAACGTCCTCGTGAGAACGCGCATGGGCGGGGTCCTCCGCTACGATCTCGCGGCGGTCCGGGCGCGCTTCGATCTCGACCCGCGCCAGCTGCCGGATTACCGCGGTCTCAAGGGCGATCCGTCCGATAATCTGCCCGGCATCCCAGGGGTCGGCGAGAAGACGGCGATCAAACTGATCAAGGGAGCCGGTTCCCTCGACACGCTCCTGGCCGATCCGGCCCGAGCGGGGACACCGAAACTGGAAGCGCTCGTACGGGAGCACGGCGAGGTCGCGCGGCGCTGTCGCGACGTGTCCGTCATCAAACGCGACCTTGCGGTCAGCGTCCCGTGGGAAGCGGCGCGGTATGCTTCGCCGCCGGTCGAAAAACTGTACGCGCTTTACCGCGATCTCGAATTCAAGTCGTTGCTCGCGAAGCTGCCCGTCGCGGAGAACGATGCCGTGCTCTTCGCCGAGAGTGACGCCGAACTCGTGCGCGGCACGTACCGCACGTTCGTACCGTCGACCGATCCACCGGAGTTCGCTTTGCTCGCGGAGTCGCTCGCGGCGCTGGCAGGTAGCGAGGCCGTGGCGTTTGCGCTGCGCGGGGCGGATGAAATCGGCGTCTCGCACGCGCTGCAAAGCGGCCTCACATTCCGCCCGGCGGCGCTCGCCACACCGGTCGTAGCGGACGCGCTGCGCGCTTTGCTCGCGAGCGGAACGCCGCTCGTCGTACACGATTGGAAAGCGTTCTGCGGACTGTTGCGCGCGCACGGAATCGCCCTGCCGCCGGATGCCGCGCTTGCGGACGATACGATGATCGCGGCGCACCTGCTCAATCCGGCGCGCAGTTACACGTTGCTGGAAGATGCGGCCGGTGAATATCTCGCGGCCCGGCTTCCGCCGGAGGCCGCTGCCTACGCGGACGCCGTGCTGCGGCTACGCCCCGTGCTGCGCGATCACCTCGCGCATCGCGAGCAATCCGCGCTGTATGCGGAGGTGGAATTACCGCTCGCGCGCGTTCTCGCGCGTTTGGAAGCTGCGGGCATCGCGATCGACGCAACGGCACTCGAAGAACTCGCCCTGGAAGTCGACGCTTCCGTCGCGCGCTTGCAAGCGCAGATCTTCGAGCTAGCCGGAGAGACGTTCAATATCGGGTCGCCGCAACAGCTCGGGAGCGTGCTGTTCGAAAAGCTCGCGTTGCCGAGCGCCGGTCGCACGAAGACCGGCTGGGCGACGGGTATCGAGGTGTTGCAGCCGCTGGCGCGCGATCATCAGATCGTGGCGGCGGTGCTCGACTATCGCGAAGTAACGAAGCTCAAGAATACGTACATCGACGTGATCCCCAAACTTGCGGGTGCCGACGGCCGGCTGCGCACCATCTTCAATCAAACGACGACCGCGACGGGCCGGCTCTCGTCCACGAATCCGAACCTGCAGAACGTCCCCGTGCGCACCGAACTCGGTCGCCGTATCAGGCGCGCGTTCGTGGCGCCGAGCTCGGACCGGCGTTTGCTCGCGGCCGATTATTCGCAGATCGAGCTGCGCGTCATGGCGCATCTCTCGGACGATGCGGCGATGCGCGAAGCCTTCGTGCGCGGCGACGACATCCACGACGTTACGGCGCGCGGCATCTTCGCGGTTGCGACAGAGGAGCGCGTTACGCAGAACCAGCGCCGGATCGCGAAGTCGGTTAATTTCGGCCTGCTCTACGGGATGTCGGATTTCGGGCTCGCGCAGCGGCTCGATATCGAACGCGGCGAAGCGCGCGCGATGACGGAAGCGTATTTCGCCCGCTTCCCGGACGTGCGCGGCTGGATCGAACGCAATCTCGACTTCGGGCGCGAGCACGGGTACGTCGTGACGATCCTCGGGCGGCGGCGCTACATGCCCGATCTGCGTTCGCGCCATTACGGTCTGCGCGCGGCGGCCGAACGCGAAGCGACCAACGCGCCGATGCAAGGCAGTGCGGCAGATCTGATGAAGCTCGCGATGGTGCGGATCGATCGCGCGCTTACCGCCGGGGGTTTGGATGCAGCGATGCTGCTGCAAATTCACGACGAGTTGATCTTCGAAGTAGCGGCCGCAGAAGTCGGCCCGGTCGCAGCGCTCGTGAAGCGGGAGATGGAGGGCGCGGTCGCGCTCGGCGTACCGCTCGAGGTAACGCTGAAAACGGGACGCAGCTGGTACGACGTGGAGCCGCTCGATGCATGACGCCCTGCTTGGAGCGCTCCTAGCCGTGGTGGGAGGCGGAGCGACTGCCGGAACGGCCTCCGGCTTAAAACCTGCGGCCCTCGCCTGCGCCAATCCGCAGCTGCCCCCCGCGATTCTCGCCGGCGCGAACGGAGCGATTTCGGGTGACGTCGCTGCGACGCCCCTCGCCACGATCGCCGTCACCGGAGGAGCGTCCGCCCTGACGCTCGCGGTCGCCGCGAACCAGCGTACCCGCGAGCGGGGGCTTATGTGCGTTACGGCACTCAAGCCTGCGGCCGGTATGATTTTCGTTTTCGCGCAGACGAACGAGTGGGCGTTTTGGATGAAGAATACCGTCGTGCCGCTCGACATGGTCTGGCTCGCCGAAGACGGTACGGTTACGCAAGTCGCGGCGAATGTCCCGGCATCGAAACTCGACACCCCAAGCGGGCGCGTCGCGCGACGCTCGGGTCAAGGCCGCTACGTCATCGAGCTGCGCGCGGGTGAAGCGTCCGCCGACCATATCACGACGGGAGTCCGGCTCGGTTTGCCGGCTCTCGCAGCCGAAGAGTGATCCACGTCCGCGGCGTAACGACGTCGCCGCTGCAACCCTTCCTGCCGCTGGTCCGGTTATAGGTTGCTGACGTGCCCGAACTCCCCGAAGTGGAAACGATCGCCCGCGGCTTAGCGAACGCGGTCGCCGGATCGACGATCGTTTCCGCCGAGACATTCCGTCCGAATGTCGTTTCGCCCGAACCCTTGCGGTTCGCGGCGTCGCTGACAGGAGACCGGATCGAAGGGGTAGGCAGGCGCGGCAAATTCGTGGTCGTCTCGCTCGCCTCGGGCAAGCAACTCGTCGTTCATCTCCGGATGACCGGGAGGCTAATCGTCCAGGCCGCGGGGGCCACGAGTCCGGAGCCGTACACGAACGTCATACTCACGTTCCACGACGGGACACGACTGTGCTTCGCGGACGTGCGGCGGTTCGGCAGGATGCGCCTCGTGGAGCCTGAAGAAACGTGGGCCGCCGAAGTCGGGCTAGAACCACTCTCGAATGACTTTACATTCGAACGTTTTTCTGGTCTGTTGGACGGGCGGAAAACCCCGATCAAGGTGTTTCTGCTCGATCAGCGCCGCATAGCGGGGATCGGCAACATTTACGCTTGCGAGGCGCTCTGGGACGCGCGGATCCGTCCGACCCGTCCCGCCGGAGCCCTCTCGAAGCAGGCGCGAAAACGACTCCATCATTCGATTATGGACGTGCTCAGGCGCGCGATCGAAATGCGGGGCGCGAGTGTCGACGACTACGTCGATTCGAGCGGTCTCCGCGGCGGCTTCCAAAATGTGTTGAGCGTCTATAGCCGCGATGGGAAAGATTGCACTCGCTGCAGCGCTCCCATCGTCCGAACCGTTCTCGCTCAACGCGGCACCTGGTGGTGCCGCACCTGTCAAAAAGCTTAAATACCATCATCCAGCCCCGCAAGGGGAACTGCGCATCGCGCGGGAGTGCGACCGGACGATTCGATCCGGCGCACGCGTAAAGGGGACACACATTACCACAACCGACATCGCTCCCGCCCAAGAAGAGACGGAAGAACTCGAAGACCAGCTCGCGCTCGAACAGCGCATGTACGAAGAATCCCTCAAGGTCCTGGACGAGGGCCAGGTTCTCGTCGGCGTCATCGTCGCGAAATACCAGGACGAGTTGCTCGTCGACATCGGCGGGAAGTCGGAAGGCTTCTTGAGCTTCCGCGAGCTCTCGCTCGCGATCGACCCGAAAGAACAAAAGGTCGGCGATAAGCTCGAAGTCATGATCCATCGCATCGACGAGGAAGGCACGCTCTTCCTTAGCGAGCGGCGCGCGCGCGCGCTCAAGACCTGGGAGAAGGTCATCGCCGCGCACGAAAACGACGAAGTGATCGAGGCGACCGTCACGCAGGTCGTCAAAGGCGGCGTTCTCGTCGACCTCGGCATGCGCGGCTTCGTGCCGGCGTCGCAGATCCGGCGCCAGCCCGTCGGCAATCTCGACGAGCTCGTCGGCAAGCATCTGCGCCTCAAAGTGATCGACCTCGATCACAAACGGCACCGCGTCGTACTTTCGCAGCGGCTCGTGCTCGAAGAAGAGCTCAATGCGAAGAAGTCCGAACTGCTCGGCACGCTCGCGGTCGGACAGATCCGCGAAGGCGTCGTCGTGCGGCTCGCGGAGTTCGGCGCGTTCGTCGATCTCGGCGGCATCGACGGTCTCATTCATAATAGCGAACTCTCGTACGCGCGAATCAAGCATCCGTCCGAGGTCGTCAAGATCGGCGACATCGTGCAGGTCGAAGTGATGAAGTTCGATCCCGAAGCGAAAAAGGTCTCGCTATCGCTCAAACACGCGTTACCGGACCCTTGGGTCGAGCATGCGGACAAACTGCTCGAAGGCCAGCGCCTTATCGCGCAGGTCGTCAAAGTCACGCCGAATTATCTCCTCGTCGAGATCATTCCGGGCGTCCTCGCCATGGTTCCCAAAGGTGAATTCGATCCGAATCTGCAGTACAGCCCGGGCCAAGAGGTCGAGGTTACCCTGCTTACGATCAACCACGCGACGCGCCGCATCACGGGTTCGATCCAGCATGTAGCCGACGTTTCTCCCGAAGAGTACGAGCAATTCGCAGTGGACGGCGACGTCGGGTCGATCGGCGATGCTATCGATCCGGCCATCGTGTAGTTACGAGATAGCGTTCGAGACGGAAAAAGCGGGCTCGGCTTCGGCCGGCCCCTTTTTTTGGTCCCGGAACGCCGCAGTCGATAGCGAATCTGCCCGAGTGCGATTACGGGTTGGCTTAACGGGCGGTATCGGTGCCGGTAAGAGTGAGGTCGCGAAGTTCTTTACCGCCTTCGGAGCGCTCGTCATCGATGCGGACCTGCTCGCGCGTACCGCGCTTGCTCCCGGCAGCGCCGGGCTCGCGCGCGTGCGCGGTTTGTGGCCGAGCGTCGTCTCGGAAGCGAATCTGCTCGATCGTGCGGCGCTCGCCGGCATCGTCTTTCGCGATCCGGCAGCGCTCGATGCGCTCAACGGCATCGTTCACCCGTTCGTCCGCGCGCGGAGCGCAGAACTAGAAGCGAATTCGGCGCCCGGGCAAATCGTCGTGCACGACGTTCCATTGCTCTTCGAAGCGGGTTTTTACCGCGCGTGCGATGCGAACGTAGTCGTCGTCGCGGAAACGGAAACGCGCCTCGCCCGGGTCGTCGCCCGTACGGCTCTCGATGCGGCGGAGATTCGCCGCCGTATGCTCGCGCAGATCGATCCCGAGCGCGCGTGCGAGCTTGCGGACTACACGCTTCGCAACGACGGTACGCTCGCACAACTGCGTGCCTCGACACGCGAGGTGTACGACGATCTGCTCGAGCGTCGTCCGCGTTCGAAAGTGATGTGAGGGGAGGCCGGTCCGCGTGGATGCCAGCGACTTCGCGACGACGTACGCCTTAACGACCGCCATCGGTTTACGCCCGTTTTTAACGCTCGCGCTCGCGTCGCTAGCGATGCATCTCGGGTACCTTCACCCCTCCGCGTCGTTCGCGTATCTCGGAACGCAAGGCGCCACCTGGCTTCTCGCCGCGCTTGCCGCGATCGAGTTCGCGGGTGATAAGATCCCGTTCGTCGATCACGCGCTGCAAGCCGCGCATTTCGCCTTGAAACCGGTGGCCGCCGCGATCCTGGTCGGCAGCGCCGTGCCGGCGAGCGGACCGGCGCCGGACGCGACGGCGTACGGGCTCATGGTGCTCGGAGCGCTCAATGCGCTCGGGGTGCACACCGGGATTACGGCAACGCGCGGCGCGTCTACGGCCTTGACGCTCGGCCTCGCAAATCCGTTTCTAAGCCTCATTGAAGACGTGCTCGCGTTCGGCGCCACCGTTGTCGCAATCGTGTGGCCGTACGCGGGTGCCGTCTGCGCGGTCGGGCTCACGCTGCTCGTCGTGCTGCTCGCGCGTTATGTGTTTCTCGCGGTGCGCTCCGGCCGTACCGTATAGCTGCCGTTAACCGCGACGCACGAGCGAGCTAACCGTTAAGGCGTGCTCTGGATAATCGAGTTTGACCACGCGCCTCGACTCGCGTTGACATGTGCGGACGATTCGAACGTCATCGCATTGGGAGTCGTAAGCGTGCGCAGCAGGACGCTGCCCGCGTCTTGTGCGAACCCGCTAGGCACCAGCATGCCGCCCATTGCTCCCGGCGGCATCACAACTTTTAATTGTGGAAGCTTGCGTTCGATCGCGATGCGCTGTTCGGGCGTAAGACGTTTCTCCGCCTCTGCCTTCATTTGCGCGAAGTCACGTTGCATGGCGCTGCGCTGCTCGGGCGTCATCTGACTCAAAAATTGGGACTGCATTTGTTGTGCCATCGCTTGTGCCTGCGCAAGAGCACCCGCGTTGACCCCGCAGGATCGCCTGCTGTTCGCTCGCTGACAGCGCCCCGTCGAGTTGGCGCGCCGTGGCTGCCTGATCGGGATTCGGCGCAACGGCGAGCTGACCGACGAGTGCCGCGACGAGCGTACGGTGAGCGGGCGAAAGCGCGGCCAGCATTTGAGCGCGCGTCTGCGCTTGGAGCTGCCGGTGCTGAGCGCCGATCTTTGCGAAGGTCTGCATCATCGCTTGTGCCTGTGCGGGATCGGGCATCGGAAATGCCGGCGTCGTCGTAGGCACGGGCGACGGCGCCTGTGGGCGGGCGGCGAAGCGGCAGAACTGCCCGCCGGCCCTTGTGGATCCGTCTGCGCGGGGACGACAAGCGTTACCATCGTCAAAGCGATCGTCGCGAGTCCGGTGGTCCACATACGCATAGCATAGCACAGTCTGGCATCCGAGCAACCCGCATAAGGCAGGCTTACAGCCGCATGCGGTGCGCTCGTGCAGAACGCGACACGCCCGAACGAAGCGACGGCACCGAGGACGGCCGATCGACCACGGCTCGGTGCCCAGCGTGTTTTCGGCGAAACGAATTAAAAGAGCCGCTCGCCGTTGCAAACTGGGAAGTGCGGTCGCACGAGCACTTCGTTCGAAAATCCGGCGATGCGTTTGGGCGGGAAAGGCCGGCGAGCATGATCGCAACACCTCTTTTTGCTCAATGCGTGCGTCTTTTTCACCCGGGCTGTTCGCATGTGCGAAACATTCGCAGTGCTTCAACTTGTGTGACCCGTCACGAGCAAAGATAAGCCGGGTCCGTTGCGAACGCGCACGCTCTTCGAATCGGAAGCATCTTCGTACACACGAAATGCGAGACGACGGAATTACCGTAGCGAAGCGCTTTCAGGTTAACTACATGCAACGCGTGTTCGATGAGGCACAGAAACGCATGACGTTCCCATCAACGCCGTGACGAACGTTGCGCCGCAGCTTCACGGGGTTTCGCGCCGCTGCGCGAACGGAAATGCCTGCGGCTGTACGAGGACGATCGTGCGGTGAGCGACCCGTAAGAGACCGACGTCGGCAAGTACGCTCAACTCTTTGGTCAGCGTTTCACGGCTCGTGCCGATTAGGTCGGCCAAATCTTTGTGCGTGAGACTCAAGCCGATGCGTAACGTGCCGTCATCTTCGCGCACGCCGTGTTCCGCCGCAAGGCGTCCGAGAACGTCGACGAGCCGTCCCGGGACGCTCTTGCCTGCAAGCTCCGTCAGCTCGCGTTCGAGCGACGCGAGCCGCTGGCCGATGCCGCGCGCAAATTGCGCGGCGAGTACGGCGTCCGCGCGTAAGCGGCGCTCGAAGGCGGCGGAATCGACGCGGCACACATCGCCCGGATCGAGCGCGATGGCGCTCGTCGTGCGGCGTGCTCCGTCCGTCATCCACGTTAATTCTCCGAAGAGGTCGCCTGGGTTGCGGATCCCGACGATCGCCTCGGCTCCGCTCGCGCTCGTGCGCACGATCTTCACCCGTCCGCTATCGACGACGTAGATGCAATCCGCCGGATCGCCCGGCGTGTATATGAGATCGCCGCGTACGACGCTGCGCCGCCGGGCGTCGGCGAGCAGGGCGTCACGCCGCTCGGCTCCGAGCGCAAGGACGTTCATCGTCCGGCGCGCAGCGCGCGGCCCGGCCGAGCACCCGTCGGCCGGCCGGCGCGCATGACCGCCCGTCCGTTCACCCAGACGCAGTGGATGCCGGCCGGATAGGAGTACGGACGCTCGTACGTCGCGGTGTCGACGATGCGTTCGGCATCGAAGAGAACGAGATCCGCGTAGGCGCCCGGAACGAGGCGGCCGCGGTCCTTGAGGCCGAACGTATCCGCGGCGAGCGACGTCATGCGGCGGATCGCTTCGCCGAGCTCGAGCGTGCGCCGGCCGCGTACGTACCGTCCGAAGACGCGCGGGAAGCAGCCGAAGGTGCGGGGATGCGGCAAGCCGACCGCGGTCGGTCCTTCGAGGGCACGGGCCGACGCGTCGCTGCCGATCGAGACGAAGTCGGCCGAGAGGATCGTGGCGACGTCGTCTTCGTTCATCGCGAAGAACATCGCGCTGACCGCCAGCCGTTCTTCCAGGAGAAGGCGTAGCGCGGCGCGCGGCGGCGAAAGCCGCCACATGCGCGCGATCTCATCCAGGCGCATCCCCGCGAGTTCGGCGTTGCGCTCCGTGCCGGCCGTCGAGATGAGGATGTCGTGCCAGTCCTGTGTGTCGCGGTCGAGTTGCAGCCGCAGCGCGAGGGCCGCGGCATGCTCCGGGTCGCCGAGGCGTTCGAGCGTTTCGTCGCGGCCGCCGCGCGTGGCATCGGGGGGAAGAATCGTGTCGAGATCCGTGCAGAGCGCCACGTAAGGATAGACGTCGGCGCAGACGTTTTCACCGCGTCCGCGGGCGTGCGCGACGGCATCGAGCGAGCGATGCACCTTGCCCCAGTTCTTTTTTCCGGCCGCTTTGTGATGAGAGAGTTGCACCGCGACTTCGCTGCGGCGGCCGATCGAAAGCGCTTCGTCTACCGCCTCGAGCAAATCGTCGCCTTCGCTGCGAAGGTGGGTAACGTAGCGAGCACCGCCCGCCGCGCGCGCCGCCGAAGCACATGCGACGAGCTCGCCCGTATCGGCATAGCGCGATGGGATATAGATCAAGCCGCTCGAAACGCCGAGCGCGCCCTGCTCGATCGATTCGCGTATGAGAGCGCATTGCGCGCGCAGTTCTTGCGCTTCGAGTCGTCCTTCGCGTTCGCCGCAAACGGCGCGTCGCGTCGTACCGAGCCCCACGAGCGTCGCGACGTTGAGTGCCACTCCGCTGCGTTCGAGCGCAGCGAAGAACTCGTCGAGGTCGCGCCACTGGGCGCCCGGGCCGTGCGCGGGCGCGCAAGACGCCCCGCAATTACCGCCGATCTCGGTCGTAACGCCCTGCGCGATTTTTCCCAAGCAGCGGCCGTCGGTGAGCCACAGTTCGTCGGAATGGGAGTGGACGTCGATGAAGCCGGGGGCGAGCGTTAGACCACGCCCGTCGATCCGCTCGTAGGCGTCGCGTTCTGAGAGCTTGCCGATCAGCGCGATACGCTGGTCGACGATGCCGAGGTCTGCGCGCACGGGTTCGGGGGCGACGCCGTCATACAGAAGCGCATTTTCGATGACGGTGGCAATCATACGAGTTTGAGCTCAGTTGCCTTGGGTACGTGCAAGTTGCGCGCTAGTACTACTTCTGAACTCGCCGTAGGCTGGCGAATCGAGATGAGAAGAGGTTTTATGGCAGATCAGCCTTTGAAAGTGACGCCGCAAGACAAGGCTCCGGGCGGTGAGATGTCGGTTCGAGAGGCGGGCAAGAAGGGCGGCGATACCGTTCGCGAGCGGTACGGGTCCGGCTTTTATGAAACCATCGGGCGTAAGGGTGGTCAGGCGACTCGCGAACGCCACGGCGCGCAATTTTACGAGACGATCGGGCAGAAAGGCGGCCGGGTCGTCAAAGATAAGTACGGGTCGGATTTCTATGAAGAGATCGGGCACAAAGGCGGCCAAAAAGTAAAGCGGCTGATCGCCGAAGCGAAAAAGAGCTTGGCCGACGGCGCGTCCGCCGGCGCCGACGGTAACGGGAAGGCCAAGAGCGCAGACAAGGTTTAGTGCAATCCGCCGGAGGGATCGTTGACGATGATCTCTCCGGTTTTAACGTTGAACGTCGCGCTCGAGAATTCGAGCGGCTTGTCATGGACGGTGCGAACGACGACGCGTTTTGGCAGCGTCAACGTTTGCGAGCCGTCGTTCCAGCTGGCTGCGTTCGTATCGAACGAACGCGCCGGGCTTCGTCCGATCGTCTCGAGGTGCAGGCCACCCGTAATTTCGAGATCGTGTGAGATCGTATTGACGGTGACGTGGTGCGCGTTGACGCGCAAATAGGGCTTTCCTTTTTTGTCGATGATGCCGTCATGAACCCCGTCCACGACGAGCATCGTCTGGTCGGCGTTGCTGACGATACGATCGTAATCCGCCGACCACGATTTCGTCGTGATGCGACGGCCGCTTGCGGAGCCGCCGTGAAAGACGATCTGCGAGTTGCTGTCGGGCGGCGGCAACTCGTGCTCGCCCGCGCGATAGACGCCGAAGCCGACGAGCGCGAGTGCGAGCGTTGCCACCGTCACGAGGATCGGCTTCACGCTTTCGCGCGTCCCAGGAGTGCGACGCCGAGATAGAGTGCGGCGAACAGAAGCGCGAGGCCGCCCCCGCCGAGCGCGACGAAGGGCGTCGTAACCGGGGTACCGATCTTGCCGCTGACGATGGCCGCCGCACCGAGTTTGCTCGCCTGCGTATAGCGGCCGTCCGGCGCGATGATGCCGCTGATGCCGGTCGAAGCCGCGCGCACGATCCAGCGTCCGCTTTCGAGCGCTCGTAACTGTGCCGTTTGCGCGTGCATGTACGGCCCGGCGGTCGTTCCGAACCAGGCGTCGTCCGTCGCGATGACGAGCGCACTCGCGCCCGCCCGCACGTCGCTGCGTATCAGGCCGCTGAAGTCGGACTCCCAGCAGATAACGGGCCCCACGTGAACGCCTGCCGCCGTGAAGACGTCGGTACCCGAGCCCGCCAGAAAATCGGAGATGTTGCTCGTCCAGGGAATTCGTCGCAGGAGCGGTGCGAAGGGGAGATGCTCCGCAAACGGCACGAGCTGCCGCTTGCGGTAGAGCGTCTCGAGCTCGCCGCTCGGCCCGAACACGTACAGGACGTTGTATTCGCCTTCCGGTAGGACGGCGAGCGTGCCGACCACGAGCGCGGCGTGCACCCGTTTCGCGAGTTCTCCGAGCCGCGTCACCAGCGCCGGATCGCGATTCATCGCTACCGGCATGACGGTTTCCGGCCACACGATGAGCCGCGGGTGGGTCGCGCTTGCGAGCAATGTCAAGCGCTCGTAGCGGGCGAACGTGACCGGGAATGCCGAGGGGCGGAACTTGATCGCCTGGGCGATGTTGCCCTGGATGGCGGCCACGGGAAACGTCGGCGCCGCGGCCGCGCGCGCCGGCGCGAAGAACGCACACGTGCCGGCGCAGACGGCGACGGCGGTTCCGGCAAGCGCGGTATCGACGGCGACGCCACGCACGCCGCGCAAGCGAATCGCGTAGGCCGCATATGCGCCGAGAACGCAGATCAAAAACGTCAAACCGTACGTGCCGGCAAACGCGGCGACCGGCGCCGCGGGCGAGTTCGCTTGGGTGTAGCCGAGGCTCCCGAAAGGAACGCCGAGCTCCCCGAGCGCTTCGGAGCGCAGCCATTCCGCGAAAGCGAAGGCAGCGGCGGCACCTGTCGGGACGAGCGCTCGCGCGGCGCGCGAACGGCTGCCGAGCGACCTCGCGAGGTAGGCACTGAGGGCGCCCGTGAGAGCGAAGCCGAGTAATGCTTCGACGATCGCCGGTCCCAAGGCGAGCAGAAATCCGAACGGCGCCACGAACGCGCCGGCGGTCTCTCCGAACCAAGCGAAATTGAGGTCGAAGAAGATCGTTCCGGAGAGCCATCCGAGCCAGAAGGCACGTTTCGGAGAGACCCCAAACCAAGCCCAGAACAGGCCGGTCGCTCCGATCGGTGCGAGCACGACGACGCTGGTCTTCGGGAAAGCCAGCGCCATCGCCAGTGCGCCCAGGGCCGCGATAACGAACGGAAGGATTGACGCCAGCATGCTCCGCCGCGCCGCACTCGTAACGTTCGTATCCGCGCTGCTTTTAGTCGGCGCTTGCGGCCGCCAAATTACGCCCGAACCCAAGCTAAGCAGTAACCTCGCCGGTCATATGCTGATCAGGTTCCGCGTGAACGGCAGCAGCCTTGCATTTACATCGTACGATTATCAAATCGTCATCGATGCCTGCGGAGAAGGCGTTCCGCGGCCCAATCCGGGCGCGAACTCATCGGTAAAGAACTACTCGTACTCATTCAACGTCGGTACGAGTCCTTTCGGTGTGACCCCGGTGTATCCGATCCTGCTGCAATACAAATTGTTGACCGGTCTGACCGGCTTCACACCGCTGACGGTTCCCATCAGCCCGAGTCTGGTAAGCTTCGTGCCCAATAGCAACGGCCAAGGGAACGAATTCGAAATCGTCTTCGACCGCGAACAGCTCGATAACCCGAAAAATCTTGCACAGCCATGTCCGAGTTTCACGCAACCGCCGGCGAGCGGCGCCGTCGCGCCGGGCGCTGCGGCCGCGACTTCGTCGCCCGCCTCAGCCCCATCGCCGGCCGGCGCGACACCCGTTCCGAAGCCGACGACGCCCGTCCAAGCCACCTGGATTTTGAATTTTATCGTGCTGACGCCGAGCGGCGTACCCGTCGATTCGCTCGGGCAAGGCGGCAGCAGCGACAACTCATATCCCGGCATCGTCGTCGACACGCAGTCGCAGTCACAACAGCAGATCGTTAAACTGCCCGACAGCTCCGGCGCTCCGCCCGACCCGAACGCGCAGATCGCCGGCGGCGAGGTCGACAACTACCCGTAATATCGTAGCGGACGAATCGGGACGAGTTTCGCACGGTGCGCCGGAGCGACGCCGTAGTTTAGCCGACACAAAACGAGGCACGCAGGCGTGCAGTGCACGGTTGCGCTTTCAGAGAGTTTTCATGAACGCTCGTTATGATGGCGCGACGCTACTTCAACGCTTGGGAGAAACGTATGCTTCGCGCTAACCTGCTGGCCATCGCGACGATCGCCACTTCGACCGTTACCACCGCGTATGCGGCACAACCGCCGGCCCCTGACGTCATCGGATTGCTAGGGAAAATCACGACGATCGGGTCGACGATCGATCCCCACAACGGCGATCGCAATCCCTACGGTTTGACGATCGCTCCGGCGAGCGGAGGCTCGATCACGGCGGGCGATCTCGTCGTATGCAATTTCAACGACGCCTTTAATATTCAAGGTCTCGGCACGAGCGTCGAAGTGTTGAAGCCGGTTGCCGGAGCACGGCCGAAGCGTCTGATCGCCGACGCACGTTTAACCGGTTGTGCGGCGATCGCCATGGGCGGTGCGGCTCCTTGGATCGCCGCCCTCGATGCGAACGACAACCCGATCGTTTCACCTCAAGGCGCAATTGCCGATCCGATCAACAACTTCCCTTGGACGGGTCCGTGGGGCCAGGCCTTCGTCGCGGGACCGAAGAGCCCGCCGGCCTTCGTCGCGGGTCCGAAGAACCCGCCGGCCTTCTACGAATCCAACGCCAACGACGGCAGTATCGTCCGCATCAATCTCACGACCCCATTTACCTTCGATAAGATCGCGACGGGTTTGCCCGTTAACCACGGCGTTCCGGGCAACATCCTGGCACCCTCGGGGCTCACCTACGATTCCGCGCGCGACGTGTTGTACGTCGTGGACGGCGCAGTCAACGTGGTTGCGGCGATTCACGGACCGGCGACCATTCCCGCCGGCGGTATCGTGGTGCACGGAAAAGACGTCGAAGGCCGCTATGCATCGCGCGTGAAAATCGTCCACTACGGCGCGCCGCTGAACGCTCCGATCAGCGCGGCGCTACTCTTCAACGGCGACCTCGTCGTCGGCAATACGGGCGACAATCGACTGGTCGAACTCTCGCCGGAGGGCCGTGTCGTAAGCGCCCGTGTTCTCGACACCGGCGCTCCGGGTGCGTTGTTCGGGATCGCCGCTGCGGGAACGTCTACGAAGACGACGCAGATTTTCTTCAATGACGATAACGACAACACGGTTAAAGTGCTGACGCGCTGAGCGCCTGCCGTCCGGCGGCACTCTAAGGTTTATAGGTTGGCGAAGCTTTGCGGAATGACGCCCTGCGTGGACGACGTTCCGCCGAAGCCGAAGCCGGCCGATTGGCCCGGAAATGCGAGGATGACGATGTTGAAGTTGAACGTCTTGAGGTCTTGATTGTAGGCGAACTGCAGGTTGTAACAGTTGTCGATCGTGCGCGTCAGATAGATATTCTTGTCTATGAGCGCGCCCTTATTCTTCCAGTCGACGTTGGTCGTAAGTTCGAGCGTCGTATCCCGGCCGAACGGCGTGATCGCTTGCACGTTCGTCAACCCGAACCCGTTTCCGGGACCCGGACCGTAATAACCGCCGATCGTCAAGTACGAACGCAGTGACGGACGCCAATTGAACTGATAGTTGATCGGCTGCGCCATGCGATCGAAGTTCGTCGTTGCCGCGAGCGACAACGAGTAGTAATCTTGATTGAAGAAGCGGATGACGTCCTGTGCCGACTTCGAACCCGTCGAGAGGCGGTCGAGCAGTTGGAACGGGACGTCCGGCGGCCCGATGGGGTGCTGCTCGTTGTAGGTGACCGCGTTGACGATATGATTCGCGATCTGGGTCGTTAGCGCCGCGTTCTGCTGATCGTACGCTTTGAGGTCGCCCGTGCCGTAATAGTCCTGCGTGAGATTGTAATTCGCCGTGAAGTCGCTGTTTCCGAGAACTTTGAAGTAGACGGCCTCGTTGAGTTGACCTTGCACGCGCTGCGTGGAGAAGTGGTTCTGAGGCTCCGTATATTCGCCGGCCGTAAACTGCAACTGCGGTCCGAAGCGGAATCCGCCGTAGGTCAAATGCGGCAGCACCTGCAGTTCCGGCACGCGGTCGTACCCGAACGGATTGGACGAGTAATCCGTCTTATCGTAGGTGAGGTTGTAGTCCGCGAACTTCGTAAAGAGATGCGTGTCCGTGTTGATGTGAAACGTATTGGTCGATGAGAGCGGGCTAGCGAATTTCGAGTACGAGAGATTGAGCTGCTGCTGTAGCTGCTGGCTCAGGTTGATCGAGTCGACGAATCCGAGATTGAGATTGTTCGAGAGGCTGCCTTGGGTAAAGCGTGAGAAGGTAAAGTTCTCCGTGCTCGCGTTGCCTTGATGGATGAGTGAGCCTTGCACGTTCAACGTCGCCGGCAGCTGCAGGTTGGGTCCGTAGTCGCCTTGATACGTCACCCCGACCTGCGACCGCAGCCGCGCGCTATAGTTCTCGGTTTCTTGTAAATCGACGTTGGTCTCGCGCGCGTTCGCAATCCGGTCGTTGATCGTGTAGGAGTCGACCGTCAAATAACGGCGCCCGTCCTTCGAGCCGGCCACCGCCGTATAGCCCAGACCCAGTCCCCGCTTCGTGTAGTATTCGACCCGATAGTAGCCGTAGTACGTGTTGCTCGTTCCGAAGCCGATCCGCGCTTTGATGTAGAAGCCTTCGAGCTGATCGTAACCGATGATCGGAATGAAACTCGCTTGCCGGCGCGGATCGTCGACGGAGCGCAGCGGAATGACGAGCAGCGGCAGATAGAAGATCGCGGTCGGACCGAGAAAGACGACTGCCTTGCGCGCTACGAGCCGCTGGCCCGGCGTGACGTCGATCGTACGGGCTTCGATGTGGTAGCCGCCGTGCGGGTTCTCGCACGTCGTAAACGACGCCCGGTCGCCGTGCGAAACGCCATCGGTCGTCGTCGTCAAGTTGCGAGCTGAAAAATGCAGCTTCCCCTGCTGCACGCCTTCGATCGTTTCGCCCGCCCCGTTGATAAGCGTCGCCCGGCGCGTGAGCGTATCGAACGAGATCTGATCGGCGTAGAGAATCGAATCCGACGTGCGGTTGACGAGATAGGTGTGGCCGCTCATGAGGATCGTATGATCGCCGTCGTAATGCGCTTTGTCGCCGACGATCTGCCCGGCCGTATAGAACACGTGCACGTTGCCGAGCAGATCGGAGGGTTGATGCGGTTCGCTCGAGCCCGCGATGCGGTCTGCGATCGCGACGATCTGATACGGTCCCAGAGTCGGCGCCGTAGTCGGCACGGGAGCCGGATTCCCCCCGGCCACGGGCGGTGACGCGAGCGGCGAAGCCGCCGGACCCGGAGAGGAACTCTGACCTGCAGACGCGCTCGAACTCGGACCGGGAGACGCGCTCGGGCTTGACGCCGGGCTCGCTCCGACCGGCACGATCGGCGCGGGCGTACCGCTCGGGCGGACGAGAAAGATGGGCCCGCTCGCGACGGCCGTGGGCGACACCGTCGGCAGCGGAACGGGCGTCGGCGTGGCCGCCCCGGTCGAACGCGGCGTCGGCGGGAGAAGTTGACCCGGACCCGCGGGCACGGGCGGGATCGGAACCAGCGACGGGCTGGCACTCGGCGACGGCGACTCGCGCTCGCTCGGCAAGGACGCCACGGGAGCCGGAGCGTCCTGGGCGCCCTGCTGCGACGGAGCGGGCAGCGGTTGCTGCGCCACGTCGGACGTTGCGCTCGCGAGCACGAAGGAAGCCTGCCGCTTGTATACGGGCCGGGGCGGGGATGGCGTTTGCAGAGCGAGGATCGTGGGGGCGTTCGAGGTGTCGATGACCAGTGCGACTTGGTTCGCGTCGTATTTTACGGGCGGCGGGTCTTCGTAAGGGTCCGGCGGATTCTGTCCCGGTTTGAGGCCGCAGACACTCGCCCGATGTCTGAGCAGTCCGGCAACGACCGGGTCCACTTTAGCTGCCGCGTTCTCGCTCGCATTGGCCGGCAACGTTGCGAAGGCGCCGGCCGTATGCAGTGCGACGGCCCAGACCGCAAAGCTGGCCAGTGCGCGTCGTAAACGGCGAAAAACAATCAGCGTTCGACGCGCCAAAACATCACTGCTCCGGTAGTCCCCATGATGATGTTCGGCATCCAGGCCGCAAGATACGGATTGAGCGCTTCGTTCTTACCGAGCGCCAAGAAAGCCGACATCAAGATGTAGTAGACGAAGAGCAGCAGGATCGAAAGCGCGACGCCGATGCCTTTGCCGAGGCTGCGCGCGCGCGTGCCGATGCGCGAGGCGATCGGCAGCGCGATCAACACGCTGATGAAGGCGGCAAACGGCATTGCGAGTTTCTGCGCGAGGGTGAGCTTGAGCGTATCGAGGGCTTGACCACCCTGCCCCGTGGCTTCCATGGCGGCGATCTGCCCTTTGAGCTGCTTAGAATTGGACGAGTATGGATCGCCCGTCGTCGTGTTCATGAATTGATCGGCCGTCTCGCCGAGCGGCAATCCGACGTCCAGTTTACGTGCGATCGTACTCCCGTCGACTTCGCCCGTCAACTTGAAGCGCGTTACGCGTGCGGCGACCAACTTCAGAAGTTGCCCGTCGACGGTCGCCTTTTCCGCGTTGATCACGGTGCGGAACGGAGTCGTCGCCGAATTCTGAAAAATCATTACATCGTCCATCGTCCGCTTGTCGCCTTCGACGTTGCCGACGTAAAACACATTGCCGCTCGAATCGTCTTTGCGGAAGAACTGCGGCACGATCGGCAACTGGGCCGTATGGTAGATGATTTGATAGAAGGTGCGGGTCGACAGCTCGATCGATTTGGGCGCGATCGTCTCGTTGATGAAGTAGGAGCACAGGAACATCGCGACGCCGAGCAGTAGCGGCGTGCGCGCAATGCGCAGGAACGGCACGCCGGCCGTGCGGAGCGCCGTAATCTCGTTGTCTTGCGCGAGCCGGCCGAAGCCGAGCAGCGATGCGAACAAGCACGCGAACGGGAACGCGAGCGGCGTCGATTGCGGGATGCGGAACACCAGAAAGCGCAGCACCAGGAACACGGGCGCGTGCGCGTTGATGATATAGTCCGCCGCCAAGAAAAAGATGTTCACGAACCAGAACATCAGATACGCGCCGAAGGCGAACGCAAACGGCGCCGCGAGTTCGCGCAAGATATACGCATCGAGCAGCGGCAGTTTCGGGAGCGTGAAGCGCGGTAAGAGCGGTGCGGCGCGTACGCCGTGCATGGTCGCCATAGCGCTTATTCCGGAGCGTGCAGGGCTGCGGTGATGCGAGCGACGTAGGCCCGCGTCTCGCCGAAATTCGGTATGCCGTGTACGGCATCGACGAAGGCCGGCCCCGCGTTGTACGCGGCGAGCGCGAGCGAAACGTTATTGTGATAGCGCGACAAGAGATCGCGCATGTAGCGGCAGCCGCCCGCAACGTTCGCTTGCGGATCGAAGGCGTTGGAGACGCCGTACGCGGCTGCGGTCTCGGGCATGAGCTGCATGAGCCCGACCGCCCCGGCGCGGCTGATCGCGCTCGGATCGCCGTGCGATTCGGTCGCAATCATCGCCGTAACGAGCTGCGGTTGAAGCCCCCGGGCGACGGCGTTCGTAGCGACGAGCCGGCGCAGTGCGCCCGCGTCCATCGTGTGCGGCCCGTTCGGAACGAAGCCCCCGGCACCACAGCCGTAGAGCGCTCCAAGCAACAGCAGCGCAGCGATCGATCTCACGTTCGCGCCTTGGCTTCGGCGGGTACGTGAAGCGGCCTTCGCCGCGGCGTGCGGTCACATCTGCGCGGCGACCGGTTGCACGGCTCGGATTGCGCGAGTATAGTGGGACGAAGTGGTGCCGGATGGGGAGAAATGGAGGTTATTCCCTGAATCGCGACGTTCCGCGTTTTACGGGTCGGGCCGAGCATGCTCTTGATGATAAGGGTCGCCTCGTTATTCCCGCCCGCTTCCGCGAACGTTTGGGCGCCGGCTTCATCGTGACGATTGCCGAGCCCGATCCGTGCCTCGCGCTGTATCCGCTCGCAACCTGGGAGGCGTTCTGCGAACGTTTGGAAAGTGCGCCCGTCAAGGACGCGCTGTACCGTAAATTCGTGCGCCATCTGTTCGCGCATTCGGACGAAACGTCGTGCGACGCCCAGGGTCGTTTGTTGCTCGCCCCCGCACTGCGGACGTACGCGGGTCTCGAACGCGAAGCCGTCTCGATCGGTTCGCTGACGCGCGTGGAAATCTGGGCGAAGGAGCGCTTGGACACCTTCAATCCATCGGCGGACGAGGCGGGCTCGTTTATGGCGGAGCTCGGTCTCTATTAACGATGCTGACGCACCTGCGCACGTCCCCGTCATGCGGGCGGAAGCCGTGGAAGCGCTCGCGGTTCGCCCGGGAAGCATCTACGTCGACGCAACGTACGGCGCGGGCGGCCATGCGCGGGCGCTCGTCGAGCGGGGCGCGACCGTCATCGCGTTCGACCTCGATCCCAGTGCCGTGGTGCCGTCCGAACTCGCTGCGTCGCTCACGCTCGTGCGCGGCAATTTCGCGAACCTCGAGCCGGAACTCGCGCGACTGGGCGCGGGGAACGTTGCGGGCGTGCTGTTCGACCTTGGCGTTTCGTCGATGCAGTTCGACCGTCCGGAACGCGGCTTTTCGCTCGCTCGCGACGGACCGCTCGACATGCGCATGAATGCGGGTGACGGACCGACGGCCTACGATCTGCTCGCGCGCTCGAGCGAAACGGAGCTCGCCGACATCATCTTCAACTACGGTGACGAGCGCGCGGCGCGGCGCATCGCTCGCGCCATCGTCGCTTCGCGCGACGCCGGACGCCTCGCCGAACGGACCCTCGACCTCGCGCGCCTGGTCGCGGGCGTCGTGCACGTACGCGGCAAGCGCGAACGCATCCATCCCGCAACGCGCACCTTTCAAGCCTTGCGCATCGCCGTCAATGACGAACTCGGCGCGCTCGAGCGCGGCCTCGATGCCGCAATTCGCGTGGTCCGGCCAGGCGGCCGCATCGCCGTGATCAGCTTCCACTCGCTCGAAGATCGCATCGTCAAGCTTCGATTTCGCGAACGCGCGCAGCTGCGCGCCGTGACGAAAAAGCCACTTCTCCCCGGCGACGAGGAGCTTGCGCGCAATCCGCGATCGCGCAGCGCCAAGCTTCGCGTCGCGGAGCGCCTTCCGTGACCGCAAGTCCTCTCGAGCGCCCCTATCCGTACGACGATGACGAGCGGCCGAGGGTCGGGACGCGCGCCGGCCGCGGCGCCGTTTCGCGGCGGCGCGCGCGCACGCGACAACGGCGCTATGCCGGGTTCACCCGTTTCTTCGCCATCGTCGCGACGTTGACGCTCGCGGTCGTCCTCTACCTCGCTCTGATGGCCAACGTGGAGCGCTTGAATTACGCGCTCGCAAAAACGGAACGCGAACGCGTGCAACTCGCCGACACGACGTCACGCCTCGACGATCGCATCGCGTGGCTGGAATCGCGCGAGCATCTGGGCGGAGTCGCGAGGCGCCTGGGCATGCGCGAGCCACAAACATTTTTAGCGATTACGTTACGGCCGGAAAGGCACGCTCAAGCCACGCATGGACTCGCGTTTCTCACCTGGCTGAAGTGACGGTCCGCGCGCGACGCCCGGCCGAAGCCGCGATTCGCGCGAGCAGCCGCCGGGCGAAGATCGTCTTTTATCTCGTCTTTACGCTCGCGCTCGGGGTCGGGCTGCGATTCTTCGTCGTGCAGGTCCACGACGGGCAGATGCTCGCCAATCGAGCGTATCAACAGCGTCTGACGACGACCCTCTTCGCCGCGCATCGCGGCACGATCTACGACCGCGACGGCGCGCCGCTCGTGCGCTCTTTGCCGTCGCAGAGCGTCTACGCGACGACGGGAGACGTAGCCGATGCCGGGCGCACGGCGCAGAGCCTGGCGCGCATCCTCGGCGACCGCAGCGCGCAGGCGATCGATGCGGATCTGCATGCGAAGTCGCCGTACGTGCTCATCGCGCACAAGACGTCGCGCGAGCGCGCGGACCGCATCGCCCAACTCGAACTGCCCGGCATCAGCGTCGTGCCCGAAGAGACGGGCGTTCGTTTCGCGCCCTCGAGGCGACTGGCATCGACCGTGCTCGGCTTTACCGGCTTCGATGAAAATGGCCTCGACGGCGTCGAGTACGCCTTCGACTCCCTGTTGCGCGGTTCGCCCGGCCGGATGACGCTCGAGACCGATGAGTTCGGGCGCGCGATTCCCTTCGCGCAGCCGCGCGTCGTCGTCGCTGCCAAGCCCGGTCATTCGCTCGTGCTCACGCTCGATTCGTACCTGCAATACAACACGGAACTCGTGCTGCGCGAGACGGTCGCGAAGTGGCACGCGGAGAGCGGCAGCGCGATCGTCATGGATCCGTGGACGGGCGAGATCCTCGCGCTCGCTAACGCCCCCGATTACGATGTGAGCGAGTATGGCCGGTTCGCGCCGGACGCGCGGCGCGACCGCGCGGTGTCGGACGCTTACGAACCCGGCTCGACTTTTAAGCTCATCACCGCGGCGGCTGCGCTCGACAGCGGAAAAGTAACGACGCGCGACCAGTTCGCGTTGCGCGACGCGCTGCAAGTCGGCGGCAGTACGATCCACAATGCGGAAGACGGTTTTCTCGCCGGTACCGGCGGCACCGAAAGCCTCGAAGATATCATTACCTATTCGCACAACGTCGGCGCTGCCGAAGTCGGATTGCGGATCGGGAAACGGACGCTCTACGATGCGATGCGGCGCTTCGGTTTCGGTGCTGCGACGCTGGCCGGACTACCGGGTGAGAATCCGGGCATCGTCCCGCCCGTCGACGTGTGGAGCGCGACGTCGTTGCCGACGATGGCTTTCGGGCACGGCATCGCAACGACGCCGCTCGCGATGGCCCGCGCGTACTGCGCCATTGCCAACGGCGGCGTGTCGTTACGGCCGCGCATCTTGGCCGATATTCTGGGCCCCGACGGCAGCGTGCTCTACCAGTATCATCGCGAAGTCGAACGGCGCGTCATCTCCGCGCGAACCGCTGCCACGCTGCGCCGGTTCCTACGCTCGGTCGTCGTACGCGGCACGGGAAAAGGCGCGGCCGAAGTGCCCGGTTACGAGACGGCCGGCAAAACCGGGACGGCCCAAGTTGCCGAGAACGGCATCTATGCTCCGGGTGCGTATGTCGCGTCGTTCATCGGTCTCATTCCGGCCGCGCTGCCACGCTTCGTCATCCTCGTCAAAATTGCGAAGCCGCGCGGCGCGATCTACGGCAGCGTCGTTGCCGCTCCGGCGTTCGCGCGCATCGCAAAGCTGGCGATGATGCACGCGGGCGTGCTGCCGATTTTTCCGATGTCGCCCGAGCGCTTGGTTCGCCGGACCTTGACGTCGAAGCGCAGACGATGACCCTGTCGCCGCCCCGGCCTCTCGCGCTCGCGTCGCTCGTCGCTACGCTGGACGGCGCGCGCGTGCATGGCGAAGCTGGCGGCGACGTGGCAGCGATTTCGCACGACTCGCGCACGCTACACGCAGGTGCACTGTTCGTCGCGCTGCGCGGTGCGCGCGCCGACGGGCATGCATTCGTCGCGTCCGCATTCGCAGCGGGCGCGCGCGCGGCCGTCGTCGATGCAGCGTACGCGTCCCGCGACCCGCTGCCCACGGGTGCAACGCTGATCGTCGTTCCCGATACGCGGCGCGCGCTCTCGCGTTTAGCCGCGGTCTATTACGGCCGGCCGTCGGCGGCGCTGGCCGTCATCGGAGTCACCGGAACCAACGGCAAGACGACGACGGTGCACATGCTGGCGGCGATTCTCTGCGCCGGCGGTATTCCGACCGGCTGTATCGGAACGCTCGGCGCGCATTTCGGAAGCCGGCATGCGCGGCTCGCGAATACGACGCCGCTGGCGCTCGAATTGCAGGCGACGCTCGCGGCAATGCGCGACGACGGCGCGCGCGCCGTCGCAATGGAGATCAGCTCGCACGCGCTCGCCACGGAGCGCGTCGCCGACGTCGAAGTCGCACTCGGGGTGCTTACCAACGTGACGCGCGACCATCTCGATTTTCATGGCACGCCGGCCGCGTATGCGGCCGCGAAACGCAGTCTCTTCGAGCGCGCCCGCGAAGCGATCCTCGGCAGCGACGATCCGCTCGGCCGAAGGTGGGCCGCGGAACTGGCGGCGGCGGGCGGCTCACCGCGCACCTACGGTTGCGACGCGGGCGCGGCGATTCGCGCGACGGAGATCGTCGCGCGCGCGGGCGGCAGCGAGTTTACACTCGACGGTACGCGTTTCGCATTGCCCATACCGGGGCGCTTCAACGTGCGTAATGCGCTCGCCGCGGTTGCCGTCGCGCGCGAGTTCGGTATCGATGACGCAGCGAGTGCCGCGGCGCTGCGCGCGTTCGAGTCCGTGCCGGGCCGCATGGAACATTTCGCGCGTGGCGGCATCGACGTCTTCGTCGATTACGCCCATACACCCGATGCGCTCGCAGCGGTTCTGCACGCGGCGCGGGAAGCAACGCAGGGTCGCCTTACGGTCGTCTTCGGCTGCGGCGGAGATCGCGATCGCGGGAAACGTCCGGAGATGGGACGGATCGCCCGCGAACTCGCCGACCGCGTGACCGTGACGAACGACAATCCGCGCAGCGAAGATCCGAGCGCGATCGCGCGCGAAATCGTCGCGGGCATGAGCGCCGGGCGGCCGCCACGGATCGAACTGGATCGCGGCGTCGCGATCGCCCAGGCGATCCGTGAAGCGGAGCCGGGCGATCTCGTCGTCGTCGCCGGAAAAGGGCACGAGACGTATCAGATCGTCCGTGACGCGGTCACTTCGTTCGACGACCGGGCGGCGGTTCGCGCCGCGCTCGCCGCCCGGGAACTCGGGCACGGATGCGCGTAACCGCGGCCGAAGCGCTGGCGACGACCGGCGGCAGCCTCCCCGCAGGACCGCTTCCGGAGCTCTTCGCCGTCTCGACCGATAGCCGCACGCTCGCGGCCGGCGATGCGTTCCTCGCGCTGCGCGGGGAGCGGTACGACGGTCACGATTTCCTCGTCGCCGCACTCGCCCGGGGAGCCGCTTGCGCGATCGTCACTGACCCGAGCCGCGTGCCGCGCGGCACTGCGGCCCTCGTCGTTCCCGATACGACGGTCGCCTATCTCGCCTTGGCTGGGGTCGCCCGCCGGCATTTCGCGGCCGGCGTGGCCGCCGTGACGGGCAGCGCGGGCAAGACGACGACGAAAGCGTTGCTCGCCCAAGTGCTCGAATCCGTCGCGCCGGGGCGCGTAACGGCGACCCCGGCCAATGAAAATAACGAGATCGGCGTCGCGAAGCTGTTGCTTGCGGTTCCCCCGCAGAGCGCGTACGTCGTGATCGAGTTCGGGGCGCGTCGTGAGGGCGAAATCGTTCCGCTTGCGGAGGCGGCGCGGCCGCACGTCGCGGTCCTGACGAACGTGGGTGACGCGCACCTCGAAATCATGGGTTCGCACGAGCGGCTCGCGCAAACGAAGTGGGGCATTTTCCGCACGGGCGCGAGCGCGGTTCTCTCGGTCGCGGACGCCACGTCCCGCGAGCGCGCACCGGGGCTCGCGAGTCCGGTCTTCTGGGCGGCGCTCGAAGGCGAAGGCCTAGACGTGCCGCTGCGCCCGAGCGACGCGCTGGTGCGTCTGTACGGGCGCGAGCGGCTCGAAGTCGTCTCGGACAACAGCCATGCCTCGTTCGCGACGCTTGTGACGGTCGACGGCGACCACAACCGGCGTAACGCCGTTTCGGCGGCGGCGGCGGCGCTTGCGCTCGGCGTACCCGCCGCCGATATCGCGCGGGCGCTCGAAGGAGTCGGGCTGCCGAAGGGCCGTTACGAGCGCGTCGCGCTCGGTGATTTCGAAGCGATCTACGACGCCTACAATGCCTCGATGAGCGGCACGCTCGCCACCCTCGCGTCCTTTGCGCTCGAAGCCGCGCCGCGCCGGATAGCGGTTCTGGGCAGCATGGCGGAACTCGGACCGGACGCGGCCGCGATGCACGCCCGCGTCGGAGCCGCGGCCGCCGGGAGCGGTCTGAGCGCCCTGCTCGTCGGAGGCGACTTCGCAAGCGACCTCGCCCGCGGCGCGCGCGAGGCCGGGTTCCCGGAGTCGGGTATCGTATCGTTCGTCGCGAATGACGACGCCGTTGCGTGGCTGCGGGCGCGGGCTTGCGCCGGAGACCTCGTGCTGCTCAAAGGGTCGCGCCGCTACCGGCTCGAGGAGATTCTAACGGGCTTGCAGGCCAGCCATGCCGGTTGACGTCGCACTAGGCGGAGCGCCCGTAGAAACGATCGTCGTCGGCCGTTCGGCGCCGCTCGCCAAACGCGCGCCGTTCGCCTACGACCTGGCGGCCACGCCCGTGCGGACGGGGCTCATCCGCCCGGGTGAAGATCTTCCCGCGCTCGTGGCCGCGGCCGTCCGTGGCATCGCTCGGCCGCAAGACGTCGTTGCCGTTTCCGAGACGGCCGTCGCCATCGCACAGAATCGGACAATCGCCGCCGAAACCGTTCGGCCCAGCCGTCTCGCGTACGCCTTATCGCGCCGCGCCGGCGCGCTTGCGACCGTGAATCAGCCGGAGTCCTTGCAACTCGTAATCGACGAAGCGGGCCCCTGGCGCGTGCTGATCGCTGCCGTCGCGCACGTTGCCGGGCGCCTTGCCGGGCGGCGCGGTCTCTTCTACAGCGTGCTCGGCGAAGCGATCTCCGCCATCGACGGCTACACGGGGACGCTGCCGCCGTTCGAACGGACGATCGTGCTCGGCCCCCGAGCCCCGGATCGTGCCGCCGCCGAGATCGCGCGGCGCAGCGGCAGTTTCGCGATCGTCGTCGACGCGAACGACCTCGGAATCGTCAACGTTCTCGGTGCCTCGCCCGGCGTCGTACGCGAGCGAGCGGCGACGGCGCTGCAAGCGAACCCGCACGGGAACGGCGACGAACAAACGCCGATCGTCGTGCTCGCCTGGCGTGGTCGCGGGCGGTCGCCGCTGACGGTCACGCGCGCATGAGCCTCGCATCCGGCTGCGCGTTGCTCTCCATCGCGGTGCTCGGGCTGACGCTCGCCCTCGGGCGGCCGCTGATCGCGACGTTGCGACGCGCTTCCTTCGCGCAACGCGCGTACGAGGACGCGCCGCGGACCCACGCGGTCAAGAGCGGCACGCCGACGATGGGCGGCTTACTGTTCTTCATCGGGCTGCTCGTCGCGGCGCCGTTCGCGCAAGCGGCGAGCGGTGTCGGCTTGGCCTTGCTGCTGCTCGCTGCCGGCTGCGGCGCGGTCGGAGCCGCCGACGACCTCACCTCGATCCGGCGCGGCCACAATCGCGGTCTGCGCGCCGGACCGAAATTCGCGCTGACCGCGCTCGTCGGCACGGCGTTCTTGCTCTCGGTCGAGGGCCGGCTGCCGCCGGGCACGCGCGACGTCATTTTCACCTTCGGCGGGACGTCGCTCGGCGTGCCGCACTGGGTTTGGTTCGCACTGGCTCTGCTCGCGCTGCTTGCGACGACGCATGCGGTCAATCTCACCGATGGTCTTGACGGCCTCGCCGGCGGTGCGATCCTCCCGCCGCTCGCGGTCTTCGCATACGTCGGCGCACGCATGCACGCGGGCGGGGTAACGTTGATCGACGTCGCACTTGCGGCGTCTATCGTCGGATTTCTCGCGTTCAATCGTCATCCGGCTCGTGTCTTCATGGGCGACACGGGCGCGCTCGCCCTCGGCGGTGTGCTCGCCGGCAGCGCGGTCCTCACCGGAAACCTGCTCCTGCTCCCGCTCGTCGGCGGCGTCTTTGCCGCCGAAGCACTTTCGGTAATCGTGCAAGTTGCTTATTTCAAGACCACTCACAAACGGATCTTTCGCATGAGCCCGCTGCATCACCATTTCGAACTCGGCGGATGGCCGGAGACGAAAGTGACGGCGCGTTTTTGGACGGCTTCGGCGCTGCTGTCGCTCGCCGGCGTGGCGCTGGCCCGATGACGGATCTGAGCGGCGTTTTCGACGCCCGCGAGCGCGTGCTCGTCATCGGCCTAGGGCGCAGCGGCATCGCCAGCTGCGCGGTCTTGCTCGCGCGGGGCGCCGGCGTCTACGCGACCGATGAAAAATCACCGGACGAGCTCGGGGACACGATCGCGGAGCTAGAACGCACGGGCGTCCGCTTCGTGCCGCCGGCCGAGATCGCGAGCGTCGCCCTGTCCCTGACGTCGTGCATCATCTCGCCCGGCGTGCCGCTCAATAACGAACTCGTGCGCCGCGTGCAGGCGGCGCGGGTGCCCGTGTACTCGGAGATCGAGGTGGCCTACCGCATCTCGAAGGCCCCGCTCGTCGCGGTCACGGGCACGAAAGGCAAAACGTCGACCACCGCGCTGATCGGAGCCATGTTCCGGCGCGCCGGAAAAACGACGCACGTCGGCGGGAATATCGGGAACGCGCTCATCAGCGAGACGTTTACTGCGCTACCGGACGACTGGGTCATCGCCGAAGTGTCGTCGTTTCAACTCGAGTCGATCCGCTCGTTCAAACCGCGCATCGCGACGATTCTCAACCTGTCGCCGGATCATCTCGACCGTTATCACTCGATGGACGAATACAGCGAAGCGAAGTTCCGCATTTTCGCCAATCAAAGCCAAGGCGATACGTTCGTCGGCAACCTCGACGATCCGGTCGTAGCCGAACTCGCGGAGGGCGATTCGGCCAAACGGCTGCGCTCGCGCGCCGTCTGGTTCGGCATTGCGCAGCGGCGCAATACGATGCTCTACGTGCGGCACGACCGGATTACGTACGCGCCGCCGACGGGCGACCCGCGCGCGATCGAAATCATGCCCGTCGCCGAAATTCCGCTGCTCGGGCGGCACAACCTCAGTAACGTCCTCGCGGCGCTGCTGGTCGGACTTTCCGCGGGCCTCGATCCGGAAGCGCTGCGCGAGGCGGTCCGCGCTTTCGAACCGCTGCCGCACCGGCTGCAGACCGTTGCCGTACAAGACGGCGTGACCTACGTCGACGATTCGAAGGCCACCAATCCCGGTTCCGTCGTCGCGGCGCTCGACGCGTTCTCCCAACCCGTCATCCTCATCGTCGGTGGTAAATCGAAGCGGACCGATTTTCGCGCGCTCGGCGAGGCCATCGGCAAACGCACGAAAGCCGTCGTGCTGCTCGGCGAGGCCGCGGATGAGATCGGCGCCGTCATCGATCGCAGCCGCTCCACGCGCGCGGTCTCGATGGACGACGCCGTTGTCATCGCGCGCGCGCTCGCCGTTGCGGGCGATGTGGTGCTGCTTTCACCGGGCTGCGCGTCGTTCGATATGTTCTCTTCGGCCGAAGCTCGCGGCGACGCGTTCGCGCGCGCCGCTACGGCGCTGGCAGGTGCGCGTGGTTGAACGCGCCGCGCGCTACCTGCCCGACCCTTTGCTGGTCGCGAGTATCGTCACGCTCGTAGCGATCGGGCTCGTCATGATCTTCAGCGCATCGAGCGCGGACGCAGTCGCGCTCCACCACGACGGCGCGTATTTTTTAAAACGGCAAGTCGCGTGGCTCGTCGTCGCCGTTGCGGCGGCGTTTTTCGCCTACCGGGTCGATTACCGCAGGCTGCGCAAAGCGGCTCCGGCTTCGCTCGTTGCGACGATCGCGCTGCTCGTCGTCGTCTTGGTTCCGCATATCGGCAAAGTCGCAGGCGGCGCGAGCCGCTGGGTCGGCATCGGGCCCGTCCAGTTCGAGCCGTCCGAATTTGCGAAGCTCGCGCTCGTGCTCTATCTCGCCTCCGCGCTCGCGCACAAAGGCGATAAAATTCGCTCGCTCGTCAGCGGACTTTTTCCGCTGTGCCTGGTGACCGGTCTGCTCGCGATGCTCGTGCTCAAGGAACCCGACATGGGTACCGCAAGTCTCCTCGCGTTCACCGCGCTCACGATGTTTTACGTCGCGGGAGCTCGCTTAGAGCATCTGGTGCTGGTCGGGCTCGCGATAGCACCGCCGCTCATGCTGCTGGTGCGGCACGACGCGAACAAATGGGCGCGCATCACCGCCTTCATCAATCCATGGGCCGACGCGCAAGATAAAGGCTTTCAGATGGTGCAGTCGCTCATGGCGCTCGGCAGCGGCGGCTGGTTCGGCGTCGGCCTCGGCCTCTCGCGCCAAAAGTTTTTTTGGTTGCCGGAGCGGCACACCGATTTTATCGGTGCGATCATCGGCGAAGAGCTCGGGTTCGCGGGCATCGCGCTCATCGTGACGCTATTTGTCGTTTTCGCATACCGCGCGGTGCGCATCGCGCTTACCGTCGACGACCGCTTCGGCTTCTTTCTCGCGATCGGATGCATGGCGATGATCGTCGTGCAGGCCTTCGTCAATCTCGGTGTGGTCGCGTCGTCGTGGCCGATTACGGGCGTGCCGTTGCCCTTTATTTCGTTCGGCGGCTCATCGCTCGTGACGTCGCTCGTCGCCGTCGCACTCGTTCTCAACGTCGGCCGCTCGCAACGCCGGCTCGCCGCATCTTGACGGCTGCCGTTCGCACTGGGCGTTAACGCGTGCGCCTCGTCTTGACGGGCGGCGGAACGGGGGGCCATGTCTATCCTGCGCTCGCGCTCGCGGAAGCGTTCCGGCTCGAAGCTGCGTTCGCGCCGCTCGACGTTCTCTTCGTCGGTACGCGCGACCGCATGGAGGCGCGCATCGTTCCCCAAGCGGGCGTTCCGATCGCCTTCGTGCACGCGGCTCCGCTCGCGCGCAAGCTTTCCTTCGGGCTCATCGGCACGCTCGCTGCCAACGCGTACGGTTTCGTGCAAGCGCTTACCGTTTTGCATCGCGCGCGGCCGGACGTTCTCATCGCGACCGGCGGCTATGTGGCGCTGCCTGTCGTGGCGGCGCTGCGGCTCGTGCGCCTCTTCGGCCGCACGCGCGCGAAAATCGCTCTGTTGGAACCCAACGCTCGCGGCGGTTTGACGAACCGGCTGCTGGCGCCGCTCGCGGACGAAGTGTGGTACGGCGTCGCGCCCCCGGCGCGGGCGCTGACGCGCGGCGAGCACGTCGTCGGAACGCCCGTACGCGCGGCACTGCGCCGCCGCGTTGCGGCGGGAGCCGCGCGCGAATCGTTCGGTTTAGCGAGCGCGCTGACGACGGTCGTCGTAATAGGCGGCAGCCAAGGTGCGCACTCGCTGAACGAAGCGGTCGCGGCGCTCGTGCTCGAAGGCTTGCCGCCCGGGCTCCAGATTCTGCTCGTGACCGGAGCCCGCGAGTTCGAACACTTTGCCGGCCGCCTGGCCGGAGCGCGGGACGTGCGCGTGCTGCCGTATCTCGATGACCCGGGCGCGGCGTATGCGGCGGCCGACGTCGTCGTCGCGCGCGCGGGCGCATCGACGCTCGCCGAACTCGCGGCCACGGCAACGCCGGCCGTGCTCGTCCCGTATCCGCACGCAACGGGCGATCATCAAACGCACAACGCGCGGGCGTACGCGGCCGGTGGCGCCGCCATACTCGTACCGGATGCAGATTTGAATGCCGCGCGTTTGCGCACGGTGCTCGCCGAAATGCTCGCTCCGGAAAGCCGTCTGAACATGCGCGTTGCCGCGCGAACGCTCGCGGCGACCGATCCCTGCGGCGCGATCGTGGCGCGGGTGAAAACGTGGTCGTCTCCGAACCAGGTCGACCCGTGAGGCTTTCGTCCGCGGTGCATTTCGTGGGAATCAGCGGTATCGGAATGTCTGCGCTCGCGCGAATGTTATTGCAGCACGGATATCGCGTGTCCGGTTCTTCGGACCGCCGCACGCCGCTCACGGATCGTTTGGAAGTCGAGGGTGCGCGCGTGCACGTCGGGCACGATGCCGCATACCTTGCCGATGCCGGCACGATCGTCGTCAGCAGTGCGATTGCGGCGGACAATCCCGAGGTCGCCGTAGCCCGCGAACGCGGGCTCTACGTGCTGCATCGCGGGGCGCTGCTCGCGCACTTGATGCACGAACGGCGCGGTATTGCAATCGCCGGTACGCATGGCAAGACGACGACGACCGCCATGCTCGCGACCGTGCTCGAGCACGCGGGCTTCGGACCGGCGGTCGTGCTGGGCGGCGAGCGCACCGATACCGGTACGAACGCGAGCGACGGGGGCGGCGCCTGGTTCTTGAGTGAGGCCGACGAGTCCGACTATTCGTTTCTCGATTTGCGGCCCGAGGTCGCAGTCGTCAACAACATCGAAAACGATCACATCGCATGCGACGCCCAATTGCCGGAATTAGCGCGCGCGTTCGAGCGCTTCGCTCAGAGCGTTCCGGCCGGGGGCCTGGTCGTGTGCGGCGTTGACGATCCGGGCGCGAGCGAACTGGCCGCCAAGACGCGAGTCGCCCGCACCCAAACGTTCGGCTTCACGCCGCGCGCGGATATCTGCGCGCATGACGAGCGCTACGCCGGCTTCGGTTCGCGTTTCGCCGTGCGCCTGTGCGGCGCGGAACTCGGCGCCGTCGAGCTCGCGGTGCCGGGTGCGATCAACGTTCTCAATGCGTTACCGGCGATCGCCGTCGGCCTGGAGCTCGGCGCGCCGTTCGCGACGATCGCGCGCGCGCTCGCCGGCTATCACGGCGTTAGGCGGCGTTTTCAGATTCTCGCCCGCACGCCGCGCATGACGGTCGTCGACGATTACGCGCACCACCCGACCGCCGTCGCGGCAACGATCGCGGCGGCGCGGCGAGCCTCGCGCGCACCCCTCGTCGTCGCCTTTCAGCCTCATCGTTACTCGCGCACGCGCTACCTCGCGACGGAATTCGCGAGCGCACTGCGCGCTGCCGACAGCGTCGTGTTGACGGATATCTACGCGGCTTCCGAAGCGCCGCTGAGCGGCGTCGACGCGCGAACGATCGGCGCGCCGCTCGCCGCGCTCGCCGCCGACGTGACGTACGTAAACGATGTCGCGGAGCTGCCCGCGTATCTGCTCGCGAACGCCCCGGCGGGGGCCCTCGTACTGATGCTCGGGGCGGGGTCGATTACCTCGGCTGCGGCCGTACTCGCACAGCGTCTCGGCGCACTGGAAGCCGTCGCGCAGTGAGCGGCGCACGCGCGCAGGACCGAGCCGAACTCGTTACGCTGCTCGGCGAACGGGTGCGCTTCGAAGAACCGCTCGCACCCTACACGTCCTGGAAGATCGGTGGCCCGGCGGAGATCTTGGTGACGCTCGAGACCGAGCGCGAACTCGAAGACGTCTTGCGGCTCGCTTTTCAACGCAAGCTTCCGTGGTTCGTGTTCGGCAGCGGCTCGAATCTGCTCGTCGGTGACGGCGGCTTGCGCGGACTCGTTATGCGGCTCGCCGGCGATTTCGCCCGCATCGAGGTCCTGCGCGAAGACGGAGGAATCGTAATTGAGGCCGGCGCTTCCGCGCCCGCGCCGCTCGTGGTCGCGGCGGGCGCGTCGGCCGGCGCCGCGGGTATCGATGCGCTGGCCGGCATTCCGGGAAGTATCGGCGGCGTGTTGCGGATGAATGCGGGTACCGACCGCGAGGTCGGCGAGTTCGTGCGCGACGTGTGGGTGCAAACGCCGGCCAAACCGCGCGCGCATCCGGTCACGCCGCAGTATTACTATCGCCGCACGACGCTCGCTCGCGACGCGGTCGTCGCGCGCGTCCGGCTCGCTTTCGCAGCGGCCGAACCGGCGCTCGTGCGCGAACGAACGCAGGCCCGTCTCGTCCGCCGCAAGTCGACGCAGCCGCTCGCGCAACCGAATGCCGGCTCGTGTTTCCGGAATCCGCCGGGCGACCGCGCCGGACGGCTCATCGAGCAAGCCGGCGCCAAAGGCTGGCGCGAAGGGGGAGCCGAGGTTTCGGACGTGCATGCCAACTTCGTCATCAATCGCGGCGGCGCAACGGCATCCGACGTTGCAAGCCTGCTCGCGCGGGTGCGCCGGGCAGTCGCCGTGCAGTCCGGGGTCGAACTCGAACTCGAAGTGCACTTCGTGGGCATTTTCGCATGAGCGAGAACGTGCGGGTCGCCGTCGTCATGGGCGGCCCGAGCAGCGAACGCGAGGTTTCGATTGCAAGCGGACAGGGAGTGTTGCGCGCGCTCGAACGTCTCGGCTACCGAGCGAAGTCGCTCGATTTCGATATCCGTTTCGTCGACGCGATGCGCGAGATGGAGCCCGATGTCGTCTTCAACGCCCTGCATGGGGCCGGCGGCGAGGATGGGACTCTGCAAGGCATCCTCGACTGGTTGCGCATTCCCTATACCGGCAGCGATTTGCGTTCTTGCGCGCTCGCAATGGATAAGCACTTTACGAAAAAATTGTTATCCGCCGAGGGTTTGCCGACACCCGCTTGGGACACGTTCGATTTCGAAGGCGGCACGCTGCCGCTGTTGCCCGGTTCTCTCAATCTTCCGCTCGTCGTTAAACCGCGCAACGAAGGTTCGAGTGCCGGCGTGTCGTTCGTGCGCACGCATGAGGAGTGGTCGCGCGCGATGCTGGCCGTCTCCGAGCGTCGCTCGGTCATCCTTGCGGAAGAATACGTCGAGGGTCGCGAGTTCTCGTGCGGCGTGTTATTCGAGGCCGCTCTGCCCGTCGTCGAAATCGTACCGGAAGGGCGCGAGTTCTACGACTATGACGCGAAATATCAGCCCGGCGGCAGCCGGCATGATATCCCCGCACACATCGATGGCGATCTCACGCACCGTTTACAGATGCTCGCGCTTTCGACCCATAGGCTGCTCGGCTTACGCGACTATTCGCGCACGGACATCATCGTAACCGCGGCCGGACGCCCGTACATTCTCGAAATCAACGCACTGCCGGGTTTAACGCAAACCAGCCTCCTGCCGCAGGAGTGCGCGGCCGCCGGTATCGGGTACGATGCCCTGGTCGACCAACTCGTTCGCGCAGCCCTCGGCCGCGAGCGCACACTGATCGACGCTTGATCATCTAAATCGAGGTGGGCGCTGTGCGCTCTCGCCGGCGACGGCTTCACGCTCCGCGGTTGCGAGACCACCGGCGGCGTGGCATGCGGCGTAGCATGCATGGAAAGCGCCCTTAGCTTGCGAAAGCGCGGCGATGGCCATGTCCGGAACCGTCGTCGGTCGCGAGCTGGAAGGCGTCGCCGGAGCGAGCGAGCTCAGTCATTGCGCCAGGCGTACGGTGCGATCGGCCGCCCGGCGCCGGGATGGCGCCCCGCCAACGGCCGGCAAATAACGTGCAGGTCGTTCGACGTGCGGCGCTCTCGCGCACGACCAAAGAGACCAGCATCGAACTCGAACTCGATCTCGACGGCGGGCCGTCCGAGATTGCGACTGATGTCAAGTTCCTCAACCACATGCTCGATGCGTTCGCGAAACATTCGGGCTGCGGGCTGAGGGTGGGAGCCCGCGGCGACGGTATGGACCACCACCACCTCATCGAAGACGTCGGTATTGCGCTCGGCAGTGCGATACGCGAGGCGCTCGGCGAGCGACGCGGTATCGCTCGCTTCGGTTCGCTCGCGGTGCCGCTCGACGACGCGCTCGTGCTCGCAAGCGTCGATCTTTCGGGCCGCTCTTGGCTCAATTTCACGCTCCGTTTCGGCGTCGAAAATCTCGGCGATTTAAAAACCGAACTCATCTCGCACTTCTTCCATAGCGTTAGCGAGAACGGACGTTTCAATCTGCACCTGCTGCAGCTTGCCGGCAACAATTCGCATCATCTGTGTGAGGCCGCGTTCAAAGCGTTCGCGCGCGCATTTGCCCAAGCCAAGACGCAGACGGGCGATATTACCGTTCCATCCACGAAAGGGCTTCTAGCGTAACGTATGTCGGCTTCCAATACCTCGAACGGCCATGCGACGGAACGCGGAGCCGCCTACCGCCTCGTCGACGATGCGGGCAGCCTCGTCGCTCCGCTCCCCCTGCTCGACGCTTCGCTCGGCTCGAAGGCCGTCGACGTACGGCGGCTCCTCGACGACGCAAACTTGACGACCTTCGATCCCGGCTTCTCGAGTACGGCAAGTTGCCGCTCCGCGATTACCTACGTCGACGGCGATAACGGCGTGTTGCTATACCGCGGCTATTCCATCGACGAACTCGTCGAGAATAGCTCTTTTATCGAAGTGGCCTATCTGCTGATCTTCGGCGAGCTACCCTCGGAGGCCGAACTCGATAAATTCTCGAGCGACGTCACGCACCATACGATGTTGCACGAACAGCTTTCATCGTTCTACCACGGCTTCCGGCGCGACGCGCATCCGATGGCGATCATGCTCGGCGTCGTCGGCGCGCTTTCCGCGTTCTATCCCGATTCCATCGACGTTCTCGATCCGCGTCAGCGCTTGATCTCGATCGAACGGCTCGTCGCGAAGATGCCGACGATCGCCGCGATGGCGTATAAATATTCGATCGGGCAACCGTTCGTCTATCCGCGCAACGACCTCGACTATTGTTCCAATTTTCTGCACATGTTGTTTTCGGTGCCGGCCGAACCGTATCTGCCGAATCCGATCTTGGCCCGGGCCATGAACGTCCTGCTGATCGCGCAAGCGGATCACGAGCAGAACGCCTCGACATCGACCGTACGGACCGTCGGCTCGAGTCGCGCGAATCCGTTCGCATGCGTTGCGGCGGGCATTTCATCGCTCTGGGGACCGATCCACGGGGGCGCCAACGAAGCCGTCCTCAACATGCTGATCGGCATCGGGTCCAAGGATAACTTACCCGACGTCATCCGGCGCGCGAAAGACAAGAACGATCCGTTTCGGCTGATGGGCTTCGGCCATCGCGTGTATAAGAGTTACGACCCGCGCGCGAAGGTCATGCGCGAAGTGTACGAGTCGCTGCTTGCGGAGACGGGCGTCGCGGCGTCGGGCGATCCGATGTTCGAACTCGCGAAAGAGCTCGAGCGGCTCGCGCTCGAAGACGATTATTTCGTGCAACGCAAACTCTATCCCAACATCGACTTCTATTCCGGTCTTATCATGCGCGCGCTCGGCATCCCGATCAACATGTTTACGGCAATCTTTGCCCTCGCGCGGACGGTCGGATGGCTCTCGCACTGGAAAGAGATGAGCGAGGATCCGGAGCAACGCATCACGCGGCCGCGCCAACTGTATGTCGGTCCGACGCGACGGCCCTACGTCCCTTACGCCGAGCGGCAGAGCGCGCCGTCGCGGCTGCCCAGCGGACCTTCGATGCCGGGCGAGCGCAGCATCGTCGGGGCCTAGAGTCGCAGTGCGCGACACGGCCCTGCGGTGATCGCGGTCATCGATTACGGCGGCGGCAATCTTGGATCGCTGATTTCGGCGCTCGTGCGGCGCAAAGCGGATTTCAACGTCACGAGCGACCCGGCCGCGCTCGCAACCTCCGAAGCTGCAATACTGCCGGGTGACGGTGCTTTCGGCGCGACGATGGCGGCGCTGCGCAGCCGCGGTCTCGACGTTGCGATCCGCGCCAATTTCTCGGCCAAGCGGCCGTTTCTCGGCATTTGCGTCGGCATGCAACTGCTGTACGAATCCAGCGACGAACGCGGCGAGCATGCGGGGCTCGGCATGCTTGCCGGCCGCGTCTCGCGTTTCGCCGCTGCGCCGCGGGTGCCGCACATGGGTTGGAACTCGCTCGAGATCGTGGCGGACCACCCGTTCGTGCGCGGACTGCCGGCGGGTTCGTACGCTTACTTTTTACACAGTTATCGCGCGCCCGTCGACGCGTACACGCTCGCGACGACGGAACACGGCGAGCGTTTCGCTGCCATCGTCGCGCACGGCAATGTGATGGCGACGCAATTCCACCCCGAGAAAAGTCAAGCCACGGGGGCCTGCCTGCTCGATAATTTCATCGCGCTCTCGGCTGCGGTGGCGCGCTGAAGATCGTACCCGCTATCGACTTACGCGCCGGCCGCTGCGTGCGGCTCTTGTACGGCGATCCGGCGCGTGAGACGCGCTACGACGGCGACCCGGCCCGGCGCGCGCGCGATTTCGTGCGCGCCGGCGCGACGCGTCTGCACGTCGTCGACCTCGACGGCGCTTTCGGGACCGGGGAGAATCTTTCGGCCTTGCGCGCGATCTGTGGTGCGGTGGACGTGCCGGTCCAAACGGGCGGCGGTATTCGCTCTGCAGCCGACGTCCGCGCGCGCTTCGAAGCGGGGGCGGCGTTCGCGATTATCGGCACGTTACTCGTCGAAGCGCCGGCCGTTGCGCGGGCGATCGTGGCGGAGGTCGGTTCGCGGGCGATCGCGAGCGTCGATGCGCGTGGTCCCGAAGTCGCGGTTCGCGGTTGGCAAACGGCGGCGCCGCTGCAGCGGGACGTTTTCATACGCGAACTCGCGCGGTTGGGCTTCGAGCGCATCGTCTTCACCGAGATCGCGCGGGACGGCGCGGGGACGGGTTACGATGTCGCGGCGCTTGCCGCGGTCGCAGGCGTCGCGCCGCTGCGCGTGACGGCGAGCGGCGGCGCGAAAACGCTGCCCGATCTGCTGGCGCTTGCGGCAGGCACGCCGCCGAACGTCGATAGCGCGATCGTCGGCCGAGCGCTCTACGAAGGGACGCTCGATCTGCGCGACGCTATCTCGGTACTCGCTTCAACCGAGCGCCGCGGTATGTCCGCGGGCAGCCGCGCGACCAGCTCGTAACCGATCGTGCCGGCCGCGGCCGCAAGTTCGTTTGCGTCCTGCGACTCGGCACCGTCGCGACCGATGAGCGTTACGCGGCTGCCGGTTGTCGACGAGCCGACGTCCGTCACGTCGATAAAGCTCATGTTCATGCAGATGCGGCCGACGAACGGCACGCGCCGGCCGCCGACGAGGGCGGTGCCGGCGTTGGAGAGCGCTCGCGGCAACCCTTCGGCGTAGCCGATCGGCAGCACCCCGATGCGTGACGGGCGAGCGGTCACGAACGAGCAGCCGTATCCGACCGCTTGGCCGGCATCGACTTCGCGTATCACGACGAGTTGCGTCGTCCACGCAAGCGCCGGCTCGAGTTCGATCCGGCCTCCCGCGGCCAGGCGGGTTTTCGCCGAAGGCCAGATTCCGTAGGTAGCGATACCGGCGCGAATCATATCGAGGCGCAGATGCGGGAAAAGCATGGCGGCCGCCGATGCGGCGGCATGGCGCAGGACGCCGCGGCGTGCGAGCTCGCTCGCGGCCGGAGCGAGCGCCGCCTCGAAACGTTCGAGTTGGGCGAGCGTATACGTCGATTCGAGCTCTTCGACCGCAGCGAGATGCGTGTACACTCCGAGCAGCTCGAGTTCGCTCGCCGCGAGGTAGTCGCCGAGCGCGCGCGCGGCGCGCTGCGCCGGTAAACCGAGCCGCGTGACGCCCGTATCGATTTTGGCATGCACGGGGAACGGCGCGCCGCGCCGCAGCGCGACGCGCGCGAGTTCGCGCCGAAACGCGCCTTCGCTCCACAGCGTCAGCGCCGCGCCTGTCGCGTGCACGGCGTCGAGTTCGCGCACTTCGACCGGGCCGAGCACGAGCAGCGGCACGGCAACGCCCGCTCCGCGCAGCGTGACGGCCTCGTCGGCACGGTACACGCACAACGCGTCGACCACGGGTTCGAGCGCACGCGCCGTCGAGACGAGTCCATGGCCGTACGCGTTGCCCTTTACGACGGCGGCATAGCGCGCAGGTGCGGCCAGAGCGCGCAAGCGCCGCACGTTCGTGCGCAGCGCGGCGGCCGCAACCGTAATTTCGGTCATCACTTGCGTTCGAGAGCGCTCACGATATACGCGATCGGAATACCGAAGAAAACGGTGTGCGCGATGAACTCGTTCAGCAGCGTGAGTGAGTTCGGTAACGTGTAAATGTTCGCCGCCACTTCCACGAGCTGCATGGCGAGCATCACCAAGATTCCGAAAACGATGCCCGAGGTCAGCGGCCGAGCTCGAACTTGCGGCGTGCGTGCCGCGACATAGGCGTAACCGATGCCCCAGCCTAGGCCCACCGCGACGTGCACTGCGGCGCCGAGCAGGTCCGCTCCGGGTGCCGTATACGCGGCCTTTCCGAGCGCGGCCGAGGCGATGTAGCGGAAAAACGTTCCGGTAGTCGCCGCATGCAGCCCGAAGACGATCGTCGCGATGGAATAGGCAGCGATGAGCATCGCCCCGGCGAAACCTGCGACGGATCCGCGGCGCAGCATGTCGGCCGCCGGACGCAATCGTTCTTGCATTGCAGCCGAATTCGACGGCACCGCACGCCGGTTCCGCCGAATATGGGCGCGCGCGATGCTGCGCCACGCCTAAACAAATGGCAGATTCGCGTGAGCTGCTAGCTTCTCTTAGGCGGCAAGTAATGCGCCCGAAAGCGGCGAACGCCGCCGGATGACGAGACGCTGCTTATGGCTCTGCGTCGTTCTGTGCATCGTGCAGGGCGCCGCTCCGGTTCGCGCGCTGGCCGGAACGACGGGGACGCTCGTCGGCCGCGTGTTCGACGCGAAGATCGGCTCGCCCGTTGCGGGCGCGCGCGTCACGGTCGCTTCTCCGTCTCAGACGGCGGCGACCGTGACCGATGCGGCGGGTCAATACCGCTTCTTATCGCTCGCGCCCGACACATACGTGCTCAGCGTCGAGAAGAGCGGCTTCGACCCGTATTCGCTCTCGGGGGTGACGGTGACCGCGGATCAATCGCAAAGCGTCCCCGCCGGCATCAACTCGTCGCTACGAACGATCGGCAAAGTAACGGCGCGCAGTGCGGGCGACCTCATTCGACCGGGCACGACGAGCGACGTGTATTCCGTCTCCGGTGCGGCTGCCGGTGCGACGCAGGCGCTCGGCGGTCCGGGCAGTTTGACGAACTCGTACGGACAAATCGCTTCGGTCCCGGGGGTGGTCGTGCAACAGGGTCAGCAGGGCTGGTACCAGCAGCTCTCGATTCGCGGCGGCGACATCGACCAGGTCGGTTACGAACTCGACGGCATTCCGGTCAACCGCGTCTACGACAACGCGCCGCAAACGATGCTCTCGACGCTCGGTCAGCAAGAGCTGCAGATCTATACCGGCGGTACGCCTGCGACCTCCGATGGCCAGGGGCTTTCCGGCTACGTCAATCAGGTCATCCGGACCGGAACCTATCCCGGTTTCATCGACGGCCGAATCGGCATCGGCGGCCCGACGTACTTGCATCAAGGCGCCTTCGAGTTCGGCGGTGCGACGAAGAATCGCATCGTGTCGTATTACGTCGGGGTCGCCGGAGCGAATCAAGACTACCGCTACCTCGACCAATTTCAAGGCACGAGCGATCCGCGCTTTTTCTATCCGACCGCGTATCCGTTCGGGGACAACTTCAGCCGCTTCAACATTTACGACGGGTCGCCGAATCCGATTACCGGAAAAGCGGCGACGGTCGGCAACGGACTCTATTTCGGCCCCGGTAACTCCTACGCGATCGCCAGCCTCTCACAGCGCGATAACGTCGCGAACGTGCACATCGCGATCCCGCACAAGAACGATTCGAATCGCGACGACCTGCAGTTTCTCTACGTGACGAGCGAAATCTTCAATAGCTATTTCAGCTCCGTCAACGATCAGGGCGGCCGCGCGACCGTCGGCGCGGCGCTTTCGGTCGGCAACGGGGCAACCACGAGCGGTCAATCCAGCTGGCACGACGGCTACGTCTATAACGGCGCGCTGTTCGCGCCCCCGAACGCAAGCCAAATCAATCCCTATCTCTTCATGAGCAGCCCCCAAAACCGCGCCTTCAACGCGGTCATTCCCGACAGCGCGCGCGATACGAACGATAACGGCGTCTCGGTTTTCAAAGTGCAATATCAGAAGAATATCAACGCTCGCTCGTATTTGCGCGCGTATGGCTATTCGCTCTATTCGAATTGGTTCATCACGGGCCAGGCGAACCAGAATTTCACGTGCTGTTTCGGAGCGGAACTCAACGACTACGAAATTCCGAGCCACACGTACGGGGCAAACCTCACCTATTCGAACCAGCTCGATCCCAAGAACTTGCTGACGCTCACGGGCTCCTATAGTCAGACGAAGCTTCAGCGGCGGTACTTCTATCAGTTCCCCGGCAATCAGTTGAGCGGGACCGCATTCACGAATCTCATCGATCCGGCGAACGCGGCCGCGACGGGCCACTGTTACGATCGTGCGAGCGGCGCATATGCCGATTGCTTCTCGTCGAACGAACGCGGAACGTTCAACATCCCGACGCTCGGTGGTCCAGCCGCCGCCGGATCGGGGTTACTCGCGGTCACGGCGACGTCGTTTGCGGGCGGCGCGCATCCGCAGTTCCTGGTCACGGAGAACGGACCGCTCGGACGGCGCAACAACGTCTCGCCGATCACGCAAGCCGCTTCGCTGACCGATCAATATCGTCCGAATGATAAAACGACCCTGAGTCTAGGCGTGCGGTTGGAAAACTATATCGATCGCCTGGCCGATACGAGCGGCGGTTCCGACCGCGCGTTCTGGGTTCACGCCTATGATAACCAGTACTGTTATAAACCGGGTATCGTCGGAGCGGTCAATATCGCGGGCTCCGCGCCTGCGAATGTAGCCGGTGTTTTTGCAACTGCCGCAAATTGTACGCAGTACGCGGGCACGGGCTATTTACCGGCCGACTTTTCGATTGCGGGCGGCGGCAAGCTCTCGAGCACGCAGGTCCAGCCGCGCTTAGCGTTCACGTACACGCTCGATCCCGACACGGTTTTGCGCGCTTCCTACGGGGTGTATTCGCGCCCGGTCAATACGTCGTGGCTGCAGTACGACGACCTCAATAACCGTGATTTCACGCGCTACGCGGCGTCTAACTTTTTAGGCTACGGCTTCCATACCGAAAACCATAACTTACAGCCCGATACGTCGTACAACTACGATCTGTCGCTCGAGAAACACCTGCGCGGCACGGACGTCTCGGCGAAAGTAACGCCGTTCTATCGGAGCACGCGCAACCAGTTGCAGGCCTTTCCGATCGGCGTCGGCGGCATCGTCAGCGGCTTCAACGTCGGGCATCAGACGTCGGAGGGCGTCGAGCTCGCGCTGCGCAAGGCGACTTCGGCCGGGACGGTCTGGCGGCGCAACTCTCGTACACGCACACGCGCAGCCGCATCAAATACACGCAGTTTCCATCGGGCACGAACGTGATCGATACGCTCAATCAGTACGTGCAGGAATACAATTCGTATACCAAGGGCTGCGCGGGCACGATTACGCGGGCCAACGCGACGGCTTGCGGGCTCGCGGCCGGAACTGTAAACGCGAACGCGAGCGCAGCATTTACCACCGGCAAAGGAACCGTTTCGAACCCTTACTACAATGCAGCGCTGCAGCAGCTCTTCGACGTCAACGCGCAATACACGACCTACGATCAAATCCCACAGGCCTTCGTCGGCGAGAACGGCTACGAGACGCCGGACGTCGTCGCTTTCGTCACGAGTTATCGCAGGCACGGGCTCTCGATCGCGCCGAGTTTGACCTTTAGTTCCGGAGCCTCGTATGGATCGCCGATCACCTACCCCGGCTACATCCCGAGCGGCGGCTGCACCCCGCAACCCGGCACGACGACGGCCATTCCGTACACGTGCAGCGGCGCCTCGGCCGTCAGCGGGCTCGATTACCTCTTCATCCCCGACGCCTTCACCGGACACTTCGACGGACTCGGCGAGTTTAGAGAACCGTCGCGGCTAAGCCTGAATCTGGGGATCGGTTACGATGTCTCCAAGTCCGTCTCGTTCAACGTCACGTTGACGGGTCTCGTCGACCGCTGCTTCCAACGCGGCTATGCCTGGGATGACAAGAATATATGCGTCTACTCGGAGCTGCCGTCGGGGGGCGCCGGTCTCGGACCATCGGGCAACTTTATCCCGGTCGCAGCGACGCCCGTTCAAATACGCTATCCGTACGGACCGTACAACAACAACTTGAACACGGGCTTCGTCGGGACGACGATTCCGTTCGAAGCGGCCGCTACTATGAGCGTAAAACTGTAGCGCGCCGCTCGCATTCGGGTTCCGGGGGAGTCACGCCTCGACCGCGATGGCGTCGGCCGCGCGGTGCAGCACCGTTGCAAACGCGCGCCGAAACGATGCGAAGAGCGGGCCGCTCGGGCCCGGAACGGGGCGTCTCTCGATGAGGAGCCGGTAGCTGTCTGCCTCGCGCAGCATGGCTTCAATACGGGCCTGCGCAAGGATGGCTAGGAGCTGATCGTTCATGATTTCCACCGGGTTACGATGTAACCAGTCAAATGCGTAACGTGCTATAAGCTTACGTTCGTTACCGTAACTTGTCAATCCGTCTGGCTAGTGTTATATTAACGGCGTGGCACAACCGCCGCTGACCCTCCTCCCGAATCAGCTCGAACTCGTCCGGCCGCCGGCTCCCGGCAAGCTCGAACTCGTGCGGAGCTTCCTCAATACGCTCGACGTCGCGAAAGGCGTCGATGCGATCGCGACGCCGGCGCTGCTTCTCGCATGGCTGCGCGAGCACGAGCTTCTCGAACGTCAAGCGAAGCCCGCCGTGAGCGCGGAGGACGCCGAGCGCGTGCGCCGGATACGGGAAGAACTGCGCGCGTTGACGCGGCGCAATAATGCGGACGATTGCGCGTGCGCAACCGGCGAAATCGAAGCTGCAAGCGAGCGTAGCCGGTACGCAATCGTGCTCGACCCTGGAACCGCTTCGTCCACCTTGCGCCCGGCCGCTGCAGGCCTCGATGGCGCCATGGGCCGCTTGCTGGCAGCCGTCCACACGGCGATGCTCGAGCGCTCCTGGACGCGTTTGAAATCGTGTGCCGATGAAAGCTGCCGCTGGACCTACTTCGATCACTCCAAGAACGGCTGCAGCCGCTGGTGCTCGGCCGATACGTGCGGCAATCGCTCGAAGGTCAAACGCTACCGCGAACGGCAGGCGCGCAGCACACCCTAGCAGCGTTAGCGCCCCTTGCACTCTCGCGTCGTAGCTGCTAAGATTCTCGACGCTGGCAGTACGCTGCCACGAGTGCTAATCGAATTTCAACGTGTAGGAGGCATTTTTAGTGAACCTTAAGCCTTTGGGCGATCGCCTGGTCGTCGAGCACGTCGAGCAAGCCGATAAAACGTCGGGCGGCGTTTTCTTGCCCGACACCGCCAAGGAAAAGCCCCAAGAGGGGAGCGTCCTTGCGGTCGGTTCCGGCCGTACGCTCGACAACGGCACGAAGCTCGCCATGGACGTCAGAGTCGGCGACAAGATCATTTATTCCAAGTACAGCGGCTCCGAGATCAAGTTGGAGGGCAAAGATTACCTCATTATCTCGGAAAAAGACGTGTTGGCCGTCTTCGCCGATTCCAAAGTTCCGGTAGGAGTCTAAGTTATAATGGCCGCTAAAGAACTCGTATTTGACGAGAACGCACGTCGCGCGCTCGAGCGCGGTGCAAACATCCTGGCCGACGCAGTCAAGGTGACGCTCGGACCCAAGGGGCGGAACGTCGTCCTCGACAAAAAATTCGGCTCGCCGACGATCACGAACGACGGCGTAACGATCGCGAAGGAAATCGAACTCCCGAACACGTTCGAAAATATGGGCGCGCAGCTCGTCAAAGAAGTCGCTTCCAAGACGAACGACATCGCCGGCGACGGCACGACGACCGCGACCGTACTCGCACAGGCGATCATCCGGGAAGGTCTGCGCAACGTAACCGCCGGCAGCAATCCGCTGCTCATTAAGCGCGGCATCGACAAGGCCGTCCAAATCGCAGTCGGCGAGATGGAAAAGATGGCGCAAAAGGTCGACACTCCGGAGAAGATCGCGCAAGTCGCGTCGATCTCGGCCAACGATAGTGAAATCGGCGGCTTGATTTCCGAGGCCATGCAGGCCGTCGGCAAAGACGGCGTCATCACGGTCGAAGAGTCGAAATCTTCCGACACCAAAGTCGAGACCAAAGACGGCATGCAGTTCGACAAGGGCTACATCTCGCCGTACATGGTTACCGACAGCGAGCGCATGGAAGCGACCCTAACGGACCCGTACATCCTCGTCACGGAGCGCAAGATCTCGGCCATCGCCGACATCCTCCCGCTGCTCGAGAAGATCGTTCAGGTGCAGAAACCGCTCGTGCTCATTGCCGAAGACGTCGAAGGCGAAGCTCTCGCGACGCTCGTCGTCAACAAACTGCGCGGCACGTTCACCACGGTTGCCGTCAAGGCCCCGGGCTTCGGTGACCGTCGCAAAGAAATGCTCAAGGACATCGCTACCCTCACAGGCGCGACCGTCATCAGCGAAGAGCTCGGCCTCAAGCTCGACAAGGTAACGCCGGACCTCCTCGGTCAGGCCAAGACCGTCAAGATCACCAAAGAAGAGACGACGATCGTCGACGGCAAGGGCAAAGAAGACGCGATTAAGGGCCGGATCGAAATGATCAAGCGTCAGATCGAAGAGACTGATTCCGATTTCGACCGTGAAAAGCTCCAGGAGCGTCTTGCGAAGCTCTCGGGCGGCGTGGCCGTCATCCAAGTCGGCGCGGCGACCGAAACGGAACTCAAAGAGAAAAAGCACCGCATCGAAGATGCCCTTTCGGCGACCCGCGCGGCCGTTCAAGAAGGCATGATTCCCGGCGGCGGCAGCTCGCTGATCCACGCGCTCAAGGCCCTCGAAGCCTACAAGCCTTCGACGACCAACGGCAACGCGCACACGGCCGTGGACGAAAAGATCGGCATCGACATCATCCGCCGCGCGCTCGAAGAGCCGCTGCGTCAGATCGCGACCAATGCCGGCTTCGAAGGTTCGGTCGAAGTGAACCGCGTTAAGCAGGCCGCGCCAGGCCTGGGCTTCGACGCGATGTCGGGCGACATCGTCGATATGCTCAAAGCGGGAATCGTCGAGCCGTTCAAGGTGACACGCTCGGCGCTGCAAAACGCTGCCTCGATCGGTTCGCTGATCCTGACCACGGAAACCCTCATCGCCGATAAGCCGGAACCTAAGTCGAACGGCGCGGCCGGCGGCGGGATGCCGGGCGGCGGGGGCATGGGCGGCATGGGCGGCGGCTACGACATGATGTAACTCTCGCACCGAGCGAGAGAGCATCGGAATCGTATTCACGACCGAGGCAAACGAAAGGGCCGCGCAGCGATGCGCGGCCCTTTCTGTGCAAAGAAGTCTCCAGCAACGCATCTAAAAATACGGCAACGCAGTATCCGGCGAGGCCATCGAAACGTTGGGAGAAGCCGCACTCGGGACTTTCTTCCAATACGCGTCGACCGGCTGCGGGAGTTTATCCATGTGTTTGAGGAAGGCCGTGAGCCGCCAGAGATCTTGGTCGGACAGCTGGCCGCCAAACGCCGGCATCGCCGAGAACCGGATGCCGTGCTTGAGCTTTAAGAAGGTAACGGTTTCAGCATCGTCCTCAACGCCATCTTTTGCGAGCTGTGGCGCCTTAATGTAGAACCCCTTGGATAGCGTCGAGGCTCGGGCGTCCGCGGCGCCGTGACAGACGGCGCAGTTTGCAGCGTATAACTTCACGCCGCGGTCCAAGTTTTGTTCCGTTAGGGGAAGCGGATCGGCGAGACCCGAGCTTTCGCGTCGCAGGGACACATTAAGCGAGACTTTTGCGGCCAACTGTTCGACGATCGACGGCTTCGCATCCGCGCCCGAGGGAATGGCACCGGTTCCGACAACGATCAGTCCGATCACGAAAAAGACAACGAGAGTCGCAAGCACACCTTCTACGATATTCCGCATGGGGAAGTCACAAGCTCACTTTCGGAACGTTCTAGGATGCGCGATAACCGCCCGGGGCAGCCCCACCGATTCGGCGATGCTTCGCGTCGACGAGATACGAGTGCACGTCGAGAACGGCCGGCACGAAGCCGACAAGGGAGAACTGCCGTAGCGCGTCCGAGCGCGAGCATTCCAAAAGTCACGTCGAATCAGACGACCGGCGAGATCTGTTCTAACGATAGGCCGCGCGTCGGTGGCCCGAAAAGGCCGATCGCGAAAATGACGACGCCCATAAGCGCTGCGATAAAGATGAAGACGCCGGTCGAGCCGTAGTCACGCAGGAGCGCGGCGATCACGAAGCTCGTGAAAATTGGTGAGAGGCGACTAAACGAATAGACGAGTCCAACGGCCCGCGCCCGGATATCCGTCGGATACAGTTCGGCTTGATACGCATGGCCCGAGTAGGACAGTAAGGTTCCCGCCAGCGTGACGAGCATACCGAACGCGATGACTCCCCCGGGCGAACGTTGCGCCCCAAAGAGGAGGCCGAAAACCGCTATTCCGGATGACGCAATGACGACTTGCCATTTGCGTTCTAAGCGATCGGCAAAGAGCGTGAACAGCAGCGGGCAGATCGGATACAAGAGCGCGATGATAGCGGTGTAAGTGAGACTTTTCGTCACGGTGATTCCCTGCGCTACGAGCAACGTCGGAACCCAATTGCTGAAACCGAAAAAACCGGCTGCTTGTGCGATGTTGAAGACGATCAGCATCAGCGTGCGCTGGCGATACGGCGGCCGTAACAGCAGCCTGATGCCGACGGGCACGGCCGGATGTTCGACGATCGTTTGCGCGGCTTCGAGGCGTTCTTCCGTACGCGTGCGCGTGACGTTCCGCGCGAGCTTTGCAACGACCGTTTCCGCTTCATCGAGCCGTCCGCGCGAGGCGAGCCAGCGAGGTGACTCCGGGACCGACCGATATATCCCGCCGGCGACGATCAACGCGAGAATCGGCAACGCCGCTACCCAGCGCCAGCCCTCGATCTGGAGCGGAGCGCGACCCAGTAAGACCGCGCTGGCAATCGCTGCGAACGGCACGCCGACGAATTGGATGCTCTGACTGATTGCGAAGGCACGACCACGATAGACTTTCGGTGCGAGTTCCGCGACGTAGCTATCCAACGTGACTAATTGCACGCCGATGCCGATGCCGGCGACGAAGCGTGCGATGTCGATACCGGCGACCGTGCTTTGCATCGCCATGATCAGGCCGAAGACCGTGTACCAAACGAGCGAGGCAGCAAAGGTGACGCGTCGCCCGAGCCGATCGCCGAACGGAGCGAAGAACGCCGTGCCGACGAAGAGACCGGCGAACGTCGCCGATGCGAACGCGGCTTGATCCGCGAGACCGAAGATGCCGCGCGAATCGGTGTGAAAGATTCCCGCACGAACGAGGGCCGGAACGAGCGTGCCGGTCAACGTGATGTCGTACAACTCGAACGCGCCACCGAACGCGAGGAACACGATCAGCCCGAGGACGTAGCGCGACATCGGCAGCCGATCGAGCCGCGCGACGATCGCAGCGTTTCGTGCAATCGTATTCTCAGATTCCGTCATACTACGTACGAAGCGCCGAGCGAATTTGTGGGCTGCGCGCTTTGAACGCATAGCCGACCGTCGTCATGTTACCGGCGATCGGCGCGAACGTTAGATCCGCCTGACCGTTGGCACCCGTGATCGTCGGCGTGAGCGAGGTGTTCCGCGGTGGCCCCGCTTCGAAGAGCGGATAATCGGCCCCGACGACGCTCACCGTGTAGTTATCACCCGGTGCGATCGTCTTCGATCCGGCGCCGCTCGCATCGACCGGTCCGAGATTCGCCGGCAGCACGGCCGTCTGCGGCCCGCTTCCGTTGACGACAAGCGTGTAAAAGAGCGCCAAATTCGATCTCGGCGCGATGCCGGACGCCGCGTTCGGTCCGACATCTACGATGTCGACGATACTTTCGGTCACCCCGGGCGGTGCAGTGAATGTAACCGTAAGGCCGCCGCCCGCGGCGGGATCTTCCGCGACGGTCGGTGCCGCGGTAAATGCGGGCAAACCGGCCCCGGACGATAACGATGTCGAAGCGGTAAAGGTCGACGGAGCCGCATTGGCCGCGGGCACGAGAATGTTTAACGAATACATCCCGGCAGGCGGTGCGCCGAGGGCAAACGTCAAGAACCCTTGCGAAAACCCGGCAAAACCGGCGGGATACGTTCCCGTCTGGACGTTCGGATACGCCGGTGGACCGCCGAGATACGGCTGGCCGGTTTGAAGCGCGACGCTATACAGCGGCTGCAGAAAGAAATATTTCGGACCGACGTCCGCGACTTGATCGGGCGTTTGATTCTGCAGGCTCAGTCCGTACGAAAATACGCCCCCGCCTTCGCCCAAGCTGGAACACGGTACGGGTTGCCCGGGCTGCGTCTGCGCCGATCCGCGAATGGTATGCGTGCCGGCGTCCGATCCGGCTGCATCGACGGGTTTAAAATCGGCGCCGACTCCAGCGAAGCCCGCGAGGTACGCCTTGCCGATCAGCGACTCTCCAAACGAACTTCCGGGACAAGCACTTCCAGCCGGAAGCCTTACCGTGAACGGACCGGTAATCGTCGGCGTGTTGACAAGGGTTCCGGAATTGCCGCTCGGTTTGCGAAACGTGGCGACGACATTGAGGCCGTGCGAGCCGTCGGAGAAGGTCGCGACGCCCACGCCGAGCTGTGCCTTGTTAACCGCGAGGCTGACCTGGGTCAGCGGTGGTTGGGCGCCCCCGATACCGCCGCCCGAACACGCCGTCGCGCCGATCGTCACGAGCGCGACCGCTGCAACGTTTCTTGCGAGATGCTTCATTTCTCCACGTCCCTCACAGAGCTAACTGATAGTAGAATCGCACGGTCGTCGGCTCGAGGTTCGACAGAATTCGATAGGGCGAGTTGCCGGCTTGCGATAGACCGTACTGCGCGACGCCCCTGTTCGGAAACGCGACGGGAAACGCCGAGTAGCCCGTTTGCGGTCCGGAAATGCCCGTGGCGATCGGTTGGTAGCGATCGTTATACGCGAAGCCTCCGCCGTTGTAGAGTTGATTGAACAGATTGGTGACCTGAACGCCGACCGTGCTTCCCGATTTGGGCTTCGAATATTCGAGCGTGAGGGATGCGTTAAAGCTGGGTGCTGAAAGTGTCCCACCCGCACTCGACCTCTCCGGCGATCCGCGGCTCGAATTGATGTTCGGAACGAACACGGTTCCCGGATTCATCGGATCGACATAGTTGGGTGAAGAAGCGACGCCGCCGACCGAATCGCCCGCCGTCGCATTCGTATTGGGGATGTTTACGAACCGACCGTTAACGGTCGATGCGATGGTGTTGCCCGCCCCGATGGGATAGCCGATATCGTACGTGAAGACCGGATTCACGCGAAATCCGGAGACCGTTTGATACGCGAGGCCGGCGCTGACGACGACCGGCGATATGAAGCCGACGCGATATTGATTTCCGAGTGCCAGCGATGCCGGCGGAATATTGGGCAGCAGATCTTCCGACGGCGTCGTCGGAATCACGTTCGAAAATTCGTTGATGTACGTCGCCGACACGGAACCGCTGAGGCCGAACTTCGATACCTTGGTCAACTGGAACTCAACACCGGTCGAACGGTCGGATCCGAGATTGGTCGTAACGCCCGAACCGTACTGCGGCTGACCCGTCGCCGGATTGATCAGCGGCAAGCCCGTTACCGCGCTGATCAGAGGCGACGCGACGGTTGCAAGTGCGTCGTACCCGCGACGGTAAAACGGCGTGATCTTGACCGCGACGTTCGCGCCGAATTGATGCGAATACGAGAAATCGAAGTTCGTGAACGTTTCCGGCTTGACCGGCTGAATCGGGATTCCCGACGAGGCGACTTGGTTGGCCCAGTAGACCTGTTCCGCGTAGCTCGAACAAAGGCGATCCTCGCGAACGCCGCACTTCATGCTCGGAAACGCTACGCCCGGAGCGACGCCCTTCGCGAGCGCACCGAGCACGTCGTACGACGGGATTCCGGCAAAACTCGAATAGTTGCCGAGCGAGCCGCGTTGATCGACCGTGTTGATCGGCGCAAACTCGACCGATCGACCGTACGATGCGCGGACTGCGTCGTTCCGCGATAACCGATACGAGACGGCGAGTCGCGGCTCGAAGATGAGCGGGTCCTTCGCTTCTTTCGGAACGGTCGTGAACGGCAACCCATGCGCGAGCCGGTCTCAGCGTATTGGCACGTGCTCGCCGTCAGCGAATTACATCCGGTCGTGGCCGGAAACTGATAGTGCGAGCCGTCGAAGCGCAAACCGCCTTCGATCTTCAACTCTCTCGACGGCGCGAAATTGTCGGTGAGATAAAACGCATGGTCTTGCCGAATCGTCGTCGATGCTTCGGTGAGCGCCGGGATGGGGCCCGGATTCTTGCCGAGGTACTTCGTCAGGTACCCGCAGTAGCTGCGGCCTGGGTCCGTAACCGGCACCGGGTCGATCGGACAGCTTGCTAAAGCGGGATTCGGATTCGCCGGATTGATGAAGTCGAAGATCTCGCCCGAACCGTCGCCCGTCACTCCCGCCAGAACGTACACCCCGTCGAGCGGATTAACGAAACTCAGATCCGGTATATTCGTTTCGTATTTCGCACCGAGATGGATGAGATGCTTCGAACTCAGCTGCTTCGTCGCATCGACCGAGAAGCCGTCGCGCGTACCGCCTTCCGTCTTGTCCACGCCGAGCAAAGCAACGCGCGCCTCGCGAAACGGTCCGTCGGATATCGTCAAACCTTTCGATTCGTACGCACGCAGCGAAAAGAACGTCGAGGAATCGATGGCATTCGTGTACTCGAGTTTGATGGTGTGGCTGGCCGAATTGGCCGTGTCGGCACCGCGCGCTCCGAGCTTCTGGTTGACCGATGTTTGCCCGGGATACAAGCGCACGAGCTGTTGGAATTGCGGCTGCGTTAACCCCGTGATCGCGGGCGCAAAGAAGTTAACATACGAATCGGCGGAGGCGTATGAAAGAGTGTCGCTTCCGTAAGTCCCGTGTTGATCGAGCATTTGGTTCTGATACAGCAGCTGCAACGACTGGGAATTCTTTTTTCCGAATTTGTAGACGAGGTTATCGACGAGATCATTGCCGATCGCGAACGCCGGCTTATAGAACGTCGATACCCCGAGATCGCTCGCTAACGCACCACGTCCCCCATACTGCACGCCGTTGCGCGAACCGAGATAGGTAAAGTAATTGGAAAGTCGCCCGTCGCGGGATGCGGTTCCGTATTCGAAGGAGAACTGTTTACCGTACGGATAAGCCACCGCCTCGAGGTCGAGCGAAGCAAACGATGGGTACCGGCCGCGCTTCGCGATGAGATTGATGACGCCGGTGCCGGCGTTGCCGGACGACGCGTCGCCGGGGCCCGGCGTCAATTGCAACTGGCCGACCGATGAGTTCATGCGAAGTGCGTCGATCGACAAGCCGAGAAACGCCGACGTCTGCTCCACGCCGTCGTATTGATAGCCCTCTTCGTTCTGTCGTCCACCGCGTAAGACGGGATAGCCGCTGATATCCAACTCGGCGCCGGGTAAGCGCGAAAGCAGCGTCGCCTCGTCGGGCGAGTCGGTTTTGCCCTGAAGCGTACGTATTTGTTCGGTCGTAACCGAGTACGTGTCGGCGGTTTGCGAGGGCTGAAATGCGCCTCCCGCCGTGGCGCGAACGGTCGAACCACCGATCACTCTGAGCGCGCGTTGCAAGCTCGCGTTTACGGTTGCTACTTGGTCGGCGAAGACGACGATTCCCTCGGACGACCTCGATTGATAGCCGGCAAGTTCGAACGACACGACGTACGTATCGGGTTCCACGCCGGCAAACGAATAGAAGCCTTTCGAATCGGTTTTTTCCGTGTGTCGCCCCGACGGAGAAACGGCATGTACGGTAACTCCGGCCAGCGGCGCGCCACGCGCATCCGTCAGAGTACCACTAAGCACGCCCGTCGTACCGGCGGCCGCAGGGGAAAGAGCGTTCGCAACGAGAGCGCAGACCACGCACACCGCTGCGATGTATCTGGACAGCTTCGCGAACGAGATCTGGAGCATCCGAGCCATAAGAAGCCTCCCCCGGAACGGCTTTATCGGCACGTTTAGCAGCGCCGAATTTTCGCGTCTCTAACGCGCGATCGAAAAAATATCTTTCTTTGATTCGCTGCATTCGTGCACTGCGAAGATTACAGCACACGATCGAAGCGGACGAGTCGGACGTTCTAGCCGGCCAGTGAAACGACGAGCAGACCGAACGCACCGGGCACGGGAACCGGATATTTCTCCCCCGGTGGAATCGGTCCGAACTTCGATGAGGGAACATACACTTTGTGCGTCGCCGCATCGATTCCGAGCGTGCGCGATCCCAGTGGAAGTGCGAGCGTCTGCACGATGCTGTACTTCACGCCGGCCTGATGTACGATCGTCATTTTTCCGTAAAGGGTCGCGACGAACGCCGTTTTGGTTGCCGGATCCCAAGCGACGCCGTCGGGTTGCTTGGCGATCGGAGTGTAGCGACGACGTCGCCCGATGTAGCGTCGAGGATTACGAGCTTTCCGTTATCGCATGGTATTAATAAGCGGCGCGCTTGTGCGTCATAGGCGATCGCCGTCGGGCCATCGCATGCGCCGAGCGAGAACCGCTTGACGATCGTCGCTTTGCGTGAATCGAAGACGACGACCTTATTCGTGTCGTTCATGTTGTAAAACACGTGCCCGAGACCGTCGCCGATCGGAAACTCGGGATGCCCGCCAAGCGGCACGGTCTTGACGATCGTTTTCGTCGGGACGTCGATGACGGTTGCCACGGCGGGGTCGGCATTTGCTACGTAGATGCGGTGCGTCACGGCGTCGTAGGTGATGGCATCCGGGTCATCTTGGACCGAAATGCGTTTGACGATCTTTAACGTCTTCAAATCGAAGACATCGACTTCGTGTTGCGGTTTTGCCTTGCTAGCGGTGCTTTTTCCGACCGTCGCAAAGCCGACACCGTACGACGGAACGATGGCGATGCCGTGCGTGTACCCCGACGTGTGAATGACGCCGACGGCCTTTTCGATGCGGTATCGACGACGTCGATGGTTACGTTGTGCGCGACATACGCCCGATGCGCGGGGGGATCCGTGGCGATGAGGTCCCATTGACCCGTTCCACCCACATGAATCGTATCGGCCGGCACGTAGCCTTGCGCTGAGGCTGGCTGTGCAGAAAAGACGGCAAACGTGCCGGCAGCAACGGCAATGGCCGCCACTCGTAGGCTTTTCATATAACCGTAGCTCCTTCGGCGAAGTTGACGGGTCAAGTTGAGCGACGGCAATAAGATGACAGCGTTCGGTGACATCGTCAATCTGTACGGTCGTCGTCAACATAAGGTGGTGGATGAGCACCGAATACTTAACCGCCGCAGAAGCGGCGCAAGCACTCGGCGTAAGCCGGCAGACGCTTTACGCATACGTGACGCGCAAAGGCATACGCTCTCAAGCAACGCCCGGGTCGCGTCTGAGACGGTATTGGAAGGCCGATATCGACGGGTTGGTGAGCAAAAATGCCCTGCGCGGACGCGACGTGCTGCAGACGAATCAGAGCGCGATTACGTTGATTACGGAGCGCGATCTGTTTTATCGCGGGCAAAACGTCATCGAACTGGCCGAGACGCACTCGTTCGAAGCCGTGTCCGCGCTTCTCTGGGGCGCACCCGAAGACGCCCCGGCCGAAGCAACGACTCCGCCCGCGAAGCCCCTCGTCGCGCGATTGGCAAAACTACTCGACGACGAAGCCGCAGTCAATCGTGCGTCCGCGATGTTTCCTCTGATCGAGGGCTCGAGTCCCAAATCGTACGATATTTCTCCGCGTGGGATGGCGCGAACGGGCGCTGAGATCCTGCGCTGGTTCATGGCGATAACGTTACGTTCGTCCGAATTGCCGACCCAACAACTCCATACGTTCGCGGCGCGAAAGCTGGCTCTCTCAGCGGAAGAAGGCGAATTGGTTCGCCGCTTGCTCGTCCTCGCCGCCGACCACGGATTCGAACCAGCAACGATGATGGTGCGCGCGATGGCGAGCACGGGCGTCACGCCGTGGCGCTCGGTATTAAGCGGCCTCGCCGTCGGCCTCGGCGGACGGATCCGGACGGACAACTACTTCGCAATCAATCGATTTATTGCCGAGATCATCGCGGCCGCAAATCCTCGCAAGGTCGTCATCCAACGCGTCCAAGAAGGCGAGGCCCTTCCCGGCTTTGGTTCGACAGTGTATCCGCACGGCGATCCGCGGTCACGCGCACTCTTGGCATTCTGCGGCCAGCTTTACGGCGCGGAACCAGCGTATCGGCGTTTTCACGAAGCGGTCGAAGCGGTGCGCGACATCTGCAACGTCGAGCCGAACTTCGCGCTTTCTTGCCTCTTCGTCGGATGGAAGATCGGACTCGATCCAGGCGAGTCTCTCTTCCACGTAGGCCGAACCGCCGGCTGGATCGCGCATGCGATCGAGCAACACGAAGCCGGTGAAACCGAACACGAGTGGGGTCCTTACAGAGGGCCGCTGCCGCCCTAGCCGTTTGCCCAGATATGGACGCATACCGTCAATCTTGACGACTTGCAGCCAATCTGTGTCAATGAGCCCATGCAGAATCTCGACTCTTTGAGATCCGTTCTCTGTATGCACGTGAAGTAATGCGGCGCAGTGGGGCATCTACCGACATGGTGACGGTTCTCGTGCCCGCGGGCTCCCTCGGAACCGGCGTCCGGGAGGAAGAAGTCGCATACGGCATCGCCGCGGGCGCTCATGTCATCGCTTCGGATGCCGGCTCGACCGATAGCGGTGCGGCATATCTGGCGCTCGGGATTTCGAAGAATACGCGCGAGGCCGTTAAGAACGATCTCGTTATTCTCATGAAGGCGCAAGCGGAAGCCGGAATTCCCCTCATCGTCGGCTCGTGCGGACAAGCCGGTGGCAACTCAGGGCTACAGTGGACCGCGGATATCGTCGTCGAGATCGCCCGCGAACTCGCACTTACTCCTCGAGTCGCGCTCTTACATTCGGAACAAGATGCAGCCGTGCTCAAGCGAAAGAACGCGCAGGGAAAGATCCATCCACTTCCGCCGCTCGGTTCTCTCGACGATGCTACGATCGACGCGTGCGATCACATCGTCGCCGCAATGGGACCGGAACCCTACATTGCAGCGCTCGCAGACGGTGCAGACATTATCCTCGGCGGCCGAACGACCGACACGGCGGTCTTAGCAGCGTATCCGCTGTACCGCGGTATCGCGCCCGCGCCCGTCTGGCATGCCGCGAAAGTGGCGGAATGCGGCGCACAGTGTACGGTAAATCCAAGCGTCGGACGCGGTGTGATGATGCGAATCGAAAACGAAGGATTCGATATCGAGCCGGCCGACGTAAACATCGCCTGTTCGACGCATAGCGTCTCGGCGCACATGCTGTATGAGAACAGCGATCCGTTTCGGCTCATCGAACCAGGCGGAATCCTCGACGTCACGGGCGCAAATTACCAGCAACTCGACGCACGGACCGTTCGCGTTACGGGTTCGCGTTGGGAACCGATGCCGTACACCATGAAGCTCGAGGGCGCGGCGGGCGGACCTTATCAGACGATCATGATGGTCGGCATCGAAGATCCGGCGGTGCTCTCACAGCTCGATCTCTTTCACCACCATATGCTCGCTGCGCTTAACGCGCGCGTCGAACGGACAATCGGTCACGAAGCCGGCGATTACGACATCTCGCTTCGCATTTACGGCTGGAATGCCGTGTCGGGGCAAGCCGTTCCCAGAGACGCGCCCCCGCCTCGTGAAGTCGGCGTCTTGTGCGTGACGACGGCCGCGACCCAGTCGCTTGCGACCCGTATCGCAAAGACGTGCAACCCGTTGTTCTTCCACCTTCCAATCAGCGCGAATATCGAACTGCCGAGCTACGGTTTTGCCTTCTCACCCGCCGAAATCGAACGCGGACGCGTCTATGAGTTCAAACTCAATCACGTGGTCGAGACAACCGATGCCTTCGAACTCATATCGACGAGTTGGATCGACCTGCGCTCGCGCCTCGCGGCGAGCACCGTCTGACATGCTGACCGTCAGCGACGCCTGCCGTCACGTTCGTTCGAAGAATGCCGGGCCATTCTGGGTAACGATCGATCTGTTCTTCGACGGAGCGGAAAATTATCGGAAGTACGGCGAGAGTGAAGCCCTGCAGGCGAAAGCGATCGCGTCGCTCTACGGAGCGGATCCGGCGCTCGTAAAGCGAGCGTCGGTCGACAGCCTCAACGTCGTGAAGATCTCTTACCCGCGCGTGACGCCACAGGGTGGCGTCGTCGAGCGCGACATGCATTCGGGTCAGCAGTTCGTACGGCTCCTTCGCGTGATCCTAACGTAAGTTCGGACCTGAACTGACGAAAGTTGGCCTCACTAGCAGCGATCGTTATTCGATACAAGACGCTCGTCGTGTTTTTCTGGGTCGTGCTCACCGTCACCGGAGTGGTCACCATTCGCAAGACCGTCGCGCGGCTGGACTATACGTACGCGACACCCGGCGAGCCCGGCTATATCGCAAATCTCCACATTCTCGAACGATTCCGCATGGATGCCGCGTTCGAACCGACGATCGCCGTGATGCACTTGCCGGTGCGAGCGACGATGCTGACCGCAACGGGACGAGCGATTGCGGCAAGAACGTTTGCAGACGCGTCGCGCGCCGGTCTCGTTGCAACGGCCGACTATGAAACGACACGGGATTCAAAGCTCATTTCTCGCGACGGCCGGATGACGTGGGCGCTCATCAATCTGCCCAATCCCGACACGGGCCCAGGCGTCGGGCTCGAGGAGCGTTTGGGACCGGTGCTTGCGGCGGCCGCAGCGCCGGGAACGACCGTGACGGCGACCGGCTTCGCACAGATGTTATCGAACGCCGGACCCAACGGATCGAATCTGGCCGTCGCAACGCTCATCGGTGCGACACTCGCATTTCTGACGCTCCTCGTCGTGTACGGTTCCGCGATTGCGGTCGTGCCGATTCTCATGGCCGTGCCCGCAATCTTTGCCACGTTTTTCGGCGTGCTCTGCCTTACGTACGTCGCGCACGTTAGTTATTTCGTCGAGTACATGATTGCGTTGCTCGGTCTGGGCGTCGCCACGGACTTCTCGCTCATCATCGTTATTCGGTGGCGAGAAGAGCGCGAGCGAGGTCTCGACAACCAGCGTGCGATCGTGGCCGCATGCGACAGCGCGGGTCGTGCCGTTCTTCTGAGCGGCGTGACGTCTGCCATCGGCTTGCTTTCACTCATCGTCCTTCCGGTGCCGTTCCTGCGAAGTATCGGCATTGGAACGATGCTCATTCCGTTCGTCGCCGTCGCGGTAGCCTTGACGTTACTGCCGGTAACGCTCGCGCTGTTGGGGCCAATGCTCGACCGCATTCGTTTGTGGCCGAGCTCGACGATCACGTATAGCCGCGCGTGGGAGCGCTGGGGCCGTTTCGTGTTACGTCATCGCCGGATCGCTTTATTCGCCGGTTCCACGGCCGTTATTGCGCTGGCCGTTCCGGCGCTATCGATTAATACGGCCGAACCACTGATCGGCTCGCTCTCGCCGCAAGGGCTTGCCGCAGCGGCGTTTCGTGAATTACAGGCGCAAGGCGTTCCGAGCGCAATCGATTTCCCGATTCAGATTATCGCGCACGGTGGGACCGACGGTTTGAAAGAAACGACTTCCATCGTGCTCGCGACACCCGGCGTGTACACGCTTCTCTCGCCGAACACGCCGTCGTTCCGGCAAGGGGAAGATTCGCTAATCACGGTGATCCCGACCGCGGAAGGAAGCACGGTTGACGGCAAAGCGATCGTCGTGAACCTTCGATCTCGATTAGCACACGTTCGTGGCGGAGCGGAAGTCGGCGGCTCGACCGCTGCCGACATGTCGTTCGTGAGCGCCGTTTACGGAAGCTTCCCGCTTCTTCTTGCGACGGTCAGTGCCGTTTCGCTGCTCATTTTATCCGTAGCTCTGCGCTCGATCGTGCTCGCAATAAAAGCTGTCGTTTTGAATGTGATTTCACTTGGAGCTGCTTACGGCTTCATGGTCGCTTTCTGGCAAAAGGCTTCGGATCGGGACTTTTGTATGGCAACCACGCGACCGGGGCGATTCGCGATTGGATTCCGGTTGTCGTGTTCGCGTCGCTTTTCGGACTCTCGATGGACTACGAAGTGTTTCTGCTCTCTCGAATCCGCGAAGAATACGATCGTAGCGGATCGACCGACGACGCCATCGTGCGGGCTCTCGCCCGAACGGGCCGGCTCGTGACGTGTGCGGCGGTCATTATGATGGTTTCGCTTCTCTCCATCAGTAGTGATCCGAATCAATTGGTCAAAATCGTTTCCACGACGCTTGCCGTCGGTGTCATCGTCGATGCCGTTCTCATCCGCACGATCTTGGTGCCGGCACTTGTTTCACTCATGGGAAGGTGGAATTGGTGGTCGCCGTTGCCGATGGCCGGGATGAATCGAAACTAACGGCGCGCCCCGGGTGGCGACGGCTCGTTCACGATGCTGCGAGCGCTGAGGAAGTCGCTTCCCGACGAACGAAGACCGGTCCCTTGCGACGCCGCTAGTGACAGACCACTAGATCGAGGCGGAGTTGCCGGCGCCGAACCTCGTCATCATCAACCCTTGCAACGGTCACGCGCACCTCGTCTACCTGCTCGGGGCGTGGGTCCAGACCGACTTCAGCGACCCCCGTCGCCTCAAGGTCGTGCGCTACACGGCCGCGAGCGAGCGCGCTTACACGTCGGCGCTGAGCGCCGACCCGGCCTACGCGGGCCGCTTCCACCACAATCCCCCGTCCGACGCTTACGTCATGAAAATCGGGCGCGACGCACCCTATTCGCTCGACGAGCTCGCGCGCTACGTCGACCTCAACGAACCGTCGCAGTAGAACAGCCGCCGACAGCGATCGGCCGCACCGTCGAGACCTTCGATCGTCTACGGCGCTGGGCGTACGGCCGGGACGATTCTCGGACGCCTCGTGAGCTAGGCTCGGGAAAGCAACGAGCCGTTCTAAGGAGCCACGCGGTGAGAGCATTGCGTCACGCCGAGTCCATGCCACAACCAGCGACTGAATCCGCGCGCCGAGCTGCCGATCGGCCTGCCGCTTTCGGCATGACGCAGCGGAATGTCGCGTCATCACCAGCGTCGTGCGACATCCCTTGCGTTGAACCCACGGATCCTGCGAGCTTGCGCGAGGTCGGTCTGTGGAATCGCGAAACCCTTGCGCTCGCTCGCGACATGTTCGTGATCGGTGCAATCCTGTTCTATGTTATCGGCTTCGCTTATCAAACCGCAAAGATGCAATGGGCCGGTTTCGACGTCAATCCGGACGATCAACGACTGACAAGCCTCTTTCGCTCCGCGCTCGAAGCGTTGCACGAAGACGCGCTGGTTTACGCCGCTATCGCCGCCGTTGCTCTCGGGCTGCTCGTCTTCGCCGCGGTCGCGAAGCGTAAGCCTCGCGCTCACGGACACTGCCCCTTCTTCATTTATGCGATCGTCGCAGTCAGCGCCCTTGCCTCCGTCGGCGGCAGTTCCTGGATCGCCTGGCGAGACGGTTGCGTAAGTACACTCTTCGCGCCCGGTGCATCCGAAGCGCAGCGCAATGCGCATCGAAGCGCGCCTAGGGCGGTGAGCGGGCTCTCCGAGACGCCGGACACGCCCGAATTGCCGCGCACGCCGCATGACGGGTTCAGGGCTGCCACGTCTACGTTGTGACGTTGCGAGAAAGAGTCCGCGTTGCCTTGCGCGCATACAACGCGGCATGCCGGCCGATGTAGAAGCGAAGCAACGAATCGCGCGCGCTTTCGTCGCGAGCGTCGATCTGAGCGATTTGGCGCAGCACGGGACTCGCTTCTTCGATGCTCCGCCGGCTTCGTTCACGCCCGACGCGGGTAAAGACCAGGCCGCGATCGTCGGTTCGGGCATCCTTTGCTACGCGAGAGGCGTGAGCGCGGAACGTCGCAGCGCAGTGAACGATTCTGCGCTGTTGGCCCAACTCATAGCGAATAAGACGGTCCCTGATGCGAGCGACATTCCGGCCTGGTACGACGCGTACTTCGGCGTCCTGACCTCCGTCGGCTGGGTCTTCCGAGAGCGCGGCTTCAGTCGCTACGACGCGTCGAGCGATAACGCGGACGTTCATGACGCTATCTTGAGCATCGCCGCGGGTCTGCTCGGCGGTGCTGCGGCCAGCGCCTACCAAGTCATCCGGGTAACGCTCGATACGTTGAAATCGCTTTCGGACTCGAGCCCATGGCTGACGCTCTTTGCGCGTGAGAGCCAGTACGCGCATGCGGCACGCTTCCAAGTTTCGGTGGTCGCTCAGGATGATGGCGAGTTCGTTGCTTCGCTGATGGCCTTCGAGCTGGATGCCTCGGTGGAACTAAGTCAAGTGCTCTTCTTCAAATTCAAATCCGAGCGCACGACGCTGCAACAGTATTCCGGCACGGTCGCGATCGACGATGCGGTCCTGGCGTCGGTAAGTGCGGATATCGCGGCGAAAATCGCTGCCTTTACGACCGGCTATGTGAAAGGCTTGCCCGATCTCGGAACTCCGGCAAGCTAACGCGCAAGCGGACGTCGAAAACGTAGCAGCTCTCTACGCTGCGAGGTCGCTTTGATCCGTTACGTTTGCTACTCGGCGCTGGTTCTGTGCGCTGCGTTCACCGTTTTGACCGCTCCTTCTCACGCGCAGAGCGAGGAGCGGCCGGCTGCGGCCGCAGGGGTGCCGCTCCCGTCGCCTTCCGAATCGCCGAGCCCGGTCCCAAGTCCGCCGTTTGCGCGGCTCGGTTGGCGTTCGGTCGGACCCGCGATCTCGGGCGGTCGCGTGACGGCAGTCGTCGGGTCGGCGCGCAACCCGTTCACCTACTACATCGGTACCGCGGGCGGGGGCGTTTGGAAGACGAGCGACGGCGGCGGCTCGTGGAAGTCCGTCTTCGATAAGCAGGGCGTATCGTCGATCGGCGCGATCGCGCTCGACCCGCAGAACGACGCTGTGGTGTGGGTCGCCACGGGCGAGACCAATCCGCGTAACGACGTCGGTTACGGACGCGGACTTTTCAAGTCGGCCGATGCCGGTAAGACGTGGACGTATGCCGGCTTGCGCGAGACGTCGCAAATTTCGTCGATCGTCATCGACCCGCGTTTCTCAGGCCGCATCGTCGTCGGGGCGATGGGAGACTTCTTCGCGGGCGGTACCGAGCGCGGTATATTCCGCACGGACGACGGCGGCAAGACGTGGCAGAAAACGTTGTACCTCGGACCACAGACGGGCGCGAGCAGCATCGCCGCAGATCCGCACGATCCGAACGTTCTTTACGCGGGCATGTGGCAGTTTCGGCGTCTGCCGTGGACGTTTAGCAGCGGCGGCGCCGCAGACGGGCTCTACACGTCGCGCGACGGCGGCCGGCGTTGGACGCGGCTCAGCGGGAGCGGTCTGCCGCAGGGTATGACCGGCCGCATCGGCATCGCCGTCGCGCCGAGCGATTCGAAACGCATCTACGCACTCATCGAATCCCGAGACGGCATCCTGTGGCGCTCGGACGATGCGGGCCTGACATGGAAGCTCGTTTCCAAAGATACGCTCGTCGACCAACGGCCGTTTTATTTCACGCACGTCGCCGTCGATCCGCACGACGCAAGTCACGTGTACGCAATGTCGGAGATGCTTTCGGAAAGCAAAGACGGCGGCAGCACGTTCAAGGCGATCGCGCAAGGCGTCCACGTCGATTATCACGCAATGTGGATCGATCCCGATAACCCTAAGCGCATGATCGTCGGCGAGGACGGCGGTTATGCGATAACGTTCGACGGCGAACACTGGATGGATTCGGAAAACCTGCCGATCGGACAGATCTATCATGTCGGCTACGACGACCAAACGCCGTATCGGCTCTGTGCGGCGCTGCAAGATAACAATGCTTTTTGCGGCCCGTCGAACGCCTTGGATGCGGACGGGAATCCCAACCGCGATTGGGAGCGCGTCATCGGAGGCGACGGCATGTGGGCCTGGCCTGACCCCGTCGACCCCAACTTCGTGTGGACGGATTTACAGGATGGAAACGTCAGCCGCTACGATCGTCGCGCGCGCCGCAGTACGTTCGTACAGCCGTGGCTCGGTACGGCGCTCGACGAGTTCGACATCTCTCGCGCGCGCTACCGGTTTAATTGGGATTCGCCGATCGCCTTCGCGCCGTGGGATCCGCAAACGGTATGGTACGGCGGCAATGTGGTTTTCCAAACGCAAGACAACGGTAAGTCGTGGCGCGCGATCAGTCCCGATCTCACGCGCAACGATAAGGCGCACCAGGCGCCGTCCGGAGGCCCGCTCGCATTCGACGTCTCGGGTGCCGAATACACGGATACGCTCTTGGATATCGAAGGCTCGCCGCGAGCGCGCGGCGAGATTTGGGCCGGGACGGACGACGGTGCCGTCGCACTAACGCGCGACGGCGGCGCGCACTGGAAGGACGTCACGCCCGCGAAACTGCCGCCGGACGGCCGTTTCGAGATCGTCGCACCCTCACCGTTACGCGACGGTACCGCTTACGCCGCGTACGACCGTCACTTCGTCGGCGACCGCACGCCGTATGCGTTCGTCACCCACGATTACGGCGCAACGTGGAACGCCATCGCGCGAGGCTTACCGGCAGGTCAGCCGGTCCGCTCCATCCGGCCCGACGTGCGCAATGCAGACCTCGTCTTCGCGGGTGTAGAGAACGGCATCTACGCGTCCTACGACGGCGGGATGCGTTGGCGCGCGTTCAATCTCAACATGCCGCCGGCCGCCGTCTACGACATTCGCATTCAGCCGCGTTTCAACGACCTGATCGTCGCGACGCACGGACGTTCGCTCTACGTCTTCGACGATCTCGCACCCGTGCAACGTTTGCCCGAGGCGCGGGCCGCGGGCGCGATGTTGTTCCCACCGCGGACGGCCTACGCATTCTCGTTACATGGCGACGAAGAGGCAGCGTACAGCAGCTACTTCGCGAAGAATCCGCCGAACGGCGCATCCATTTCGTTCTATCAAGCGGCGCCTGGCGCCACGCCGCCCGCGATTCGCGTGTATGCGGCGCAGCATCGTCTCGTGCGCACGGTTTCGGGCTTACACTGCATGGAGAAGAAGCCGGTGCCCTACGTCACGAACGATCGCGGGCTCAATCGCGCCGTCTGGGATCTGCGCGAGGACGGCCCCGTGCGCTGGAACGGCGCCGCGCGCGAAGCTTATCGCGGCCCGCGGACGGGTCCTTTGGTGCCACCGGGGCGCTATACGGTCGAAATGACGCTCGCCGGACGGACGTTCTCGCAGCCACTCGACCTGCAGGCCGATCCGCGGGCGAGCCTCACCGCCGCGGAGTACGATACGGCGCACCGCTTCGTCGCCGCCGAAGAAGCGAAATTTTCCAACGTCGACGCCGCGCTCAACCGGCTCGACGCCCTTGCGGCGTCCGCGCAACAACGCGGTTTCTCCGCACTTGCCGAGCGGGCGCAGACGCTGCGTGGCGAATTAACGGCCGACTACCATAATGACGAAGATTCGATTCAGCGTCCGGGCAAGCTGCGCGAAAATCTCAATGCTCTGATCGGCTTCCGGGCGGCGACCGGGCCGCCGTCCGCCGCGACCCTCGACCTCACGGCTCGCGTCGACGCCGAGTACGCGACGACCATAGCCCGGGTGACGAACTTCTTCGATTCGGACGTCGCGGCCGCCGATGCACGACTGAGCGCGCTCCGCGCCGGGCCGCTGGCGCAAACGGCATCCGATAAACCGCTCGACTGTACGACCGACGAGGACCGATGATCTACCAAACGACGACCGGGAACGACGAACTCGCGCGCAAGCACAAGCAATACGTGCTCACGCCATGGGTCGCGCAGGCGGCGCACAGCGCGCCGACGATCGTGCGCGGCGAGCGCGCGCACATCTTCGATGCGGACGGAAACGCGTATCTCGATCTTTCCTCGGGACTCGTTGCGACGAACCTCGGTCACGGTCATCCGCGCGTCGTTAGCGCGCTTCGCGAACAAGCGGAACGCATTTGCTACGTTCCTCCGGCGCTCTTCAGCGACGTCCGCGCGGAACTGGCGGAAGAACTGGTCGCCCTCGCGCCGTGGCGCGAGGGCGGTCGCGCCTACTTCACCGCCGGCGGCGCAGAAGCTAATGAAGATGCGATGAAGCTCGCGCGTGCGATCACGGGCCGCGCGAAAATCTTGACCGCTTACCGGTCATTCCACGGGTCGTCGTTCGGCGCATCGACGCTGAGCGGCGAGAACCGGCGCTGGGGCGCGGAGCCCGGTCTTGCGGGCGTCGTTCACTTCTTCGCGCCGTTTCCATACCGCAGCCCGTTCCATACGTTCGAGCCGCAGGAAGAAGTCCGCCGGGCACTTGCCCATCTCGCGGACGTCATGGCGTACGAGAATCCACGCAGTATCGCGGCCGTGCTGCTCGAGCCCGTCGTCGGCTCGAACGGGGTCATCGTCTACCCGGAGGGTTATCTCGCGGGCGCGCGGGCGCTCTGCGACGAGTACGGCATTTTGCTCGTCTTCGATGAAGTCATGACGGGCTTCGGGCGGACAGGCGCGGCGTTCGCAGGCGAGCGTTTCGGCGTTGCTGCCGATCTCATCACCTTTGCAAAGGGCGTGACCTCCGGTTACGTGCCGCTCGGTGGCGTACTCGTGCGAGAATCGCTCGCGGCCACGTTCGACGAGCGACCGCTCGTGATGGGCTACACGTACTCGGGACATCCGCTCGCGATGGCTACGGCGCGCGCCGCGCTGGCGGCTTATCGCGATGAAGGGCTGTTCGGACGCGCGCGCGAGATCGAGAAGCGCTTGCGCCAAGGTCTAGGGGCTCTCGCAGCGCAGCATCCCGTTATCGGTGAAGCGCGCGGTGTCGGCGCCTTTTTTGCCCTCGAGTTCGTGCGCGACCGCGAGACGCGCGAACCTTTGGTCGCGTGGCAAGGCGCAGGACCCGGCATCATGACGACGTTCTTCGCTGCATTACGGCGCCGGAGTGCGTATGCGTTCGGACGCTATAACACGGTCGTCATCGCGCCCCCGCTCGTCATTACCGATGCCGAACTCGATGCGGGTCTGGGCGCGCTCGGCGGTGCCGTGGAAGAACTCGAAGCGGCCGCCTCCAGATAGCCTCGCCCCTCGCGTGCGCTCGTAACGCCTGCGACGGATCGATCTCTTGTAGCGGGCCGCTCATGACGTGCTAGTTCTTGCCGTACGCGCGATTGCTTTGATCGAGAAGGTAGATGCTCTTCGCATACGGCGCCCCGAGGAGCCGGCGGTCGTAGTAGACCTTGACGTATTGGCCCGCGGCGATCGTCGAGAGTTGGGCCGTCTTGCCGCCGGCCTTGAAAACGTTATGGAACTTCGGCGCAATGATGAAGCCCAGCGTCTGCTTACTGCGCGGGTCGTATACTTTGATGTTGTTGACCGAGACGTGACGCACGATTCCGTTGTAAACGCGCGTCTTGGCTGCGAGAGCCGGTGCCGCGGTGAACGCAAAGGCGAGCGCGGCCAGGGCTATGCTGCGTGACCGAGTGTGTGCCGATTCTATCATGGTCCCTTTATACCCGACGACACTGCGCGATGCTACGCGTTTGATGCGGGAGCCGGGTCGTCCGGTTCGCGCTTGCCGAGCAGAATGCACCCCATCGGCGGTTAGAGCTCCTGGGCGGTCAGTCGGCGCGCGCTCCAAATTGCAAACGCGTCTTCGGCGACCGCCAGCGCGGCGTCCGGTATGCCGCGCGATTTCGAGAGGTAGGATCGTATTGAGTTGGCCGCCCAAGCTGCGCCGAGTGCTCCGGCGACTCCGCACGCAATCCCGGCGGAGCGCGAGCCGCCGGAACGCTTGGCGAGGGTTCCGCCGCACCAGCCACCGGAAGCCGCGCGCGCGACGAGGGCCGGAGGGCTCAGCCGCGATGGGATGCCGGGTAATTTGTCGGCGAGGTACTCACCGACGGCGAGCAACCGCCCTGCCCCGGTCCAGGGTGAGTCGAGGGCGCCGAGCGTCGCGGCGGGAGCCGTCATCGTCCGCAAACCGGCCACCGCCCCGATTCCGATCGCTCTGAGATAAGGAGTTGCAGCCAAGCCACGATTCTTTCCTGAGAACGAGTTGGCGTGGGTGTACCCACGAGCTCGCAAGTCATGCCCGAAGGAGCAAAAGCCACGTTGCTATGAGCACGGACCGCCCGCTGCCGCAGTGCACGATTTCTACCTGCCACTCCATGAGCGTGCCGCTCTTCGTATCCGTGAGGTCCGTCAAACGAAAACGGCCGACGATCTCGCTGCCGACGGGGACGGGTGCGATGAACCGCACGCGCTCGAAGCCGTAGTTGAGCAGCATCTGTGCGGCCGGAAACCGCACGCAGCCGGCGAGCAGCGTGGAAACGAGCGAGAGCGTCAGGAAGCCGTGCGCGATCGTGGTTCCGTACGGCGATTCGCGCCGTGCGCGTTCCGCATCGACATGAATCCATTGCCGGTCGTTCGTGGTCCGGGCGAACTCGTCGATCATGGCTTGCGTGACGGCTACGGGCGCGCTTTCGATCGGCTCACCGTTGACGGCCGTGACGAGCGCCGAAACGTCGTTAAAGGTGGCGCTCACGCGGTCTCCTGCAGCGGTCGTGCTGGAAGGAGGCGTTGCCGGACGGCCGCGACCGCTCCTGCGGCGAATGCACCGAAGTGGACCTTCGGGCAGGCGCGGACCGTCGGCAGCAGCGCGCATTAGCCACCTGGCTAACAAGACGCAGCGCGCCTGCCCGAAACGGGACTACGTGATGCTCGATCTTCGTCCGCGCGACGCCGTCTCGCGACACTACGATGAAATGTTCGACGAGGGCGGCCAGGCGCGTCCGCAGTACGCTGCGCTCGCCGCGACACTCGCGCGCATGAATCGTGACGAGATTTTGGGCCGCGTGCGTTCGATCAACACGTCGCTGCTCCAGCGCGGCGTGACGTTTACCGTCTATGCGGATTCGGCCGGGACCGAGCGTGTATTTCCCTTCGACGTGATTCCGCGCATCTTGACGGCCGCCGAATGGACGTGCCTCGAGCGCGGCATCGCGCAGCGGGTCCGCGCCGTGAACGCCTTCATCTCCGACGTCTATCACGACCAGCACATTCTGCGCGAGCGTCGTATCCCGCGCGAGCTGGTCTATTCATCGGCGCATTTCTGTCGCGAAATGATCGGCGTCGAGGTGCCGAACGACGTCTACATCCACGTCTCGGGCATCGATCTCATCCGCGATCCGGGCGGAGAATTTCTCGTCCTGGAAGATAATTGTCGGGTGCCCTCCGGCATCTCGTACGTGCTCGAGAATCGCGACGTCATCAAGCGCGGCATTCCGCGGCTGTTCTACGACTACGCGATTCATCCGGTCGACGATTATCCGATCCGTTTGCTCGATGTGTTGCGCCACGCCGCTCCACGCGACAATGACACGCCAAACATCGTTCTGCTTACGCCCGGCATCTACAACTCTGCTTATTTCGAGCACACACTGCTCGCGCGACGAATGGGTATCGAGCTCGTCGAGGGCCGCGATCTGGTGGTCGTCGACAATAGCGTGTATCTCAAAACGACTCGCGGGCTCGAACGGGTCGACGTTATCTACCGGCGCATCGACGACGACTTCCTCGATCCGCTCTACTTCCGTTCGGATTCTGCCCTCGGCGTGACCGGTCTCATGAACGCGTATCGCGCCGGCAACGTCGGTCTTGCCAACGCCATCGGAACGGGGGTCGGTGATGATAAGGCCGTGTATCGCTACGTACCAGAAATGATCCGCTTCTATCTCGGCGAGGAGCCGCTACTCGACAACGTCGAGACGTACGACTGCTCGGATCCGTTGCAGCGGGATCACGTTCTGGCAAATCTCGATAAGCTGGTCGTTAAAAACACGAATGCATCCGGCGGCTACGGCATGCTGATGGGACCCTTCGCTTCGGAAGCGGAGCGCGAGCGCTTCAAGGGGCTCATCGCGGACCGGCCGCGCGACTTCATCGCTCAGCCCGTGATCGAGATATCTTCGTCGCCGACGCTCGTCGATGGGGATGTGGTCGGAAGACGGGTCGACCTGCGGCCCTTCGCCCTTTACGGACGGGAAGTCGACGTCCCGCCTGCGGCGCTAACGCGCGTCGCGCTGCGCGAAGGTTCGCTCGTCGTCAATTCGTCGCAGGGCGGAGGCAGTAAAGATACATGGGTCATGCAGTCATGACGACGTGTTGAGCCGCGTCGCCGATTTTCTGTTCTGGCTCGGACGGAACATCGAGCGCGCCGAGACCTTAGCGCGGGTGCTGGACGTCAACTACACGCGCGCCGTCGATCTCTATGCGCAGAGCGACGGCCGCAGCGACGCGCTCTGGCGCTCGGTCATGCATTGCGTCGGTTTCACCGCCGAGCCGATCTTGCCCAAGAATAAGGTCGCGAGCGCGGCGCTGAGTCACGTCGCTTTCGAGGCTGGGAACGCCAGCTCGATCGTTTCGAGCATCCGGATCGCGCGCTCGAATGCGCTCGGCGTCCGGTCCGAACTTTCGGGTGAGGTCTGGAAAGCATTAACGTGCTGTACCTTTTCGTCGAAGAGCAAAGCCTGCAGGCCGTCATGCGCGAAGGGCCATCGCGCTTTTTACGCCGCGTTCGCGACATGACGCAAGCCTTCGCCGGTATCAGCGACGCCACGATGACGCACGGCGAAGGCTGGAATTTTCTGCAAGTCGGCCGCTTCATCGAGCGCGCCTACATGACGGCCCGTATCATCGCTGCGGTCGACGTCGAAAACGAGCCGTGGCACGAATCGCAGCGCCTGCTCGAAATGTGTTGCGCCGCGGGTCCCTTCGCCGCGCAATCGCATCGCGCACCGGAAGCGCTCGACGCGCTCGAATTTATCGTGCTCTCGCAAGATTGTCCGCGCTCGTTACGCTACTGCGCGCGCGAGGCGGATAGTGCGATGCACCGCATCTCGCGCAGTTCCGATCATACCTTCACGAATTCGGCCGAACGGCGTCTCGGCAGACTGCGCTCATTCTTCGACTACACGTCGATCGACGAGATCTTTGCCGGCAGCATCAGGTCGTTTGCGCACGTGCAGTTGGGTGAGTTCGAGCTGCTCTCGAGTGAGATCGAAGAGCGCTACTTTCCGCGCCAGCTGGTCGGTGCCTGATGGAGTATACGATCGATCATAAGACGACGTACGCGTATCACGAAGCGGTCGACCAGAGCTATACCGTCGTGCATTTGCAGCCGCGCAGCGATCCGAATCAATTTTGTACGCGCTACCTCCTCGAGCTTTCGCCTGCGGCGCGCGTATACTCGTATCCGGACCGCTTCGGAAATGACGTTCAACACTTTGCGGTGATGCCGAGCCACAGGGAACTCGCCATTACCGCGCACTCCAACGTCGTAACGTTGCTGCCGCCCGAGCCCGCCTCTCCGAGCGACGCGACGCGGGCGTCGCTCGACGCCGATTCGCGCTTGCCGGAGCTCTACGATTACCTACACGAGAGCGACTTCGTTCACTTCACGCCTGAAGTCGACCGCTTTCGACGCGAACTCGCAGCGCCGGGGCAAGACATCGGCACCTGGTGTCATTACGTTTCGACGTATATCCACGAGCATTTCTCTTACGACCGGGCTGCGACGACCGTGCGAACGATCGTCGACGAAGCGCTCACCCGCCGGGGAGGCGTGTGCCAAGACTACGCGCACGTGATGATCGCCGTCTTACGAAGCGCCGGTATTCCGGCCCGCTACGTCAGCGGTTACATCTTCCGGGGCGAATCCAATGTGCTGGGCGCCGAGGCGTCGCACGCCTGGTGTGAAGCGTACCTGCCCCCGTACGGCTGGCTCGGTTTCGATCCAACGAACGACCGGATCGTTAACGATCATTTCGTGAAGGTCGCGTTCGGTCGCGATTACCACGACGTGAGCCCCGTACGCGGAATCTACCGCGGGTCCAAGAGCAGCGATATGAGCGTCAATGTCGCGATGGAGGTTCCTACCCCGGCGGGCTAGGGGCGACGGCAAGCAGGGCTGGAGGGCCCGGGAGCGGCAACCCTCGGGACTAGCAGTGTGTCCCAGAGAGTGCCAACATGAAGGACGAATTTTTCGCCGAGTTCGATGCGGCGTTCGCCGAGCTCGCGCGGCTTTCGCGGCCGGGCGCGTTTGCTCCGAACGCCGATGTCTATCTCAGTTCCGACGGCGCGACGATGCAGGTCGACGTGGAAATCGCGGGCGCCGAGCCCACCGAACTGCGCGTCATGGTCGAAGCGCGGCGTCTCTATATCGTCGGCCTCCGCATCGATCGCGAGCGTGCCGCGCGCGGCTCCGTCTTGCAAAAGGAAATCGCTTACGGCGACTTCGCCAAGAAAATCCACTTGCCGGTCGCAGTCGCCTACAACGATGCGACGGCCTCTTACCGCGATGGGATTCTAACGATTCGTCTACCGATCTCCGAACACTCTGACCTACCCACGCACCGTATTGAAATCCGCATGACCGTGAAAAGGATCCTCGCTTAATGGCCGCCTCTATCGAAAAAAAGACCGAGATCCTCGGCATCCTGCCGCTGCAGGACGCGGTGCTGTTCCCGAATACCGTCATTCCGCTCGCGGTCGTGAAGAAGCCCGGCATCGCCCTGGTCGAGGAAGCTCTGCGGGATGGTCGCCCGATCGGACTCGTCGCACTCAACGATAAGGACACGGAAGACCCCGGTCCTGAAGACGTGCGCCGCGTCGGCACGATCGGCACGATCCAACGGATGATCAAAGTGCCCGACGGTACGATCCGTTGCATCGTCGGCGGGAATAGCGTTTTCCGCGCGGACGAGTTCACGCAAACCACGCCGTACCTCGCTGCGTCGTACACCGAGTTGCCCGACATCACGCGCGACTCTGAAGAACTCGTCGCCATGCATCGCAATTTGGCTGGTCTGTTCTCGAAGCTGATCGGATATCTGCCGCAAGCGCCGCGCGAGATGGAGATGGAAGTCAACAACATCTCCGATTCGAATCTGCTGACGTACTTCGTGGCAAGCTCGATGCGCCTCGACACCGCCGATCGCCAGATGCTGCTCGAGGAGCGCAATACCGAAAAGCGGATGCGTAAGCTGACGATCCTGCTCACGAAAGAGCTCGAAGTCGTCGAGCTCGGGCACAAGATCCAATCCGACATCCAGCGCGAGATGGAAAAGAATCAGCGCGAATTTTATCTGCGCCAGCAGCTACGTGCCATCCAAGAGGAGCTTGGAGAGACCGATCCGCAGCAAGCCGAGACGAACGAGCTGCGTAAGAAGCTCGATGAAGCGGGCTTGCCCGAAGATGCACGTAAAGCGGCCGACCGTGAACTCGACCGGCTCTCGAAAGTGCCGCAAGCCTCGCCCGAGTATTCCGTCATCCGCACTTATTTGGATTGGATCGTTCAACTGCCGTGGGGCAAAGAGACGACGGACGCGATCGACATCCCCAAGGCGCGCGCGATTCTCGACGAAGATCACTACGATCTCGAGAAAGTCAAAGACCGCATCGTCGAATATTTGGCCGTCGGTAAGCTCAAGAAGCGTTTGACCGGCCCGATCTTGTGCTTCGTCGGTCCGCCCGGTGTCGGCAAGACGTCGCTCGGGCAGTCGATCGCACGCGCCATGGGCCGCAAGTTCGTGCGGCTATCCGTCGGTGGCGTACGCGACGAAGCCGAGATCCGCGGTCACCGCAGAACCTACATCGGCGCCATGCCGGGTACGATCATACGCGCCCTGCGCGATGCGGGTACCCGCAACCCCGTCATGATGATCGACGAAATCGATAAGGTCGGCTCCGACTATCGCGGCGATCCGCAGTCGGCGCTGCTCGAGGTCCTCGATCCGTCGCAGAACAACTCGTTCCGCGACCACTATCTCGACCTTCCGTTCGATCTCTCGCAAGTGCTCTTCGTATGTACCGCAAACGATCTATCGACGATCAGCGGTCCGTTGCGCGACCGCATGGAGATCATTCAACTCTCCGGTTATACGGAGTTCGAAAAGTTGCAGATCGCCAAGCGGTATCTCCTGAAGAAACAGCGGGAAGCCAACGGCTTACGCGATTCTCAGGTTCAAATTAACGATGCTGCGCTGCGCGCCGTCATCAACGATTACACGCGCGAAGCGGGCGTTCGCAATCTCGATCGGGAGATCGGGACGATCTTCCGCAAAGTCGCGCGCAAGGTCGCAGAAGACGCTCGCTTCAAGGCGCGGGTGAAACCCGAGTCCCTAGTCGAGTTTCTGTCTCGGCCGCGCTACTACAATGAGGTGAAAAAACGCACCGCGTCGGTCGGCGTGACGACGGGTTTAGCGTGGACTCCGGTCGGCGGCGACATCATGTTCATCGAGACGACGGTCATGCCGGGTACGGGCAAGCTCGTGCTCACGGGCCAACTCGGCGACGTGATGAAAGAATCGGCCCAAGCGGCAGTCTCGTTCCTGCGTTCGCGCTCGGGCGAACTGGGTTTGCAAGACGACTACTTCTCCAAGCACGATCTGCACATTCACGTGCCCGCCGGTGCGACCCCGAAAGACGGTCCCTCCGCGGGTATCTCGCTCGCCACGTCCATCGCGTCACTCTTGACCAAGACGAAGGTCGATTCGAATCTCGCCATGACGGGCGAGATAACGTTGACCGGACAAGTGCTGCCGATCGGCGGTCTGAAGGAAAAGGTGCTCGGAGCCAAGCGCGCCGGCATCTCGAAGATCGTGCTTCCCAAACGCAACGAGATCGATCTGGAGGACGTACCGAAAGAAGTACGCGACACGATGACGTTCGTTCCGGTCGAAGAGATCTCGGAAGTCTTCGAACAGGCTTTCGGACAGCGCATCATCACTCCGGTGATGCTGGGCGACGAACGTAAGGACGGCGTGGTCGTGCCGATGCGCAGCCGCACGGGTGTCAAGCGAGCGCCGGCATCGGCGCCCGCGCCCGTGCTCGCGCCGGACCGCAAGCGTGTCCCGGCCCGCTCCCGGGCGGCCGTCTCCACCCGCAAGCGGTAGAGCGTCCACGTGGCGGAGTCCGTCGCGCGGACGTCTCCGCCGCTCGCGCGCCGGAGCTTCGCGGTTCCGGTCGCGCTCGCGCTCGTCTACGTTCTGTGGGGATCGACGGCGCCGGCGATGAAGGTCGCGGTCGAGACGATCCCGCCCTTCGCGATGGTTGCGCTGCGCTTTGCGCTTGCCGGCAGCCTTCTTTGGAGCTGGTGCCGCTGGCGCAGACACGAGTTGCCGAGCGCGCGCGAATGGCGCGGCGCTGCGCTGACCGGCGTCGTCTTACTCGTAGCCGGTAACGCCGTTTTTGCCTGGGCGGTGCAGTACATCCCGAGCGGGATAGGGGCGCTTTTTTTCGCTCTCTCACCGCTGTGGATGGCCGTCATCGGCTTCGGATTTTATGGCGAACGGCTCGCGCGCTTGGGCGCGATCGGGCTAGGGCTCGGCCTCGTCGGGATGTTGTATCTCTATTTGCCGACCGGTGGCCAGCAGCTGCCACTCGTGCCCGCCCTGCTCGGTGTCCTGTGCTCGATCGCGTGGGCTTGCGGGTCGCTGTTGCAGCGCAGGCTCGCCGCGAGCGACGTCGTGCAGATCAGCGCGATGCAGATGCTCGTAGCCGCGCTCGTGCTCGCCGTTGTGGCGTGGGCCGGCGGGGAACGACTCTCGCTCGCGGACTTCACGCCGAGCGCGCTCGGCGCGCTAGGCTATCTCATCCTATTCGGAAGCATCGTCGGCTACAGCGCATTTCTATGGTTGATGAATAACGTTCCGACGACGCTCGCCTCGACGTATTCCTACGTTAACCCGGTCGTGTCGCTGGCGATCGGCGTAGCTCTCTTGCACGAGCGCTTCGATTGGCATCTGGCGCTCGGTTCGAGCCTCATTCTAGCCGGCGTCGCCGCAATGATGTGCGCGCCGCGGCCGCGCGCAGCGAGGCTATGACGGCGCTCACATAGCAGTTCGAGGCGACGCCGAGCCCCGGCGGGCCCCTACGGCCGCAGCGTACTGCTGCGAACACGATTCGGGGCATAGCGGACCCGGACCAACGATGCTCGACTCTCAGCTTCGCGCCGGGTGGCCTGCGCGGGTCGGATTCGCGTTTTTTCCGACCGACACTCACTACGTGAGGTCACCCCGCCCGTTCGCAAATCTTCAGATTCGCGAGAAACTGCTCATTATGATTGCGGTGCCGCTTACCGTGATCGTCTTGCTCGTGACGCTCTTCGTGCAGCTCGACGGCGCCACCGAGCGCGTCGCTACGGAGGTGCGGCGCTCGAATTTGGCGCTCGAAGCCAGTGCCGCGGTACTCACGACGTTGGTCGATGCAGAGACCGGCATGCGTGGCTACGTCTTTACCGGCATGCGCACGTTCCGTGACCCTTACGATCGTGCCGCGACGTTGCTCGAATCTCGCATCGCTGCCCTCGAGCCGCTGGCCGAGGGCGGCCCCCGTCGTGAGACCCCGACCGAAATAGCGACTCGCGCTCGTCGCGCCTTCGCGCTGATGAAGCGAGAGGTCAAGCTTGCCGAGCGCGGCGAGCGCGCTCGAGCGGCCGCCGAGACCGAGCGCGGCTCTCAAAAACGCACGATGGATGAAGCGCGGGCCTCGATCGCACGCTTTGAGGGGAGCGAAACGGCGCGCCGAGACGAAGATGTCGCTCGCGCGAGCGTCCTCTGGCGGCGCGGCACCGAGCTCGGCGTCATCGGGCTCCTTATCGGATTTGCCGTAACGACGACGTTGTATCTGACGATCAGTCGAAATCTAGTCGCGCGTCTACGGGCTCTCGGAGCGAACGCGCTCGCCTTTGCCGGCGGTACGGTACCGGCCAAAGCTCTCGCGGGTAACGATGAGATTACGCGCGTCGACGAGTCGCTGGCAGAAATGTTCCGGTTGCTCGCCAAGCGGCAGGAACTGCTCGAGCGTTACGAGTTGCTGGTCGAGCACACGAGCGACATCATGCTGTTCGTCGATAGCGAAAACCGCGTCGTCGAAGCGAATGCAGCCGCGCTTCGCGCGTACGGCTATACGCGCCCGGAAATCACGAACCGTACATTCGCGGAGTTATACGCGCCGGATACTCTCGCCGACATGCCGGCGATGCTCGCCCGGGCACGCTCGCGCGAGACGACGGGCCTCGGAGCGGCCGCCCTCGAGACGACATACATGCGCCGGAACGGAACGACGTTTCAAGCCGATGTGACGCTGGCAGCGACAGCGGAGAACGGCCTCGTGACGGCGATCATTCGCGATATCTCCGCACGGCGGCTCGCCGACGCGGCGGCCGCACTGGCTTTCGAGCGAGCGATCCAAGCATCGCGCTTGAAATCGGAATTCGTCGCTACGATGAGTCACGAGATTCGGACACCGATGAACGCGATCATCGGCATGAACGAGCTCTTGTTCGAAACGACGTTGGACGAAGAGCAACGCGAATACGCGGAAACGGTGCGCGACGCCGGTCGAGCGTTGCTGCATATTATCGACGACGTTCTAGACTTTTCAAAAATCGAAGCCGGTCATATGGAACTCGAAGCGATCGACGTCGATATCGTAGAAACGGTCGAATCTTCCGTCGCCCTGCTCGTACCTGGGGCCGTGCGCAAAGGTCTTTCGGTCGACACGTTTATCGATCCCGCGATTCCGCGTTTCGTACGCGCGGACCCGGTGCGGCTACGGCAGATCTTGGTGAACCTCGTCGGTAACGCGGTAAAGTTCACCGCTACCGGGGGCGTCGTGATCGACGTAACGCTCGCCGCGGAAGCCGAGCAAACGTCGCTGCTGCGCTTCGCGGTCAAAGATAGCGGCATCGGAATCGACCCCGTTGCAGCTGCGGGTGTATTTCTGCCGTTCGCGCAAGCGGACGGCTCGACGACGCGCAAGTACGGTGGAACCGGTCTCGGGCTCTCTATCAGCCGCCGGCTCGTCGAGCTCATGGGCGGTGAATTAGCGGTCGAAAGTACGCCCGGCAACGGCTCGACGTTCATGTTCCGTGCGGCGTTCGCCCACAGTTCGAAACAGGCGGCCACAGAGAGATATCCGCTGCCGGGCGAATATCGCGCACTGATCGTCGACGACGATCCCGCCTCGCGCGCCATCTTCGAGCGCTACCTTGCGTCGTGGGGAATTGAAACCGACGTGGCCTCGAACGCTCGTGACGCGCTAGAGCTGCTGGCCGAGGGCGCGGACTTGCGCACATCGTACGACGTTGCGATCGTCGACTGCTTGATGCCGCACATCGACGGGCTGCAGTTCGGTAAGCTCGTGAAAGCCGATGCTCGTCTCGCGCAGATCCCGATGATCCTGGTGACTGCTTTCGACGACCGCGGGCGGGGTAAAGCTGCGATCGCCGCTGGCTTCTCGAGCTACCTCACGAAGCCCGTGCAGCAATCGCAGCTCTTCAATTCCATCGCCGAAGCCGTGCACGGTGTGGAACCGCTGCGGTCGCCCTTCCGGCGCCGGAGACGACGCGAGAAGTGCGATCCGGTGATAAGCGCGTGCTCGTGGTCGAAGATAATCCGGTCAACGAGCGTCTCGCCATGCAGCAGTTGAAAAAGTTGGGCTATCTCGCGAGTTCGGTCGGTAACGGCCTCGCCGCTCTCGAGTTCCTAAAGCGCGAGTCGTGCGACCTCGTCTTCATGGATTGTCAGATGCCCGTCATGGACGGTTTCACGGCGACGCGCGCGATTCGGAAAACGGAAGCGAAGACCGGCGCGCACGTTCCGATCGTCGCGATGACGGCCAACGCGCGCAGCGAAGACCGCGCCCGTTGCCTCGCCGCCGGAATGGACGATTATCTTGCGAAGCCCATTCAAATGGACGCCGCACGCTCGATGCTCGAACGCTGGATCCCGCGGACCTCAATCGCCTCCTGACGGGGCCTCGCGAAAGATTTGCGCGCCCGGCTTGCCGGCGTCCGGGGCCGGCGCCGTTACGCTTCGACGTTGATGCCGCTTCCGGTTTCGACGCTGCCGATGACGGCCGCCAGGGCGTCCGGCTCGCGGAGACCGGAAAGCAATTCCCGGAGCGAGTCCGGCGGGCATGCGATCAGCAGACCGCCGCTGGTTTGTGCGTCGCTCAAGAGTAACCGGATGTCGCTCGGTACCGCCTCCGAGAAGTGCGTAAAGAGCGCGTGTTCCCTCGCGTTGCGGCGCGAGCCGCCCGGTGCGACGCCCGCGGCGAGCACGTCGCGCGCGAGCTGATAGACGGGCACCTGCGAGGCCACGATGCGCAGCGCGACGCCGGCGGCGCGCGCCATCTCATAGCCGTGGCCCAAGAGTCCGAAGCCCGTGACGTCCGTGGCGGCCCGGACCCCGGCCGCGACCATCGCCCGCGAAGCAGCGGCGTTGAGCGTCGTCATCCAACGTATGGCGGGCGCGATCTGCTCCGCGTCGAGCGTGTCCTTCTTGAGCGCTGAGGCGAGAATCCCCGTTCCGATCGGTTTCGTCAGCACGAGCACATCGCCCGGACGCGCGCCCGCGTTGGTAACGACGGCACCCGGCCGCACGAGACCGGTCACCGCCATACCGTACTTCGGCTCGTCGTCTTCGACCGTATGGCCTCCGAGAATAGCCACACCCGCCACGCGCGCGACCTCGGCGCCTCCTGCCAGGATGCGGCCTAGGACTTCGGGCCCGAGCGCTTCCATCGGGTACGCCGCGATGTTGAGCGCCGTTATCGGAACCGCACCCATCGCGTAGATATCGGAGATCGCGTTGGCGGCGGCGATCCGGCCGTAGTCGTACGGATCGTCGACGATCGGCGGAAAAAAGTCGACCGTCTGTACGAGCGCGAGGTCCTCGCGCAACGCGTACACTCCGGCGTCGTCGCTCGTATCGAAGCCGATCAGGACGTTCTCCGAGCTCGTGGCGGGGAGAGCGCGTAATACGAGCGAGAGATCGCGAGAACCGACTTTGCTCGCGCAGCCCCCGCCTGCCGTAAATGCCGTCAATCGAATGCGTTCGCTCGTAGCCATGGCTCCGCTCTTAGACGGGCGCTTCTGCCGTTACCGCGTATCAGCCGAATTTAACGAGCGCCGCCGCGACGCCGATCGCTATACCGACGGCGGCCCGGTCGAGCGGACACGGACAGCCGCGCGCGTCCGCATCCCCGCTGCAATGCGCCTCGGCATCTGCGTCGAGAGCGCGGTGCGCAGCTGCTCGGTGATTGCAGTTCGGACACTCTTCGACGCGTATCGGCACACCGCGACCTTCACGTGCGACGGAGCCCGTTTCCTCGCCATGGCGGCCGTATGCTACCATGGGGCCATGCCCAAACAGCTACTCTTTATTCCGGGGCCCGTGACATGCGCGCCGGAAGTTCTCGAAGCGCTAGCGCAGCCGTTGATCGACCACCGCGGACCCGAGTTTGCGGAACTGCTGACGCGCGTGACGACGGGCCTGCAGCCCATCTTCGGGACGCAAGGGGAAATCGTGGTCCTCGGCAGTTCGGGGACGGGCGGTTTGGAAGCCGCGGTCGCGAGCGCATTCTCAGCGGGCCAGCGGGTTCTCGCCGCACCGGTCGGCGTCTTCGGGCAGCGGCTATGCTCGATCGCGAGGACCTTCGGTTTGGAGGTCGACGTCATCGAGACTCCACTCGGACATGCCGTCGACGCGCAGGTGCTCGCGCGTTATCTTGCCGCGGATACGCGGCACGAGTACGCCGGCATTTTGCTCACGCATAACGAGACTTCGACCGGCGTCGCGAACGATATGGCCGCCCTCGCCGCCGCGATCGGGAATCATCCGGCCACGGTCGTCGTCGATTCCGTCAGCGGCCTCGGTGCTTCCCCGTTCACGATGGACGCCTGGAATTTCGACATCGTCGTCACTGCGTCGCAAAAGGCGCTCGCGGTACCGCCGGGTCTCGCGATGGTCGCGGTTAGCGCACGCGCTTGGGAGCGGATGGCACTGGCCACGGCACCGAACTTCTACCTCGACCTTCGCAAGGCGCGCTCGTTCGCCCGTCAAGGGCAAACGCCATGGACGCCGCCCGTTTCGATTCTCTTCGCGCTCGACGCTGCGCTGCAACGCTACCATCGGCGCGGCGCCGAGCAGTCGTACGAACGGCACGCGCGCTATGCGCGCGCGATTCGCGCTTTTGCCGAGGCGGCGGGCTTAGCGCTCTTCTCCCGGCCGGCCGCCCATTCGGCAACGGTCGTCGCCATGAACGCTGCCGCAGGACTCGACGTCGCCAAAGTTCGCGCCGAGCTGCGTGAGGAGCATGCCGTCGTCATCGGCGGCGGCCAGGCCGAACTCAAGGGCAAGATTTTACGCATGGGCACGATGGGCGAACTTTCGACCGTCGACGTGTTGCGCGGTCTCGAAGCTTTGGAGACGGTTTTGCGGCGTGCCGGGTTGCCGCTCGAAGCGGGGGCGCCCATGCGAGTCGCCCGAGCGGAGCTGCGAGAGGAGCTCGCGGCGGCGCGCTGACCGCCGTGCCTTTGCGCGTTCTCCTGGCCGTCAATCCGCACGCGCGTCGCGGCGATGATGCTGGCGGGCGTGCCGAAGCCGCGCTCCGCGCGGCTGGCCACACCGTAACCGTTATCGACTGCGAGCGCGATCCGCAGGTCTTCAGCTCGGCGATCGCTCGGCGACGCGGGCAGATCGACGTCGTCGCGATCGGCGGCGGTGACGGTACGCTGATTTCGGCGATCGCCGGCATCCGGGAGCTCGCGGTACCGCTGCTGATCTTGCCGCTCGGAACCATCAACGAACTCGCGCGAACGCTTTCGATTCCATTCGATATCGAAAGCGCGTGTCGCGTGCTCGACGACGGCGTACCGCACGCGATCGACGTCGGCGACGTGAACGGCCACCATTTCTTCAACGAGGCGAGCATAGGCTTGTCGACGCACGTTGTGGCCGAACAAACCGAAGAAGTGAAGAGTCGCTGGGGGATGCTCGCTATCCCGCTCGCCACGCTGCGCTCGCTCGGGTCGATGCGTCCGTATCGGCTCGCCGTCGAAACGGAGCACGGTCAGCGGCACTTCCGTACCGTGCAGCTGACGGTCGCCAACAGTTACCGCTTCGGCGGCGTCGTCGAAAATACTGAAGCGCGCATCGACGACGGCGTGCTCGATCTCTACAGCATCGACGTGCGCCACTGGTGGGACGTTTTTTCGATCCTCGTATCCGTCGCTCTGCGACGCTTTCCCAAATCGTACTGCGTAACGGATTTGCGCGGGCGGCGCTTTCTCGTAACTTCGCGCCGCCGCCACCGCGTATTCGCCGACGGCGAGCAGGCGACGCACACTCCCGCCGAGTTTACGATCTTACGCCGAGCGCTCGAAATTTACGTGCCGCGCGAGGCGAAAACGGCGACCGCATGAGCGGCTGGCTGACGCCCACGTCCTACGTCCCGCGCATCTCGCAGATCGATTACGCGCAACTGCGTGCCGACGGCATCCGCGGCGTCGTAGTCGATCTCGACAACACGCTCGTCGGATACCACGCGCTCGACCCCGATCCGTTCGATGCCGCCTGGGTTTCACGCGCACCCGACAACGGCATCCGTATCATCATGGTAACGAATAACTCGACGCCGTGGGCGCGCGGCGTTGCCGAGCGCCTCGACATCCCGATCGTCGCCAACGCCCGCAAGCCGCTGGGCCGTGGTTTTCGGCGCGCTCTCGAGTTACTGGCGTTACCGCGCGAAGCCGTCGTCGTCATCGGCGATCAGCTGTTCACGGACGTTCTCGGCGCCAAACTCTTCGGGCTGCGGGTCATCCTCGTCGATCCGCTCGTGAAGCACGATCCGTGGAACACGCTGCCGTTACGTCTGCTCGAGCGCTGGTTGCTACGGGACCTGCCCCGCACGCACAAAGATCTCGCGGACCGCACCGATCTCTGAACGCTGCGTGCATTGCGGTCCCTGCCGAACTCGTACTTCTTCACTTAAAAGATGCGACGCTTGAGCCGCGCAAGCGAGAACGTGGCGGTATCGGCGACGGCCATGACGGTCATGACGCCCGCTTGCACCGGATCCGTCACGACGAGATGCGCCGCATCGGGAACGCTGCCTGCCATGTTGAGGCTTATGACGAGCAAGCCGCGCGCCCGGACGTCGCGTGCCGCTCGCTCGATCTCGCCGCCCATGAGCGAACCTGCGAGGACGATCGCCTTCACCCGCGGTAAACGCGCCGCGGCGCGCACGGCAGCGGCGATCTCTTGCTCGCCGACGAGCGGGATCGTGTCGACGGATATGTGCTCGCCGCGAATATTATGCCGATCGGCCTCGGTAATCGCTCCGAGGGCGACTTGCCCTACTTGCGCGCCGCCGCCGACGATGATGACGCGTTTTCCGTAGACGCTCTGCATCGTCTCGACCAGCGTCGCTTCGTGGACGATCGGCAACGCGCGCAGCGTCGACGTCAGGCGCTCGGGTTCTTCGGCTACGTCGATTTCGAAAACGAGATGCGAACGCGGCGGCATGTTCTCGACGATCTCGACGCTTACGATATCGCCTCCCAAGCGCGCTATGACACCGGTGAGTTCGTGCAGCACTCCGTAACCCGTAGCTGCGATAATCTCGATACCGGTTCTCATGCTGCGAGCCTATGTCCGCGCAGGATGAGACGCTCGGTTTCGAGCTGCGGGATGTGCAACGTACCTACGCTTTGCATGCGGCGTTACACGCGATGATTGGCAAATAAGGAGCTTGCGAACGGCGCGATGAACGGCGGTAGCCTGCCGCGCAAGGTCGAATCGAAGCTGTCGTTGGGACGTTCGAGCACTGCGACCAGCGAAGAGCGGTGCAAGTCGTCGCGAATCGGCGCCGAGAGCGGAAAGAACAGCGCGACGTACAGTATCGCCCACATCAGCACGAGCGCTTTTCCCGCGCCGACGACGGCACCGCCGAGCGCGTTCCCGATACCGAGCAGCGGCAGCTTCGCCGCGAGCGAGAGAACGCTGCCGAGCGCGAGCACGATGGCATAAGCGACGGCCGCGTAAGCGACCATGCCGACGACGTGCGTCGCACCGGCGGCGACACGCACGTGCGTTGCCAAGAACTCGTCCCACATGCCGGGATAGCGGAACGCCGCTGCGACGCCGAAGGCCAGCGCGACGGCTCCGGTCAGCTCGCGTACGAGCCCGCGTTTAAAACCTTTGAGCAGGCCGAAGAGTACGACGACGGCGATGACGACGTCGGGCCACGCGACCGTGGTCACGAGCGAATCTTAGCGCCGCAACGTTCTTCGAGCGAAGCGAGGATCGCCGCCACGTGACGATCGGCTTCGGCATCGGTCAACGTCGCGTCGTAGCGCTGCAGCACGACCCGCACGGCGAGACTCTTTCGATCCTCGCCGACCTGCCGGCCCCGGTACTCGTCGAACACGCGCACGTCGGCGAGCGCGCCGTCGGCGGCGGCGCGCACCGCATGTTCGATGTCTTTGGCCGGCACTTCCGGAGCGACGACGACGGCCAGATCGCGCGCGATCGGCGGATACTTGGACGGAGCGCGGTAGCGCGGAATCGTATATGCCGGTAGATCCGCGAGGCGCAGCCAGCCGGCGTAGACCTGCGCGTCGATGCCGTAGGCGCCCACGAGCCGCGGATCGACGGCGCCGACGATTGCCAGGTCGCGATCGCCCACGAGCAGGACGGCCGTCTTGCCGGGATGCCAGCCGGGCTCCGAACCGGTGACGGCCTCCGGCGTGCGGCCGCTCAGCATCCGAATGAAAGCTTCGGACTCGCCTTTGAAGCGCGAGAAGCCGCTGTCGCGCCAGGCCGGCTCTTCGACTCGCGGCAGCACGGCGAGCCAGGCCACGCCGGCGGTTTCGAAGGGCTCGGCACCTTCGAAGACGTGCCCTAGCTCGAAGGTACGCAGTTCTTGCCCGTTCGCGCAGCGCGCGGCGATCGCGAGTAAGCCGGGCACGAGGGAGAAACGCAAATAACGCTGCTCTTCCGAGAGCGGATTGCGGAGTTCGACGACTTGCCCCGGCAGCGCGATGCCGGCCCGCGCGTAGGTCGTCGCGATCGACCCCGCTTGCAACGACAGCGTTACCGCTTCGCGATAGCCCAGCGCCGCGAGCGCGTGCGCGACGCGGCTTTCGTCGCGATAACCGGCGCTCGAAACGTTCTGCGCGAAGATGGCCGGCAACTCAGCCACGATGCGGTCGTACCCGACGATGCGCGCCACCTCCTCGACGACGTCTTCGGGGATCCGCACGTCGCCACGCCAGGGCGGAGCGCTGACCTCCGATATGCCGTCGCGCGTGGCGACCTCGAAACCGAGTCCGCGCAGTGCGCGCTCGGCTGCGGCTGCGTCGATGTCGATGCCGAGCAGTGAGCGATAGAGTTTCAAGGGGATCTCGATCGGCGCCTGGACTGCCTCGATCGCACTAGCGACGACCGGCGCGTGGATCGTCGCGCCTTCGCGTTCCAGGAGATGCGCGGCGCGTGCCGCACCCCACGTCGCGAGACCGGGCGGCAAGCCTTTTTCATGCCGGCTCGACGCCTCCGTGCGCAAGCCGAGCGCCGCGCTCATGCGTCGGACGCGCGGTCCGGAGTATGTGGCCGCTTCGATGAGAATCTCGCGCGTGGCCGTCGTTACTTCGCTCGTTGCGGCGCCTTTGAGACCCGCGATGCACTGCGCTTCACGCTCGTCAGCAATAACGAGAAAACGACGGTCGAGCGGCCGCTCGGCTTCGTCGAGCGTCCGGATGTGCTCGCCGTCGCGCGCGTCGCGGACGACGAGCCGGTGTCCGGCGAGTCGCTCGTAGTCGTAGAAGTGGAGCGGTTGCGCGCCCTCGAGCATGACGAAGTTCGAGATGTCGACCAGGTTGTCGATCGGCCGCTGTCCGGCGAGCGCGAGTCGCACGCGCATTGCGAACGGCGCCGGGCGCACCCGCACGTTCGAGACGCGCTGCGCGACGAAACGCTTGCAATCCGGACTGGCCAGCGTCACGGCATCCTCCGGCGTCGGATCGCCTGTGGCCCGTTCCAGTGAGAGCGAGGGTTCGCGCACCGCGACGCCGAGCGACGCGGCGAGTTCGCGCGCAAGCCCGAGCACGGACATCGCGTCGACGCGATTCGCCGTTATCTCGACGTCCAGCACGTCGTCGCCGAGCCGGAAAAGATCGATGAAGTCGGCCCCGAGGGGCGTCGTCGCATCGAGTTGCAGGATGCCGTCTTCGAACCACGCGCCCTCGAGACCGAGCTCCGCCGCGGAACACAGCATGCCTTCCGAAAGGAGACCGCGCATCTTACGCGGTGCGATCGTAAGCCGGGCGAGTTGCGCACCGATGACTGCGACGGGCACCACTTGATCTTGCACGACGTTGGTCGCTGCGGTCGCGATCGTCAGCGGCTGCGATGCGCCGACATCGACCGTGCAGATTTGCAAGAGATCGGCGCCGGGATGCTTCTCGACGCGCGCGAGCCGGCCGACGACGACGCCGGATAAGCGCGGCCGCCGTTCGTGCTCGGTGACCGGAAAGCCGAGCATCGCTAAGCGTGCGGCGAGTTCATCGCTCGTCAGCGTGACGTCGAGGTAATCGCGCAACCATGCGATCGGCACTTTCATAGCGTCACGCTAAACTCGCAAGCACGCGCGGATCGTTTTCGAATAAGACGCGAATATCGTCGATATCTTGGCGGACCATGGCGATGCGCTCGATGCCGACACCGAACGCCCAGCCCGTCACGCTCGCGGGATCGTAACCGGATTCGCGCAGGACGTCCGGATGCACCATACCCGCGCCACCGATTTCGATCCAACCCGAGCCGCCGCACGTCTTGCAGCCGCTTCCGTCACAACCCGGACAGGTGGTATCCACTTCGGCGCTCGGCTCGGTGAATGGGAAGAACGACGGCCGGAAACGCACTGCCTGCGCGGGTCCGAACAGCTCTCGAAAGAGCCCGGTCAAGACCCCCTTGAGATGACCGAGATGAATACCGGGCGCGACGAGCAGCCCTTCGATCTGATGAAACATGGGTGAATGGCGCGCATCGATCGCATCCCGGCGGTACGCCTTTCCCGGCACGACGATCGCGAGCGGCGGCGGCACGGCTCGCATCGTGCGCACCTGCATGGGCGAGGTATGCGTGCGCAGCAGCACCCCCGGCCGAAGATAAAACGAATCGAGCCCTTCTCGCGCCGGATGGTCGGGCGGGATGTTGAGCGCATCGAAATTATAGTAGTCCGTCTCGATTTCGTTACCGAGCACGACGGCGAAACCGCGTCGCTCGAAATACGCGCACGCGTCTTCCATCGCCCGGCGAATCGGATGCAGTCCGCCCATCGCAAGGGCCGTGGCTGGAAAGGTGACGTCGATCGCCGTCGCGAGGTCGGCCGCGAAAGCGCGCGCGCCGAGCGCCTCGGCCTGCGCAGCTATGCGCGTTTCCATTTCGACGCGGGCGGCGTTGATCGACTTGCCCGCCTCGGGACGCTCGGCCGGCGGCAAGCTGCCGATGGTTCGGCTGGCGCGCGTGATCTCGCCGCTGCGCCCGAGGAAGCGAACGCGTATGGCTTCGAGAGCCGTGGCGTCGCCGGCCTCGGCGAGGGCGCCTTGGAGGCGCTCTGCGAGCGCGCGGAGTTCCTCGGATAGCGGATCGATTGCGGCGGGCTCCTCTGGGGACTCGAGCTTCAAATGATAACGCCCGGCTTTTCAGCCGGGCGTCAACGACGTCTTCTCGAGGAAGATTCGCGGGTAACGTCAACTGCTGGCGGGAGCCTGATTGACTTGGCGATAGATCAGATAAGCGTAAACGGATCCGGTGCTCGTAAATAGTTTCCAGAAGCGGTCGTTCGTGCGCATCAGTCAGCGTGTACCCTTCTCAGTTTATGATCGCCGCAGCATGGCTTGATGCCGGGAACTGCGGCGAGTATAGCACCACGCAAACGGGTCGCCAAGTCTTGACAAGTCAGGCTTCGGTTGCGCTCGGCTACGGCCGCGCGGTACGCGCGTCTCGTTGCGAGAAAGCATAGAAGATGATGCCGCCCGCTACCGCTGCATTGAGGCTTTCGCCCGCTCCCGGCTGCGGAATCGAGACCGCGCGATCCCAGCGCGGCAGCCATCCGCCGACACCGTGACGTTCGTTTCCGATCGCAATGAGCGGGCGCTCGGGAAAGACGAACTCCGGCAGCGCGGTTCCGGAACGATCGGCCGCGACGATGGTATAGGCGGCGTCGCGAGCCGTCGCCAGAACGTCTTCCGCGGTAGCGCTTGCCAAGCGCAACCGGAAAAAGGCGCCCATACTCGCCCGTACGACCTTGGGAGCGTGCGGTTCGACGCCGCCGGCTCCAAAGACCACCGCCCGAATTCCGAAGATCTCGGCCGAGCGCAGCAGCGCGCCCGCGTTGCCGGGATCGGAGACTCCGGCTAAGACCAGTGCGGGCGCCCCGTCCCTCAGGAGCTCTTCGACGGGCAGCAATGCGAGCGGCAGAACGGCGAGTACGCCGGAAGGCGTCTCCACGTCCGAGAGGCGTGCGAAGGCGCGCTCCGGTACGAGAAGGGCCCGCGCCGCGACTTCGCCCGGCAGCCGGTCCAGCGCCGCGAGCCCGCATTCCGTCACGTAGATCGCTTCCGGTTCGAGGCCGGCGCGCAGCGCCTCGTCGAGCAGCGTTGCGCCCTCGATCGCGTAGCGGCACTGCTCGGCGCGACCGGCTTTGGTTCGCAGTTTCGCAACCGCATCGAGCTTGGGCGAGTGAAGTCCGAGGCGTAGCGGCATGGGTCGAGCTTCGACGCGGCAAGGGAAACGTCGTTACGACGGCCGAGAGGGGCGGCAGTGAGTGCTCGCACGGTCGAAGCCGCCTCCATCCTCGCGATCGCGCTCGCGGTCCTCGTCGGCGGGAACGCGCTCCTCGTGCAGATCGCGCAATTTCACGGCTTGACGATCTCCGTGCTGGGCGTCCTCGCGCTGCTGGTCCTGTACGCGTTTCGGCAGAATTTTCGAGCCGGCGGCTCGCTCGCGCGCATCCACGCCACCCGCGATGCGGCCTTTCTCGCGGCGATCGCCGGAGCGATCGCCTTCGTTGCACTTCCGGCGCGCTGGTCGCTCGGCGCTACCATCGTCGCAGCGGAGATCGGCTTCGCGGTCGAGCTGCTCGCGCGATTCGCTCCGGCTGCGCCGTAGTCGGCCATGGAGAGTCGAACGTCTATGAAGACCCACACCGCGGAGCGGATCTACAGCGGCCGCGTCCTGAATCTGCGCGTCGATGAGATCGACCGTGTCCGGGGTGGCGGCCGGCGCGTGGTCGAGGTCGTCGAGCACGTGGGCGGCGTCTGCGTGATCGCTCGGCCGACGCAGACCGAAATCGTACTCGTCAAACAATACCGGCACGCGGTGGGCGCAGAACTGTGGGAGGTGCCGGCCGGAATGATCGAGCGGGGCGAGCCGCCGCTGGAGACCGCGCGCCGGGAACTGCTTGAAGAGACCGGCTATCGCGCCGAAAGCTTACGCTTCTTATGGAGCATGTATTCGAGCCCGGGCTTCTGCGAAGAGCGCATCCATTTTTTTCTCGCCGAGGGTTTGACGGCGGGCGCGGCACAACCCGAAGATGACGAAAAATTCGAACTGCGGACTTGGAAGCTCGAGGACGCTTGGCGGCTGGTCGAGCGGGACGAACTGCGCGACGCAAAGACGCAGATCGCGCTTGCTTGGGCCCGGGCGGCGGTCGCAGCCGGAACGTGACGCTTACGCCCGGCAGTGTGAAGGCGCTGCAATTCTTTCTTCTCGACGCCGCTAAGCGCTATGCCCGGCCGAGCGGCGCCGGACTCGGGGTCGCCGCGGATCTCCTCTCGAGCGCCGCAGCCCTAGACTACGTCTTACTGCTCGCCTCCGAGCGGCCGGGTGAGATGCTCGACTCGCGCAGTGCGGTGGCGGACGGTGTCCGTGAAACGATGACCCGCGCGACTCTCGCAGCACTCGCGTTCATACGCACGATGCTCTCCGCGCCGGAAACGGATTTCGACGACTTCATCGAACGTCACATCGAACGTGAGTGCATCTTCAAGACGTTTCGAACGTTGTCGCAGGGCGGCGCCTTAACCCCCGGCGACATCGATTTCGCCCTCCTCACGACCGCCAGCGACATGCGCGACCGAACCAGTCGCTGACGCGCTAGCGGGCCTTGGAAACGCGGCGGCGCAGCGCGAGCCGCTCCATCATCTCGCGCGTCGGGACCTTGACGTTGCGTGCGAGTTTTAGGGCGGACAACGCTTTGATCGCCCAATACGTCGGGTCGAATTCGAACCACCGCAAACCGTGACGGGCCGAAGACGGGAAGGCGTGGTGGTTGTTATGCCAGCCCTCACCGAACGTCAGCATGGCGACGAACCAGTTGTTGGTCGATAGATCGTTCGTCCGGTAGGTTTGGTAACCGGAATCGTGCGCCGCGCTATTGACGAGCCACGTCGAGTGATAGACGAAGACGAGTCGTGCGAACAAACCCCAAATAACCCATGACCAGCCGCCGAACGCGAATAACGTCGCGCCGACGGCGAGCTGCATCGGAACGTTCAAGGTCTCGAGCGCGCGGTAGAACGGAGCTTTGATGAGGTCGGGCGCCCAGCGGGCGCGAGCTTCGGGCGATAAACGATCTGCATTCGTTCGAAACAGCCACTCGAAATGGGCCCATTTCATGCCGCGATGCGCGTTGTGCGGATCGCCCGCCCGGTCGGTATGCGCGTGATGTTTACGATGCTGCGCGACCCATTCGACCGGACCGCCTTGCAGCGCGAGCGTGCCGAGAACGGCCAGGGCATACTCGACCGGCTTCGATACGCTCAAACTGCGGTGCGTCAGCAAACGGTGAAAGCCGAGCGTAATGCCAAGCGCCGTGACGACGTAAAGGGCTACTGCGACCCCGACGGCGGACCAAGAGAAGAACATCGGTAAGAAAATACCGAGCGCGCCGATATGAATGAGCCCGAGCGTAATTCCGACCGGATAATCGCGAGACGTTCTCACTCGCTCCGGGGTGGAGAGTTCAGTCGCCATAAGTCGCTTGGTGTGCCCTTTCGGAGGGTTGGAAGTCGCTATCCAGCGATGATCGGAGTGCCCCTACGCGCGTAACATTCGGCTGCGCCGAATTTCGAACATCGGCAGGATTCCGGTACGGCACGACGCGTTATCTAACACGACGCGTTATCTAAGACGCTACCCGGGTCGGCACGGTTTCCAAGTGCTCCTTGGCGAGCGCCAAAAGCGAGTCGAACGCGGCCCGATCGGAAACGGCAAGGTCGGCGAGCGCCTTTCGATTCAAGGTAACACCGCTCTTTTTCAAACCGTCGATCAGCCGGGAGTACGATAATCCTTCGCGGCGAGCAGCCGCGTTGATACGGCTAATCCATAGCGAACGAAAATCGCGCTTACGAACGCGCCGGTCGCGAAAGGCGTAGCTGAGCGAGTGCAGGAGCGCCTCGTTCGCAACCCGGTAATTGCGGCTGCGGGCCGCCCGGAAGCCCTTCACGAGCTTCATGACCTTGCGGCGATGTTTAGCTTTCTGAATACCGCGTTTGATGCGTGCCATACGACGTTACGCTCCTAAAGCAAATACGGGATTTGAGGCGCGAAGCGCTTGAGGTCGCCTGCAAACACGGGCTGATCCTTGCGAAAGTTCCGCTTGCGCTTACGCGTCTTCTTGCTGAGGATGTGGCCGCAGCCGCTGAACTGGTGACGGTGCGACACTTTACCGTTCGCACTCACCTTCACACGCTTCGCTGTTCCTCGGTGCGTTTTGATCTTAGGCACGGGAGAGGGCTCCTTGTGTTGGTTCGTCCGCAGCTTCGCCGATGTGGTTCGCTTCAGTCTCGACTTCGTCTTCGTCTTCGTCTTCGTCCGGCGGAGTCGACGGCGCTTTTCCGTTTGTCGTTGCTTGCGGTACCGGTGGATTTTCGGTAAGTTCCGAAAGGTGCGTGAATTTCGGCGGTCCGGTAGGCACCGCTCTTGGGGCGAGGATCATGAACATGTTCTTGCCTTCGAGTTTGGCGTCGCGTTCCACGGTCGCGATCGGCGTCATGTCGACGGCCATTCGATCGAGTAGGCGCTTACCGAAGCTCGTGTACGTAATTTCGCGACCGCGAAACATGATCGTGACTTTGACTTTACCGCCGTCGAGCAACAGGCGTTCGGCCATACGTGCTTTCGTCTCGTAGTCGTGCGTCTCGATCTTCGGGCGCAGCTTAACTTCTTTGAGTTCCCAGTTCTTCTGCTTTTTACGAGTGTCTTTATCTTTCTTCGACTGCTCGTACTTCAGGCGCCCGTAATCGCTGATCCGGCATACGGGCGGAATCGCGGTCGGCGAGACTTCGATGAGGTCGAGCCCTTTTTGACGCGCCAGTCCGAGGGCATTTTCCGTCGGCATCACGCCCAGCTGGGTGCCTTCGTCATCGATGACGCGGACTTGCCGGATGCGGATTTGATCGTTGATGCGCAGCGGTCTTGCTATGGGGAACTCTCCTGTAAACCAAAAAAAATGGCGATGCCTAAAGCATTCCACTCGAATCCCGACCTACCGACGGTCGTCGTTCGTGCGACCGGATCACCCGAGGGCATCCGGTGAGGGCGCTTGCGCGTCCTGCTTCGGCTCGTTTATCCTAGCAGGCTGGCTGCGGAGCGTCAACCGCTCGCACGCGAATCCCCTAGCGCGACGCCTTCGGCTGGCCGTCGCCGGGCCGGCCGGAGTTCCCACCACCGCGCATAGGTCGCGGCGAGCGCGGCCCGGTGCTCCGCAGCCCCGGGATTCGCGCGGGGGGCGCTAGATATAGCCGCTCGCCGGCATAGTCGAAAAACACGCTGAAGTGCGCGAGCGCGCCGCTACCGACGAGCCCATCGTTCGTATCGAAGCCGAGCGCGGCCGGAGGTAGCGCAGCGACCGCGGCGGGCTTGGAAAATGCGAGCGGTCCGAGGGTCATCCGGTCCGTCGCGAACGGGCGGTAGGGCACGGAACCGCCGACGCCGTTACCGTAGCGCACGGCGCCGGAGGTAACCGTTCCGGCCGTGGCTGCGTGCGCTCGCACGAAGCGTTGGAAGAGGACGAGGTCGAACGGCGTGCCCGTATCGACGATAAAGTCGTCGCCTGTCGCTTCGCCGACGGTCACCGCCATAACGGGAACCTGAGCGTTCAATCTAATCGGCAGCGGAATGCTCCCGGGCGGTGCGACCCAGGCACCCGGCCGCAGCGCATCGACCGTACCGGCGCCATAATCGACCTTGAGACCGACCGCATCGAGAAAATCGAAGCCGAGCAGGCCGACGACCCGCGTGTGCGCCCCTTCATTTTCCGCCAGTGGCCCCGTTCGGACGACGACGTCGTGCATGACCAGCGGTCCGAGGCCGAGCGCCGGCACGATGACGCGTTGCGCCGCGAACGTGCCGGCGATCGTCTCCGAGGTGCGGCCGTAGGCAAGAAGGCCGAGGCTGCGAGCCACCGCCTCGTCCAACGCGATGCTCGACGAGCCGCTATCGAGCAAGAAGTCGAGCGCGCGCGCGCCGATCGTGAGCCGAACGTAAATGCGGCCGGCTTCGATCCGCGCCGGCAGCCTGACGCTGGTAGCGCCGGGCGGAAACTCGACGAGCGCGCGGCGAGAGTTCGGTACGGCGAGCTCGGCCGGACCCGCTGCCGCAACCGGTTCGTCGCTCACTAAACGGTAGTCGAAGTCGCTGCCGGGGCGGTCGTCGCCGCCGAAATAGTGTGCGGCGCGCAGGCGGCCGCGAGCATCGGGTTTGAAGTCGTCGTAGGTCGTGCGGATGGTGCGGCCGCCGGCCGTCTTTTCGCTGCGCACGACGAGATAGGAGCGCGCATCGTAATAGGTGCGCTTCACGTGTCCGCTGGCGAAGGTGCTCGTGACGGCCCACGCCTCGGAAGGCTCGCGGACGCGTTCGACGCTTTCCGAGAGTGGACGTTCGGTTTGCGAAGGCTCGGGACGTTCGACGACCGTTTCACCGTTGTCGTTCTGGTGCCAACGCTGTCCGTGCACGCTGCCGTGCTGCGTACGGAATGGACCCAGCAGCATCGTCGCCGAGCTGTCGGCGCCTTGCCGGATCACGGCGAGCGTGCCACTCAGACCCGAACTATGGACGCTCCAGCTCTCTCGTTCGGCGCCATCGCGTTCGCGGCCGGCGGCGGCGCGATTGCGAGCGACGAGCTCGGCGGGGCTAGGAGTTGTCGCGGTCGCCGCGGGTATGGGCGCCGTCACGGCTGCGCCGAAGGCGACCGCGGCGAGCACGATCACGGGGCGGGCGCCAGTGCTTTGGGAATCGGCAGCCGCGGGCGGCCGTCGAAGTGCGGCTTGCCGTTGGGTCGCGTGGCGCGGAATGCGGCAATGAGTTCGAGGGCTTTCTCCATCTGCGGATCGTACCCGGCGAGGTCGTCGTGCGGAGCGATATCGATATCGTAGTCGGGATCCGTGCCGTAGTTCTCGACCTGCCAGCCGACATCGGTGAACCAAAACGAAAACTCGGGCTGCGTCGTGATCGTGCCGTCGACCAGCCGGTGATAGGGGTTGATGCCGATAACGCCGCCCCACGTCCGTTTGCCCACCAGCGGTCCGAGGCCGTAGAGCTTGAAGGCATGACTGAAGATGTCTCCGTCGGAGCCCGCGAACTGGTTGGTGAGCGCGACCATCGGACCCGCGACCGATTCCTTCGGGTATGGTTCCGGCGGGTTATAGCGCGAGATGTCGTAGCCGATGCGCTTGCGGGCTAGTTTCTCGAGCAGGAGCGGCGATACGTGGCCGCCGCGATTGTAGCGAACGTCGACGATGAGCGCTTCGCGGTTGAATTCCGAAAGATAACCGCGATGGAACTCGGAAAAGCCCCACGGCCCCATATCGGGAATGTGCAAGTATCCTACCCGGCCGTCCGTCTGCGCGTGCACGTAGGCGCGATTAGCATCGACCCAGCCCCGGTAACGCAGCATCCGCTCGTCGCGCAGCGCCCGCACGACGATGCGCCGCCGGCGCTTGCCGGAGACGATCGTCAGCGGAACGTCGCGCCCGGCGGCGTTGACGAGCAGTTCTTCCGGCGTCACTTCGGGTGAGACGGCATGGCCGCCGATGGCGACGATCGTATCGCCTTCGCCGACCGCGAGCCCGGGCGCAGCGAGCGGCGAATCGGCGTCGCGGTTCCACGAGTCGCCGCGGTAGAGCTTGGTAATCGCGTACGCCTCACCGTTCCAGGCGAGGTCCGCACCGAGAAAGCCTCGCCGGTATTGCGGCGGCCGCCGATGGTCGCCGCCGATCTCGTAGGCGTGCGAGGTCCCGAGTTCGCCGAGCATCTCCCACATTACGTCGGAGAGTTCGGCGCGCGTGCGCACCAGCGGCAGCAACCGCGCGTAGCGCTCGTGCACGAGATCCCAATCCACCCCCGACATCGACTCGTCCCAGAACTGTTCGCGCTGCATGCGCCAGGCTTCATCGTACATTTGCGCCCATTCGGCGCGCGGTTCGACAAGGACGCTGCCGCGCGTCAGATCGAGCCAACCGCTGCGCCGGCCCGGGTCCGTCGCGGACTTGGCTTCATCCGCGCCATCCTCAGGCAAATCGCCGAGCGCGTCGATCGCTCGTACGCGCTCGTGCGAGGCGTAGACCAGTGTCCGGCCATCGGTCCCGAGCCGAATCTCGCCCACATCCTGTGCCAACTGCGCCACGCGCTGCTGTTCGAAGTCGTAGGCCAGCAGCGTGCCCGAATCGGGCTCGTCTTCCCACGTGGCACCTTCGGGTTTGATGCTGCGTTGCGGAAACTGCGTGAACAGGGCGCGGCCGCGGGTGGCGACGATCTGCTCGTAATCGCCCTCATCGACCGGAAAGCCCAGAATGCGCCCATGGATGCCTTCGAAGTCGATGTGGATCCGGGCCGGTTTCGCCCGGGCCTGGCCGTCATCGTCACGGTCGTGGTCGCCCGGCTCCCCGAGTTTCGCGTCCTTATGTAGCGGGGCGGGTCTGGGCACGAACGGACTCGGCACGTCCGCGCGCAACGTCACCAGAAACGGCCGGGACGCCTGCGGAAAACTGAGGTCGAATTGTAAGGCGTCGTAGACCGGGTTGAAGTCGCGGGTCGAGATGAAGTACAGGTACTTTCCCTCGGGGTCCCACGCGGGCGACCTGTCTACGCGCAGCAGCGGCGTGACGTCGTGGACCACGCCGGATTTTACCTTCGCGATGCGCACGATCGAGGTGTCCGCATTGGCGCTCGCCGAGCGCTCGGGCTTGGTGGCGCAGGCGTAGGCGAGCCAGCGGCCGTCGGGCGAAAAGGCCAGCCCGGACATGCGGGAAGCGGGGCTCTTGTCGATCGTCCGGATGCGCTGCTCGTCGAGATCGATCAGCAGCAACTCTTGCCGGTGGTTCGCGACGGCGACGATGCTTGTAACCGGTGACACGGCGAGTTCGACGACGCGGCCGATGTCGTCCGTCGTAGCGCGAACGGGTGGCTCTTCGCCGCTCGCAGCGTGAATTTCGAGGTGTTCGGCCCCGCCTTCATCGCTCACGCAGACGAAGCGTTCGTTATCGTGGAGCCATTCGGCGTGGCGATAGCGGACGCGACTACCCACGCCGTGCGGCGTCACAGCTTCTTCCCAGAGCGGCATCGTGAAGGGGCGGCCGCGCGACACGAGCGCGAGCGACGTCCCGTCGGGGCTGGGTGAGAAATATTCGAGGCCGTCGTCGATTTCGACGAAACGGCGCGCCAGTTGCGGCACCGTCGACGGCGCGTCCACGGAGAGATAATGCACCGCATCCGTGCGCGCGTCGAGCAGCGCGACGCGGGCGCCGGTCGTGTAGGCGATCGATGTGCCGTCCGTCGACGGGTAGCGGACGAAGTATTCCGTCTCGTTCGTGTGCCGGCGGATGTCTGTGCCGTCGGCCTTTACGGAGTACAGGTTACCGACGCCTTCGTGATCGGAGAGGAAGAAGATCCGTTCGCCGACCCACATCGGCCAGACGGCGTTTCCGGGCAGCGTGACGAGCCGCGAAAAGACGCCCGTGCCCCGCGCGTCGGCCCACAGATCGCCCGCCGTGCCTCCCTTGTATCGTTTCCAACGCGCCGGATCGTCGTTGTTGCGACCGATGGCGAGACGGCCATCGGCATGGAGCGAGAGCGAACGGGCGTGTCCGAGGCGTAATGGTTCCGCGGCCCCCCCGTCGGCGGAGACCCGGAAAGCGTGCGTTTCTTTCGAGAACGGGGCATTCGCATCGCTGCAGAAAAGGATCGCGCGGCCGTCCGGAGTCCAGGTCGATACGCTGCACACGTCGCTGCCCAGGAACGTTAACCGCTTCGCAACGCCCCCCTGAGCCGGCATTACATAGACCTCGGGGTTGCCTTCCTCGCGCCCGACGAAGGCGAGCATGGTTCCGTCGGGCGAGAGCCGCGGCGTAGCGATCTCGCCCGTGCTCGCGGTCAGGCGCCGCGCAACGCCTCCCGTACGTGCGACCGACCACAGGTCGTCTTCACAAACAAAAACGACGGAGTGATTCGCCACCGTCGCATACCGGTAGTACCCGAGCTGCGTCATCACGCTCGTCTTTGGCGGCCGGAGCCGCCGTTCCCGGCGCGAAACAAGAGGGGTGTCGGCCTTCCAAACGCACTTTCTAGAGAAATATTTCGCGTATCGTTCGCGCTATGTCGAGTACATCGTCCAAGAAGCGCCACGCCGTGGACCGCTCGCCGTGATGTCGGAGATCGCCCGGCTCGGCTTCATGATTGCGGGTTGTGCGCTGTGCGCGCTCGTGTTCTGGTTGCTGACCGCGGGTGCGGTGACGCGCGCCGGTGGCCTCGGGATCTGGCCGACCCTCTTCGGAGCGTGCGCGCTCGTTCCGACGCTCATGGGCGCGCTGGCGCTCGGCGGACTCGCCGACGCGTTTCGGGCGCTCGGGCCGGTCAAGAAACGGACCGCGCAATGAAGGACGCACTCGCCGACGCCGACGCCCGAATCATCGCACAATTCGAGGCGCGGCAGCCGCGCGGACTGGCGCGCGCGATCTCGCGCGCGGAAGCGGGCCGCGGCGCCGAGCTGATGCAGCGTTTCTTCGCCCGCACGGGGCGAGCCGTGACGATCGGCTTGACCGGGCCGCCGGGGGTCGGGAAGTCGACCTTGTGTTCGGGATTGATCGCCGTCGCCCGGGCCGACGGGAAAAGCGTCGGCGTCATCTCGGTCGATCCGAGCTCGCCCTTCTCGCACGGCGCGATTTTGGGCGATCGAATTCGGCTGACCGAACACTACACGGATGCGGAGGTCTTCATTCGCTCGATGGCGAGCCGCGGGCATCTGGGCGGCCTTGCCGGAGCGACGGGCGATGCCGTGGCGCTGATGGATGCGTTCGGCAAAGACGTCGTCATCGTGGAAACCGTCGGCGTCGGCCAATCCGAAATCGAGATCGCCGAACTGGCCGACACCACGCTCGTCGCATTGCAGCCCGGCAGCGGCGACTCAGTGCAATTGCTCAAGGCGGGCATTCTCGAGATCGCCGATATCTTCGTCATGAATAAAGCGGATCACCCGATGGCGCTTCAACTGCAGCGCGAAATTCGCGGCATGATGGAGATGCTCGACTTCACCGGTTGGGTGCCGGAGCTCGTCGCGACGCGCGCTCGCGAAAACGTCGGGCTGACCGAATTGTGGGCTGCAATCTCACGACACGGGGCGTATCTGCGCGATTCGGGCGAGCTCGCGCGCAAGCGCGGCCGGGCCTTCTCGTACCGGGTGCGAGCCCTCGTCATGGGTCGCGTCCAAGAACGCGTGACGCGGCGGATCGCCTCGCTGACGGCGCATCCTGAGCGCGACGATCCGTACAGTGTCGCAGAAGAGATCGCGCGGCCGATCGAAGACGCCGTTCCAGACTCTCCCGAAGCTGTTGAAGCTCGGGCGCCCGTGTCGACCGTCAGAGGGCTCTAAACTCCGCCGGACGACCGTTTCGGCCGGCCTTCGAGCTTCGCTATCACTTGGAGTACGGAGCTTCGAAGCGCATCTTGTTTGTGAAACGACTGTTTCACAAATGCTGGCCGCACAGCATGCAACTTCGGCTCTGTAAAGCGGCGTCTCACCGACTACCATGCTGCTTACGCCCGAGCGCCTTACCCTGCCATACACGGCCGACGTCGCGCAGGCGACGGAAGGTTTATATGCGCGCGTGGCGCGGACGGTGACGCCGGCCGAATGGGAGTTGTACGCGCCGTACGTCGCGCGCATAGAGACGCTCAAACGCGAACGCAACGCTGTCGTCCTCGCGCATCACTATCAAGATGCGGCGATCTATCGTTGCGTCGCTGATATCGTGGGCGATTCGCTCGCACTCGCGCAAGCGGCGGCCGCCACGGATGCGGACACGATCGTCGTTTGCGGCGTTCATTTCATGGGCGAAACCGCCAAGCTGTTGAGTCCGCAAAAGACGGTGTTGCTGCCGGATCTTGCAGCGGGCTGTTCGCTTGCCGATTCGATCACCGCAGCAGACGTGCAGCGTCTGCGAGCGCAGCATCCGGGAGCCCCGGTCGTGACCTACGTCAATACGTCGGCGGCGGTCAAAGCGGAGTCGGACGTGTGTTGCACGTCGGCCAACGCCGTGCGCGTCGTCGAATCGCTCGCCGTCCCGAAAGTTATCTTCCTGCCGGATCAGTATCTCGGCGCGTATGTCGCATCGAAAACGAATGTCGAAATCGTAACGTGGCAAGGACATTGCGAAGTCCACGTACGCTTTAGCGGTGAACAAATTGCGGAGTTGCGCGAGATGCATGCAGGCATCGCCGTGCTCGCACATCCGGAGTGTCCGCCCGACGTGCTTGCGCAGGCAGATTTCGTCGGCTCGACGACGGCTATGCTCGGGTTCGTGCGCGAGCGCAATCCGAAGCGGGTGGCGATGATTACCGAATGTTCGATGGCAAGTAATCTCGTCGACGCCTTTCCGGAGACCGAGTTCACGCAGCCCTGTAATCTGTGCCCGCACATGCAACGAGTGACGTTGCCGAAAATCTTGCGCGCGCTCGAAACGATGTCGCCGCAAATCCAAATCGACGCAGCCGTCGCGGGTCCCGCGCGCCGGGCGGTCGAGAGAATGACGGCGATCGGCCGGGACGCCGCATGAGACCGGACAATACATTCGACGCAATCGTCGTCGGGGGCGGCCTTGCGGGCATGTTGACGGCGCTCGAGCTGCGACCGCTGCGTGTGGCACTGGTCTCGTACGGGTCGCTCGGGGAAGCGACGTCATCGGCCTGGGCGCAGGGCGGCATCGCCGCAGCCGTCGGTCACGACGATTCGCCGGCCTTGCACGCGGCCGATACGGTAGCTGCGGGTGCGGGTCTCGTCGAACGGCGGGTTGCGGCGCGGCTGGCGGCCGACGCGCCACAAGCGATCGAACGTATCGCGCGGCTCGGCGTTCGCTTCGACCGCGACGGGGCGGCAGAATATGCCCTCGGGCGTGAGGGCGCACACTCGCGCCGCCGCATTGTACGCGCGGGCGGGGACGCGACCGGTGCCGAGCTCGTGCGAGCAATGGCGCTCGCCGTGCACGAGGCGCCTTGGGTCGCACTGCTGGAACACGCGCGCGCGCTCGAGCTGTTGCGCTCGGAAGACGGCGCGCTGGCCGGCGTCGCCATTCGCCGTGATGGTGAGCGCGAAGTGCTCGCTGCACCGGCCGTCGTTCTTGCCACCGGCGGCCTCGGTGGCCTCTACCGTTATACGACCAATCCGACGGCGTCTTGCGGCAGCGGCATCGCGCTCGCGGCGCGGATCGGAGCGCGGCTCGCGGACCTCGAGTTCGTGCAATTCCATCCGACGGCGCTCGACGTCCCGTGCGATCCGCTTCCGCTCGTCACCGAAGCCTTACGCGGCGAGGGTGCACATCTCGTCGACGAACGGGGCTCGCGCATCATGGCCGGGATCGATGCGGCCCTCGAGCTCGCTGCACGAGACGTCGTCGCGCGACGGGTCTTCGCCGTTCGGCAGGCCGGCGGGCGCGTCTATCTCGACGCGCGCGAAGCCATTGGGGCGGCGTTTGCGGAGCGCTTTCCCACGGTGTACGACGCGTGCCGGCGCTTCGGACTCGAGCCCGCGGTCGAGCCGCTACCGGTCGTTGCAGCGGCGCACTATCACATGGGCGGTATAGCCGTCGACCTGGCGGGCCGGTCGAACGTGCCCGGCCTGTACGCCTGCGGCGAAGTCGCCGCCACGGGCGTCCACGGTGCCAACCGCCTCGCGAGCAACTCGTTGCTGGAATCGGTCGTCTATCCGGAACGTATTGCCCGCGACGTTCTGGGGCACGCGGCGCAGCGCGCAGCCCTGCTGCGCGAGGCAACGCACGGCGAGGGTCGGGGTGGCGACGCGCCGGCTTCACCCGCGGCGTGGCTCGCGCTGCGTGACCAGATGTATGCGAGCGTCGGCGTCGAGCGTGACGCGCCTCGGCTCGAGGCAGCGGTGGGCCGCTTCCAAACCCTGGCGGCGACGACCACAAGCGAGGAACTCCGCGATGCCGCAACCGTCGCGGCGCTCGTCGCAGCGGCGGCGCTTGCGCGCCGGGAATCGCGCGGCAGCCACCAGCGGACGGATTATCCGGCGGCTGCGGCGGCCGAGCGGCATCGCTCTTTCGTCACGCCGGCCTATCGCGCCGTTACGGGGCGCTCGGCATGAGCGTCGCATTCGCTCGAGCCGGCGCGCAGCGTCTGGCGCCGCTGCCCCCGCTCCTCTACGAACCGCTCGTCCGTTCCGCGCTGCTCGAAGACCTCGGACTCGGGGGCGACCTGACCTCCGAAGCGATGCTCGCGCAAGACGCTTGCGCGCGCGGCCTGCTGGTCGCTCGCGAGCCCGGCACGCTCGCGGGGCTCGACGCCGCGCTCTACGCGTTCTCAGTTCTCGATGCGCGAGCAGCGTTCGATGTTTTTGCCCGCGACGGCGATGCGGTGGACGGCGGCGCGACTATTGCGGCGATTTCGGCACGCGCTCGCGCGCTGCTGGGTGCGGAGCGTACGGCACTGAACCTGCTCTCGCACCTCTCCGGTATCGCCACGGCCACTTCCCATTACGTGGCTGCGGCGCGTACCGGGCGCTGCGCCATAACGGAGACGCGCAAGACGTTGCCGGGTTTGCGCGGCTTGCAAAAGTATGCCGTCCGCGCAGGCGGCGGCGCTAATCATCGTCTGCGACTCGACGACGCGATGCTCATTAAAGACAATCATATCGCCCTCGCCGGCGGTGTCGAGGCGGCGCTGCGCTGCGCGCACGAACGCGCGGGGCATTTGGTCAAGATCGAGTTGGAAGTAGACGCTCTCGAGCAACTTACGGCGCTGCTCGCGAGCGAGCACACCGTCGACGCGGTGCTGCTCGACAACTTCGCCGTCGCGGACGTCGCCGAAGCGGTTCGGCTCGTTGCCGGACGCTTTACGGTCGAAGTTTCGGGCGGAATCACACTCGATTCCGTTGCCGCGCTGGCCGCAACCGGCGTCGACGTCATTTCGGTCGGTGCGTTAACTCACAGCGTCAGCGCGCTCGACATCGGCCTCGACATCGGCGCGTGACCTATGTCGGGTGTGGGCGCTATTGCCCCGTATCGGTCGTCTGGTCGTCCGGCAGCAGTCCCTGCGGCCAGGGCATCCCATGCTCGGCCGTCCGTTCGGCGCAAACATGTTTTTCAACCCGGTCGGTCCGTGCCAAGAGCACCGTGCCCTTTTCGAAGACGGCGTCGTGTGAATTCATGCCGATGAGACCCAGGCGAGCGCCGCCGCGGAACGTGCGCTCGAATTGCAAGTGCAACGTGTCACCGCAAAAATTTGCGATGTCGTCGACGTCGAGCGACAATTCTTCCGAGACCTTACCTCCGAGGATGCTTTTCGTCACGTTTTTAGTCGAGGTGTAATGACCCTCGACGGTATCGCCCTTCTTCGCCACGGAATAACCGGCGACGATGACGTCCTGGGCTACTTCGAATTCCACTTTCTTCTGTTGCGAGTCGCCCATACTGCCGACGCGCACTTCTTTGGTCAAGATCACGGTGACCATCGTGTGACGCGGCACGAGCGTCGTCACGTCGCCGGTTGCGAGACTGCGAAAATCGCAGGCAGCAACGCAAATAGGGGAACGCGTGTAAGTTTCACGGTTTTCCTTTTTAAAATGCGAGCTGTTGGGTGCGTCTGCCGACGTGCGTCTCGCCAGCCCGCGATTCCTTGACCCAAGTCTGGGGGTTTTTGGTCAAGAAATCGTTCACATGCCGTCGCTGCGCCACCGCTGTTCCCGGTACCAGTTAATCCCTTCGAAGCGCGATCAAACAATGGGTCGCCTGGCCCCGGCCACTTCGAGCACAACCGCCCGACCGAGCCGCTGGTCCGTGAGCCTTGCGCCTGGGACCAGCCGGCGACTCTCTACAGCGTGCAGAGCGCGCCGCGCGACGTTCGCGCGCGCGGTCCGAAAGGGATACCGATACGCAGCGACACCGTCAGCGGTTCCCCGTAACGGTCGACGTTCGCAAGGTACGTCTGATGCGTAAGATTATCGCCGGCGATCGAAAACGTCGTGCCGGACGGCGTCGTCGCGCGCACGGTCGCACCGAACAATAACGCCGCACCGAGCGGTTGCGTGTTGAGATCGTCATAATACGTCTGTCCGATATACGATCCGTCGACCGAATACGAGAGCGGTCCCGGCTCGCGCCGTCGACGCCGATCGTCGCGGTTCGTAACGGCACGAGCGTGAGCGCTTTGCCGACTTCCGCCGCGGGGCCCGCGGTTACGCGCGGATTTTGCGTCGTCCCGGAGACGCGCACGCGCGTACACGCGCCGACCGCTTGCGCGTAGGTGAGCGTCTCGCCATTGGTCTGCGTCTTGTCTAGATTGGCACGGACCATCCGCGGCGGCGTCGCCCCCTGGACGGTCCGGAAGGCGATGGCATCGCTGACGGTCGTCTGCATGATGTCGAATGCTAACCGTCCGCTGCCGAACAGCACGTCGATTCCGGCGCCGTCCGTACGGCTGCGTTCGGGGACGAGCTCGGGATTCGGCGACATGACCGTCTGGCCGACGTTGAAGCCGCGCACGAGTTCGTTGAGGTAGGGCGCCCGAAAGCCGCCGCCGCTCGAGAGCCGCAGGGCAATGCGAGACGAGAGGTCGTAGCGTAACGCCGCGCGCGGCGAAATCGCGCCGATGTCGTGACCACCGACCGCGTGCGGTGTCACCACGCCCTTGACCGTCGTCGTGTAGGCGAGGTCGTCGTAGCGCACGCGATCGGCGCGCGCCCCGATCAGCAACTCGGTGCGCGTTGCATGGAAGGTTGCCTGCAAACCGACGCCCTGCCCGAGTTGCACGCCCGTGCCCAGCGCCGCAAGTGCCCCGGAGGGGCCGTATTGTTCGCTGCGGCCATCGACGCGCCGCTGATCGACGAGCAGCTCGAGTTCGGCCGTACCCGGGTTCGCGCCGAGCGAGGCGAAGAAGCCATTCTCATCGGTCGGAACGTGCTGGCGATAGCGCAGCGCTCCGGGACTCGTCGGATAGAGATCCGAGTTATTATAAACGGTCGTATCGCGCACATAATACGCGAAACGCGCGCGAGCGAGCCCGATACGCTCGCTCGCGGCGACGTTCTCTTGCCGTAGATTACGCTCGAACGTATAGTTCGTCCGGCCTTCGTCTTGCTGATCGGAGGAAGCTAGAAACGCGCCGTCGAGGGTGGTCCGGCCGTCGTCGTAACGCAGCCGCAGATCGCTCGTTCCGCTCGACGATTTGGCAAGGTGATCGACCGGCGACGCATAGTTCGGCGGAAGATCGGCGTACGCGAATTGCGTCGCGACGGTCGAGAGCGACGCGCCGACGGTCGAGCCGATTGCGGTGCGGGCGAGTACGGCGTTATCCGCTTGCTCGTTCGAGCCGGCGCCGAAGAGCAGTTGGCCGTCGGGGGCAACTCCGGCCCCGGTTTGCGGCGCGAACGTCGTGATGGCGAGTGCCCCGCCGACGGCACCCGAGCCGTACAGCGCCGAGCCGGCGCCGCGCAAGAGCTCGGCGCGTTCGATGACGTCGGTCGGATACGCCTGCCAATCGATTTGGCCGCCGAAACCGTCTTGCGCCGGAAAGCCGTCGACCAGCACGACGCCGCGGTCCGTGCCGGCGCCCGAGAACGACGCACGCAGCAAGCCGTAGTTCGTAAAGGCGCTACTGCTGCGCGCACGATCGAACCCCGGTAATTGCCGCAGGAGCCGATCCGTCGTGTTACCGGGCGAAAGCGAGATCGTGGCAGCGTCGAGCGTCGAGGTTGCCAGCGGCGACTCGTGAACGCTCTTGGTCGAACCGCTCGCCACGGTCACCCGGCCGATGACGGGCAGGATTTGCTCGAAGGTGACGCGTGCCGAAGGCAGCGCATCGAGCACGAGGTGCCGCGCTTTGAAGCCCGGCTTGGTAACGTCGGCTTCGACGGGTGTAAAATTCTCCCGCGCGCTAGCCGAGCCGCTCGGTCCCGTGCTCTCACGATCGTGAGCGCCGGCCGCATCCGTAAAATCGACGCTTGCCGCCGCAACGGGCGTTCCGCGTTCGTCAACGAGAGTCAGCGGAGATCCGGGCGTGCCGGCGAGAGCGGCGACCGTGAGGGTCGTCGCCGCGAAGAGCAGCGAGAACAAGCAGCTTAACCGTATCCTTTAGAGTGGGCCCTTCGAGCTGGTCTCAGAGCAGCCCGTTGCGTAGCGCGCAGACGGCCGCGCTAACACGGTCTCGAACCTCGAGCTTTCGGAAGAGATGCAGCAAGTGCGTCTTCACCGTCGCCGGCGCGCACGCCAGGCGCTCCGCAATCTCTTCGTTCGTGTAGCCGTCGGTCAGTAAGCGCAGAATCTCGAGCTCGCGCGGTGAGAGGTGCGCGACGGCCGCCGCGGGACGCCGCCGGACGGGATGGAGCAAGATCTGCGAGATCTCGGGATCGAGCCAAGTGGCACCTGCGGCAACTGCCTTGATCGCTTGTACGAGGCGACTGCCGGACGTCGTCGCCATACAACAAGCGTCGGCGCCGGCGTCCAGCGCTGCTCGCAAATGCGGTTCATCGACGTCCCGCTTGAGCGACAAAACACCGACCTCGGGCCGGCGAGCCTTCACTTTGCGAATGAAGGCGACACCCGGCGGCTCTTTGGCAGGCACGGCGAGCGACAAGCTGACGAGAACGACCCTCAAATCGGTGCTAGCGAGCAATGGTTCTGCATCTCGAGGATCGCCGGCCGACCCCGATACTTTCAATTCCGGATCTTCAGCGACGATCGCGAGCAAGGCTCCGCGCGTGACGTCGCGATCGGCGACCACGGCTACGCCGATCGGCTGCGTTCGCGTTCCGGTCGCCTGATATCGTCGGTCTGTCAGCATGGGCGGAGCTCCGCGCGTCGGGCGCCGGACTGTGATGAATAGCGAGGCTCGTTGATAGGGAACAGCTCCCGATTTAAGGGTTGGACGTCTGGGAATCGTTATCCGTTCGATTGGTGCGGTGGTAGATGGATTTTTCACGTAAGCCGCTCAGCGTATTACGACTTTGCGGCCGGAGCGTTACGCTACGTACGGATCGATCGCCTGGCGTCCATCTGTATTCGTCAACGTACCGATCGTGAGGGTTTGTATGAGAAAAGTTATGATCGCGTCGGCTGCTACGGTTGCACTCGCGTTCGGTGTCGCGGCAGCTTGGCGAGCCGGTACCGCGCAAGAGCGCGTTTCGCTGAACGACATGTCGAAGGACTCGGCTCAATGGGTGATGCCGAGTCAAAACTATGCCAACACCCGCAACAGCACGCTCAACGAGATTACGGCGGACAACGTCAAAAATCTCTCGGCCGCCTGGACGATGTCGACGGGCGCCACCCGCGGCCACGAAGGCCAACCGCTCGTGATCGGCGACACGTTGTATTTCGAGTCGGCCTATCCGAATCACGTGTACGCCGTCGATCTCAACGACTACCACACGAAGTGGGAGTATACGCCGAAACAAGACCCCTTCGCGGTATCGGTCGCCTGTTGCGATCTCGTGAATCGCGGCGTCGCCTACGGTGACGGTAAGATTCTCGTCGACGCCCTCGACGGGCACGTTATCGCGCTCAACGCTTCCAACGGCACCGTCGCCTGGAATGCCAAGAATTCCGATGCCGAGATGGGCCAAACGCTCACGGCGGCTCCGCTGATCGTCAAAGATAAGGTCATCGTCGGCGTCTCGGGCGGCGAATACGGCGTACGCGGCTACCTGACGGCATACGATCTCGGAACCGGCAAAAAAGTGTGGCGCGCGTATTCGGACGGTCCCGACCGCGACGTGCGGATCGGCAGCGACTTTACGGGTCCGCACAACGCCGGCGTTTCGACGTGGCACGGGGACCAATGGAAGGTCGGCGGCGGCACGACGTGGGGCTGGTATTCCTACGATCCCGAACTCGATCTCATCTACTACGGTACCGGAAATCCGGGCACGTGGAATCCGTCACAACGCCCCGGCGACAATAAGTGGTCGATGACGGTCTTCGCGCGCAATCCCGACACCGGCATGGCGAAGTGGGCCTATCAGATGACGCCGCACGATGCGTGGGATTACGACGGCGTGAACGAGATGATCTTGGCCGACATCTCGGTCAACGGGCAAAAGGTGCCCGCACTCGTCCACTTCGATCGCAACGGTTTCGGATACGAACTCGACCGGCGAACCGGCAAGCTACTGCTCGCGAAGAAATTCGACCCGGCCGTCAACTGGGCGACCGAAATTAATATGAGCACGGGACGCCCGAACGTCGTTGCCGACAAAACGCCGAAAGCCGGCCAGAACGTGCAAGGCATCTGCCCCGCAGCTATGGGGAGCAAAGATCAGCAGCCCGCATCATACGATCCGCAAACGGGCTACTTCATCGTTCCGACCAACCACAATTGCATGGACTACAAGGCCTTTGCGGTTCAGTACAAGTCGGGCTTTCCATACGTCGGCGCGATCGTTAAAATGTACCCGGGACCAGGCGGCAATCGCGGCGCCGTCATCGCATGGGATCCCACTGATGGGCACATCGTGTGGACCGACCCGGAGCGCTTTCCCGCTTGGAGCGGTGTCGTCTCGACCGCCGGCGGCGTCTCGTTCTACGGAACCATGGACGGCTGGTTCAAAGCGATCGATACCAAGAGCGGCAAAGAACTGTGGAAGTTCCACGTGCCCTCGGGCATCATCGGCAACCCGATCACCTACACGCACAACGGCCACCAATACGTCGCGATCTTCTCCGGCGTCGGTGGCTGGGCAGCTCTCGGGCTCGCTGCCGGCTTGACGAATCCGACGGCAGGTCTGGGTGCCGTCAACGCTGCACTCGACCTCGGTCACTACACGCAGCTGGGCGGGGACCTGATGGTCTTCGCGCTACCGCAAACATCCTAGTCCGCTAACGATTAGGATCACAACAACAAAGTGCGCCCGTTGCTCGGTCGTCGGAGCGAGCGGCGGGCGCTGCTACGACAGGTGTCCGAATAAACGTGAAGCGCAGAATTGCTACGGCCGCACTCCTAACCGCACTCACCGCCTTCTTGGCCCTTCCGGTGGCGGCGCGGGCCGGGGAACTGCGGGTCTGTGCCGATCCGGACTACATGCCGTTTTCGAACCATGCGGGTCAGGGTTTCGAAAATCAGATCGCCGCCTACGTTGCCAAGGCGCTCGGCGACAAGCTCGTGTACGTGTGGTCGAATACCCGCGGGGCGGGCGGATTCGATCAGTTCGTGCACGAGACGCTCGACAAAAAGAAGTGCGACGTCGTTATGGACGTCCCGTATGCAGCCGGTAATATCCTAGCTTCGGACCCATACTATATCTCGTCGTACGTTTTTATCTATCCGAAAAAAAAGCGCTACGACATCAGTTCGATGGATTCTCCCGCTCTCAAGAATCTGCGGATCGGCTTTGAAGCGGATACGCCCGCCGAGAATGGACTTAAACTCCGCACGCTGATCCTGCACGCGACGCCGTTCGACTCGACGGACGCACCCAATGCCGAAACGGATGAGATGTTGCAAGCGCTGGCCGTCGGCAAGATCGCCGTCGGCGTAACCTGGGAGCCGGCCGTCGGCTACTATTTGCGGTCGCTGCCGCAATACACGGTCGTTGCGGTTCCTAATTCGCGTTCGCAGGGTTCGCCCGAGCAATACGCCTTTCCGATGTCGATGGGCGCACGGCTTGGCGATCTCGCCATGCGCAATCGGCTCAACCGCGTGATCGCGTCGCACAAGGCGCAGTTGGCCGCTATCCTCACCCGTAACGGGGTTAAACTCTACCAGCCCGCCGACGTCGCGTCGCAATAAGGGAGGCGCAATGGTGCAGCCGAGTAAGCCCCGCGTGGCGTTGGTCGGCGTCGGCCGCATGGGTGCGAACATGGCGCTACGCCTCCAAGAGGTCGGCTATGTCGTGAGCGCCGTGTACGACGTCTACCCCGAAGCCGCGGCGAAGGTCGCCAAGGAAACCGGTGCGCGGGCGGTTACGCTGCTCGCCGACGTAACAAAAGCAGCCGACGTCATCATCACCGTCGTTAGCGACGATGCCGCGATGTACGCGATCTTTGCCGAGTCGGGCGACTCGTTGCTCGCCGCTGCCGATGGCAAGATTTTCGTAAACTGCGCGACGGTTACGCCGAGCGTTCATGTGGAAGTGGACAGGCGCGCTAAGGCGCACGGCGCCGAATCGATCGAAGCGAGCATGGCGAGCTCGATCACGCAAGCGCGCGAAGGTACTTTGTACCTGATGGTTGGCGGCGAACGTAGCACCTATGATAAGGTCGAACCGATGCTGCAGCAGATGAGCGCGGCGCTACGCTACATCGGCCCTGCGGGATCCGCGGCTGCGGTTAAGGCGCTCGTCAATATGGTGATGAACATCAATACCGCGGGGCTCGCCGAAGGTCTCGGGGTCGGCGACGCGCTGGGACTCGATCTAACGATGTTGCGCGAAGTGTTTTCGCAAACCGGTGCCAATTCGCGCGTCCTGGAAACCGACGGCCTGGACATGCAAAACCGCGATCATGAAGTGTATTTCTCCGCGGCACACGCGGCGAAAGATTCGCACATCGCAATATCTCTCGGGAAAGAAGCCGGTCTCGAACTGCCCGTAGCGGAAGCATCGGCGGCTCAGTTCGATCGTCTGATCGAACTCGGCATCGGCGACGAACTCGATAAGTCGGGCGTCGCCGAACTCACTTTTCTCTCCCGGCGCGGCGGTCATGCGGCCGCCCACGCAGCTCATTAAAGCTCTTCGTTAACGTTCGGAGGAAATCATGACGACCGCATCTGCGACCAAGCTCATTCCGCTCATCAGCTCGGGTACGGCGGGCCCTCTCGGAGCGGTGCATCTGCCGCGGCTGTGGCTCAAGCTAACGCTCGCAGCGCACGATATGCTCGCCGCCGGCTACGATGAAGCCGGCGCCGGCTTCGATCAGATGACGCTCGACGCGCTCGGTCTAGACAAATCGAAGACGATCGCTTTCGTGCGCGACAACCACCCGACGTACGTTGCATTCGAGGAATTCGTCGTCAAGGAGAACGGGGGGACCGTTCCGCCCGATGCGATCGCAAAGCATAACGCGGCGGTGTTAGGATACGACCACGACGGCACGTTCGCCGACCCGGTCGAAACTCGCAAAAGTCTCGGTCTCAAAAACGATTCGATCAAGAATGCCGTTCTCCTCAACACGCTCGACGATTTAGCTTCGCTTCACAAGCAAGTCGACGACACGCATTAGAGGCCTCCTAGGAGTTAGAATGTCAATCGGTATCCGTGGACGCGCCGTCGCACTTGCGGCGGCCGTCTCCCTTCTTGCGGCAGGTACGGCTGGGTCGCGCTCCGTTGCTGCGACGGCCGCTGCGTCTCAAGCGCTTTATACGACCGCGCAAGCCGGAGCCGGAAGCAAGGCGTACGCTACGAATTGCGCGTCTTGCCACGGGGCGAATCTAGAAGGTGGCGTCGGGCCCGCCCTCGCCGGCGCGAATCTCAAAACGTTGTCGAAAAACACGCACCTGACCGTGCACGACCTCTTTACGTTCATGTCGCAGCAGATGCCCATGAACGCGCCCGCCTCGTTGCCGAAGGACCAGTACGTCGCAATCATGGCCTACGTTCTCAAGTTCAACGGCTATCCGGCGGGCTCGAAGATGCTGACCTACGCGACGGCATCGAGCTCGAAAATGCCGGTCACGTCGCTTAAATAAGCGTCGCTGCGGGTGCCGTTTTGGAGGCGATCGGCGCCTGAACCGAGGTTCCGGGCGTGATGCTCGGCATGGAGCGGACGGTCGCTCTCGGTGACGGCGCTTCGACCGTCGTGCAGCACTGGGGCGAGCGGGGGCCGATCGTTCTTTGTATTCATGGCATCACGAGTTCGCGTCGTTCGTGGACCCGCTTCGGTGAAGCGCTCGCCGCGACGCATCAGGTGGTTGCGTACGATCAACGCGGCCACGGCGACAGTGCGGGTGTTGGCGGTCCGATGACGCTCGAGCGCAGCGTCGCCGATCTACGAGCGGTCGCGGCAACATTACCAGGCCCCGTGCATCTCTTGGTCGGGCACTCGTGGGGCGGAGCGGTCGCCGTCTTGGGCGGACGCGCCATCGCGCCGCAAAAAGTTATCGCGATCGATCCGATGCTGCACGTCGTGCCCGGAACCTTCGCTGCCGATTACGTCGAAGATCTACGCGTACTGCTCGCGCTCGAGTCGACCCCGAAAGAAGCTGCCATCCGCGCCATGTATGCCGATGCCCAGGCTTCCGATGTCGCAGGCAAAGTGCATGCGATGTTGCCGATGACGATCGGACCGCTCGAGCGGCTGGGCAGCGAGAATGGCACGGACGACGACGGTTGGGATTTGCGCGAACATGTAGCGGACTATCCCGTTCCCCTGCTGGTGCTAGCAGCCGGGGAAGACTCGGTCATGTCCGCGCAGGATCTCGCCTTCGTGCGCGAGCGTGGCGGATCCAATGTAACGGTGCGCGTCTTTGAAGCTGAGGGTCACAACCTCCAGCGTACGGCCTTCGAAGAGTTCGTGCGCGTCGTGCGTGCTTTCGACTAGCGCTTTCGCTTTCGCGTAGGCATTGCTTGCCGGGCTCGGGCTCACGTGTCGAGCGGACATCGCGCCTTCTCGAGCCGCGGGCGCCCGTGGCGCGGTCGTCGGAATGCAAGCTCCGGCGTTTCTGCTCCAACGGCCCGGCGGCGGCGAATACACGCGGGCCTCGTTTCCGCATCGGCCGATGGTGCTCAACGTCTACGCCTCGTGGTGCGCTGCGTGCCGCCTCGAAGAGCGGGCGCTCGTCGAAGCCTATCGTACGTTCCGCGGCGGGTTACCTTTCTCGGTATCGACGAGCAGGAAGCCGAACGAACGGCTACGCGGTATGCACGTGAGCTGGGCGTTTTGTATCCGGTGGCACTCGATGACGGCCAATTCGCTGCAACGTATGGAACCGCGAAGATTCCGGAAACCGTCTTTATCGACGCTCGCGGAACGGTGCGCGCGATCCGGCTCGGCGGGATGTCGACCGCACAACTCGCATCGGCTCTTGCAACGATCGCTCCCGAGGGCGCAGCGCAATCTGCAAGGGTACGAGGTTCGACATGAAGCGTAAATCGTTCGTAACCGGTTTCGGTGCCGCGCTCGCCATGGGCATACCGTTCGCGACGGCCGCTGCCTCGCTCGTCGGCGAACGGACGACTCAGCTCGACCTCTTGTCGGCGTTACCGCGACCGGGTGCGGGTGAGTGGCTCCGGTTCACCCTCGGTAGCGGCGTACTGTACGGCAAGCAGTTCGGATTCGGTTCGGAGCGTGGTGCGGACGGCACGCCGTTACTGTATGTCGAGACGCAGATCGGTGAGGCGAGCGGCGCCTGCAATCCCAACACGACGCGCAAGACGTATTTGCGCGCGACGCATTTTGGAGCGTTGCTCTCCGAATATGCGGTGCTCGCGAGCATCGCGCGCAGCGGTAACATGATTACGCGCTGGGCGGACGTGGCCGATGGCGAGCCGCGCTCCGCGCGGGACGCGCATCTGCGTCTGCTCGACGCACCGTATCTGTACGATAACCGGCCCTTGACGATCGAATCCGTCACACCAGAATCCGTGCACGTCGCCGGCCGGCCGCACACGACGACGCGGGTAGTCGCTTCCTTTGCAGGCGGATCTTCGCAGGCGCGGCTGAAGCGCATCGAACTGTGGCATACGCCCTCCGTGCCGTTCGGTGTCGCGCGCTACCACGCGACCGTTCGCGATTTAGACCCGTTTTCGTTAACGCTGCAATCGTACGGTCACGCCTATAAGCCCGATCTCGATCTGTCGTTGCAGGCGATTCGCGTCTTAACGAGCACGGGCGGTGCCGCGGTCATGCCGGGTTAGAGGGTTGAGCCGTGGCGCGAAATCGCGTGCGCCGCGAGCCGCGCGATCGCCCATTCCTCGAGCGTTCGGATGACGCATACCCGCACCCGCGAGCCCCGCGTCGCGACGTCGCAATCGGGCTCGGCGCGCTCGTTCTCGTCCCCTGCAAGCGTGAGTCCGAGGTACTCGAAACCTTCGCAAGCGCGTTGCCTGATGGCCGCGACATGTTCGCCGACCGGACCCGTGAACGACAGCACGTCGATGCCGCCCAGAACCGCTACGAGCGCGCCGATATGCCAGCGCAAACGGTAGAGGAAGAGGTCCATCGCAAAGCCGGCTCGCTCGTTGCCGGCCGCGATCGCTCGCGCCAGATCGCGGGTATCGCTCGAAACGCCGGAGACCCCTTTCAAGCCGGATTCCGAGCCCAGCACGCGCTCGAGATCGCTTAGTGAAAGCTTCCCTTCGCGCAAGAGATAGAACATTGCGCCGGGATCGAAACTGCCCGAGCGCGAGCCCATCACGAGCCCTTCGAGCGGCGTCATGCCCATCGTCGTATCGACGATCCGGCGGCCGAGAAACGCTGAGATCGAACAGCCGCTGCCGAGGTGAACGGAGACGAGGCGGCGCCCGTCGCTCGCTCCGAACAAGCGTTCCACGCGGTCGATGACGTCGCGCTGACTGATGCCGTGGAACCCGTAACGGCGCACTCCGAAGCGCGCGCGCCATTCGGGTGGAACGGCGTACGTGGTCGCCACATCCGGTGCATCGTCCGAGAATGCGGTATCGAAGACGGCAACGTTTGGGACGTCTTCGCCGTAACGGGCACGGGAGGCAGCGATGCCTTCGAGCGCGAGCGGGTTGTGGGACGGCGCAAGCGGTACGGCCGCTTCGATCGCTTCGCGCACGCTCGCATCGATGACCGCTGCGCGTCGCGTCGCAAGCGCCGGCCCCGGGTGTACGACACGGTGCCCCGCGACGGCCGGCGGAGCGCCACGGTAGCGTTCTAAAAGGTCGCCGAACGTCTCGCTTCCGGCTTCGATGGCGGCCTGCCACAACGGCTCTGGCGGGTCGAGCGGCGGCCGCTCGTCGACCGCGTACAGCTTCGCACTATGGCTGCGCGAACCCGCATTGAGCGTCAGCACGTTCATGGTGCCATGAGATTCCCACGCAAACGGTATCGGAATCGCGCGGTACGCGTCGAACGCCGAGGCGTACCGCGCAACCCTGAAAGGATTCACGTGCCGGAGAAACGCCTTCACCTCAGGCTGCAAGCAGTCGCGTGGACTGCGACTTTCGCGCTATCCGCGCTCGCGCTGGGGGCGCCGGCCGCGGCCATCGACAACAGTTTCGAAATGGGCCCGGGCGGCGTACGCGTGCCCGTACGGTTAACTGAGCGGCTCTCATCTCAGGACGCGCAAGCGGGGCAGCGTTTCGCTTTCGAAACGACGGCCCCCGTCACGATCGACGGCGCCCAGGTTGCAGTCGGAACGCCGGGGGTTGGGCTCGTGCTTTACGTGCGCTCCGGACGCGGGCCGCAGCCCGGAGAAATGCGACTCTCGGCTCGCGCATTGCACCTGACCGATGGCAAGACGATCGCCGTCGGTTTGGAACCCCAGGAAGCCGCGACCGCTCGCGCCTCCGATACGGCCCACGCATCCGGACTCAGCTTTCCGACGCCCGTCGGCACGCTCGTCTTCGGCGGCATTGCGCGCGGCAATAATGTCGTCTACGAGCGGGGCACGCGTTTCACGCTGCTGGCGCCGCCGCCCGCTACGCCCGAGCCGGAACCGACGTAACGCGGTCCGTGCCCGTTAAGCGCTCGTCGGCTGTGGCTTCGCTTCCGTGACCGAATCGCGCCGCAGCTTCATGCCCTGGCTCGGCCCGCGCGGCACGAATGCGAGTTGCAGCAGTACGACCGCGATCAGCACGCCGCCACGGGCAACTTGCTGCCAGGCCGGATCGAGCGCGAGCAGATTGAACACGTTGGGCAGAATGCGAACGATCAGCAAGCCGACGATCGTTCCGCGCACGGTTCCGACGCCGCCGGTCAGCAGCGTGCCGCCGACCACGACAGCCGTGATCGCGTCGAGTTCGTAACCTTGAGCCGCCGTCGGCGGTGCGCTGAGCTGGCGCGAAGCGTACAGTATGCCCGCCAGTCCAGCGAGGAACCCGCTGATCGCGTAGACGGCGAGCTTGACCGTCGGAACGCGCACGCCGAGCAACAGGGCGGCGCTCTCGTTGCCGCCGACGGCAAACACGTGGCGCCCGAAGCGCGTGAAACGCAGCACGTAGGCCAGCACCGCGAAAACGACCACCGCGATGGCAAAGGACGCCGGCAGACCGAAGACGCGCCCCTCGCTCAAAAGCGGGAAGCCGCCTTCGCGACTTGCGCTTACCGGCGACGCACCGCCGGCCGTTACGGCCGAACCGTGGTAGATCGCGGCACCCTGGAGCGCCGCACCGCGTGCGATCGAGAGCATGGCGAGCGTCGTGATGAATGGGGGAACGCGCGTAAACGCCGCGCCGCATCCATTGATCGCGCCGATGCCGGTCGTTACGAGCAGCGGCACGACGATCGCGGGGCCGAGTCCGTGATACGACATCGCGGCCGCGAAGAAGGCGCCGACTGCTAGAACCGAGCCGACGGAAAGGTCGATGCCGCCGGTGAGGATCACGAGCATTTGACCCGCCGCGAGAATTGCAAAGACCGGAATTTGGTCGGCGAGATTGAGCAGATTGTTGCGCGTGAAGAAATCGCGCGAGAGGAGCGCGCAGGCGATAGCGAGCGCGATCAGGATCAGCGTCGAGATCTCGCGTTGCACGAGCGAGAACATCCGTGCCCGGGCGGATGACCGATCGAGCGCAACGACGTCGGAGGCGGGGGCGAGCTCGTGCATCGCCGCTACGATTCCCCGCCGCCCTGCAAGATCACCGCCGCCGCGATGATGACGCCTTGCGCGATGAGTTGCGTCGGCGTCGGGAGACCGACCTGAATGAAAAGCGCGTACAGCACCGTAAGAATCAGGCCGCCGACGAGCGTTCGCCAAACGCCGCCGACGCCGCCCAGTAGCCGCGTGCCGCCGACAACGACCGCGGCGATCGCGGTCAGTTCGAAGAAAAGCCCGTCGTTGAGCGGGTCCGCCGTCGAATTGTAGGAGGCGTAAAGCACGCCTGCAAGTCCCGCGAGGCAGCCGCTCGCGGCGTAGACGGTGACGCGCACGCCGTTCGCGTCGATGCCGGAAAGACGCGCCGCCCGCTCGTTGCCGCCGACGGCGAAGATGCTGCGGCCGAGAACGGTCCGGGCGAGCAAAAAGGCGACGAACGCGTAGATCGCGACGGCGAGGACGACCGAGATAGGGATGGGGCCCAGGATCGGAACGGGGCCGAGTTGGGTCGTCGCAATCGCGTTGAAGTTCTCGCTCGCGATCGCGATTGTGGCGTCGCCCGAAATCAGTTGCGCGACGCCGCGCGCGGCGATCATCACGGCGAGCGTCACGACGATCGGTTGAATACGCGTCTTCGCGATGATCGTGCCGGAGAGCGAGCCTATGAGCGTCGTCACCGCGACGGGCACGGCGAGAGCGACGGCGGCCGGCGCTCCGCGGCCGAGCAGAGCGCCCGCCAGGCACGACCCGACGGCGAGCAAGGAGCCGACCGAAAGATCGATGCCGCCGGTAAGGATGACCAGCGTCTGACCGACGGCGATGAGCGCGGTCGAGAGCGCGAAGCTCTGCAGCTGGAGCCGGATATTGCTTTGCGAAATAAAATTCGGGCTGAGAAAGCCTGCGATCACGACCAGCGCGACGAGCGTCGCGAACGAGCCGTAACGCTGCAGCAGTCGCGCCGAGCGGTGCGCCGCCGAATCACGCACCGGGAGCGTTGCGGGGACCGGTGCAGCGATGTTAGCTGCGAGTTGGGGACGATCGTGCACGCCGGGTTAGCCCTCCGAGATCGCATGCATGATGCGCTCTTCGCTCGCTTCGGCGCGCGAGAACTCTCCGAGCTTGCGGCCGTCTTTCATAACCGCAATCCGGTCGCTGCCCTCGATGACCTCTTCGAGTTCGGAGGAGATCATCAAGATGCTCATCCCCTGCTCGCGCGCGAGATCGTCGATGAGCCGCTGGATCTCGGCCTTCGCGCCGACGTCGATCCCGCGCGTCGGTTCGTCGAGAATGAGCAGCTGCGGCTTGCGGCAGAGCCAGCGCGCGAGAATCACCTTCTGCTGATTGCCGCCGGAGAGGTTCTTAACGGGCGTCTCGGCGCTCGGCGTTTTAATGTCGAGGCGCCGGATCATCTCATCGACGAGGGTCCGCTGCCGCTTGGAGTCGAGCACGCCCAGCCGCGTAAAAAGCGGTAAGGCGGCGAGCAGAATGTTATCGTGCACGCTGAGCGTCGGCACGATGCCTTCGACCTTGCGATCCTCGGAGACGAAGCCGAGCCCGGCGCGAACGGCATCGCGCGGCGAGCGAATCGCGCGCCGCTTGCCGCCGACGCGAACCGTGCCGCTATCGGCAGAGTCGGCGCCGAAGATGGTGCGCACGAACTCCGTTCGGCCCGAGCCGAGCAGCCCGGCGAGCCCGACGATCTCTCCGCGTCGCACGCGCAGGCTAATCGCATCGGGCATCGTTCCGCGCGTCAGCTCGTCGACCTCGAGCACGACCGGCTTGCCCGCATCGATCTGCGCGTCGCTGAACGCGGTCAGACCCGCCGAGCGTACCTCCTGCGGATCCTTACCGAGCATGAGCGAGACGAGCCGCAACTCGTCGACCTCGCTCACCCGTAACGTCGCGACGCGCGCGCCGTTTCGCAGCACGGTAGCACGATCGGCCAGGGCGAAGATCTCCTCCATGCGATGGCTGACGTAGATGACGCCGACGTCGTTCGCGCGCAAACGTCGGATGACGTCGAACAGGATGCGCACTTCGGCGGTATCGAGCGACGATGTCGGCTCGTCCATGATGACGAGCTTACTCTCGAGCGAGACCGCGCGAGCCAGCGCGACCATTTGCTGTAAAGCGATTCCGAGTTCCATGACCGGGACGTCGAGCGGGGCGCGCACGCCGAGTCCGTCGAGCAACGTGCGCGCCTGCGCTCGCATCGCCGCCCAGTCGACGCGGCCGAAGCGGCCGACCGGCTCGCGGCCGACGAAGATGTTTTCGGGCGCCGTCATGTACGGGATGAGATTGACTTCCTGATAGATCGTCGCGATGCCGGCGCTCTGCGCCTCGTGCGGCGAGCGGAAGGCCACCTCGCGCCCGTCGAGCGCGACGCTTCCCGCGTCGCGCGCGTAGGCACCGGTCAGAACTTTGATGAGGGTCGACTTGCCCGCGCCGTTATGGCCGAGCAAGGCGTGCACCTCGCCCGCGCGCACGTCGAGATCGACCCCCGCCAGCGCTTGAACGCCGGGAAAGGCTTTCGTGACGCCGCGCATCACGAGGAGTTCGCTCCCGGTCACGCGTTCATTCGTCGGCGTTCACCTCTTGAGCCCGCCTTAGAAGCCGGTGCTCACGAGCTGTGCCGCATTCGCCTTCGTATAGGTGAGATCTTTGACGGTGATTTTCGCTGGAATTGCGGCGCCCGCAAAGTACTTTCCGATCGCGTCGAAGGTCACCGGGCCGAAGTGCGGATCGGACTGCACCACGACGGAAAAGACGCCGTCGGCAACGTATTGGATGCCGCGCCGCGTGCCGTCGATCGACCCGATGTACACCTGTTTCGTGACGCCCGCTTCTTTCATGGCCTGGAGCGCACCGACCGCCATATCGTCGTTGTGCGCGTAGAGCATGTCGATCTTCGGTCCGAAGCGGGTGATGTAATTCGTCATGACCGACTTCCCGCCCGCAAGCGTGAAGTTGCCGTCTTGAGCACCGAGTTGCGTGAAGCGCTTCTCATGGTCGAGCACGTCGTGGAAGCCCTTTGCACGCAAGATTGCAGGCGACGCACCCGTCGTGCCGAGCAGTTCGACGTAGTTGATCTGACCTTTAGTATTCTCGACCATCCACTGCGCGACTTTGTTGCCCTGCTGCACGAAATTCGACTCGATCGCGGTTACGTAGTCGGAACCGGCTTTACCCGTCGTGGTGCGGTCGATCTCGATGACGGGGACACCCGCGGAGCGCGCCTTGGCGGTCGCGGCGGCCAGCGGATCCTGCTCGCGCGGCGTGAGAACGATGAGATCGACCTTGGCCGCGATGAGGTCGCTGACGTCGTTAATCTGCTTGTTCGTGTCGCTGTTGGCCACCGTCTGCCGGTAATCGTATTTATCCGCCTGTTTTTTCGCTTCCGCGGCCATGCTGTCGGACTCCGCGACGCGCCAGCCGTTATTGAGTTCGCTCTGCGAAAAGCCGATCACGTACTTTGACTTTTTCGCGGCTTGCGTGGGCGTGGCGTTCGGGTCGGCGAAAGCCGGGTTGAAGCCGACGGCGGCAAATCCCGCCGCTCCGACCCCGAGTGCCGCGGCCGCCCGTACGAACTCCGAGCGTCCCATCTTGCCGGCCCGCAGTGCGTCCGCGAGCTCCATCAAATCGCGCATCTTTTACCTCTCCTTGGAGCGTCAGCTCCGTCGTTTCTACGTCGTCGGCGCACACGCCGAAACGAGCCGCATCGCCGGAGCAAGACGAAAGCAGAAGCGGCTCGCCGTAGAGCGGAACGCAGGCAATGCGGTTTCACCGTCCGGATTCGTAGGCGGAGCATGGTTTCCTCGAAGATATCGCATGTCGCCTAGCCCGGCCACGTGACTTTAGGGGAAGTCGAGCGAGGCTGGAGCTGCCGCCATAAGCATCCTGGCACGAAACATCTCGCCGCTGATGCCGGCAATTTCGCGTCCAGGTAATCGCTTCGCGATCGCCTGAGCCGACCACAAACCCGACCCTAGCGGCGTCGTAGGAAACGTAACGAGCCGTTTCTATTCGATCCACCGCGGCGCGTGCGGGATCGCAGCGGACTGCGATAAGTCGTGATTGAGCCAGAGCTGCGCTCCCTCGGCATGAACGATCGCCTCAACCTTCTCCATCGATTGCCTTGTGAGGAGCGCGTCGCTATTCATAACAGGAACACAGCGATTGTCGAACGCGTACTTAAAATGCGCAACATCGCCGCTCAAAACGATCGACCCGGTCTTCGGTAGGCGGCACAGCTTCGAAAGTATAGGTCGGACACACCCGTTATTGTTGCTCGTAACCACCTCTCTCTTTCGTCGTGGACCGTCGGCAGATGCCGACGGTCTCTAACGAGCTCCAGGGGCCTTCGGGAAGTCGGTACCAATCGTTACGGCCTCCCAGCGGTCCATCTCATCAATAATTGAGGCCGTCGTTGCTCGAGCGCCCTGCAGCGCGTCTGAGCCAAGCAGCATGTGCAGCGGAGGCTTCTCTGCATCAACGACCATCAGAATGGCCGCCGCACCGCGAACCGGGTCGCCGGGTTGCTGCCCGGCGATGGAATCGAGATAGCCGAGCGTCGCATTGACGGTGGTGCCGTACGCGTCGTTGGCTGCGCTCCTTCGCACGGAGTGTTCGGACAGGAAATCGGTGCGGAAGACGCCGGGCGCAACTGCCGTTACCTTGACGCCGAATGGCGCAACTTCGACGGCGAGAATTTCCGAAAAGGCTTCAATGCCGCCCTTTGCGGCCGCATAGAGTCCGAAGCCGGGATAAGGCGAACGTGCTGCGATCGAAGAAATGTTGATGATATGTCCACTTCCTTGACTTCGCAGAAACGGCAGTGCGGCGCGAATGAGGCGCATTGGCGCGACGAGATTCACATCAACCAGTCGACTCATCTCGGCATCAGTGGCTTCCTCAATCGCGCCTAGGAGACCGTAGCCGGCGTTGTTTACGAGGACATCGATGCGGGCACAGAGTTTGAACGCTTTGCCGACCGTCTCGTTCACGGCGACAGCATCCGCGAGCTCCAGTGGCAGGATGTGCAATATACCGGGAGCCTTGCGAAAGGACGGTGTGTCATTGCGCACAGTCCCAACAACCGTATCTCCACGATCAAGGGCAGCTTGGGTAAGTGCGTGACCCAGTCCGCGCGAGACGCCGGTGATAAACCACGTTTTCATGGGCCGATCATAAATCGTCCGGCGGTCACAAGCCATTCCTGCGGCTCTGTACACACTGCGAGTGGGTGGTTAAGAGGCCCCCAAGATGTCTCGAAGGCGGCCGCGAATGCGCTCTGCGCTTGCCTCATCCGAAACCTGAACGATCAAAGTCTGGCGCCGGGATGGCTCAATCGACAGATTGAGAATGTCGTACGCGAATGGGCCGACTGCGGGCGACGTGATCTCGCCGTGGCTCGACTGCAACGGATTTTGAATGTCGTGCCGGTCCCATAAGTCGGCGAAGTCAGGATCCTCGCGAAGGCTTTCAACCAGCGCGACATACCGCTCGTCGTCGAACCTCATCCCGAGTGTGGCGCGCACCATTGCAACTAGGGGCTCGGCGAAAGCGCGCCAGTTGGCGCCGTGCATCGCGCGCACGGCTGGATCCACGAAATGTCGAAGGACGATGTTGAATGGAGGGGCACCCGGTGCCTCGATTCCCCACACTTGCGCGAATGCAAGATTCCACGCCAAGACATCCCAGCTTGTCGTGGCGACATAAGCTGGCGCTTCAACCCACGTGGCTAGCGCGCGCAACGCGATGGCATCGACGGTGAAATTCTCCGCCGGCAGTGACAGACCCAGTGCGAGCACCGCAAGGTGTTCGTGCTCAGCATCGGTGAGTTGAAGCACAGAGGCGACCCGGGAAATAACGCCGCGGGAGACGCCGAGCGCAGTACCGGTCTCGAGCATGGAGTACCAGGTCACTCCGACGCCGGCAAGCGAGGCCACCTCCTCGCGCCGAAGACCCGCGACGCGACGGCGACCAATCGAAGGCAAGCCGACGTCTTGAGGTCTTAGCCGCGCGCGCCGGACGGCAAGAAACTCGCGAAGTTCGCGTCGCCGATTATCTGCAGGCAATGATGTCACCGAAGATACCCATCGACGGAGGCGGTAGTTCGCTTCATTCGCATCTGCCCACTGCACCTATTCTTAATCTCGCTCACCGGCCGAGGGAGCCACGCGGCAATCAGCACGAGCCCCGTCGTCGTCGCATCGAGATACCCTTGCGGCGGAAACTGGGTTAGGCGCTGATCGGTTTTGAGCAGTTCGGGATCCGTCCAAGCGCTTCCGGGAATAGATTCGCGGCAGCCCGGCTCCGCCATTCGCTGCCAAGTGTCGTCGCGGCCAACACGTGCGTTTTCGGATCTCCGGAACGCCGCCACACAAAGTAGAGCGATAACAGCGCGAGCAACGCGCCGCTTGCCATTGTCCGCCCATAATGGAATTTCGCATGCGGCCGCCAACACGGGTTAATAGATGCGACGCATTCCAATCGGCAAGAAAGCTCCGCTCCCACAACAAGAGCGTTGAGCGAGAAGAGACTCCGGCCGATCGCGGACCGATTCATGAGCACGACTTTTCACGTTTCAACGAACTATAGACTTCGCTTCGGTATGGCGACCGTTGGCTGACCTTAGCCAGATAATAAGAGCGCCTCACTCGCCCAAGGGTAATGGGTCCTCGGAATTTCCGTTAGGGAGCCCTTTGCGGGCACGACGCAATCTGAGGTGGCCCCGTTTTGCTGGACGAGAAGTTCGGTTTCTTAAGTGGATCCTTGCGGCGTGTTTTGGATTCCCCTGTTTAGTTCTTCTTCGTAGCCGTCGCGCCTGTGGAAAGAGTGAATAACGT